>WNGO01001673.1_pt1 | contig 14325 bp, 18 predicted proteins | sample 5400511 | NCBI WGS metagenome assembly WNGO01 (sample SAMN13153380, study PRJNA577476) | soil metagenome | isolation source: 20 cm soil or saprolite under Garry oak tree replicate 2 | place: USA:California | collected 2016-06-15
GCGCAGGCCGGTGGATCCCAGAAGAATGACCGGAAGTACGACTTTCGGTAGTAATAACAGCTGCCTCGGAGGCCCAGCGGAATGACCGCGAGGATGGGAATGAGGATCCCGATGATCGGGACTTTGATCAGACCGAAGCCCAGCCACGTCGAGAAAAATGGCGAGACGTAGGGGTCGTAGGTGACCACCGTGCCGGAGAAGACGGACCAGCTGGCATAGATGACGAAGGCGCTGTAGCAAACCACCGTGAGAGCCGGCTCGATCCACCAGGCTCGGCCCGGTGCCGCCTCCTTGGCCGACGCCGGCCGCGGAGTGAGTGCCTCGACCGCCACGCGATAAGTCTACCGGCCCTTCACTCGGAACTGGCGCTGCGGCGACCGAGCAGGACCCCGACGACCGAGGCCACAACGGCCATGCCGAGTGCCGCGCGCGCGGGGATGCCGCGCCGTCCGTCGCGCGCCGCGCCATTGCCGGCGTGTCCGTTGCGATCACCGCGCCGGCCACCGACGCCGACCCGTTCGGCTTCGGGCCCCGACTCGGGGGTGGCGACGGCGTGGCTCTCTTTACCCGGTAGCGCGATCGGCACCGGGTAGATCACGCTGTTGACTTCCACGCCGATCATCGTGATCAGCCCCAGGAAGAAAAAGAATGTCATCAGCAAGAACAGGAGACCGAAGGTCTTGCCGTACTGGTTGAGGCCTTTGTTGAGCTCGAGATACAGCGGGAACAGGAGGGTGATGGCCTCGAACAGGACGCCGGCGACCAGCGCGCCCGGGATGACTTTGCGAAACCGTTGCCTGCGGTTGGGGATGACGTAGTACATGCTGCCGAACAGTAGTAAGCCGGCGACCGTGCCGACGATCACCTGTAGGATGAAAGCCGCAGCGCCCGAGTAGAGGAAGACCGGAATGTCGGGGATCTGCTTGAGAGCGGGAAGAATCGCCGAGGTGGCCACCGCGACGCCCACGAGGATCGTGAACAGAAAAACCATGCCGAAGGCGATCCGCTTCTGTCGCACGAAATCGCGGGGCCTGGTGTGATAGATCACGGCAAAGGCCTGCTCCATGGCACCGAACAACGCCGAGCCTCCCAACAGCAGACCGCCCAGGCCGACGACGAACAGCAGGCCGCTCTGGCTCTTGACGCCACTGACGGCCTTGACCAGCTCGGTCTGCTGCTGAGGGTCGCCGGGGATGGCGCTGAAAATCGTCTTGTACACGGCGTCGTTCGCCGCACCGAAGAACCGCAGCGCAAATCCGAGCAATGAGGCGGCAAAGATCACGATGGGAAACATGGCAAGGAGGGCATTCCAGGCGATCAGCGCCGCCCAGTTCGGCGCCTGGTCCTCCAGGAACTTGCGGATGACGCGTCCCGGCACGCTCTCCATCAGCCGCCCCATCCCGTCGATTCTAGCTGACAGCGGTTCTATCAAGTAAATGGCAACCGCAGCCGCCGAAGTCGAGGCGCAGAAGCGGGCCGCCGCGGAGCGCGCCCTCCAGCTGGTCAAGCCCGGCACCAGCGTCGGCCTGGGGACGGGGAGTACGGCCCGCTACTTCATCGAGGGACTGGCCGCCAGAGTTCGACACGGCCTCACGGTGCAGGCCGTCGTAACGTCGCTCGAGAGCCGCGCCCTGGCGGAGGCTGGCGGCATCCCGATCACGGAGAGAGCCGATGGCTCACTCGACCTGGCCGTCGATGGGGCGGACGAGATCGACCCGGCCGTCAACTGTGTCAAGGGACGCGGCGGGGCACTGCTCCGCGAGAAGATCGTGGCTCACGCCAGCCGCCGATTCGTGCTGATCGCGGACGAGTCCAAGCTGGTCGGCCGGCTGGGGCGCGGGCCGGTCCCGATCGAGGTGCTGCCCTTTCTGTGGGAGGCGACGAGCCGCTCGATCGAGTCCCTCGGTGGGCGGCCCGAGCTCCGGATGGCGCCCGGCGGCCCATTCACGACCGACAACGGCAACCTGGTGCTCGACACCAGCTTTGGCACGGTCGACGCGGCACTCGGCGTGGCGCTCCATGCGATCCCGGGTGTCATCGAGCATGGACTGTTCTTCGGCATGGCCGGGGCGGCGATCGTCGGTTCCGCGACGGGCGTGCGAGTTCTTGGCGAGCTGCCCTGAGCTTGCCCTATGCTTAGGCGCTGAGATGCCGTTCGAATACAAGGTGGTCACCACCGTAGAGGAAGCCAACCAGCTGTCCGACGACGGGTTCGAGCTGTTCACCATCCTCCCGCCCGGCCCTGCCGGCGGCCCCGACCGGATGTACCTCCGCCGTGACAAGCGCCGCGGACAGACGCCAGGATTTTCCCGAGAGTCCAGATCCGAATCTGGGTAGCGGTCGGGGTCGGGTAAAGACCCGATTGACGGGCTTTTGGCGGGAACTTATACTGGCGTGGTCAGGAATCCGGCAAATGGAGGGCGGAATTTCCGCCCTCGCTGTGTTTATTGGGTTCCAGGAACGGGTAGGAGTGACGGGCCCCCCGCGGGCGTTCACAGGAGTTACGAGTGATTCAGGAAATGGCAATGTCGACCCAGGCGACGGCCTACGAGTCGGCGGTGCGCGACATGACGCAGGCAGCCGCCGAGGCTGAGCTGATGCACGCGCCAGTTCGGCTCGCCTACTGGCGGATCGCCGCGATGGACACCCTGCTCGACCGGCTGGAGGAGCTCCGGCTGGCTGGCGAGCGTGCCCTTCCCGAGGATATCCGGGATCTCGTGGTGGCCTATGCCGCACGCCACGACGCGGAACTGGCGGATCGCGTCCAGCGGATCGATCCGAACGACCTCAACGGGGTCCACGACGCCGTCTTCGAGGCGCAGGGCCGCGTCATGCTGGAGCTGGCCGAGCTGCGCCGAGTGCCGAACTGGCAGGACCTCGATTTGACACTCGCGCCAGGCGACGACGAAGCCGCCTAACGCGGACGTCGCCGACGTCGCCGATCGAGAACGGCCGCTCGACATCCTGGCCGACCGCGCCCGACGGTTGCTAACGATCCAGTGGGCGGACGGCCATCAGTCCGGCTATGACTTCGAGCTGCTGCGCTGGAACTGTCCCTGCGCTGAGTGCGCCGGCGAAATGGGCGTCCCTGGCAAGCTGGCCACGACATCGGGGCTTAGCGACGACCAGGTCGACCTCGACCAGATCGAGGCCGTCGGCCTCTTCGGCGTGCGTCCTTACTGGAAGGACGGCCACAACACCGGGATCTACGGCCTCAGCCTGCTGCGCGCCATCTGCCCGTGCGACGAGTGCGCGGCGGCGCGCCCCGCGCGCTAACCATTAGGCGGGACTGGGACCGATGGGCTTGGCGGCGCTGCCGTTGAGCCCCAGGCTGGCCTCCAGCGCGGCCTTGGGCTTGTAACCAAGGACCTGCTCCGCGACCTTGCCGTTGCGGAACATCACGACGTGAGGAATCCCGCGGACGCGATACCGCTCAGCCAGAGCCGGCTCCTCGTCGACGTTCACCTTGGCGATCTTGATTTCGGTGTGGTCGACGGCGAGCTGCTCCAGAACCGGCGATAGCATCTTGCACGGGCCGCACCAATCAGCGTAGAAATCCACGATCACAGGCTGTTCCGAGAGAATGACCTGGTCCTCGAATGTGGCGGTCGTAACGTGAACGGCTTTACTCATGACTCTCCCTTTCTTGGACGAACTACATCAAGAGTAACCCAGATTCGACTTCGGAAATTCCCGGGCTCAGGTGGGCCGCCGGCCCAGGCTTAGTTCGAAAAGACCTCGACGACCATCGTTTTCGCGCCGTTGCTGGCGACCCCCAGGCCGACCCGGTGGTAGGCAGCCTTGAGGATGTTCGCCCGGTGCTCGGGCGAGTTCATGAACATGGTGTTGATCCCCGCCATCGACGGGTTGGTCGACCAGGCGATGTTCTCGCCCGCCGTGCTGTACGGGATGCCCCACAGTCGCAACAGTCCGACAAAGGCGAGCTGGCCGGTCGACGGATCGTAGTGCGAGAAATAGTTGCGGTTCAGCATGTCCTGGGCCCGGTATTGGGCGACTCGGGCCAGCGAGGCGCTGTAGGCGAGGGGAACCACCCCGTTGGCGGCCCGGTCCTGGTTGATGAGGCTGAACTCGGTGCCGGCCGCCCCGCCGACGCCAACGACGGGCGGAGTCGGTGGGCGACGCGTCGGGTCCGGCCGGGCAGCGACGGGTGCGAGGGCGGGCGCGGCCGGTGCCGCGGTGGGGGCCGGCGTCGACGGAGGCGTGACCCGCAGGGCGATCCGCCCCAGGCCGTTGACGCCCGATTGCAATGACCCCAGCGCCGTCCCATGCGCTCCGGCCAGCGGCCGGGTCTCGAGGGGATGCGCCGGGCGGCTAGCCAGGATGCTGATGGTGGCGAGTACGGCGAGCGGCCCACCGACGATCAGGACGGCTCTTGTAACTGAGCGTGACAATAGCGAATCCCCCTTGTGGTCGAGTTTGGTGGATTCTAGGGGCTCGGCGGCCACCCGACCAAGCTTCCAGGCGCCCGAGAAACCCTCCCGCCGGGCTATCCGGTAACCGGCGGGAGCGCTATCAGGCGGAGGCGGCGACGAAGAACAGGAGCTGGCCCAGCAGCTGGCCGGGGAGGATGGCGATCATCGCCAGGTAGAGCAAGCCGGTCGTTGACATGAACGACCGGAGGCGGCAGGTTGGCCACGCCAACCCCGCCGCCACCAGCGGTAGAAATACCGCGCCCAGCGCCCAGAGCACCGACAGCACCGGGCTCAGCGTCAACGGATGGGTCAGCGACCCGGAACCGTGGGCGAGGCCCCGCAGCGTCAGGGGGAACAGCACTGCCTGCAGGACAAGGCTCACCAGGAGCACGCCGATGGCGCGCAGCAAGGGGCGGTTGGTCAGGGCGGGCGTGACCAGGTACCAGTGGCCGAGCAACATCCCGGTGGTCGCCGCACCCAGGACGGCGGCGGAGAGCACCACAATCAGCGCGATGGCGGCGCCGTTCAGAAGCGAGCCGGCCAGAGGCCAGAGGGCGGCGGCGATGCCGGCGAGCAGCAGGACCGAGGCGGACAGCGTCAGTGCCCAACTGATTGGCGATGCATCGCGGCGCCAGATGATAACCGCGTGGGCGATCAGGGCGAGAACGAGCACACCCTGTAAGAAGAGCAATGATTCCGCGGCGGGCTGATTGATCGCGAGCAGGCGATGATACGAACCCGGCGGGCCGGCGAGCACGACGAGGAACGCGAGCCCGCCGAGGAGGGCGTAGGTGACGGCGATGAACTTCAAAAAGCCGTGGGTCAGGCCGCCGGTCAACCGAAGGTACGCCACGGTGGCGAAGCCGCCGACGGCCGTCTCGGCCAGCAGTAGAAAGAGCGCCAGCGGCAGCGTCAGCATCGCCACGCACTCGTGGCAGCTGGTGATGGGAACGGCGTCCAGCAGGGGCATACGCGCCGATATAGATTAGGCAAGTGACGGAGGAGACCCGTGGCTTTGTGCCGGTCAGCTTCAAAGACGGCCGCTGGACGACGGCCGCGGGCGAGGAAGTCCCCTGGTACCAGGTGCAGACGGACCTCGTCCCCGAAGCCGACGTTCAGGGTGCCCTCGAGCGCGTGCTCAGCGTCTACGGCGTGAGCGACGTCGTCGTCGACGCCTTCGACCAGTTCCGCAAAGAACTCAAGCAGCCGGCAGACGCCTCCAGTCAGGATGGCGGCTGATGATCTTTCGTCGTGACCGCGAGCAGGATCCGCGGGTTGTCAGAGATCCGCACCGGCTACCGCCGGGGCAGGTGCTGACGCTGAAGTGGCCGGTGCTGTCATATGGCAGCCCTCCGCGCTATGACATGGACCGCTGGCGCCTGCGCCTCTATGGCGAAATCGACGCCCCGGCGACGCTGACCTGGGATGATGTCCGCAAGCTACCCCTCACGGCGATCACGGCCGACATGCACTGCGTTACGACCTGGAGCCGCCTCGACAACAACTGGGAAGGCGTCGCCTTCAAAGATCTGGTGGCGCTGGTCAAGCCGCGCAGCACCGCGACCCACGTCATCGCGCACTGCGACGCCGATTACACCACGAGCCTGCCCGTCGGGATCCTCGCTGATGACGACGTGATGATTGCCTACCGGCACGATGGCGCCGAGCTGACGCCGGATCATGGCGGGCCGCTGCGGCTGGTCGTGCCCAAGCGCTACGCCTGGAAGAGCGCGAAGTGGCTGGAGGGGCTCGAGTGGGTCGAGCATGACCGGCTGGGTTTCTGGGAACGCAACGGCTACAACAACGCCGCCGATCCCTGGAAAGAAGAGCGCTACTGGTAGCTATACTCGAATAACGGGGTGCGTTTGGAACGCTGAGAGGTGGAATGCTCCACCAACCCTTCGAACCTGATCTGGGTAATGCCAGCGGAGGGAAAAACATGACCGCACAGGTCGGCGAAATCTCGTCAGATGCCTTTCTCAAGGTCGAGACGCACGGCATCGACGCCATTCCGGACGCCGAGCGCCACGGCCGACCGACGGAACTGGGCTTTCTCTGGGCGGGGGCTTTCGTCAACTACGCCAGCCTGTTGACCGCGAGCCTGCTGACGACCTATTACGGGCTGGGCGTTTGGGACGGGCTGCTGGCGGTGCTGATCGGCACGCTCGCCGGCGCCGTGATCCTCGGCCTTCTCAGCAACACCGGACCGAAAAGCGGTCAGCCGCAGATCGTCTTCACGCGGCGCATCTTCGGCAACCGCGGCGCCTATCCCGGCGCGGTGCTGACACTCTTTCTGGGGGTCGGCTGGTTCGCCGTCGACACCGTGATCGCGGCGCTGGCGGGCGTCCAGCTACTCCAGGTCGCGGGCATCCGTCCCGATGTCGCCGGCAAATTCCTGTTTCCCTGGGTACTCGTGATCGCTGCCGCGAGCGTCGTTGTCGCCGTCTACGGTCACCGGACGATCAAAGTCTTCGAGACCTTCGGCGCGCTGGCGTTCGCGGCGATCTCACTGTTGTTGTTCGCGCTTCTGGCGGGCCAGATGCACTGGAGCGCCGGCGCGGCGGTCGCAGGGAATGATTACCTCGGGGCCTTCGTGCTCGGCGTGATGAGCTGCTTCGCGCTGGTCGCCTCCTGGTATCCGTTCGCCAGCGATTACTCGCGTTACCTACCCGCCAGTAGCTCCGTGCGGGCGGTCACCTGGTGGCCGATCGTCGGCGTCACGCTGCCGATGCTCTTACTGGGATTGTTTGGCTTGCTCCTGCCGACCATCGACCCGCAGCTGGCGGGCGATTCCGGCGTCCTGGCGGTGATCACCAGGCACGCGCCGGCCGCGGTCGCCGTGCCGTTCTTCGCCTTTGTCATCCTGGGTGAGATATGGGCGAATTATCTGGACGTGTACACCGCCGGGCTCGTCGCGCAGACACTTGGCATTCGTCTCTTGCGCTGGCAGACCGCGCTCGCGGCCGGCATTCTCGGGGCCGCCATCGCCACCGTGGCCGTCGTCGTCTGGGATTTTCACCTCTTCTACCAAGACTTTCTGATCCTGACCTACCTGTGGGCACCGGCCTGGGCGGCCGTCGTCTTGCTGAGTTTCTTCGTCTTCGGCCAGGGTAAAGTCCGGCCCGCGGTGCTGGCCTGGGTGATCGGCACCGCCGCCAGCCTCGCCTTCGTCAACTACCCGAACCTGTTCTCGACGGCGTTTCCCGGCGCCCACTATCCCAACCAGCCGTTGATCGACGCGCTGCATGGCGCGGATATCTCGGGCATCGCCAGTGTCCTGGTCGCGGCCGGGTCATATCTGGGGCTTCGTAGAGTGATGGCATGACGTTGCCGGTTGCGATGTCGATCGCCGGCTCCGACTCCGGGGCCGGCGCCGGCATCCAGGCCGACATGAAAACGTTCGCCGCGTTTGGCGTCTACGGCGTGACGGTTATCACGGCGATCACTGCCCAGAACACCCTCGGCGTGCGGGCCGTCCAGGAGATCGATGCCGGCGTGATCGCCGCGCAACTCGACGCCGTCGCCGAAGATTTTTCTATCGGCGCGCTCAAGACCGGAATGCTCTCGAGCGCGGCGATCATCGAGACCGTGGCTGCCGGCATTGAGCGGCATCGGCTCCGCCCGCTGGTCGTCGACCCGGTGATGATCGCGAAGAGCGGCGACCGCCTGCTCCGTGAAGACGCGGTCGATTGCCTGCGCCGGCGATTGCTGCCCCTGGCGCACCTCGTCACACCAAACATTCCGGAAGCCGAAGTGCTGTCCGGGCGAACGATCCGCACGCGGGACGACCGCCTGGCCGCCGCCCTCGCCATCATGGAGTTGGGGGCGCAGGCGGTCGTGATCAAAGGCGGCCACTCGCAGGACAATCCGATCGTCGACCTGCTGGTCGATGGTCAGGGAGTCCACGAGTATCCTGCTCCGAGAATCGTGACGACGAGTACGCACGGCACCGGCTGCACCTTCTCGGCGGCGATCGCCGCCGCGCTGGCCACCGGCCAGGATCTCCAGCGTGCCGTGGCTGGGGCTCGCGACTATGTCTCGCGCGCGCTGGCGACGGCTCCCGGGCTGGGGCAGGGGCATGGTCCGTTGAATCATTTCCCCGCCGTGCAGGTGGCGCATGCTCGTAAGTGAACGAGATCTCGAGTACCTGGAGGGCGTCCATCCGCCGCTGGGCCCAGTCCTCGAGGAAATGCTCAAGGCCGGCCGTAGCGAGGGCGTGCCGATCGTCAACCCCGCCGCGGGCCGCCTGCTCCGTGTGCTGGTGACGGCGCTCGCCCCCAAGCGTGTCGTCGAAATCGGCACGGCGATCGGCTTTTCGACGTTGTGGATGGCGAGCGCGCTTCCTGCGGGCGGTCGCATCGACACGATCGATCCTGATCGAACCCGTACCGACCGGGCGCGGCGGTACTGGCTGCGTGCCGGCGTCACTGACCGGGTGCGGGTGATCAACGAGCCGGCGCTCCGCGTGCTGCCCCGGCTCGCCCCGGGGATCGAGTTCGCCTTCATCGACGCCCTCAAACCCGAGTACGCGGCCTACCTGGAGGCGCTGCTCCCCAAGATGGCGCCCGGCGGAATGATCACGGTCGACAACGTGCTCTGGAGCGGCCGGATCGCCGCCGGCGAGCACGACGAGAATACCGACGCGCTGCGAGCCTTCAACGAGACGTTCTTGCACCATGAGCAACTCGAGGCGACGGTCCTGCCCGTCGGCGACGGCTTTGGCATCGGCGTCGTCCGCCCGCACGGCTGACAGCGTCGCCGGGCGCTAAAGTTTCACGGTTGCCCACCGACGCTGAGGGACTGACTAAAGAGCGCGTGCTCGAGGCGTATCGCACCGTGCTGCGGGCCCGTGCGCTCGACGATCGTCGCTTCGTCTTGAACCGCGCCGGCAAGCTGGCTTTCATCATTTCGCCACGTGGGCATGAGGTCGCGCAGGTCGCCGCCATGGCCGCGCTGCAACCGGGGCGCGATCGCTTCTGTCTCTACTATCGAAATTTCGCCGCCGCGCTGGCCTGCGGCTTCACTTCGGAGGAACTGATGCTTGCCGCCTTCGCCCGCGCCGCCGACCCTTCGAGTGGCGGACGCCAGACTCCCGGCAACTTCGGCAGCCGCCGCCGCGGCGTCGTGATCGGATCCAGCACTGTCGGTCCCCAGATCCCCAAGGCGGCTGGGATCGGCCTGGCCTTGAAGTGGAAAGGGGAGGGCGCCCTCTGCTACGTCAGTTTTGGCGAGGGGGCGACCAGCCAGGGCGACTTCCACGAAGGTCTGAACTTCGCCGCCATCCATCACTGCCCGGTGATCTTTTTCTGCGAGAACAACCACTGGGCGATCTCGGTGCCGCAAGCGCTGCAAGTGGCAGGTCCCGGCGTGGCGGAACGGGCGGCCGCCTACGGAATTCCCGGCGTGAGAATCAGCGGCGACGATTTTTTTGCGGTACACGCCGCCGTCGCCGAAGCGGCGGAGCGCGCGCGGTCCGGGGGTGGGCCGACCCTGATCGAAGCCGAGGTCCTGCGCCTGCAATCCCATTCCACCGACGACGACCAGCGAGCCTACCGTGACCCGGCTGAGCTCGCTGCGGAGGCGCTGAAGGATCCCATTCCACGGATGCGCGACGCATTGCTCTCCCGTGGCTGGCTTTCGCCGCAGGCCGATCAGGCGATGCACGACGACGTCAATCGGGAGGTCGAGAAGGCGACCGAGGCGGCGGAGGCCGCACCCGAACCGGAGCCGGGCTCGCTGGGCCGACACGTGTACGCCGATGGCTGAGCGCACGCTCGTCCAGGCCGTGCGCGACGCGCTCTACGAAGAAATGGAACGTGACGACCGAGTCTGCGTGCTCGGCCAGGACGTCGGTCTCAAGGGTGGCGTCTTCAAAGCGACCGAGGGCCTCCAGCAGCGCTTCGGCGCGGAGCGCGTGATGGACATGCCGCTGGCCGAGTCGAGTATCGCGGCCGTCGCTCAGGGCCTGGCGCTGGAGGGCTTCACGCCCGTCGCTGAAATGCAGTTCGCCGACTACAGTTATCCCGCGTTCAACCAGATCGTCAACGAAATTGCGAAAGTCCGCTATCGGTCGAACGGCGATTTTTCCTGTCCGCTGGTGATTCGCGCTCCGACCGGTGGCGGGGTTCGCGGTGCTCTCTACCACTCGCAGTCCCCCGAGGCCTTTTACTGCCACGTGCCCGGACTCAAAGTGGTCCTGCCCTCGACGCCGGCCGATGCCAAAGGTCTGCTGAAAGCGGCGATACGAGACCGCGACCCAGTCATCTTCCTCGAGCCGAAGAAGCTCTATCGCGCCGAGCGGCAAGACGTGGCGCAGGGTGAGGCCGCCCTGCTCCCCCTGGGCTCGGCGGCGGTCGTCCGCGAGGGTAGAGACCTGACGGCTGTCACCTACGGATACATGCGCGCGGTCACGATGCAGGCGGCCACCAAACTGAGTCCCGACGGGATCGAGGTGGAGGTGATCGACCTGCGCACGCTCCGCCCATGGGATGTTGAGGCCTGCGTACGCTCCATCCAGAAAACCGGGCGCCTGGCGATCGTGTACGAGGCCAACCGGACCGGTGGATTCGGCGCGGAGGTCGCGGCTGAGCTCGCTGAGCGTTGCTTTGCGAGCCTGGATGCCCCGGTCAGCCGGATCGCCAGCCCGGACGTCCCCGCCATGCCGTTCAGCCCGGCGCTCGAACACGCCTTCATGCTCAACCCGGACAAGGTGGCGGACGGGTTACGGCGGGTCGCCCGCTACTGACGCCGCGGCGGCATGAAAAATCTGTGAGAAAACCGATGCAAAACCGGCTGGATCTCTCCTATACTTTCCGGTGGGGTTCTTGTTCCAAGCCCCCCGGAACCAGGACCCCACTTTCTCCTTCCGGCGATTCAGCCTGCCCGAGTTGCCAAACGTTTGCCCCTCCTGCGGCTGGGGGGAGGCTCGGGCGGGGCTCCCAGCCGACCCTCCCTAGAATGGGAACGCTTTGGCTACCCACCGGCGGACCGCCGCCTCGAATCGGAACGGCGTTTTCATTTCCGTCGACATGGAGGGGATGGCGGGCATCGTGCACCTGCAGCAGGTGATGCGGGGCATGCCTGAGTACGAACGTTCGTGCCGGTTGATGACGGCGGAGACCAACGCCGCCATCGCCGGGGCGCGGCGTGCCGGCGCCACCCGCATCCTCGTCAACGACTCGCACGGCGACATGCGCAACTTCCTCCTCGATGAGCTCGATGAAGGGGTCGAGATCATCACGGGCGCGGACAAGCCGTACTCCATGGGGGCAGGGCTCGACCCGACCTTCGAGGTCGCCTTCTTCGTCGGCTACCACGCATCCGTCGGGCGCGAGCGCGCCATCATGGATCACACCTACGGCGGTCGGACGGTTTACGCGTTGCGCATCAACGGCCGCGACCAGAGTGAGGCGACATTGAACGCCGCGCTCGCCGGCAGCTTCGGAGTCCGCACCGCCCTGATCACGGGCGATCAGGCCACCATCGACGAAGCCGCCGCGGAGCTGCCCGGCGTCGAAGGGGTCGTGGTCAAGGAGGCGCTCGGCCGGCAGGCCGCCCGCTCCCTGCATCCGGTCGAGGCCTGCCGCCGGATCGAGGCGGGGGCCTATCGCGCCTATGCCGAACGGGCCGGGCGACCCCTGTATCGGCCGAAGGGGCCCTTTTTGCTCGAGATCGACTGGATGAACGCCAGCATGGCCGATCTGTGCGCCGAGCTCCCCGAAGTCGAACGCTCGGGTGGCCGAACCGTCCGCTACCGGGCGGCCGACTTCCAGGCCTGTTACCGGATGTTGCTGGCTCTTCTGGTCATGGCCACGCCCGCCGCCTACCAGTACCCGCGCCCGTGACGCCGGCGGAGGCGATCGAGCAACTGCTGCAGGGGACCGCGCTGCGGCGCGACCAGGCCCGCGACGTGATGGACCAGATCATGGCCGGTGAAGTCACCACGGGGCAGCTCGCCGGCCTGTTGATCGCGCTCCGAGCCAAGGGTGAAACTGTCGAGGAGATGACCGGTTTCGTCGAGTCGATGCGGGCGCATGCGACACCGCTCGAGCTCCCGGCCGGCGCGATCGATACCTGCGGCACCGGGGGCGACCGCGCCGGCACGTTCAATATCTCCACCGCCGCTGCCCTGGTCGCAGCGGGTGCCGGGATCCCGGTGGCCAAACACGGAAACCGGGCTGCGTCGAGCCGATGCGGGAGCGCCGATGTGCTCGAGGCGCTGGGGGTGGACATCACACTCGACGCGAACGGCGTCCGTCGCTGCATGGAGGTCGCCGGCATGGGCTTCTGCTTCGCGCCCACCTTCCATCCGGCGATGCGCCACGCCGGCCCGGCCCGCCGCGAGCTCGGTGTCCGGACGGTCTTCAATGTCCTCGGTCCACTGGCCAATCCCGGCCGGGTGCGGCGGCAGGCGCTGGGCGTCGGGGCGGCCTCCCTGGCACCCCTGATGGTCCGCGTGCTGAAGGACCTCGGTCACGAGCGGGCCCTGGTGTTCTACGGGGAGGACGGTCTCGACGAGCTGACGACGACGGGCGGCTCGCGCGTCTTTGAACTACGAGACGGAGGCGTGAGGGAGTACGAGCTCGACCCGCGGGACCTCGGCCTCAGCCGGTCGAGACCCGAGGACCTGTTGGGCGGCACGCCGCCCGAAAACGCCGATCTTCTGCGCCGGGTTCTCGACGGCGAAAGCGGACCGCGCCGGGACGTGGTGCTGCTCAACGCGGCCGCGGCGGTGCTGGCAGCGGGCCGAGCGGATGACTGGCCGCAGGCCGTGACGGTGGCCCGGGAATCGCTCGACAGCAAGCGGGCCCGGCAGGTTCTGGACCGCCTGGTCGAGACTTCACGGTCACCCTCCCCCCCGGGGGGAGGGCAGGGTGGGGGCCCTTAGCCGGAGGCGAGCCCGGCGATGCCGCCGGCGAGCAGCAGCAGGCACACCAGGCCAACGAAGCCCCAGGCCGCCCAGTAGGTAAGTCCCGAAAGCCGGCGAACCCGGCGCAGGCGGCGCATCTTGCCCAGCGCCGCGGTCAGGGCCTTCTCTTCGGTCAGCACTATCTACTCGCAACGGCCGGATACCGGGAAAACCTTCTCGAAATCGTGCCGATTATGCTGTAGCCGATGCCGTTCCGGATCGCCGTCATCCCCGGTGACGGCATCGGTCCCGAGGTCATTGTCCAGGGGCTGCGGGTCCTGGACGCTGTCACCGCCGCCACCGGCACCCAGCTGGATCGCGTCATGTATGACCTGGGGGCTGAGCGCTACCTGCGAACTGGGGAAATCCTGCCGGACTCGGTCTTCAACGAGCTGCAGACCGTCGACGCGATCTACCTGGGCGCGGTCGGCGATCCGCGGGTGCACAACCCGCAATACGCAGCCGGGCTGCTCCTCCGGCTTCGCTTCGAATTGGATCTCTGGGTCAACCTGCGGCCCTCACGGTTGCTGGCGCCCGGGCTGACCCCGTTGCGCGACGCCGCCTCGATCGACCTGGTTGTGGTTCGTGAAAACACCGAGGGCGCCTATGTCGGAATTGGCGGCCAGTTCAAGCGAGGGACGCCGGACGAAATCGCGATCCAGGAGGATGTCAACACACGGAAGGGGGTCGAGCGCATCATTCATTACGCCTTCGAGCTCGCGCGGCAGCGCCGCGCCGCCGGCCATCGAGGTCGCGTGACGATGGTCGACAAGAGCAATGCGCTCTATCACGCGCACGATCTCTGGCAGCGCGTCTTTGCTCTGGAGCGGCAGGCCGCACCCGAGGTTGAGGCGGAGCACCTCTTCGTCGACGCGGCCGCCATGCAACTCGTGAAGGATCCCTCTCGGTTCGACGTGATCGTCACATCCAACATGTTCGGCGACATACTGAGTGATCTGGCCTCAGAGCTGGTCGGCGGTCTCG
>WNGO01001787.1_pt1 | contig 14324 bp, 17 predicted proteins | sample 5400511 | NCBI WGS metagenome assembly WNGO01 (sample SAMN13153380, study PRJNA577476) | soil metagenome | isolation source: 20 cm soil or saprolite under Garry oak tree replicate 2 | place: USA:California | collected 2016-06-15
TTGCTGTATGCCACGCGGAAGCCCAGCCGCTCCGCATTGCGCTGCGAGGTGGTCGCTCCTTGCGTGACCACCACGGCGTATTCGCATCCCTCTTCGATTGCCGCCCGCATGCGAGCCTGCAGCAGAGCTGTCTGCAGTCCGCGTCCGCGAAAATCGCTGAGCGTGCCCGCTCCACAAAGCGCAAACACCTTGTGCTCGGGAATCACCAGACCCGTGCCACACGCCACCGGCTTCCCATCGATGGTCGCGACGAAGGGAAGTGCATTCTCCATCTCATACAGCGGGGTGATGAGTCCGCCGAATGCTTCCGGTGCGCCATCGGGGAAGAATGCACTCTCCACAATGCCTCCCGTGACTTCGGCCTCTTCGACCGGCGAACGACGGATCTCGCAATGGGCTGGAGGAGCCGGGAAGTCTTCCTGCGGATCCAGCTTTCGGTAGAGCACGTTGTTCAGTTCGGCGATCGCGTACCCACGTTCCTTGAACATCTCGAAGGTCTCAGGCCGATGCAGGGGAGTGAGATCGACTTGGGATGGAGCCTTGCGTTCGCGGTAGAACTGCTCGATGCAATCTACGTCATCTTTCGTGAGCGGCTCGTCGAAACCAGCGCCCGTCGCCCTGCCGATCGGCGACCCGAGTCCGGCAAACACCATGTGACCGCCGCAAATCTGTTCCTCCGCCGCACCGATGTCGGGCCTCGTCTGCTTGAATACCCTCGTTTGGGATGTCCTCTCTTGAGTTGAAACCGCACCGAGGCTGGAGCGCGCCGCGCACACTTCCAGGAGCGGGCCGCTCAACGTTGCAGCTTGCGAAATTAAAGGACGGCAGTCATAGGCAGGCAAGAAGACTATCGCGAAGTCGAGAGGTTTTCAAGGTGGCAGAGGAAGATTCAATCACTAAGGACACGAATGATCACGAAGGTCGAACGACGACGCCGAGAGCGATTTTCTACACCTGCTGCCGCGCTTCGCCCAGCGATACTTCAACATCCATCTTTTTTTTATTCCGATAAATGGTGACTTTAACTGAATCGCCAGCGCGGTGATTGTTCATCATCTGCGTGAGATCGTCCTGATCCTGGATCTTCTCCCCGTCGATGGCCACGATGAGATCTCCACCCAGCATGATGGGAATGTTGCCCAGGTAAGCGCGCTCGCTTCCGGCCCGCAACCCTGCTTGCTCTGCGGAACTACCCGGCACTACCCCGATGATCAATAATCCGAAGTCGACGGGCAAACCGATTTCTTCGGCCAGTTCCGGGCTCACCGGCACCGTGCGCACGCCTAACGCTGGACGCCGCACCCGCCCCAGCGTCATCAGATCGTTGAGGACGGCTTTCGCCGTGTTGATCGGAATGGCAAAGCCTATGCCTGCGCTTTGATTGGAGTTCGACAGGATCATCGTGTTGATGCCGATCACTTCGCCGTGCCAGTTCATGAGCGGTCCACCGGAATTGCCCGGATTGATCGCAGCGTCGGTCTGGATCGCCTCGTCGATCATGGCCCCGTTTGGTTCACGCACCGGGCGAATTGAACTCACAATCCCCCGCGTCATCGTTCCCGCCAGTCCAAAGGGATTGCCGATGGCATACACCTTCTGCCCCACTTGCAGATTGCGCGAGTCGCCCAGCACCGCCGGAATCAGTTCCGGAGCCTTAATCTGAATTACGGCCAGATCGTGCGACGGATCCGTCCCCACCACAGTCGCCTTGTACTTCTTGCGGTTGTGCATGGTGACTTCCACTTGCCGGGCATCGGCGATCACGTGGTAGTTGGTGAGAATGTGGCCTTCCTTATCGATCACGAATCCGGAGCCCTGCCCCTCCTGTGGAACCAGCCCATAGAAGAAGTCAAAGGTCATGGCGCGCGAAGTCACGTTTACCACGGACGGGATATTCTTCTTATAGACGGAGATGTTGTTCTGCTCTTCTCCATCGAGCGACTCACCGGGAGCGGCCTCGGTAATCTCTACCCGATCGGGCCGGGAGAACCAATCCGAAGAATGCGCTTCGCCGGCTGAATTCGAGCGCCACGTGGTGAAGTAGAAGAATGCTCCCGCGATGGCCATCGCAAGGATCAAAGGCCGCACAAGTTTCATAGATTGAATACCCCAAGTCCGGTGGTTCGAGTTCTAACCAGCCAAACACTAAACATGAATACGTCATTCAGGAGCCGAAAGGTCCCTGATTAATTCTAAACAATCAGAGCGTATCCGGTATCGCATAACACCAGAACGAGCTGATTGTTTCGTTTGTAAACGAGAACTAACCTTACTTCGCGGGATGGATTGCAGGCCGCGTGGCGGATTCGTGAGCTGTACGAAGTTTCTCCCAGATCTGTCGCACTTGTTCGCCGGTACGTTCTTTTGGACCGGAGTTGTCGATGACGTAGTCGCCGGCTTTGATCTTTTCTTCGTCCGGAAGTTGGGCCGCCATCCGCCGCGCAACTTCCGCTCGCGCGGTTTCGAGGCCAAGCTTCTGGCGCTTCGCGAATCGCTCGACACGCTGTTCCAATGTACAGGTCACTACGATCAGCCGATCAAACCGCTTGGCAGCACCTGCTTCGATGAGCAAGGCCGCTTCGACAATCGCCACTCCGCCCGGATCCTGCAAGCTGACCGTTTGCATCCACTCCTCCTGGCTGCGAATCACGGCTGGATGAACGATCCGGTTGAGGTCCGCGACGCGAGCCGAGCCCTCGTCGGCTCCGGGAGGACCGAAGGCCGCTTCCGCCAGTTTGCTACGGTTTACGCTTCCGTCAGGATTGAGGATTTCGTGCCCAAACTCTCGCACCACTTCGTTGTAAACCGGCTCTCCCGGTTGCATCAGGGAGTGGGCGATTCGATCCGCCTCCACCAAGTGCGCGCCCAGCGCCACGAACATCTCGCCAACGACCGACTTCCCCGATGCAATCCCCCCGGTCAGCCCTACTTTCAGCATGGATTTTCCAGAAAAGCGTTCTCCGTGGGGAGATATTGTTGATTAAGTTGCGGCCTTCATTCAACAATCAAAAATCAATAATTACCTTCCACGCTCGCGGTGACTTCTAAGCTCTCGACAGCTCTGCCACCCGGCTCCCTCGCCGCATCTTCGCCGCCTTGACGGTATTGAACATCAGCATGGCTATGGTCAGTGGGCCGACCCCGCCCGGTACCGGAGTCAGCGCTCCTGCAACATCCGCCACTTCGGGATGCACGTCGCCAATCAGAGTCGACCCCTTCTTCCGGAACGTCTCTTCCCTCTTCGCGTTCCCGGCGAAGAAGCGCTGAAAATCCGCGGGATCGGTCAGCGTGTTCATGCCGACATCAATCACCGCGGCTCCCGGTTTCACGAAATCCCGCGTGACCATCCCCGCTCTCCCGATGGCAGCCACAAGAACGTCGGCCCGGCGGCATACGCCCGGCAGGTCGTGGGTCTTGGAATGGCAAATCGTCACGGTCGCGTTGGCGTTGGTCAGCAGCATGGCCGCTGGCTTGCCCACAATGTCACTGCGCCCGACCACCACCGCCTCCCGCCCGGCAATCGAAATTTTGCTTCGCTTCAGAATCTCCATCACGCCGGCGGGAGTACACGGCACCAGCCCTGGCCGCTGCGTCGATAGAAAGCCTACATTCATTGGATGGAATCCATCCACGTCCTTGGACGGATCGACCGCCAGCAATACCTTCTTGGAATCCACCTGCGGCGGCAGAGGCAGCTGTATCAGGATGCCGTCGATTTCGTCACGCCGGTTCAAGTCCTCGACCAGGGCGAGCAACTCGGCGGTAGTGACGGATTCCGGCGGCGTCAACTTCTCGCTGTAAACGCCGACCTCCTCGCAGGCCTTCACCTTCCCCCGAACGTAGATCTCGGACGCGGGATTATGTCCAACCAGCACCACTGCCAGCCCCGGGCGAACTCCGGCAGCCGACATGGTCCTGACTTCCGCCGCGACTTCGGCGCGAATGTCCTGGGCGATCTTGGTTCCGTCGAGAATGAGAGCAGGCATGATTAGGGGCTTCCGAATAAATCTTACACCGGCGAACGGTAGGACCTTCAGAGGTCAGGGGTCAGGGGTCGGGCGCCAGCAGTGAGTACAGGCCGGCATGGCGAAGCCTGAGGGCTGAGGTCGGAGGTCCGACGCATGCGCCTGACCTCTGACCCCTAGCCCCTAGCCCCTGATTCCGGTGATCCCCGCACCTCCCCTTGTGAGCCTCGTCACACGTTCCGCCCAAGCGCCTGTCGTACAATGCCCGAGTCATGATTGCCAAGGACCTCCTGGAGATGCTGGTTTGTCCAGCCTGCAAGCGGCCACTCGAGTACCGCCAAAACCCGGAAAGCCTCAAATGCACGCAGTGCTACCGGGTCTACGCGGTGAAGGACGACATCCCCATCATGCTCGTCGATGAGGCTACGGTCGAGCCTTAAGCGGTGGCGATTGGCAGTTGGCAGCTGAACTCCGCGATTCCAGGAAAGGAGAGCCGGACGTGGCTGCGCAATTTTTTTACTGCATTCAATGTCATAAGAAATATCCGACGCACCAGAAGCTGTTCGACACGCTGTACAACTTCTCCAGAACCGCACCGGACGAATGCCCCGAATGTGGTGGCGCTCGCGACCTTCACGTTAGTCTCGATTTTCAATTGGGCGCTGGTGACACCGATTACAAAGTCGTCTCTGCCCTGCTCCCTGAGAAGCTGGAATCCTGGATGGGAGAAGAGCAGGAAGAAGTAACCTTCTATCCATTCCTGGTCGTCCTGGAAACCAGCGAAGGCAAACAATTCTGCTGGATGCCTTACTGGCACGTCACGGGCAAGGAAGCTCGTTACGGTCAGCACGCCGTCTGCCTGGAACAAAGGCAGTTCGAAAGCCTGATGGCGCAGGTCCAGGAGAAGCTTCTGGAACCGGTGTAAGTTCGCCGATTCTGTCTGGATCATCCAACCTTTGACAAATATGTAAACGAGCGCTATGTCGCTGAGATTTCCTGGTACGACGGGAAATCTATGCGAAATCAGATCTGGTACAGAACTCTGCAGTGGAGCCTGATCGTTCTTTCCGCGTCAACGCCGGTGGTGATTGCATTGGCTCAAAAAACGGATTCGACGCCATGGGTGAAGTCCTTATCGCTCATAACGTCAGTTCTGGTGGCAATACTGGCAACCAGCTTGAAGACGTTTAAGTTCGAAGAGAACTGGGTTAACTATCGGACCACCTGCGAAACGCTGAAGAAGGAAATCCATTTTTTCAATGCTGGCCTCGATGAATACAAGGATAGTCAGGACAGGGAGGGTTTGTTCGTGAGGAGAGTCGAAGCCCTAATTTCGCGAGAGAATACATTGGTGGCTCACGACAATCGAAGAAAAACAAAATGACAAGCCAAAGACTCACGGCTGATGGACTGTCTGTCCGCACTCTAAGTTTCCGTTTCAGATTGAGGCTGGCACTTGGAGATTGCGAGATTATGCCAGTTGCGAGACGTCCGTTGAGCGAGGCTGGACCCTAAATGAATGATGAAAACGTGATTCAAATCACATACAACAGGTGCAGGAAGGGCGATGGTGAATCAGGGCCGGGTCCCCTACTATGGAAAGATCGTTGGTTAGCGTGCTCGTTGTAGATGATTTCATCCCCTTTCGATCCTTTATCTGCTCGACACTGGCAACAAGGGTTAACTTGCTCGTCAGCGGTGAAGCGTCCGACGGATTAGAGGCAGTTCACAAAACCAAAGAACTGCGACCGGACTTGATCCTCCTCGACATCGGACTCCCAACGCTCGACGGAATGTCGGCCGCTCGGGAAATTTGCAAATTATCGAAATCCAAAATAATCTTCGTGACTCAAGAATCCGGTGCTGACTTTGTGCAAGAGGCACTCGCGTTGGGGGCGTGGGGTTACGTGGTGAAAGCAAGAGCCTCAACCGATCTGTTAGCTGCGGTCGATGCAGTGTGTGATGGCCAGAAGTTTGTGAGCGATAGTGGTCAGAAGCTCACTACCGCAAGTCCGACGGCGAGGAGCAACTAAGCTGCAGACGAAGACTTGATCCTTCCCGTAATAGCCGCAAATCCGTTTCTGCGACGGCAACCCTCGAAAAGCCGCAATCCAAGCGCACTATAACCTTCGAAAATACAAAAACATGCGGTTTGACGAGATTCTCACGGCCTGAGAAATGAATTGCTATCTCAGAAGGAAATTCCACCCGATTGCCGGAGACGCACCGTGCGCAGGGCATACAACTTGACCTCCATTGAACACAGAGAAGGGGCGCGCGAACGGGTGGTAAGAGTAAGACCCGCTTTGTAGGCCGTCCTATACCCACGGTACGCAGTTAGCAAAGCAAGACCGGAGCCGATGGGGGAAGGCAACTTTTTACCTTCGCGAGTTCTCCAGCGGTACTCATAACTAGAGGGCGAGTGCCTGCTGGTAGTTTTCGCAGTGGTTTTGTGTGGTCGTCGGGTCGAATATCTTGCTCGTGTAGGAATGCGAAAGGTTGACTGCTGATCTCTTTCTCGGCACCTGCATTGTTGCCGATGAAAGCCCGGCTTTGATCCGCAGTCTTAGGCAGAACCGCGCACCGGCCAAGTTTGAAGAAGAGCTGACATGTTTTAGACGAGAATCAAACGGACGACATTTCCGTCCGAATTCAAGAATTGAGACAAGAGAGGCAGCTATGCAGCGTAAAACGATTGCAGTAAGTCTGACGGCATTGTTCTTTCTGGCATCAGTATTCGCTTTTGCCGGCGACAACACCGAAGTCAAAGGAATGATCATTACCAGGACCGGAGAAACACTGGTCGTGAGGTCCGGAGAGGGAACCACTACTGTGGTCCTCACCGCCGATACGACAACGAAGGATGACAAAGGCCTCTTTGGCCTGGACAAGCAACAAATGGGCGATGTGGTGCTCATACCCGGAGTCAAGGTGGATGTTGACGGAGCATCCGACGAGCAAGGCCGAGTGGTAGCGAAAACCATCACTGTGGATGGCGACGACCTGGAAGCGGCCCAGATGATCGAGGCCGGTTTGCATCCCACCGCAGAGCAAGTCGCGGCCAACGTGCAAAGGCTCGAGGCCCACCGCGGGCAGCTGGCCTCCCACGATGTACAGCTGGCGGCCCAGAGAGAAAATATCGAAACCAACCAGCAGAATATTGCGACCAACAAACAGCGGATCGAAACGAACATCAAGGACATCGAGGAGAATACCAACCGCTTCACCGCGCTGGCCGAATATGACGTGAAGGGCCAAGCAACCGTGAACTTCGAAGTTGGTAGCACCAAGATCTCGGCGAAAGATCAGATAGAACTGAAGGACCTGGCGAACACAGCCACTCGCCTTAAAGGATACATCGTCGAGGTGACGGGCTATGCCGACTCGACCGGCAACGCTGCGATGAACACGAAACTGAGCGAGGACCGAGCCAAAGCCGTCGTCACTTATCTCATGCAAAACGGTGAGGTACCGGTGCGGCACATCGTGGCTCCGGGCGCCATGGGCGAATTCGGAGCAGCGGCGCCGAATGAGACTAAAGCCGGACGGGCCGAGAACCGTCGGGTTGAGGTTAAAGTCCTGATCAACAAGGGCATCAGCGGTAGCTAACAGGCAAACGGAATCGAACAGTAATCCATGGCACGAAACTAACTGGAGGCCAATGGATCAAAACGATTCCCGGCAAGTGATGGTTCGTTTATTTCCGGGTATACGGGCCGGAGCAGTCTGCCTTCGACGGAGCTGGAAGCCCGGAGATTTTGAAAAACTAAGATAGTCTTGATTTCCCGCGATGTAGTTGACGAAACCGGATGGGATGAGAATGCCGGTCTCCGGACGGGATGCGGTGTACGCTCCCAAGTTATCGACGTGCTCGAGGGCACAGATAAAAAGGAGACCGACAATAAAGAAGGTTAGCACCGCGGCGACCATGCCGAGCAGGAATATTTCTCAGCAGAAACTGACCATTGGATTGGATCTGGGAGATCGCAACAGTTGGTACTGCGCGCTGGACGAAGCGGGCCAGGTACGGCTGGAGCAGCGAGTCCGCACGAATGTGAAAGCGTTGTGCGAAGTCTTCGGCGCGCTGCCGCGCGGTCGGATCGCACTGGAAATCGGGACGCATTCGCCCTGGATCAGTCGCTTGCTCCGGTGGGAGGGTGATGAGTGAAATGACGATGTTACGCCAGTTGGCTTTCAGTTGATGGTTGGCCTACACTGCCAAATTCATGCGTTTGTAGCTTGGCTGTGAGAATCGTTTTCAAAGCATTGTTGGCGGTGGCGGCCTTCGCTGTGGCTATTGCCTCTGTGTGCTTGTACTGGTTCTACTTCTATTCTGGTGATCTCCCATACTTCTCAGAATTGGCCAACTTAGCACCTGACTCGGCCGCAACCGTATCCGACCAGTGTTCGGCTACTCCGATACAGGTTCTTCCATCGGCTTCGCTCGGCAAGAACTTGCATAATGCGCTCCGCGCTGCGGAAGGCCGGAACGATGAGATTCTAGCTTTCCAAGTCTCGCGCAAGTTGTTCTGCAATTCGGGAATAAGGATGCTGAAGCGGCACCTGCTGGAATACAAAGCATCAGTCCAGATGCGACGAAGATTTACGCCCGAACAACTGGTCACAATCTATCTGAACCAAGCCGACTTCGGAAAAGACTTGGTTGGGGCTGAGAATGCGTCTCTGCACTATTACGGGAAACACGCTTCTGAATTGGATGTAGGGCAAGCTGCCATGATCGCCGGATTACTGAAGTCTCCAATGATGTACTCGCCCGAACGCCACCCTGAACGAGCGAAAGAGCGCAGGGATTTTGTAATTCAGGGAATGCTCAGGAACAGCACCATCACGGCTGAACAGGCCGAAGCTGCGGAACAAAGTGCAGTTCGGTAATTTGCCGTTCCTTTTTAACTGACGAAAAGAGGCGTTTGCAGGTTTTGACCGTGGTCAAGGAGCGACATCGCGATATTTCACCAACGATCCTTTCGAGGCGCGGCCAGGAAAACGGGATAGGCGAAAATGGAAATACTAGAGCAAGTGCTTGATGGCCCTTGAAACTTCTTGGGCGTTGAAAGGTCCGCGAATGATTTTCACTTCTTTGGCGTCGCGCGTTACTAGGACACTCGCCGGAAGTCCGCCTTCAAAGCCTAATTTTCGCGCGATCTCCTCACTGCCTAGCAGGACGGGGAAGTTGATGGTCGCGGAGGAGCCATCAACGGGAAAGTGCTCTGTTTGAACGAAATTCTCGACGGATTCCTCTCCTTGATCGTCCACCGAGACGGCAATGACCGTGAATCCTTTTGATCCTAGCTTCTGTTGCAGCTGGATGAGTTCCGGCATCTCGTCGCGGCATCCCGGGCACCACGTAGTCCAGAAACTGATGAGAACGACTTTTCCTTTGTAACTTTCCATGTCCACCCAGCCGCCGTCGACTGCTGGCAAGGCGACATGTGGCATGGGCTGATTCATGTCAGCGATGTTACTGGAATCGCTCGCGAAAGCTTCTGTGAAGAAGGAGAAGTCAGGACGAAAATAAAGCAGGGCGACCACGCAAATGATCGATATGACGAAAAACAATAGCAACTTTTTCATACAGGTCACCGCGATTCGCGCGACTCCGCGTACCCAGAAAGAGAAGTGTGCTGTTTCCCGTCGAGCGAAGGATTCTCGCAGGCCACTCGGACTTGCGGAGCTTCTCCCCGCCTGATTTCGCTCCCATTTCGGCGGCATCCCTAACAGCCCAGAGGTCTCAAAGAGAATGCTAGCGGTGTGCCATGCGGGTTCGAAAGTGACCGAGGTACTAGAACAGTAGGCGGGTCCCTGAGCCGTCGGCCCAGGATGACGGAATCGGCTCTAGCCGGATAACTGTCGATAACAAATTTCCGCGGACGATCAGTGATGAACACAAGCTGAGGTGGTTTACATACACTTCCAGCGCCTTCCCGGCGCTACGTGCCAGGCCTTCACATCCGCCGCTGCGCGGCTCGAGGTTACGTCTGTCGGCACGCTAGTGCTTACGGCCGAGTTTCCCAAGAACCTCCACTCGGCCGTCACCGTGATTCCGCTCCCAAAGAACTACGGAACCATCAGCAATGAGGTGTTCATCCTGCCTCCCTCATTGAGGCCGGCACTGGCCCATGCCGGTACGCCGTGCGGACAGTGGATTACCGTGCAGTTCCCAAACGCAATGCCCGAGTAGTCGCCGAGGAAATCGTTCGCGCTGGCCGTGATATGGCTCGCATTCACCTGTACATTCGTGGCAAAGCTGGCACCGTTGTCCTTCGTATAGGTGGCGAAAATATCAAGGACGTCGGGGTTGGTGGGGCTATGCCGCGAATCGAACCAGCTGATGTTCACATCACCGCTCAGGTCTGACGAAACCGCGGGCATGAGGCGCTGGCCCGCTGTCGCATCGTTAATGATCAATGGTGCGGTGAATGTCAGTCCGGCCGCCGTTTTCGAACGTACGAACCTGGTCTTGGAATTTGCGCCCGGCTGGTCTGTGTAGACGTCATAAATGAAACCGGTCTTCGGATTTACCGCGAGAGCCGGAAAACTATTGCAGCGGTAATCCATGCAGAAGGTGAGATTGGTGAATTGCGGGGTTTGCGCCACGGCGGCGCCGAACGAAACCCCGCCGTTGGTCGACTTCGCGATCTCGTGCTTGCCGGTGGCGCCGGTCCCGGTGAACAGCTCGTACGATACGTAGACCTCTCCTTTGGGGCCCACCGCCACCTGTGATCCCTGGACGGCCCCGTTCTGGCTCGCCGGGTTGATTTGGATCGCCTTCGACCAAGTCACTCCGTGATTGGTGGAGCGCGACAAGAAAATCATGTCCGAAGTCGGGGTGAAGTGCGTCCACACTGCGTACACGTTGCCCGAGAAGGCGGAGCTGCTGTTGTCCACCGCGAGCCACGGTTTGTCTTCCAACGCCGTTGAGGGCTTAAGCGAAGTCCGCACGGCATGGCATCCGGCCTTGGAAAAGCTTGGCCCTGACTTCAGCGTCGCGACGCAGACGTAGTATCCGTCGTTGGTAACGTTGCCTTGCGCGTCGGCCTGCAGGTACAGGTTCGCAAGGTAGGCATTCCCCAGCTTGTCGATCGCAACCACCGGATCGCTGTTGGCCTGCCAAACGTGGCTGTCGGCCGTCACCGGAAATCCACCCTGCCGTGGTACGAAGCTTTGCCTCCAAGTGGTACCGCCGTTCTTCGAAAACGCCCATTTGCTGGTGTTGAAACCGCCGTTTAAGGAGAAGTCGCTGATCATGGCCAGCAGATTCAGGAAGTTATTCGGATCGGAGGTGACGTGCTCTTCGGCTTCCGGCGCAGTCGTTGTCGGGGCCACAACTGGGCCCAGGATGTACGGAGGTTGGGTAAAGGCGGGCGGAAGAACTTCTTGGCCCTGCACCGGAGCGACCGAAGTTCGTCCAGGCTGGGCGATGGAATTGATGTGAGGGACGATCGTTTTCACGATCAGGGGTGAATTCACTGCAGGCTGGTCTTGACACTGGGCAATGCCGAGGGCGCCGGCAAATGCCAGCGTCAGGAGGGCAAGGATTGGGCGTAGGGTCGATCGATTCACGGGGAGTCTCCCTTCAGAGTTCTACTCTGACAACGCGCTGGAAACTGCGCCGCATGCTGGTGGTCACGAAGGGGCATGGCGTGGAATGCGGCTTTCCATGTTACGCGCGGTCTGTCCCCACACTGTATCAATAAATGTCGAGGATTTGTCACCGGGAAGAAAAGACATGTCAGACAGCGGGGTCGACGCTGCCTTTTAGGACTGGCAAAGCCACCTTCCTTGATCGAAGCCGGATGTCCTGGCACCACCACCCTGCTGAATCTCTGCCATCCCAAATCGACACATTGTGTCAGTTTCGAGATTACCCGTGAGTACGAAGGGCATCCTTAGGCCGGCTCAAGGCCTACAGCATTTCCCGCAACTTCCGATATTCACAAGGGTTAGTAGAACTAGATGGGCTTGTGGGGTATATCCACAAGTGCAGGGGATTTACGGCATACCAATTGCATGCAACTTCAACAGGTGCCGATGAGTCTAATCAGGCAAAGGTCGAAATCGGAGGTGATGACGGCCATGATGAACGAGAAAATGGTGGGTAACGACAAAGACAGGTTCACGATGACGGAGCTGGCAGCGCTCCGGAGCGACTTGATCCAGGGTGGTATGGTCGATTCCTACGAGGCCGCCGAGTTACTTCGCGTGTTCCTGATGGGACGTGGATATGGGGTTTCTCCCACGGCAGCCCTCGACGCAGCAGGACGCGTCGAAATGGCCGGTTGTGCAATCCCAGTTCTCCAGCACGAGTTGGAGAATCTGGCAATGGTGATGTAACGGAGGTTCGAGGGTTCTGCTTTCGAGTTGAAACTTTTGACATGAATCCTGAGTTTGCTGTGCGAGATTGCGCAGCCGACTGAGCAGTAAGAAGCGGTGACAACCCAGATTTAGACATTCTGGCTTGCCGATCCAACAAGACCGACGAACCAGTTCCACAATGGGAAAGCCGGGCCAACCAGCCCGGCTTTGTGGTTTTTGGAGAGAGTGCCCATCGCAAAAGTCGAGCTTCGCTCGACGGACAGCCGAGGGCGGCCGTCCCCACATAAGAGCGCCAAGGACTTGTCTCACTCGTAGCGCAGGCTTTCCACCGGATCGAGCTGAGAAGCCCGCGTAGCGGGAACCGTTCCGAAAATCATCCCTACAATCGAGGAGACCACGATCGCTATGATCGCCGACAGCCCGGAGATGGGCAGGCGGAAATCCGTGAAGAAACGGACCGAGTAGGGGATGGCGAGCCCGGCAACGATCCCGGCGATGCCACCAGTTACCGAAATCACGATTGCCTCGGCCAGGAATTGGAAGCGTATCTCACGGTTCGTTGCGCCAATCGCCTTGCGGATTCCTATCTCGCGGATGCGCGATGTCACCGTCGCCAGCATGATATTCATGATGCCGATGCCACTGACCAACAGCGTAACGAACGCCACCAGCATGAGGATGAGCGTGAGCGCATCGGCAATCTTGCCCGCAACCGATAGAAGCTGCGTCAGATTCTGCACGTTGTAGACAGACTCGGCGCGATGGCGCGATTGCAGCACGCGCTTGATGGCCTCCGTTGCGGGCCCAACATCCTGCGGAGTCGCCGCGGAAAAATAAATTTCGTACACGGCATTCGTCGGAGTGAAGAACCGGCTCACGGTGTACGGGATCAGCATCGTGTCTTCCTGAATCTCCGATTGGCCGAAGGTGTCCACGCTCTCCTTGAACACTCCGATGACAGTGAACGGAAGGCCGCCGCTGAGCTTGACGATCTGTCCTATGGCCGGCAGCGAACTTCCATATAGTTTCTGCGCGAGCCTCTCGGTAATCACTCCGACCTTGTTGTGACCGGAAGAGTCTTCCGCGTCGAAGAAGCGCCCGGCGAGCAACCTGAGATTGCGCACGCGCGTGTATTCGGGATCGACGCCGAGCACAAGGATGTCGCTCTGTTTCCCTCCGCCAATGCTGATGCGGTCGACCAGCGCTACCGTGGGCGACGCCGCCACGACGCTCGAAACTTGCTCGCGAACGGCGCGAACATCCTCGATGGTCATGGGATCGGGCGTGGAGTCGATGCGGTTCGACCCGCCCTGATACTCGGCGGAGATCATATTGGTGCCGATCGACTGCAGTTGACGAAGAATGTACTGTTTGCCGGTGAGTCCGATTGTCGCGACCAGAATTACTGAGGCTGTGCCCACGGCCATGGCCAGCGCCGTGAGGGTGAACTGCAGTTTGTTGCTGCAGAAAGAGTCGAAGACAAAATTCAGGATTTCGCTGAGGCCTATCGTGATGCGACGCGGCGCGCTAACTCTAGACGCCGTGGTAGGAGTGACGCAGGGTGGTGTCCCGGTTGCCATCTTGAGTAGTTAGATGTTAAACCTCGGCCCAAGACGCCGCAATACGGAGGCTTTGTTGTACGCTGATCTGCGTACAAGGATCGATACGTACCACTTCGGGTGACCAAAATCCGTCCCGGCTCATACAAAACAGGCATTCTGCTTCTGCTGTCAACCGCCGCGGCGTTGCTCACGCACGGCTACCATCCCTTTGCTGAGGACGCCGAGATCTATCTCCCAGGAGTGGAGAAGATTCTGAACCCTGCGCTGTTCCCTGTCGGCCAGGAATTTTTTCGTTCGCACGCCAGCATGACTCTGTTTCCGAACCTGGTGGCGTTTTCGCTGCGCGTGACGCATCTGCCATTTGAGATCGGATTGTTCGCGTGGCACTTCGTGTCGATCTTCTTATTGCTCCTGGCCTGCTGGCAGTTGAGCGGCCTGCTCTTTGAGAGTGCGCGGGCGCGGT
>WNGO01003429.1_pt1 | contig 14319 bp, 11 predicted proteins | sample 5400511 | NCBI WGS metagenome assembly WNGO01 (sample SAMN13153380, study PRJNA577476) | soil metagenome | isolation source: 20 cm soil or saprolite under Garry oak tree replicate 2 | place: USA:California | collected 2016-06-15
CCGTTTCTGGATACCTTCCGGTTATGCCGTCCACTATCCGGGTGCGTCACTTCAACGAGTAGCGCGTTACGCGTCCTAGGGACCAGGGAAGGTCTACGCTGGCATCACACGACCGCGACCTTGACGTTGTAGATCGGGGGCAGCGAATCGAACAGGCAGTCCCACTGCTCACCACCATCCCTCCCGATCCACAGCTGACCGGTCGTCGTGCCAAAGTAGAGTGCAGGTGATTTGAGCCGATCGGTGTCCATCGCGTCGCGCAGGACGGTGAAGTAGCTCTGCTTCCTCGGCAACCCACGTGCGAGCCGGCTCCACGACTCGCCGCCATTTTCGCTGCGCCACACCGCGGGCGCGCCGCCGGGACAGGAGCGCGTCGCCGGCTCAAGGGGCATGACGTATACCGTATCGGCGTCGTGCGGGTGGACCACGATAGGAAATCCGAAGTCCGACGGCAATCCCTTAGCGATCGACCGCCACGAGTGGCCATAGTCGTCGCTGCGTAGTACGCCAATGTCCGGCCGGGGCCCGCCAGGCCCCGTCCAATCTGCCCATCCGCCGTGGTTTTGCATGTAGAGCCGACCGGGCGCGTCCTCGTGCCGCGCGATCTTGTGTACGCACTGACCGAACTCGGGATAGGGGTCGGGCGCGAAGCCGGCGCCGACGCCTTGATTGGACGCCCTGAATGTTTCGCCACCGTCCTCACTCAAATAGTGGCCGCCCGTTGAGATGCCCAAGTGCACGCGATTCCCGTCGCGAATGATCGTGTGCATGCACAGCCCGCCATTGCCGGGTTGCCACTTGCGCGCGTGATCGTGGTTGCTAATGCCAGGCACCAGGTCCCACGAATCGCCACCGTCGAGGCTCCTGAACAAGGATGCCGGCTCCACGCCGCACCAAAGTCCCTTCTTGTCAGCACCGGCCTCAAGTCCCCAGATGTTGACGAGCGCGCGGCCGTCGTCTTTGGGGAACGCTGGCGCCGATTTCGTCTCAGTGAAGCTTTTCCCCATGTCCGTCGAACGCAGCACTTTCATGCCGAAAAACGGATTGCAGCTCGAAGCATAGAAGCGCGGTGTTCCGCGCGTGTCGATCAGCGTCGAGTATACGGGGATGCCCGGGCCGAAGGGCCCGCGCAAAGCGAAGCTGCGCCTCGGCTTCGCGGCATCCGCGACGAACACACCCTTCTTGGTGCCGATGGTGAGAATGATTCGATCCGCCATCTTTAGCCTCCTGAAACCGCCGGCAGGATCGTGACCACGTCCCCCGGCGCCAGCGTCGTGTCGACCCCGTTGAGATCGCGCACATTGTCCGAGTTCACGAACACGTTCAGGTGCCGGCGTACCGTACCTGTTTCGTCACAGACGTTGCGATACAAAGCGGACTGGCTCCGCTGGAGGTCCTCAAGTGCGGCGCGCACGGTGTGTGCCGAGATCGAGAGTTGCGCTGCGCCCGCACAGTACGTGCGCAGCGGACCCGGGACATGAATCGTGATGGTCGGCGCCGGCCCCATAGTGTGAAACTTATCACTCGCGGTTGGGACGATGCAACCAACGCGATTGCAGACTGGGATCTGGCTCTGCTGCCGGTGTCCCGTAGAAGTGAATTAAGTCGCCATCCGCTGGCGGTTAAGTCCCGAATTACGGCCCATACGGAAACTATTGTGAACCAGATGTCCCATCGTGCGAAACAGCTGGAATCTTTCACACTGACCCACTGCCGGGGAAATTCAGCGCTTCACGATGGACTTGAATCCGTCGGCTTCGAGGTCGTGGCGCGCATTTGAGGCGGACTGCGTGTCGGGGTAAGAGTCTGTGTGGGAACTCACACTTCGCGGATTTTTGTAGCGTCGGCCTTCAGGCCTACACCGTAGATTCAAGCACATGCCCGCCTGAAGGCGGCCGCTACGTAGGCCATAACCGAGCGCATGCCCGTCCCGCACGCGGGACGGCCGCGCTACATAGGCAAAAACTGGGTCCTCAGACACACTCGTAGGGCCAACATGAACGCGATAGTATTTGTCCGTGCAGGGGGTGATGACAAATGCGGGGAATTTTTTCTGTTGTAGAGCCTGCGCGAGGGCCATGGCGTCATCTTCGCGATGGACGGCTGCTTTTGGATTGAGTTTCCATACCCAGGTGAGGATGACACGGACAAAGACCCCGCCCTTCCAACCACGAAGGACGGGGCACCCAAAATTCCAAGTCAAAGGCTGGGGCACCCGCCGGAATTTTTCGGCGGCGACGCGGGCTTTAGAGTTTGTGTGACAACCCAGATTTCGGGCGCTCGTGTTGAGTCACGGCACCGACGAGAAAGCTTACGGCTGAAGCGCGGTGCCTACTCTGACGTCACTGCCTTCAGATACCGGTAAAAGAAATCTACCCCTTTGTAGTAGGACTCAACGCCAAGCCTCTCATCCCGGCCGTGGGCGCGGATATCGTCGCGGTCGATGGCGATGCCTGCAATTCCGTAGGTAGGCATGCCTTCGCTCATGGTGTAGATGCCGTCGGAGGCGCCGGTGGCCATATCAGGAACCACCGGCGTGCCGGGCCACATCTCGGAGGTGATTTTCTCCAGCGGCGCAAACACGTCGCGGCGCAGGGGCGGAGGCGGGAAACTCTTCCGGTCGGGAGCGCTGTCGGAGATGTTGCCGAAGTTGTCGACGTAGCGCACGGTGATGTTCGGATCGGCAAGAATGTTAATCAGATCCTTGCGGACTTCTTCCGCGGAATGCCCGGGTTCAATCCGGCAATTCACAGTGGCCTCGGCGCGCTGCGGCAAGGCGTTGTTGGCGTGCCCGGCGTTAAGACGCGTGGCCACGCACGTGGTGTGGGTGGTGGAGTTGTCGATCGGATCGCGCGAAAGCCGCGCCACCGCGTCGGCGTCGGGTGGATTTTTCAGCATCGCCTTCATGTCGGCAGCGCGCTCCTGCGTTTCCACCTCCGCCATGCGCTCGTAGTAGACGCGCGTTACCTCGTTCAGCTCGAAGGGGAACTGATGATTCTTCAGCCGCGCCAGCCCGTCGGCCAAAGAGTAGATGGCATTGTCCGGCCTGGGCAGCGAGCTGTGGCCTCCGGGATTGGTCACGGAGACCTGAAAATCCGCATATAACTTTTCGGTGGCGTCCACCGTCATCATCACGGGCTTGCCGTGGTCGCTCAGGATGCCGCCGCCGTCGTGGTTCAAAACGATCTCGGCGTCAATGAGATCCCGATGGTTCTTGAGCAGCCAGTCGACGCCGTTCGATTTGCCACCCTCTTCATCGGCAGTAAGCGCCAGAATGATGTCGCGATCGGGCGTGTAACCCTCCTTCTTGAAGTGGATCAGCGTGGTGACCATGATGGCGTCGCCGCTCTTCATGTCCTGCGTGCCGCGGCCGTAGTAGAACCCGTCCTTCTCTACAAACCTGAAAGGATCTGTAGTCCAGTCTTCGCGGTGGGCCTCGACAACATCGAGATGACCAATCAGCAGGATGGGTTTGTGTTTTCCCATCCCGTGCAGCCGCACCACCAGATTTTTCTTGCGGTCCTTGGGACCGAGGATCTGAATGTCGGCCTCGGGGAATCCTGCATCGCGAAAGCGTTGCGCCATAGCCTCGGAAGCCGCAGTCACGCTACCCACGGAGTCAGTGGAATTGACCTCGATCAGTTGCTTGAAGACGTCGTAAGAGAGCTTCCTGGTGGCGTCGTCGATTTGTGCCTGGGACGCGGGCAAGAAAAACAAGGAGCACAACAAAAGAAAGGAGAACAGAACAAACCCTTTGCCACGGTTCAATTGGGCCTCCTGGGACAACTGTGGGCCAGATGTCCCGTTGTGGGAAGCATCTGGAATCTTTCGCGCTGACCCACTGGTGAGGAACTTCAGCGCTTGACAATGGATTTGAAGCCGTCGGCTTCGAGGTCGTGGCGCGCATTCGCGGCGGACTGCGTGTCGGCGTAGGGGCCGAGCTGCACGCCGAGAAACGCAGAAGTGGCCGCAAAAAGTGATGTGTCACCTTTTCAGATTGACGCATCTAAACACGGTGGAGGAAACAAATATGCAAGCTGCGGTCGTACCTGCCGTGAGTGGTTCTTGGCAAGTGAAAGACGTTCCACAGCCCCAACCGGGGCCCAACCAAGTACTAGTGAAGATGCACGCAAGCGGCATTTGCTACACCGACGTGCACGAAACTTTGGGTCACATCCCCGGCCCATTCCCGCGAATTTTGGGCCACGAACCGGTCGGCGAGATCGTTGCGGCCGGCCCTGCGTTACGCGGAAAGTAGGGGATCGCGTGGGCACCGCATGGATTCAATCCTCGTGCGGGCGCTGCGAATGGTGCCAGCGCGGCCGCAGGATGTTTTGTCCCTATCTGAAGGTCACGGGGCTCAATGTAGAAGGCGGTCACGCCGAGTACATGTTGATGAATGCGGACGCGACCTACTTGATTCCGGACAAGGTTTCTTATGAGCAAGCGGCCCCGATCTTCTGCGCCGGTTACACCGTCTATAGCGGGCTCCGCTGGGCCGATCCCAAGCCGCATGAGCGCGTGGCCGTGCTCGGGATCGGCGGGCTTGGGCATCTAGCAGTGCAATACGCGAAGGCTGCGGGCTTCGAGACAATCGCGATTTCGCACTCCACCGATAAAGACAAGATGATCCGTGATCTCGGCGCGGATGAAATTGTCCGCGACGGAAAGAGCCTTGCCGCAGCGGGTGGCGCAGACGTGATCCTCAGTACTTCCAATTCGACCAAGTCGATGGTGGACAGCATTCAGGGACTGCGGCCAGACGGCCGGCTCATCACAATGGGGGCCGACGCGGAGCCGCTTTCGATCTCGCTGTTGGACCTCATCACGAAGCGCATTCGGATCATTGGCAGCCAACAGAACGGTCCCGAATATCTCTACGAAGCGCTTGATTTCGTAGCGCAAGGAAAAGTTAAAACGATAGTGGAGACGTACCCATTGGCCGAGGCTCCGAAGGCGTATCAGCGTGTCGTCGACGGCAAGGTGCGCTTCCGCGCCGTACTGACGATGTAACACCACCCTCGCCGCCAGTGAGTAAGCCATAGGGCGGGTGTTTAGATTCTGCTGGACCGGGAACAAAAGGGCGGAGTCCGAAAATCCCCATCCTTGCAAAAACCGCAAGGATAGGGCACCCGCGCTCGTTCTCCGCGCGATTCTTACAATTACGCCCGAATTCTGGACAGCCAAGAGTGGCTGTCCTACTCGACAGACTGACTCACTACTGCACCGAAGTGGTGGCTTGTCCGTTGAACACCGCGTCAATCGCCGCCTGGGCGCATTTTTCACCGTCCCCACTCGACACGCCCATCGCGCCAATGACTTGGCCGTTGACCACGACAGGAAGCGCGCCCGGTTGTGGGAAGTCGTGCATGAAGGTCGGCGCCAAATTCTCGCCGCTCCGGACCATCCTGTTGGTCTCCGAGGTGGGGCGCCGCCAGCGCAAGGCCGACTTTGCCTTCAACAGCGCGGTGTCGATCGCATTCATCGGCGCGCCCTCCATGGCGTGGGACTCGATGAGATTACCGCCCCAATCCAGAATCGCCATCGCCACGATTTTCTTGTTCTGCTCGGCCCAAGCGGTACAGGCGTCCGCCAAGGCACGCGCGCCGGCACTCGATATGACTTTAATGTCCCTGGTCGCCTTGAGGTCGCTGGCCGCTTGCTTCGCCGGCGCTGAGCGCGCCTGCTGCTGAGCGTGTGACTGCACGGGTAGCAATAGCATCAGTCCTGTGACTGTTCCTGAGATGATAAGAATTTTCTTCACGTCAACCCTCCTCAATGCCGGTACGCACTATCGTGTAGGCGTTCGGCCTGCGTTTTTCCCGGTCTTTAGCGAGACTCTAGTGATACTTAATCGGCCATGTCAACACGTATTTGTGCGATCTAGAACGGATTCTGTAAGACAAAGTCTTCTTGCGGATGGGGCAGGTAATCTGGACATCGGCGTGCCCAAACGTCGCGGTCAAGAAACGAATCAGGGCGTACGCGGAAACTATTCTGGGCCGGGTGTCCCGCTGTGGGAAGCGGCTGGAAACTTTCACCACGACCCACTACTGCGGATCTTCAGCGCTTCACGATGGACTTGAAGCCGTTGGCTTCGAGGTCGTGGCGCGCATTTGTGGCAGACTGCGTGTCGGCGTAGGGTCCGACCTGAACGCGAAAATACTTGTCTGGGCTGGGGGTGATGACGAGGGCGGGAAATTTTTATAGTCTGTTGGTGGAACCAGTTCTAGTGCGATTTCTAATGCGATGGACATTTTAGAATTCGGGGGAAACTTCTTTTCTGTGGGTCAGTACGATAATCCTTTAGGGGTCTACGTAGTTCGAGGACGCTGAAAAGCAAGAGAATGGGCCGTCCCAAATGCGAGCACGGAGCTAGGGAACTCGACTCGTCTTATTTACTGCTTGATAGCAGGCCGTCCGATAGTAACCAGAAACGTTAACAAGTTTGAGATACTTCCCAATAGGCCCCATGCGATGGCTGTTGGTTGCTTGGGACCGGATAAATTCCGTTCTATCTCTCGACAAAAGTTGACCCTCGCAAACCCTCTTGCGCAGTCGAGATAAACGTTGAGGAGGCGATGTGCCTACTTCCAAAGGCCATGAAGGAATCATCCTTGTGGCCGATGACATCGAAGCTAACCGCGAACTGCTCTCCGCTCTGCTGAGCACAGAGGGCTACCAGGTCGTCTGTGTAGAAGACGGCCAGCAAGCACTAGCTCGGTTGGATAGCGATTCGATTGATCTCGCGTTGCTGGATGTGGTGATGCCACGCCCAACCGGATTCGAAGTTTGTCAAATGATGAAGTCCAAGCCGGAAACGCGCTTGATCCCCGTGGTATTACTCACCAGTTTGAACAGCGAGTCCGACCGCATTACCGGAATCATGTGCGGGGCAGATGACTTCCTCAACAAACCCGTAAATAAGCACGAACTGCTGGCTCGGGTGCATTCCCTGATGCGCTTGAAGCAATTCACAGATGAGCTGGACAACGCCGAGACCGTACTGTCTAGCCTCGCGCTGAGTATCGAGGCAAAGGATCCCTATACCGAAGGGCACTGCGACCGCCTTTCGAAATGTTCCGTCGCGCTGGCAGAGAAACTGGGGTTGCCAGAGGACCTGCGGGTCGCTCTTCGTCGAGGCGGTCTTGTGCACGATATAGGTAAGCTGGCTGTGCCGGAGCACATCCTGCTCAAACCCGGACCGCTTACTCCTGAAGAACGAAAAATCATGGAGCAACACACGATCGCGGGCGAGCGAATTTGCGCCCCGCTCCGATCCTTTCGCAATGTGCTGCCGATCATTCGTCACCACCATGAAAAGTGGAACGGCTCCGGGTACCCGGACGGGCTGAAGGGTGAGCAAATTCCGCTGACCGCGCGGATACTTCAAATCACGGACATTTATGACGCGCTTACCACTGACCGGCCTTATCGCAAGGCCCTTTCACAGGAAAAAGCCTTTGCCATCATGCGGGAAGAAGTAAAGCGCGGCTGGTGGGATGGGTCTATCTTGGATGAATTCGAGGCCGTCGCTCAGGGCTTTGAGCCGGCGCCATCCGGCAGGGTCCGGTAGCTAACGTCTACTCCCGAGACTCCGTGGCAGGGCGGCGGAAAGATGAAATGGAAATGGGAAATCGCCTGATTCTCACGGGATTCGTAATAGCAACGGCCATTCTCGGATTCGTTGGATGGCAATCCTACCGGAACACGGCCCGATTCGCTGAAGCTTCCGAGTGGCGGAAGCACACCTACGAGGTTCTAAGAAATCTTGATGAGACGGTGGCCCGGCTCGTTGACGCGGAAACCGGGCAGCGAGGCTATCTCCTCACGGGAGTAGATGCGTACCTCGAACCGTACCGCGCGGCGATTAAGAACATCGACCAGACCATAGGGCGCCTAAAGAGCCTCACCTCCGACAATCCGAATCAGCAGAAACGCATCCAGATTCTGGAGCCGCTGGTCGGGGAAAAATTGGCGGAGCTTCAACAGACAATCGATCTCCGCAAGAATAATGGGCTGGCTGCCGCAAACAGGGTGGTCCTGGAGGGTTCCGGAAAACAGGCGATGGACCAGATCCGCGCCATCATTGCCGAAATGGCAAACGAAGAGGAGGATCTCCTGAAGCTTCGCATGCAAAAGGCGAACGAGAGCGTGGCCAGTTCGGTGCGCACCATCCTCACTGGCACCCTACTGAGCATTTCGCTGCTGGTGTTGTGTTTCGGGCTTCTGCAACGGGAGCTGTCCGAACGTAAAAAGGCGCAAGAGGCTCTGTCAAAAAGTGAAAAGTGGTTCTCGACCACACTCTCCAGCATTGGCGACGCGGTGATCGCCACGGACATGAACGGCGCCGTGACCTTCATGAATTCCGTCGCTCAGTCCCTCACCGGGTGGAGTCAGGCAGAAGCAACCGGCAAGTCCATGGATCTGGTGTTCGACATCGTGAATAAGGAGACCCGCCGCCCCGTCGAGAACCCCGTCAAGAAAGTCTTCCGCGAGGGGAAGATAGTGGGTCTGGCCGACCATACGCTTTTGCTCTCGAAGGACGGCAAAGAATTTGACATTGAAGACAGCGCGGCGCCCATTCTCACGAATACAGGGGAAGGATTCGGGGTCGTGCTCGTTTTCCGGGATATCACCGAAATGAAGTGGGCAGAAGAGGAGACAAAACGCCAGAAAGAACTCCTTCAATTGATTCTCGGAAGTATCGCCGATGGCGTGGTTGTCGCCGATTCGAATGGGAAGTTTCTCCTCTTTAATGCGGCCGCGGAGCAGGTCCTGGGCGTCGGTGCGACGGACGCGACACCCGACCAGTGGTCTGATCGATATGGCAGCTATTTACCTGATGCCGTGACCCTGTATCCACCCAACGAACTACCCTTGGTGCGGGCAATGCGGGGCGAGACTGTTGACGCTGTAGAAGTCTTCATCTGCAACGCGAAAGTGCCGGACGGCCGCTTACTGAGTATTACGGGCAGCCCTCTCAAGGATGAGAATGGCACTCTGCGGGGCGGCGTTGTCGTTTTCCACGATATCACCTTGCAAAAGCGTGCGAAGGAAGCCCTCGTCCGAGCGAAGGAAGAAGCGGAGCGTGCCAGCAATTTCAAGGATCAGTTTCTCTCCACAATGAGCCACGAACTACGCACGCCATTGAACGCCGTTTTAGGTTTTTCCGACCTGCTCGCCGACGAGCGTTACGGCACACTGAACGATCGCCAGCAACGCTACGTCGGTCATATCAATACGGGCGGGAAACACCTTCTCAAGCTAATCAGCGATATCCTTGACCTTTCTAAAATCGAAGCGGGCAGAATGGAGCTCGCCCTCGAGGATGTAACAGTGGCGTCGGCGTTTGCCGAAGTGACCAGCGCCCTTTACCCGCTGGCGGAAAAGAAATCGCAAGCATTACTCCAACAAGTTGAGCCCAATCTGCATGTTCGCGCCGACGCTATGCGATTTAAGCAAGTGCTTATGAATCTCGCCGGGAACGCGATCAAGTTCACACCGGAAGGCGGCCGGATCGAGCTGGCCGCCCGTCAAGTGGACAACCAAGTTAGGGTGGAAGTGCGCGACAATGGCCCGGGAATTCCACCCGAACAACAACAGCGGATCTTCGAAGCGTTCTTTCGTTTAGCACAAACGGGCAACGCCACAGAAGGGACAGGCCTGGGACTTGCGATTACTGCGCGCCTCGTCGAACTGCACAGAAGCAAACTGGAGATCGAGAGCAAGCCAGGTGATGGAACTTGCTTTTATTTTCTCCTCCCCGTCCTTGTATTCGCTCTGGATGAGCCCGCCCAGACAACCAAAGCCACACCCAGAGCGGGCAAGACTCCGCGGATTCTCATCGTTGAGGACAATGCGGCGACGGGACAACTTATCCAGTCGCAACTCACGTCTTCCGGTTATGAGACCCTGCGATGTGATCAGCCGGAACGCGCCACTGAAATGGCGGCTGAACACCAGCCCGATGCCATTACTTTGGACCTTCTGATGCAGCCAGTCCACGGGCTGGAGGTTCTGTTGCAGTTGAAAAATGACCCGCGCACGTCAAACATCCCCATCATCGTCGTGACCATCGTGGATCAGCCTGGCATCGGAACTGCTCTCGGCGCCGACGAGTATCTGGTTAAACCGGTGGACAAGGCGACGTTGCTGGCTGGTGTGGAGCGCTGCCTCAGGTCTCGCGGAAGGGCGGCGCCGGCACGGGCTATCCTGGTGGTGGAAGACGACGCGTCCACCCGCGAGATGATCGAGGAATTGCTCACAGCGCAGGGCTACTCCGTGATTACTGCTGCTGATGGCGCCCAAGCCCGCGCCCGCGTAGCTCAATCTCTGCCCGAGCTAGTCATTTTAGATTTAGTGCTGCCCAAGATGAGCGGCATGGAATTGCTGGCTGAGTGGCGCGGTAGCCCGCGCACGGCCGATCTTCCCGTGTTTGTTCTGACGAGCAAGGATCTCACCAAGGAAGAAGAAAAATACGTCCGCGCGCACGCGGAATCGCTCTTCCGTAAGCAGCATTCCTGGCGAGAACCGTTGATGAAGCAGTTGGACCGTGTCGTAACCTCCCCGATTCTGGAGGATGCTTGAAACACGGTATCCTCGTCGTGGAAGACAACCAGCTCAACCGCGAGCTCCTCTGCGACTGGCTCGAAGTGGAAGGCTACGAAGTCTGGTCTGCAGCAACTTTGAAGGCCAGTTACGAAGTTTTTGCCAAGCGGCTTCCCGATGCGGTCTTACTCGATATCAATCTTGGCGCCGAGGACGGCCTCGACCTCGCCGCATGGATGCGCCAAAAACCGGAGCTGAGGGAAATCCCCGTGATCGCCGTGACGGCACATGCGCTGGTGTCGGAGCAGGAACGAATCCTGCGGGCTGGCTGCAAAGCTTGCCTCCCGAAACCAATCAATTTTGAAGGGCTTCGAGAAGAATTGAACCACTGGTTGCAAGATCGCACGGTGTCCCGGCCGAATTCCTAGCTTTCCAATTGTGTCGCAGTCACGCCGCAATCAACGGGCTACACGAGGAACGATAACGTGCCTGCACAGGTTCTTGTAGTTGAGGACGATGCATTCACCTGCGAACTCATTCGGGAAATCCTGTGCTCGGCGGGGATGCCAAGTCTTGAAAAGGAACCCGGTGGAAGGGGCACTCAGGATGGCCCGAATCTACTTGGTTGCATAGCCGGCAAACCGGAGATGTGGTCCGCCTGGTTACCTGAGCGATGTTGCCCGAGTGACGGCGATCCGAAAACTATTCTGGGCCAGATGTTCCGTTGTGGGAAGCGGCTGGAAACTTTCACACTGACCCACTGCTGGGGAACTTCAGCGCTTGACGATGGATTTGAAGCCGTTGGCTTCGAGGTCGTGGCGGGCATTCGCGGCGGACTGGGTGTCGGCATAGGGACCAACTTGAACGCGAAAATACTTATCCGCGCTGGGGGTGATGACGAGGGCGGGAAATTTTTTCTGTTGCAGGGCCTGCGCGAGGGCCAGGGCGTCGCCTTCGCGCTGGACGGCCGCGACCTGGAGCATGATGGCTCCGTTCGCGACCAGCGGCGCGCCCGCCGGAGCGGAATTTTTCGGCAGCGACGCGGGCTTTGGGGGAGCGGCGGCAGGTTTCCCGCTCGCCGCGCTGCTTTGGCGGGCGAGTGGCGCGGCAGATTGCGTTGCCGCGCCTGGCTTTTTCACTGGCTGCAAATGGTCCTCGGCGGTCTTCGGTTCGGCGGAATGATAAAAATCCCAATCCGAATTTTTTTGCGAGGGCGCCGCGGCTTGATTTTCCGGCTTTCCTTTCGATTTGAGTGCGGTTGAGGCAGCCGGCGGATCAGCTTCGGTTGGTGCGCCCACCGCCGCGCGGAGCCGCGAATCGTACTGGCTGCGGCCGAGCAGGTAACCCAGCGTGAAGACGACTCCAAAAATTACGACGAGCAGCATGAACAGCCCGACCAGGTGCCTGCTCTCCAGGACAAAATCACCGCCGCCTTTTTTTTCGTTTGAGGCCATTTTTATTTTCTGGACCCGACCGCCTGGACCCATTCGTTGATGATGTCGATCGGCAGCGGAAACACGATGGTCGTGTTTTTCTCGACGCCGATTTCCGTCAATGTCTGCAAGTATCGCAACTGAATCGCGGCCGGTTGCGTTGCGAGCACTTTGGCTGCCTCGGCCAACTTTGCCGATGCCTGGGCTTCGCCCTCCGCGTGAATCACTTTAGCACGGCGCTCGCGTTCCGCCTCCGCTTGCCGGCCGATGGCGCGCTGCATCTGCTCCGGAATGTCGACCTGCTTGACTTCCACCTTCGTTACCTTAATACCCCAAGGCTCGGTATCCTGGTCAAGGATGACCTGCAATTTGCTGTTTACTTTTTCGCGCTCGGCGAGGATCTCGTCGAGTTCAAATTGTCCGACGATGCTGCGCAGCGTAGTTTGCGCCTTCTGCGATGTCGCGTAAAGATAGTTCTGCACTTGCGAAAGAGCGAGATTCGCATCCACCACGCGGAAATACGCGACCGCATTCACCTTTACCGAGACGTTGTCGCGCGTGATGATGTCTTGCGAAGGAACATCGAGCGTTTCAATCCGCAGTGAGATCCGGTACAACGTTTCGATCGGCCAGAACACGATGCGCAACCCCGCACCCTTCGCGTCCGGTTGCATGCGTCCCAGGCGCAGCACGACGCCACGCTCCCATTCCTTGATCACGTAAAGTGAATTCCAGAACCAGATCAAGAAAATGAATACAGGAATCAGAAACCCGTACAATGAGAGGTCCATCTCTTCCTCCTCCGCAAGAAGACAGCTCGAACATGCCGTTCACGGCAGCGTCAACGTCCAGGCGGGCTCCAACTCACGCCCGCTCCCGGCCGGACTGCAAATTTTCTTACCGGCCCTGCGCGGGGCTTTCCGCAGGCGCAACGTGCAATGTTAGCCCTTCGATTCGAGTCACGCGCACATGCGCGCCCGCCGGGATCGCCTCGCGCGAAACGGCTCGCCACAACTCGCCATGCAATCGCACCATGCCTTGAAAGGCTTCGCTGTCCGTTAACCTTTCGAGCGGCGTGGTGACTTCGGCGACCGTGCCTACCAGTTGTTCGCGTCCCGTCGCGGGTTTCCATGTGCGCGAGCCCAGCACCAGCCGCATCAGGAAAACCGTGATCAGCGCAAATGGCAGCGTCACGCCGGTGGCCACGCCGAGGCTCACACCGGCATGGGTCAAAGGCGACCGCACCAGCATCAGCGCACCCAGCAACATCGCCACGATCCCGCCAATCGCCAGGACGCCGTGGCTCGTGTACTTCGCTTCCAGAATAAAAAGGCCCAGCGCCAGCACGATCAGCACGATGCCCGCGGGGGCCACCGGAAGAATATGCATCGCGTACAGCGCCAACACCAGCGAAATTCCGCCAATCACTCCCGGAGCGACCATGCCGGGATGGGTGAACTCCGTGTAAAGACCCAGCACGCCGACGATCAGCAGGATAAAAAATGCGTCCGGCTGCACGATACGTGAAAGAAACTGCTGGCGGAGCGTCATCGGCAGCGGCACGCGCTCAGGATTGCGAAGCGCGAGTTGGACCGTTGTGCCATCGAACCGCTTGATGGCGCGACCATCCAGGCGCGACAGCAAATCCTCGGGGGAATTTGCAATCAGGTCCACCAGTTTGCCGTCGAGCGCTTCCGTTTCGGTCCACGCCTTTCCTTCGGTGACGGCCGATTCGGCGAGCTCCACGTTGCGGCCGCGCTTTGCGGAGTAGCTGCGCAAAAACGCCGTCGCGTCGCTCAGGATTTTCTTCTTCAACGTATCGTCCACCTGAAGCGGGACTCCGCCAATCGCAAGAAGCGGCGACGCCGCTCCGGTATGCGTTCCCGACGCCATCGCCGCCACATCCGCGGACATCAAAATAAAAAATCCGGCGGAAGCGCCGCGAGACCCAGCGGGAGAAATATAGACAACCACCGGGACCGGCGAATCGAGAATGTGCTGGATAATGTCTTCCATGGAGGTCGAGAGGCCTCCGGGAGTGTCCATGGTGATCAGGACGAGACTCGCATGACGCTTGGCAGCCTCTTCGATTCCACCGTCCACGTACTCGGCCATGACGGGCTCGATTTCATCGCCGATGCGCAGCTCGATGACCTGCGCCTTCCCGTTTGCGGACGAAGTAGTGGCGCGGGAAGCGCCGTCCGATTGTGCGTACGTTGCCGGTTGCGCCAGGTGGGCCGCGAGAAAGGCCGCGCAAAGAGCCAGGAGCCCAATCCGGAAAAATCGCGGGGGCATCGTGGGCACATTGTAGCAGAGGCAGCGCGGCGTGTGCGCG
>WNGO01004749.1_pt1 | contig 14306 bp, 11 predicted proteins | sample 5400511 | NCBI WGS metagenome assembly WNGO01 (sample SAMN13153380, study PRJNA577476) | soil metagenome | isolation source: 20 cm soil or saprolite under Garry oak tree replicate 2 | place: USA:California | collected 2016-06-15
GGCCGCGGGGCCACGGACTTGAGTCCGCGGGACAATTCCTGCTGAACGAATGTGGTGAACGCTTCCATCTGATGCTGCATTTCGGCCATCTTTTCGCGCATGTTGAGGATGATTTCGATGCCGGCCAGGTTGACGCCCATCTCGCGTGTCAGGGTCAGGATGACCTCGAGCCGCTCGAGGTCGGAGTCGGTGTAGAGCCGCGTGTTGCCTTCGGACCTCGACGGTTTCAACAATCCCACGCGTTCGTAAAGGCGCAGCGTCTGGGGATGCAGCTTATAGAGTTCCGCAACAGCTGAAATCATGTATCCAGCGCGGGCCTTTTTTCTTTTCGGGTTGATGTTGCTGCGCGGCATGGCTGCGCTCCTCAATTCTGGCGGGCTCCACGCTCGGGGCGTTCAGCGCAAAAGTAGAGCCCGCACCCTAGGCCTTGGCACGTTCAAAGAGGTCCTTGCGCGGATCCTCAGGGACGAGGCGCGCCAATTCATGCAACAGCTCCCGCACGCGTTCATCCACGGGTTTCGGCACGACCACTTGCAACTCGACGTACTGATCCCCACGATGCCCCGGCCGGCGAAGCGACGGGACGCCTTTTTCCCGCAGGCGCAGTTTCTGGCCACTGTTCGTCCCCGGCGGAACGCGCAGAAGCGATCGGCCGTCGATTGTCGGGACCTCAATTTTCGCGCCGAGCGCCGCTTCCGTCACGGTAATGGGGACAACGGTGTAAAGGTCTTCACCACGGCGGTCAAAAAAAGGATGCGGCAGGACTTCAGTAATGATGTACAGATCGCCCGGGGGCGCACCCGACGTTCCGGCGTTTCCACGGCCAGGAACGCGCACGCGCGATCCGGTCTGCACCCCTGCCGGAATTCGAACTTCGATGGTGTCGGAACGGCGCACGCGGCCTTCGCCACCGCATGTCCGGCAGATATTTCGAACGCGCCCGGTACCGCCACAGCGCGTGCAAGTCAAATTGAAGCGCATCTTCCCGCTGGTCTGCGTTACTTGCCCCGTACCGCCGCAGGCGGTGCAGGTCTGGGGTTGCCCGGTCGTTCCGGAGCCATGGCAGGTGGTGCACACATCAAGGCGCGCGATCGTGAGCTTCTTCACCGTGCCGTGTACGGCCTCCCAAAAGGTGATCTCGATCTGATACTCCAAGCTTGATCCGGTCTCTGCACGCGAAGGCGCTTCGGCTGGCGCGCCGCCGCGGAAGAACTGGCCAAACAAATCGCGGAAGCTGGGTCCCGCGCCCCCTCCCCCTCCGCCGAAATCGAATCCGCTGAAATCGAATTGTACGTCGCCGGGATCCGCGCCCTCGGGCATGCCGCCCGCGCCCGGGGTCTCGAAGCCGAACTGATCGTACATCTGGCGTTTTTTGGCGTCGGAGAGGACGTCGTAAGCTTCCTGCACCTGCTTGAATTTTTCTTCCGAAGATTTATCGCCCGGATTCAGGTCCGGGTGATATTTGCGCGCAAGTTTCCGGTAGGCTTGCCGGATTTCCTTCTGGGGCGCCTTGCGGGAGACGCCGAGCAATTCGTAGTAGTCTTGTTTAGTTGTAGCAGCCATGGTTGGTGACTAGTGACTGGTGACCGGTGACTCGTGATTCGTGACTCGTGACTCGTGACTCATAACTCGTGGCTCGTGATTCGCTTGCCTTGAATCTCGCGAGCTGGCGCGACTTTTGATTCGTGATTTGTGATTCGATTGTCTCATCGCATTACTTCGTGGAACAGTTACCGTCCCAGGAATGCAATCCGCCTTTGTCCTCGCGGGAAATCTTTGTGGGTCGCGGCTCTTGTGGTGAGCGCGAGCGAACCATCAGCCGCGACATACAAGGCCTCAAAAAAGGAGGCCTTAGCCTCTGCGGTTCCAATCACAATTTCTCCCAGCGCGTGTTCACCAACGCTAGCTCTTGCTGCTCGCGTTGATGCTCTTCTCGCCTGCGCCGGCGCTCTTCGTCGAGCTTTCCGCCCATCGCGGATTCCTTCTGGTTGGCGCGATCGATCCAGCGGTCAATCCAGGCCGTCTTTGCTTCCACGCTCGCGGTGTCGGTACGAAACCTGAGCAGACTGCCGCTGATGTCCACAGCGCGAGGCGGGAAATCAGGCGAGGGTGATTGTTGCGTTTCGTAAAACAAACGCTTCCAATCCGCGCTGGGGGTTTCCGAAAGAGCGATCTGCACCATGTATAAATCTTCGCGCAACTTTTGAATGGCTTGGGGCGGTCCAGCTCTCTTGATTCCCTCGTACGTCGTCAAATGTCACTCCTGGAAAATTCCAAGAAAACCGTGTCGCGAGGAGTGCCGCACGACCCGGCCTCCCCACAACTCACGCTTCCGATTGAGTGGCACCGACTTCAGTCTGTGCGCTTTTGGTTGCATTCTGCTCAACTCAAAACCGCACACCCTGAAGTCTGCGCCACCAAAAACTCCGCAGCCTCGGCGCTTTTAGTTCGGCTTCTTGGACTCGTCGACGTCCACGTACTCGGCGTCAATGACTTCCCCGGGCGGCGGGGCACTCGACCCAGACTTCGACCCGCCCGGCGTTCCCGGAACTCCGTCGGAGGAGCCTGCCGCGCCAGCTTGCGCTCCGCTCGCCTGCGCGGTCTTGTAGAGGGTCTCCGCCAGGGTATGGGAGGCTCGTTCGAGCTGCTGCGTCGCCGACGTGATCTGGTCGAGGATGCCTCCGGAAAGTGCCGACTTTGCCGCCGCCAGTGCTTCTTCCACCGGCTTGATATCGGATTCGGAGAGCTTCTCGCGGTTTTCGGCGATCAACTTCTCGATCTGATACACCCGGCTGTCGAGAATGTTCCGCGCCTCGATCTCCGCCAACTTTTTCTTGTCCTCATCGGCGTGGGCTTCGGCGTCGTTGCGCATCTTCTCGGCCTCTTCCTTGCTCAGACCGGTGGACGCGGTGATCGTGATTTTTTGTTCCTTGTTCGTCGCGTGATCCTTCGCCGAAACGTTCAGGATGCCGTTGGCGTCGATATCGAAGGTAACCTCGATTTGCGGCATCCCGCGCGGCGCCGGCGGAATCCCCATCAGGTGAAACTTGCCCAATGTACGGTTGTCTGAGGCCATCTTGCGTTCGCCTTGCATAACGTGAATCTCAACGGAGGGCTGGTTGTCCGCCGCGGTTGAGAATGTTTCAGACTTGCGCGTCGGGATCGTCGTGTTCCTCGGGATCAGCACGGTCATCACGCCTCCGAGGGTTTCAACTCCCAGGGACAATGGCGTCACATCGAGTAGCAGGATATCCTTCACTTCTCCGCCCAGCACGCCGCCCTGAATCGCCGCGCCCACCGCGACCACTTCGTCGGGGTTGACTCCCTTGTGCGGTTCCTTGCCACCGAAAAGTTCCTTCACGATCTGCAACACCCGCGGTATACGCGTCGAGCCGCCTACCAGCACGACCTCGTCAATCTTGTCCGGTGTAATGCCCGCATCCGTGAGCGCCTGCTTCGTCGGCCCGATCGTACGTTGCAGGATGTCTTCCATCAACTGCTCGAGCTTCGCGCGGGTCAATTTCAATTGCAGGTGCTTGGGCCCCGAAGCATCCGCCGTCAAGAACGGCAGGTTGATGTCGGTCTCCTGCATTTGCGACAGCTCGATCTTGGCTTTCTCCGCGGCTTCTTTCAGCCGTTGGATTGCCATGCGGTCTTTGCTGACGTCGATGCCCTGGTCTTTTTTGAATTCGGCGGCCAGCCACTCGACGATGCGATTGTCGATGTCATCGCCGCCCAGGTGCGTATCGCCCGCCGTCGCCTTTACTTCAACCACGCCTTCGCCAACCTCAAGGATCGAAATGTCGAAGGTGCCGCCGCCCAGGTCGTACACGGCGATCGTTTCGTCCTTCTTCTTATCGAGGCCGTAGGCCAGCGCCGCCGCCGTCGGTTCGTTGATGATACGGAGCACTTCCAATCCAGCGATTTCGCCCGCCTGCTTGGTCGCCTGCCGCTGGCTATCGTTGAAATATGCCGGGACGGTAATGACTGCCTTGGTGATCTTCTCGCCCAGGAAATCTTCCGCCGCGGTCTTTAGTTTCCCCAGAATCATTGCCGAAATTTCCGGCGGGCTGTAGGCCTTGCCAAAAATGTCGACACGCGCGTCGTCGTGCGGCCCCCGCGTCACCTTATAGGGTACGCGTTTCAGCTCATCGGTGACTTCGTCATACCGATGCCCCATGAAGCGCTTGATGGAGTAAATCGTGTTTTCCGGATTCGTGACCGCCTGCCGCTTGGCCACTTGCCCAACCAACCGCTCGCCCGTCTTGGTAATGGCCACGACAGACGGGGTCGTCCGGCCGCCCTCTTGGTTCGGGATTACTACGGGCTCTCCACCCTGCATCACCGAAACAACAGAGTTGGTCGTCCCAAGGTCAATTCCTATAATCTTGCTCATTGCTCCCTGCCTCCTTCAGACCCTCGACCGGTAAGAGCCCGGTATGAGTGCCTCACACGCCATGATTATAAATATTGAGTGTTTCATTGTCAAGATGTTTGATGGTATTGTATCTCATTTGTTTACAGTGTAGTAGGAAGCTCATTTCCTCCATCGTCACCCTTTCCCTTGTACTTGTACCCCCAAAAGATTGCCATTGATCAGCATTTCTATTCGGGCTATTTTCTAACTCCATAGCGCTGCCTGTCACCGTAAGGGAGCCCTCTTCGAGAGCTGACCTCAGAGCGTTTGGAGCGCGTGCCCTTGTCCGCCTATGTGTTCTTGCGTCGCTATCCCCAGGTGTTGAGCTTTTGGGATAACCATATTTCTTTGTTTCACGTCTATCCATACAGGGCAGGCCGGATTAGGGTTAGAATACCCGCATCACAAGATTCAAGGAGAGCACCTCGTGAAACCGCTTCTCATCAGCCGGATCGGAATTCTTCTCCTCGTTTCGTCGTTTGCAGCGATTTCAGGGGCATCCGCGCGCAAGCAGACAAAGACGCCGGCAAGACCTGCGGCGAAGCCAGCCTCCGTGGTGACTCCCTCCCCGGATGCAAAAGCGTTGGGATCGAAGAATGCTCCCATCACGATCGAAGTCTTCGAAGATTTTCAATGCCCCGCGTGCAGAAATTTCTACGACTTCCCGCTCGACATGCATCCTTACTCACACCAGGCCGCGCGCCTGGCCAATGCCGCCGCGGACCTTGGACAATTTGAGACCATCGAGCGGGCGCTGTTCGACAGCCAGGAGCAATGGTCCGCGAATGGGAAGATCGAGGAAGCGCTTGCCTCCTCCATTCCCGCGCCGCAGATGAAGAAAATCCGCGATTACCAGGCAGCGCACATTGATGAAATCAATGCTTCGATCGAGCGCGACCGCACGTTGGGGGTCCAGAAGAAGGTCAACCAAACGCCGTCGATTTATGTGACCTCGCACGGGAAAACGGAAGCGCTTCCAGGCGGCGGCGTGGATTACAAACTCTTGAGAAATTATCTGGACTTCCTGCTGCGCCAATAACCATGGCCACTTCTGCGGTAATTTCGGAATCGCAATCCCAACCGCGCGCCTGGCCGCGCGTCCTGCTTGTTTTAGGGCGAGTCGCGCTCGGAGCAATTTTCCTCTATGCCGCCTTCGCGAAACTTTATTTTGATGGCGCGTGGCACCTGCACGACTACCATTTCTTCTTCGCCATGGCCATCGATTCCTACAAGATGCTGCCTCTTTCGGTTGTCGAATGGATGGCTCGGATTCTGCCGTGGTTCGAGCTGCTGCTCGGCGCCCTGCTGATCGCAGGCATCGGCTTACGCTGGGCCGGTTCGATCACCACCGCGCTGCTGCTGGTATTCATGAGCGCGATGACGCGCGCCAAAATACTTGGCCTTGAAATCAATTGCGGCTGCTTCGGCAACAACGAGAAGCTGGGAACGGCCACTCTGATCCGCGATAGCAGCCTGCTCGTCCTCGCCCTCGCCGTCACAATTGGCGCATTTCTCATCAAGAGACGCCGGGCTGGCGTTTCCTCCTGATCTTCGCGTTCTCCGCAAGCATTTGCGCTAGAATGAAATCCTCATGGTAGAGCTGCCGCCAATCACGCTGCGACTGCGCGGCCGCAAGGTTGTGGGACGCGTCGCCTTCGCACTTCTGCTGCTCGGCTCCATCGCCGTTGGCGCGCTGGCAGGATTGATCTTTGTGTATTCGAGCGACCTTCCGCAGATTCGCGCGCTCGAAGATTTTCGCCCCGACATCGTCACCGAGCTCTATGCCGACGACGGCCAAGTCATCGGCAGTTTCGCTCTGCAGCGGCGCATCCTGCTCAGCTACGAGCAGATTCCGCAGGTCCTGAAAGACGCCATCCTCACGACCGAAGATCAGCACTTTGAACAGCATTGGGGCGTGGACTTTACGCGGGTGGCGGGCGCCGCCTGGCGGAACCTGCTCGCGCATCGTGTCGCCGAGGGCGCCAGCACGCTGACCATGCAGCTCGCCGGCACGCTTTTTCTCGACCGCTCCGATCGCACCATGCGCCGCAAGATTCAGGAAACTTTGCTGGCCCTCCAGATCGAGCGCCACTACACCAAGCAGCAGATTTTTACGATGTACTGCAATCAAATTTACCTATCCCACGGCAATTACGGATTTGAGGCTGCCTCGGAATATTATTTCGGCAAGGCGGTGGGCAGGCTTACGCTGCCCGAGGCCGCTCTTTTGGCAGGTATGATTCGGGGACCGAGTTATTCCCCCATCTTGCACGCGCAGCGGGCGTTGGCGCGGCGCAACATCGTCCTGGATCGCATGGCCCGCGCGGACAAGATCACCCAAGCGCAGGCGACGCAGGCGATTGCGCTGCCGCTCGCGCTGCATGTGGAGGCGCCGCACAATACCCTGGCGCCGTATTTCGTCGAGGATATCCGCAAATATCTGGAAGGCACATACGGCACGCAAACGGTCCACGAACGCGGGCTCCGCGTTTACACGACGCTGAACGTTGGCATGCAGCGGGCGGCGAATCAGGCGATCCGCGATGGACTGCACGCCTACGACCGGCGGCACGGTTGGCGCGGCAATCTCGAAAACATTTTGCGCAACCATCGCGATACGCTCGAATCCTACGAGGACGAGGACTGGCACTGGCCGACCGGGAAAGGCGATTACGTCACCGGCCTGGTTACGGCGGTCGATGACAAAGCGGCGACGATCAAAGTAGGACCTTACCGCGCGCTGCTCACCCAACCCGATTTTGCCTGGACCAGAAACCGCTCGCCTAAAGAAATGCTTGCGGTTGGCGATCTCGCGCAAGTTTCCATCAAGGATATCAACGGCGTTGTCGCGCGTGTCCAGCTTGAGCAGAACGTGGGCCCGCAGGCCGCCATGGTGGCCATCGACAATTCCTCCGGCGAAATCAAAGCCATGGTTGGCGGCTACAGCTTCGATGAATCGAAATTCAATCGCGCCACGCAGGCGCAACGCCAGGTCGGTTCTTCGTTCAAGATCTACGTCTATTCAGCAGCGATGGAACAGGGATTCACTCCCTTTGATACGATCCTGGACGCGCCATTTACGACCATGAGCGGCGGCCAGCCGTACTCGCCGCACAATTACGATGAAAAATTTGAAGGCATGATTACGTTGCGCCGCGCGCTGGAGGGTTCCCGCAACGTTCCCGCGGTGAAACTCGCGGAAAAAATCGGCATGAACAGCGTGATCGACATGGCGCGCCGGTTCGGCATCACCAGCGCCCTGCCGCCCTATCTGCCGGTTACTCTCGGCGCGGCGGACCTGAACCTCCTCGAACATACCTCCGCGTTTACCGTTTTTCCCGATGACGGTATTCGCATCGATCCGCACATGATCCGCCGCGTGGCCACCTACGACGGCGCGCTGCTCGAGCAGGCCCATCCAGCCGTTCACGATGTGGTCGCGCCTGATGTGGCGCGCACCATGACGGCGATGCTTGAAGATGTGGTGCAATTTGGGACCGGCATGCCTGCCCGTGCGCTGGGCCGGCCTGCCGGCGGCAAGACCGGCACGACGAATGATTTCACCGATGCCTGGTTTCTCGGCTTCACGCCGCAATTAACCGCCGGCGTTTGGGTCGGCTATGACGACACGGCGGTGTCCCTGGGCAAGCCCGAAACCGGCGCGATCGCTGCTCTGCCCATCTGGCTTGAATTCATGCAAGGCGCGCTCGCGGACAAACCGATTGAGGCCTTTCAAAACGTGGTCCCGCTCGAAAAGTTGGCGCTGGCAAAAGATATTAAGGTAGACACGCCCGACTCCGCCCCGACAGAGGCGGGTGAGGAGCCAACCGGCGCCGACGCTCCCCCTGGAAATGCCACGCCGCCAGGCATCGCGCCCGCCTCGAAAACGCCGCCCCCAGAGCCAGTCCAGCCGCCAAAGCAGACCCCAATTTCCACCGCCGATCCTCGGGGATAGCGCCAACAGCTCACTCAAAAAGTCTCAAGTGCTGTGGGTCGTGCCTTTTCATCCTGACGAAGGAAGGACAGGAACAATAGATAGGCTGCAATTCTTTCTGGGGTTTTAACCCCTGAACGCTCGAAACTGCAATTCTCGGTGCTGGCGTAGAAGCGTGTTGCGCGTCATTTTCTCCCAGAGAATAAGTACTTCACAATTATGAGAAGAATTCCAATGATATTAGCTGTCGTTGACCCGATTGCAGCAAGCAGGATGTTGTCAGAGAGGTGAAAACTGTGAAATCGGAAACCTTGAAAAACCAGCAACAAATAAATCCCAATAATCCAACCAATAACAAGAAGAAAAACTCTGAAAGCGTACTTCCTTCTAGCTCTTATATCTTGGGCGAGGCCTACGTTCTCTAGTCTTCTGCGCTCATCGTCAAGTTCAAGTTTGGACTGTTTATCAGGCTCGTTGGAAATAACTTTAGGAGCTTGAATTGCGTCAAGATTGATCGCTTCAACTCGTTCGCCTGGGGGATTTGCATCAGGCATCTGTAACGCCTACCGCTTAGCCTGCGTTAGAAAATAATCCCTGATCTTGTTTTGATCTATTGGTACTGCACGTTTCTTATCTCTATCGGCAGTAATAGACCACGGAGATTTAGGATCATGCGTGAGATTCGACAATTGCACAGCCGAAAAAGAACCATAAAGTTCCCAGATTCTTTTCACTAATTCCTTAACCTGTTCATTCTCCTTCGCGTTCGGGCCATCATCAATGAATGATATTTCAGGTTCTCCAAACAGGGTTTCAGCCTCGTTGCGGACGTGCCCCGTGATTTGAGAATTCCCATATGCTTTCAAAGCATGATAAAGACTTGGAATGACCGGTCCAAATTTCCAAGCCTGAATCGGTTCATTTATCAAGGGATTCCCAGCCAGCGCGAGATACCATCCGTGCGCGAAATACACAAGCTTCTGGAGCTTCATAGGTGTAATCGGCCTATTAGACTCTTTGGCGAGCTTTATAAATTCGTTTGCTATGGCTGCGGCAGGGTAGGGCATAGAACCTCCTGCGGGTAGGTTTCTCCATCCAGCGGTCACTATAGCACATTTGATTATTGTTCTCCGGTTCTAATCCCTTAAGCAGCTCTGTGGCGGGGCCATTGACACTGGTGGTGGACGGGCATATGAACAGAAATGGGCTGGAGGCGCCCCATGCAAAAGTAACAGATCGAACCGTTACTGACTATGAAGACAGGAAGTTGCGAAGGAAGGTGGTTGACGTGATCGGCGAAGTCATTTTGATACGCAAAGAGGTGGTACGAAAAAGCTCACAAACGCCCTTCCCTACCGTGGTGCGTCGGGTTCAAGAAGGCCATAGATTCAGCGACACACAATTAGGCCCGTACCCGATTCTCAGCAGGCTTGCAATCTCATTTGCCGAGCGAGTGCTTGTGAAATGGGTCCCAGCCTTGCGCCCGAAGACCTTTCGTCCGGCCCGAGTCGTCCATCAATAGGTTCTGTTTTTTCCGTGTGATTTCACCGATGACCGTGATGGGAACGCCGTGAACCGCGCGCGGCAAATGTTGCCCCAGACGTCGCGGCACGGTGAAGAGCAGTTCATAGTCCTCGCCGCCGTCCAGCGCCATGCGCAGCGGGTCGAGGCCGAGCTTCCGCAGGTCGTTCGGCACCGAAACCTTTGGAATACGATCGGCCCACACCTTGGCGCCGACGCCGCTCGCCTCGCAGATATGAGCCAAATCGGTGGAGAAGCCATCCGACGTATCGATCATCGCCGTCGCTCTTCCGCTCTTTGCCAGCCACTCGCCCAAGGCCAGCCGTGGGTCAGGATGGAGATGCTTCCGGAGTAGTCTCTTCCACTTCTTTCGTTTCTGCAACCCTCGCTGCAACAGCCGCAATCCCAGTTCAGCCTCGCCGAGTGTGCCGCTCACGCAGATCAGGTTTCCCGGGCGCGCGCCGGAACGCAAGACAGCCTGGCCCGGGGTGACTTCACCAATTACGGTAAGGTTGATCGCTGCCAGGGGACTTCTGGTAGTGTCGCCTCCAGCCAGGACCAGACCGAAGCTGCGCGCTGCCCGCGACATTCCTTCCAGGAAACGGTCAAACCATTCTGCGGTGCAGGAATGTGGAAGCGCCAGGCTCAGCAGGAAATAGAGAGGCCGTGCGCCCATCGCAGCGAGATCACTGGTTGCGCGCGCCAGCGCCTTATAGCCGACATCCTCCGGCGGATGAACGCGAAGGAGGAAGTGGACGTTTTCAAGGAACGCGTCGGTCGTGAGCACCCACTCGGTGCGGCCTCGGGGGTGCATTACGGCAGCATCGTCTCCAATCCCCACGCGTAGACCACCCCCGGACCGCGCTCGGAGCTTTTGGGCTGCCCGTTCGATCAGGTGTCTTTCACTGGCCATCAGTACAGTTGTCCAAACCCTCTCGGCTATGCTCTCATAGGAGTCAGCGTAATTGTAAAGGCAAGCTGTCGTTCAGCGTCAAAAGCTTTCGACTGTCCCCAGCCGGGAAAAACCGGGTGCGGGCTGTACTTGGAGCCCGGGTAAAAAAAGGTTGACTCCGCCTATAGCCTGAATCTAGACTGTGGCGGGTTTCGAACCAAGACTCTCGGTTCAAACAGCCGTTACCCGTTTTGAATTAAGTTGCGCGCAGGGGACGATCGGCGCCAGCACCCATAGGAAAGTACATTAAATTTTGTTCTGAGACTTTGACTATGAAGCCAGTAGCCTATACATTTTTTGTGGCGTCCAACCGGAAGGGAACCGTCCGTAAGGTTGTCCTGCCCTTCTATGCGCTGCATTTGCTTGCCATTCTAGCGGTTGTGGGCGGCGTCACCGTTATTGCAGCGGCCAGTGCCTACACGCGGATGCTTTGGAAGGTGGGGAACTACAACACGCTGCGCCGCCAGCAGGACACCCTGAAGCACAATTACGAACAGTTGCAGTCGTCGGTGCAAGACACCAATCAGCGGCTGAATTCTTTGCAGTCGCTCGCCACCGAAGTGGCCATGACCTACGGTTTCATGCGATTCCGTCAGAGTCCCTTCGTTTTGGACACTGCTTCGGCGGGCTCGAACGCGGGGTTCGATCAGTCCATGGCGCAGTTTGATTTCCTGGAAAAGAACCTGACGTCCGCCTCACTTCCCACAGGTGGTTTGCGCCTGCTCGCGGTGCCCGGCTTGAGTGATTTGACGGCCACGCCAACCCTATGGCCTGTGATCGGGCATTTGACGGGAACGTTTGGTGAGCGGATGGACCCGTTCAGCGGTGAGGGTGCGTTCCACACCGGCGTGGACATCTCCTCGACGTATGGCGACGCGGTCCGAGTCGCAGCCGACGGCGTTGTGATCGAAGCGGACACTCGAGCGGGTTACGGACGCCTCGTGGTCGTCGATCACGGCTACGGTCTCACAACTTATTATGGCCACCTTTCCACTTTTAATGTCCTGGCGGGCGAACAACTTCGGCGGGGTGATGCAATTGGCAACGTCGGAGTGAGTGGACGGTCCACCGGACCGCATGTCCACTATGAAGTCCGTATCAACGGCGCACCCGTTAATCCCATGCGCTACCTGCGTTACGCTGCTTCCGCGGATTGATTCCCTCGGACCAGACCCTTCCCCGCGATCCCCCTGGCCTACCTCTTCTTTTGCGCGCCGCTTAACTTCAAAATGTCAGGAGTAACTTCGACCAGAATGCGCACTCGTTCTGCGGTCTCCGTGATGTCGGCTGTCTTGAGCAGGGTTTCAAGTACGCCCAACGTGACCGGATCCATCGACTGACGTGTCTTCGGGCTTTCGAGAGCCGCACGTCCAAACATGCGCAGCGTTTCGATCGCCGATTGAAGCTGGCGCGCATCGGCATCCGTCTGGCATTCTCCTTCGAGCGAAACCCGCAGATTTTCCCCCTCGGGACGAGCGGCCAGCGTGATCCACTGCACGGACCGCACGAGGCCAGCGAACGTAGCGGACTGCATTCCGCCTGGAGCAAAATTGTCCGGAATCAGGGGAACACGGCTGATGACAAACACGGCCGCACCGTCCACACGCGCGGCTCTCTCGCGCACAGGATCGGCCGCCGAGTCCGCGGGATGAGGTGCAAGCACGGCAGCGATGCTGGAACCGTCCATCATCGCGATTCGATGATCGTCCAAAAATACGAGCGAATTCCATTTGGGTTCCGTCGGGGTCTTGGTAGAGCCCGCACCCGTCGGTTCGCGGGCCGGAAATAGAAATACATCGTGTCCCTGCTGCCGGTCGAGCTTTCCATTCTTCATCGCGTAGTCGTGAATCTTCTGCCGGTCGAAGCGGCCCTCGGCGACCGCGATCGTTTTCTTCTTGTCTTTACCCGATGATTGTGGCCACGCCGCGATCACGACCCGGTCCAGATCTTTCTCGAAGTCGAATCCTGTCCCCAGGACGAATTTCGCGTACTCGGAGTCGGGAACCGTAAGGGGGGAGTGGTCTGGCCGGTTCTTGTAAAAAGAAGAGGATCGAATGGCAGCCAGGTCCATGTATACGAGAGTCGGTGCGCCAGCGGGAACCTGGGAGAGTATTTCCAGAGCAGGCGACGGGTGGGCGGAATCCCCGCGCAGGACCCCTACATAAAAGGCCGTAGCAGTTGCCAGAGCCGCCAAGGCTGCCCCGGCGAGCAGGACGCTCCTGTATCTCCGCATCCCTTTCCCCTCCGGGATGCATTCTCTCATTCGTGGCGGTTGAGCGCCATCCTTAACCTCGAAAGATATTTTCCTTCAGGCGCGGAGATGATGTAGAATGAAACTGCCAGTCGAGTCAAGGATGTCCGGAAAATAAAAAATAATAATATGGTGTGTCTGAAGTCGATCACAGGCAGTGGGCTAATACTGTGTTGCTGGGAGTGCCTGTGGGATGTCGCATCGTAGTCCATTGCGATTGCGCTGAACGAAGTGAAGGGGAATCAGCGGGGAAATGGGTCGAGGATGCCCGGTAAATCCCGACAGGGGCGACACATGGAACCCAGCGACGGGAAATAACCCATACTCTTCCATTGAGGCCCTTGCAATTCTCGTGCCCTTTTGTTATATTTTCTCGGTTTGAGCCGTGCTGGCGTAGCTCAGTTGGTAGAGCATCTGATTTGTAATCAGAGGGTCGGGGGTTCAAATCCCTCCGCCAGCTCTGCCAAAGAAATTTTGAGTCAGGGGATGATTCCCGTTTATTTTCGGGAGGCGGGTTTCGACATTGCGAAACTGGCGGAATTGTGTCTCTTCTTTTCGCTAGAGCACAGTGGCCTTCTAGCCTTGTAATTCCCCCGTGCGGACGGGTGGGTGAGTGGCTAAAACCAGCAGACTGTAAATCTGGCCGCGCAGTAAAATCCGATGAAGAAAAATTTTCGTCGTGAGGTGTGCGAGATTGAGCGGGAGCGGGCTTTACTTTAAGCCCGCCGGAATTTCGAGCCGGCGGTCAAAGAAATCGCGCTGCATGCGGCAAACAGAACTCGCCTGGGTAGCTCAGATGGTAGAGCGCGTCCTTGGTAAGGACGAGGTCACCGGTTCAATCCCGGTCCCAGGCTCCAGAGGTTGTTTGATTGGGCAGGCAGGGCGGGGGTAACTCAACGGTAGAGTCTCGCTCTTCCAAGGCGATGGTTGCCGGTTCAAATCCGGTCCCCCGCTCCAACCGAATTGGTGTTAGGGTGCGGGCTCTATTTTTACGTTGACCGCCCCGATCAGATCGGGGCGTGGAGCCCGCGTCTATGAGGACTTGAAGCAATGGCGAAGGAAAAATTCGAGCGCAACAAGCCGCACCTGAATATCGGGACGATCGGGCACATCGATCACGGGAAGACGACTTTGACGGCGGCGATCACCAAGGTGCTGTCGAAGCACAACCCGAAGGTGGCGTTCCGGGCGTTCGATTCGATCGATAACGCGCCGGAAGAGCGGGAGCGGG
>WNGO01006418.1_pt1 | contig 14302 bp, 9 predicted proteins | sample 5400511 | NCBI WGS metagenome assembly WNGO01 (sample SAMN13153380, study PRJNA577476) | soil metagenome | isolation source: 20 cm soil or saprolite under Garry oak tree replicate 2 | place: USA:California | collected 2016-06-15
GCGGCGGCCGTCGCCGTCGCGATAGCGCCGGTCCTGGGCCCGCGGCCGGGGCGGCCGCTGGCCGCCGCGCGCGGGACCGCCGACGCCGGCCGGGGACCGGCGCGGAGCGCGCTCGTCCCGCCAGCCGGGGTCGCTGGCATCGGGCCGGTCCCGGCCGCGATCGCTGGACCTGCCCATCGGCTCATCATGATCATCATGATCATCATGGCGCCCGAGCCGCACACTCAGAAAGACGGCGATGAGAATCACGATGATAACGGCTGCGAGGCCGACCACGAGGAGCAGGACCATTACACCACCCAACGAGCCATGGCCATCTGGGTAGCGCTAGCTAGGCACACGCGGCCATCGACGCGGGCCTTCCCCGTGTAGCTAGCGCCTTGGATCATCCAAGGCTGAACTCTTGAACGTGATTCTGTCGGACCCGTATGGCCCGTGTCCTGCGTTTAGGAAATTTTTACTCCCCAAGCCTTAACGCGCTGTAACGAGCCGATTACGGAGTGGCTTTGACGGTGAGCCTGCCACGGGCAATGGCCGCTTGTGCTATCGCCGACCACGCCGTCTTTACGCTGGTACCGGTCCGGAGCCGGAGCCTTGACCCGAGCGCGTAAACGGTAAAGCGGTAAAGGTGGCTTTGGCCCACTGGGCATGGCGGGTCATAACCCAGAGTGCCTTTGCTATTGCGGGCCTGCCGGGCGCCTGCGGGAATTTGCCCCGTCTGAATACTCGTCGTTTGCGGGCCGATGTTAAAAACAATCCAGTAGATATAGGGGGCTATCGGGGCAGCCGAGTCATCCATGACCACCGCCAGCGACTTCGCGCCCGCCGGGGCGCCGGACCAGTGGATGCCGGGGTACCTGCCCGCCCCATGGCACGTGTAGGCCGAGCCCATCACCCCCTGGGGGGTGACGCCCGGGCTGGTCACGGTGATCCTGTTGGGGACATCCGCCGGGACGGTCTTCGGGCCGCCGATCAGGCCGCAGCCGCTGATCAGGGCCATGCCGCTGAGCAGGGCGACCCACCTGAACCTGCTCACGTCCCCTCCGCGAAATTCGCTTCCGGTGGCGATCGTACGACGTCGCGCAGCACATTGACCCGGTAAACCTCACCCAAGTGATCCAGGAGACGCAAGCTAGTCGGGCTGCCGGGATGTCCCGAACATGATTTCGTCCCAGGACGGCACCGACGAGCGCCGGGACCGGCCTCCCGCGGCCTTCTTCCTGGCCGGGCGCTCCTGCGCCGGGGCCTGCTGGACACCGCCCGCCAGCCCCGCGTCCTGCTCAGCGGCGGCCGGTCGCGGCGGAGCGGGGACGCGTACCGGCTCGGCCTGCGGGCGGGCCTCCGGCTCGGCGGGCGCCTGGCTGAGCCGGCTGCCGATCGGCGTGACCGTGGCCGACCCCGGCTGGCGCGGCGCCATGGGAGGAAGGCCGACGTCGGGCAGGCAGAGGCCGGCGGCGGTGTCATCGGCCGGGCTGACGTGCCTGCTCCGTGGGTCGTACACCCACTCGGCGAGCCGGGGATGGCCGCCGGCGGTGAAGACGAGCGACACGTGCCAGCTGCCGTCGGCCCGCTTGCGGGAGTCCCATTGCGCCTCTTCCATGTCCGCGCCAAGGTCGCTGAAGCGCTCGGCCAGCACCTCGCCCAGCCGGCGGCCGGGCCCGGAGTCGCCCGGATGGCGGATGCTGGCCCCCTGGGCCTCCTGGGCCCGGTAGGTGCGTTCAGCCAGCACCGGTCCCTCGAACCGCCGTACCCGCTCGATCGGCACTCCGGCCGCGTCAGCGATCTCTTCCGCCGTCTCTCCGGCCCGGATACGGTCCTGGATCTCCTTGGGTCGCAAGGGACTCTCCACTTCGATCTCGTACTGAGCGAGCCGGGAGAACTGCCCTCGCGCCACGATCCGCAGCCGTTCATCGATCGGCAGCGAGAAACGGCCGCTGCGCCCCGGTGCCGTCAGGACGGCATAGCTGCCATCCTCACTCACCGCGACCAGGCGCAGTTCCTGCATCGGCGTCCCTTCTGCGCCGCCGGCGGTGCCGACGTGCCTGATGCCGCGCGAGGGTATAGCTCGGACTTCCCCTCAGGGCGAGTGTGACGGGTCAGTACCGCTCCTGGCCAGCACCTGGCACGGCATGTCCCCAGATCAACGACAGTATTCTGGCCGGCCGCCCGCCGTCGGCCGGCTCGGCACTGAGCGCGGCCGGCTCCGCTCCCTTCCGGCTCATCCGGGAGGGCCACCAGTTCCACCGGCCCAGCAGCACGACCGTGGAGGGCACCAGCAGCGTCCGCACCAGGAAGGTGTCCATGAGGATGCCGAGCGCCAGCGCGAAGGCGATGTCGCGGAACGACTCGCCGCCCGAGCCGCGGCCGGCCACCACGCCGAAGACCACGAAGGTGCCGGCCAGGATCAGCCCGGCTGACGTCACCGTCGTCCCGGTCACGCTCAGCGCCCGCGAGACGGCTCTCCGTAGCGGCAGCCGCGCTGCCTCCTCCCGGATCCTGGTCATGACCAGGATGTTATAGTCCTCGCCGAGCGCGAGCAGGAAGATGAACATCAGGAACGGCAGGAAGAACACCAGCCCGCCGCTGTGGCCGATCTCGACGAACAGCAGCACGGCCAGGCCGAGCGCGGCCAGGTAGGACAGGCCGACCGAGGCGATCAGGTAGAGCGGCGCGATCAGGCTCCGCAGGACGAGGGCGAGCAGGATGCCGATCGCCAGGATCGCGATCGGGATCACCCGCACCAGGTCACTGTTGGAGATGCTGCTGATGTCGTACAGCGCGGGCGCCTCGCCGCCGACGCCCGAGTCGGCGGCGCCAATGGCCTTGCCCACCTGCGTGGTGGCCGTGCGCACGGCCGGGACCGCGTTCATGGCGGCGGTGGTGCCCGGGTCACCGGCCTTCAGCCCGACCGAGTACTGCACCGTGCGCCCGTCCGCGCTGACGTAGTTCCCGGTCGCCCGGTAGGCCTCGTAGACCGGCAGCGGCACGCTGGTGCCCGGCGGGGGCACCACGGGCAGCGCGCTGGCCGGGCCGAGCTTCGCGTGCAGCGCGGTGAAGACGGCCGGCGGGATTGGCGCGCCCGCCGGGTTCAGCGGGCCGGCCACGGTGGTGAACAGCCTGTTTGCCATCAGCTTCTCGGTACCGGTGGCGAGCGCCGCCGGATGCTGCCAGACCGGATCGGCGAAACGGAAGATCAGGCTGGTCGGGTTGGCCGACGACTGCGGGAAGTGGCGGGCCAGCAGCGCCTGGCCCGCCGCCGAGTCGCTGCCCGCGGGCGCGGTGGTACTGCCGCCGAAACCGGAAGCGGTGTAGCCGAGCACCGCGAACGCGAGCCCGCCGAACACGACCAGGCCGGTCACCAGGGTCGGCACCGGGTGGCGGACGATCCGGGTGGCGATCCGGCCCCACGTGCCCGGCTTCCCGCTGCCCTGGATGCTCCAGGGCAGCAGCTTGGGCTTGCCGAAGACGCGCTGGAAGACCGTCCGCTTCTGCGCGAGCAGCGACAGCCGCAGCGACAGCAGGGCGGGCAGCAGGGTCAGCCCGGCCGCCAGGATCACACCGAGCGCGATGGCGAACGGGATGGCCAGGTTGGAGTAGAACGGGAAGCTGGCCAGCAGCAGGGTGAGCACGGCGGCGATCACCGTGCCCGCCGAGAACGTGATGGTCTCGCCGACCCGGGTCACCGAGCGGACGATCGCCTCACGCGCTGGCTGCCGGGGGTGGATGAAGTCGCGGCCGAGTGCGCGGAGCATCCCCCCGAACCCGCTGGTCGCGTAGGACTCCTGGCCGTGTTGTGTCGCCCGTAGTTCCTCGCGCACCCGGAAGACCAGGAACAGCCCGTAGTCCGTGCCCGCCGAGAAGGTGATGGTCTCGCCGACCCGGGTCACCGAGCGGACGATCGCCTCCCGGGCCGGCGGCCGGGGGTGGATGAAGTCGCGGCCGAGCGTGCGAAGCATCCCCCCGAACCCGCTGGTTGCGTAGGACTCCTGGCCGTGTTGTGTCGCCTGTAGTTCCTCGCGCACCCGGAAGACGAGGAACAGTCCGTAGTCGGTGCCGGCCCCCAGCACCAGGACGATCATCAGGTACTGCGCGAGCGGGGAGACCTGGAGGCCGTGCTGCGCCGCCTCGGCGACGAGCGGCCCGGAGATGATGACCGAGAAGACCGCGGGGGCGATGGTGACCAGGGCCAGCGTGAGGGACCGGAAGATCAGCACCAGCAGCACGATGATGAACAGGGCCGAGTATTGCTCGACCTGGTTCCCGGTGTTGCCCGACGCCTTCTGCTGGTCCACCTGGACCGCTATCGCGCCGGCCAGATGCGCCTGCAGCCCGGTGGGCAGCCCGGCGCGGGAGATGGTGGCCCGCAGCGAGTCGACGAGGTCGGTGGTCGCGTTGGGGCCGCCGCCGGCCTGGCTGGCCAGCACGATCAGCTGCCAGGCGTGCCCGTCCGGGGAGCGGCCGGCGTCGATGATCTTGCTGACGCTGGCGACCTTGCCGAGCTGGCTCTTCAGGTTGGTCACGGCCGTCACGTCGGCCGGGGTCAGCGGAGATCCGGAACGCGCGACGATCACCGGGATGGGCACCAGGTTGGCGGTGCCGAACGGGGCCGCGAGGGTGGCGGCGTGCTCGCTCGGCGCGCTGGGCGGCAGGAACTTGGCGTTGTTGCTCTGGGTCCATATCGCCAGCACCAGCCAGCGGAAGCGGACGCAGAACGACCCGATGGCCCGGAAGATGGTGTCGATATGCACGTGCCGAACAATACGCGGCCCGGGTGACGGCCCTGGTGCCGCGTCCCCGCCCAGGGCCAGTGGCCCTTGTGCTGCGTCCTGCCGCGCGGCGCCGGCCGTCTATCATCGGTGAGCCATGACCACGGATGAGCGATGACCGGTCCCGCTGCGCCGCTGATCAGCGTCGTGCTCCCGGTGGGCAACGTGGCGGAATACCTGCCGGCCTGCCTGGACTCGGTGCTCGGGCCTGACCTGCCTACCGGTCAGGCCGGCCTGGAGGTCATCGCGGTCGATGACGCCTCGCGCGACGGCTGTGCCCGCATCCTCGACCGCCGGGCCGGCCAGGACCCGCGCCTGCGGGTGATCCATCTGGCCGAGAACGCGGGGCCCGGGCCCGCCCGGATGCGCGGGCTGGCCGAGGCCGCTGGCACCTATGTGTGGTTCGTGGATCCCGATGACCTGCTGGCCGATGGCGCGCTGGCCGCGGTCACGGCGAGGCTGGGCCGCGGCCAGGCGGATGTGCTGCTCATCGACTACCTGATCCTGGGCTCCCCGGGCCGGACCCAGCCGAGCCCGGGCGCCGCGCTGCTGGCCGCGCCCCGGGGTGCGGCCGCGCCGGTGATGCTCACGCTGGCGGAACGGCCGGCCCTGATCAACCGGACGATGACCGTGTGGAGCAAGGTCTTCCGGCGGGAGTTCCTCCTGGGCCTGGGCGTCTGCTTCCCGCCCGGAATCCACGAGGACGTCCCGGTTTCCTGCGCGGCGCTGGTCGGCGCGGAGCGGATCGCGCTGCTGGACCGGGTCTGCTACCTGTACCGGCGGCGCCGCCGTTCCTTCCTGGCCACGACCAGCATGGACCACTTCAGCATCTTCTCGTCCTACGAGCAGGTGCTCGCCCGCCCGGACGCCGGGGCCGGCCCGGCCGGCGGCGCCGGCGTGAGGGCCGGCCTGTTCGGCCGGGCGATCGAGCACTACAGCACGGTGCTCGCGAACGGGCTGGTGCCGCGCGGGGCGCGGCGGGCGTTCTTCCACCGGATGGCCGCCGATTACCGCCGCTACCGGCCGGCCGGCTACCGCCGCCCGCCCGGCCTGCGCGGGCTGAAGTTCGCCCTGATCGAGCGGGACGCCTACCGGGCCTACCTGGTCCTCGGCCCGCTCAACAACGCCCGGGTCGCCGTGGCGCGTGCCCGGCGGGCGCGGCCGGACTGGCGGGCCGCGGCGGCTGCCCAGTAGCGCGGCGGCCCAACGATAAGACCCGGTTAATTGCAAATAAAGACTGGTTAATTGCCGGGCTGCATGCTGCCAGCACGCTGCGGGATCACGGGGCGCCACGTAGGGTCGCTGAGGCCGTAGTGGGGGGCAAGAGCGGGAGGAGAGACCGGAATGCGTCACCTCATCGGATTCATCCTGGCCGTAGCGCTGGGCGCCGCGTTGTTCTTCGGTGCGGGCTGGGGCTTCACCCATCTGACCAGCCTTGCGGTGCAGGGCACCAGCCTGACCTCAACGACCGGCCTGATGGCGCTGTCGGCCCTCGCCGTCACGGGCCTGTTCCTCGGCATCGTGATCGCGGTGCGGGCCATCTCGCCGCTGGCGCCCGGCCTGCCCGGGCTGGTGCTGCTGGCCTGGAGCGCGCTGCTGGCCGTGCGTGAGCACCAGGCCCTGCGGTGGATCCCGCTGCAGGACCACTCCTTCGGGGCCGGATACCGCGCGCTGCTGGTGAGCGGCGTGCTGGCCCTGCTGGGCGCCGCGATGATCGTCCCGCTGTTCATTCCCGCCCGCTGGCGCGCCGCGCCCGGTGAGGACATCGACGAGGAAGATTCCGAGCTGCCGGTCACCGAGTTCTTGTCCGCGTCGTCCGCGGTCCACGCGGCCGGGCCGGCCGACCTCAGTGAGCCGCGGTGAACTGCTCGCTCTCGGTGGAACCGGCCAGCGCCACCGTGGACGCTGCTCCGCGGCGAACTCGGCGTCCTGCAGCCGGACGTAGGCCGGCATGCCCTCGGCCGCGTAGCCGCGGGCCAGGTCGAACATCGAGTAGTTGAGCGCGTGGAATCCGGCCAGCGTGATGAACTGGAACTTGTAGCCCATCTCGCCGAGCTCACGCTGGAACTTCTCGATCGTGCCGTCGTCAAGGTGCCCATGCCAGTTGAAGGACGGTGAGCAGTTGTAGGCGAGCATCTGGTCCGGATACTTGTCCTTGATCGCCTCGGCGAACTCGCGTGCCTCATCAAGGTCGGGCGTGGACGTCTCCATCCACAGCAGGTCACAGTAGGGCGCGTAGGCCAGGCCCCGGGCGATGCCGGCCGGCATCCCGTTCCGCACCCGGTAGAAGCCCTCGGCGGTCCGCTCGCCGGTGAGGAAGGGCCGGTCACGCTCGTCCACGTCGCTGGTGATGAGGGTGGCCGCGCGGGCGTCGGTCCGGGCCACCACCAGCGTCGGCACGCCGAGCACGTCGGCGGCCAGGCGGGCGGCATTCAGCGTCTTGACGTGCTGGCCGGTCGGGATGAGCACCTTCCCGCCCAGGTGACCGCACTTCTTCTCGGACGCGAGCTGGTCCTCCCAGTGGACCCCGGCCGCACCGGCCACGATCATGGACTTCATCAGCTCGAAGGCGTTGAGCACGCCGCCGAAGCCCGCCTCCGCGTCGGCGACGATCGGGGCCAGCCAGTACGGCTGGCCGCCGGCCGGGCCGTCCCCGGCCTCGGCCCAGCTGATCTGGTCGGCGCGGAGCAAGGCGTTGTTGATGCGGCGGACCACCTGGGGGACCGAGTTGGCAGGGTAGAGGCTCTGGTCGGGATAGGTTTCCCCGGCCAGGTTGGCGTCGGCCGCGACCTGCCAGCCGGACAGGTAGATCGCGGGCAGCCCCGCCCGGACCTGCTGCACCGCCTGGTTGCCGGTCACCGCGCCGAGCGAGTGCACGTAGTCCCGCTCGTGGAGCAGCCGCCACAGCCGCTCGGCGCCCAGCCGCGCGAGGGTGTGCTCCTCCCGTACCGTGCCGCGGAGCCGGATCACGTCCTGCGCGGAGTAGGTACGCCGGGCCGAACGCCACCGTGGGCTGACCGCCCACTCCTCGCTCAGCCGCGCTGCCTGCTCGGCGGCGCTGCTGCTGCCGTTGACCTGCTGCATGCCCTCGAGGCGACGATCGCTCACGGGTCCAACCTCCTGCCGTCCCTGGTGGTACTGCGAGCGTGCCCGCCGACCTGAGGCAGCCGCCAGGATCAGTCCTGGAAAAAACCTTGAAATTTCACTTAGATTGAATATGTGACAGACTTTCTTGAACAAGAAGCTGAGTTCTTGCCGTCAAATGGTCTAGACCTCGCTACCTTCGGGCAGCGCCTGCGCCATCTGCGGCGCTCCCGTGGCATGACGCTCGCCGAGCTCGGCCGGCGGGTCGGCCGGGCGCCGTCGGCGCTGTCACTGCTGGAGAACGGGCGCCGGGAACCGAAGCTCTCGCTGATCGAGTCCCTGGCCCGGGCGCTGTCGGTGACGCCGGAAGAACTGCTGCGCCACCAGCCGCCGAGCCGCCGCGCGCAGCTGGAGATCATGCTGGAGGAGGCGCAGCGCGACCCGCTCTATGCCGACCTCGGCCTGCCCTACCTGAAGGTCGGCGCCCGGGTGCCCAACGATGTGCTCGAGCATCTGGCTGCCCTCTACGCCGAGCTCCGCCGGCAGCGCACCCGGCCGACCGCCACCCCGGAGGAGGCGCGGGCGGCCAACGCGGAGCTGCGGGCGGCCATGCGTGAGCGCGGCAACTACTTCGCCGGCGTCGAGCGGCTGGCGTCCGACGCGCTGCTGGCGGTGGGCTACCACGGCGGGGCGCTGTCGCAGGGCACGCTGCTCGCCGTCCTCGCCCACCACGGGTTCACGGTGAACTATGCCGAGGACCTGCCCCGGTCGGTGCGGTCCATCACCGACCTCCGGCACCGCCGCATCCACCTCAAGCAGGAGGCCGTGGGCATGCACACGCCGCGGACCATCCTGCTGCAGGCGCTCGGGCACTTCGTGCTCGGCCACGACATCCCGCGTGACTTCGCCGACTTCCTCCGGCAGCGGGTCGAGGCCAACTACTTTGCCGCGGCGGTTCTCGTCCCCGAGCAGACCGCCGCCGCCTTCCTGGCCGACGCGAAGCAGGCGAGGGACCTGTCGGTGGAGGACCTGCGGGACGTGTTCTCCGTCTCCTACGAGATGGCGGCCCACCGGTTCACCAACCTGGCCACCCATCACCTGGGGCTGCCGTGTCACTTCGTCAAGAGCGACGAGAGCGGGATCATCTACAAGGCCTATGAGAACGACGGCCTGGTGCTGCCTGCCGACGGGTCGGGGGCGATCGAGGGCCAGCGCATGTGCCGCAAGTGGGCGGGCCGGCAGATCTTCGCCTCGGCCGACCGCTTCTCGCCCCGCTGCCAGTACAGCGACACCCCGTCGGGCACCTACTGGTGCACCTCCCACGTGGACCCCGGCCGTGACCGCCGGTTCGCCATCACGCTGGGCACCACGTACGAGCACTCCCGCTGGTTCCGCGGCCGGGATACGGTCACCCGGATGTCATCGCGGTGTCCCGACGGCGACTGCTGCCAGCGCCCGCCGGCCACGCTGGCCACGCGATGGGGAGGAATGGCGTGGCCGTCGGCCCGCGCGCACTCGCACATCCTGTCCGCGCTGCCCACCGGGAGCTTCCCCGGCGTGGACGAGACCGACGTGTACGAGTTCCTCGACCGCCATGGCACAGAGTGAAGGACTGGCAAAACGGATTCCGCGGTTACCCAGCGGGAATAGACTGCCCGCGGGTTGACAGGAAAACCACGGCCTGCCTCACGCGTTCCCGGGCTCGGGTCAGCCGTCCAGGGGGCCCGTCGACGTCACGGCCTGCGTCCAATATGGACACCGGTGATGGCCGTTGGCCGGCGGGCAGGGGAGTGAGTTGAGCGGGGCTACGGTGAAACCTGGTGCGGAGGCACCCGCCGGCGGCTCAGTTGCCCGTTCACGCCTCGCCTCCGCCTGGCGCGACCCGACGACCGTGGTCATCGCGGCGGCGACCGTGCTGGCGCTGGGCCTGCGGATCTACGAGCTCAGCCTGCCCGGGTACCTGTTCGGGCTCACCGAATATGACGACGGGTCCTACTTCGGCAGCGCCGTTCACCTGGCCGGGGGCATCCTGCCCTACCGCGACTTCATCTTCGTCCAGCCGCCGGGAATCCTGCTGCTGATGGCCCCCGTCGCGCTGGTGGCCAAGGTGACCGGCACGGCGGCGGGCATGGCGATCGGGCGGGTGCTCACCATGCTCGCGAGCGCGGCCGGCGTGGTCCTGGTCGGCCTGCTGGTACGTCACCGCGGCGCGCTGGCCGCGCTGATCGCGTGCGGGGTGCTGGCGGTGTTCCCGGCCGCCATCGCGGCCGCCCACACCGTGCTCGTCGAGCCGTGGCTGGTGCTGTTCTGCCTGCTCGGTGCCGTGGCGGTGTTCGACCGGGACCGGCTGACGGCCAGCGGCCGGCGGCTGGCCTGGGGCGGGGCGGCTTTCGGGTTCGCCGGGGCCATCGAGGGGTGGGCGCTCGTCCCGGTCCTGGTGGTGCTGGCCATTAGCCTGCCCTGGGTGCGGCGGGCGCTCACGTTCGTTGCCGGGGTGGCGGCCGCCTTCCTGATCGCCGTGCTGCCGTTCGCCGTGCTGGCGCCCGGGCGCTTCTACCAGAGCCTGATCGTGGCCCAGGTGGGGCACCGCGCGTCGGTGCTCAGGGTGCCGGTCTGGGGCCGGCTCAAGGAGATGGCCGGGCTCAGCCACGTCAATCTCCCCGGCCGGGCCGACCTGCTGGTCACCCAGCTGCACCTGCGGATGCACTCGACGATCGTCTTCGCCGTGGTCATCCTGGTGCTGCTGACGGTGGGCGGGCTGGCCGCGGAGATCGCGGTCACCCGGCGCCCGCCGCCCCCGCTGGGCGGGTTCGCGCTGGCGACCAGCGCCCTGATCGTGATCCTCTTCCTGCTGCCCACCCAGTTCCACTACCACTTCGCGGCGTTCCTGGCGCCGTTCCTCGGCGTGGCCATCGCCCTGCCCGCCGCCCGGCTGCTGACTCCCGCCTGGGAGAGCACGGCGGACGGCCGGCCCGCCCGGCCCGCCGGGGGCACGCTGGCCTGGGTCGTGACCGGGCTGGCAGCGGCCATCCTGGTGGTGTTCACCATCTTCCAGGTCCGCGCCGAGGGCCAGCTCAAGGCCATCATCGCCCCCACCGGTCCGGGGAGCATCGCCGCCTTCGCGCGGCCCATCCCGCCCGGGTCATGCGTCGCCACCGACGAGGTCTCCTTCCTCATCCTCGCCAACCGGTTCGTCACCGCCGTGCCGGGCTGCTCGCCGATGGTGGACGGCACCGGCACCGACCTGGCCCTGTCGCGCGGCGGGACGCCCGGCACCGGGGCCGGGCGCAACCCCGCCGTGGCCGCGGCCTGGCGGCAGGAGTTCGCCCACGCCCAGTACGCCTGGCTCTCCACCTACAGCCGCCGCCGGATCGCCTGGTCACCCGCGCTGCGCGCCTATTTCGACAGCCATTTCGTGCCGGTGATGTCCGACAGCCGGGGGGATGTGCTCTACCGGCGTCAGCGCAGCGGCGGATAGCCGGTGTAGTTCTCGGCCAGTGAGGTGGCCGCCGCGCGCGAGCTGGTGACGTAGCGCAGCTGGGACAGCTGCAGCTCCTCCGTCATCGGGTCGGCGGCCGGCGTGACATGCAGCATCGTCGTCATCCACCACGAGAAGTGGGTGGCACGCCAGACCCGGCGCAGGCACGTGTCGGAATAGCGGTCGGCCGGGCGGCCGTCCCCCCGCAGCAGCGCCTCCAGCGCGTCGGCCAGCACGCTCACGTCGGCCATGGCCAGGTTCAGCCCCTTGGCGCCGGTCGGCGGCACGATGTGTGCGGCGTCGCCGGCCAGGAACAGCCGGCCGTACCGCATCGGCGAGCTGACGAAGCTGCGCATCGGGGTGATGGCCTTGTCGAATATCGGGCCTTCCTTCAGTTCCCAGCCGGGCAGCGCGAACCGGCGCTGGAGGGCCGCCCAGATCCGCTCGTCCGGCCACGCCTCGATCCGGTCGTCCGGGGGGACCTGCAGGTAGAGCCGGCTGACCTGGGGCGTCCGCATGGTGTGCAGGGCGAAGCCGTCGGGGTGGCGGTTGTAGATCAGCTCGTCGGTGGACGGAGGGACGTCGGCCGTGATGCCCAGCCAGGCGTAGGGGTAGTCCCGGTCCCGGACGGTGAGCAGGCCGGGCGGGATGGAGGGCCGGCAGATGCCGTGGAAGCCGTCGCAGCCGGCGATCGCGTCGCAGACAACCTCACGCCGCTCGCCGCCGGCGGTGGTGTAAGACAGCACCGGCCGGTCGGTGTCCAGGCCCGCCACCGCGGTGCCGCTGATCTCGAACTCCAGCGCCCCGCCGTCGGCGAGCCGCCGGGTGATGAGGTCCTTGACGATCTCGGTCTGCGCGTAGATGGTGACCGTGCGGCCGCCGGTGAGGTCGCGGAAGTCCAGGTGGTGGCGTTCCCCGGCGAACTGCAGGTAGATGCCGCCGTGCTCCAGCCCCTCGGCGTCCAGCCGCTGCGCGAGGTCCGCCTCGCGCAGCAGCTTGACCGTGCCGTCCTCCAGCAGCCCGGCCCGCTGCCTGGCCTCGCAGTAGGCCCGGCTGCGGTCCTCCACCACCAGCGAGTCGATGCCGCGCAGCGCCAGCAGATGCGACAGCAGCAGGCCGGCCGGGCCGGCGCCGACGATGCCTACCTGGGTCCTCATGGCTGGGGCGGTCAGAACGGGTAGGGGGCGATCTCTCCCCGGATGGTCACCCAGCGGGTGTCGGTGAACGCGTCCAGGTTGGCGGTGCCGCCGAAGCGCGCCCCGGTGCCCGAGGCGAGGACCCCGCCGAACGGCGTGTTCGGCGCGTCGTCAATCGTCTGGTCGTTGATGTGGACGATCCCGGTGGGGATCCGCCGCGCCAGGTCCAGGCCGCGCATCACGTCCCTGGTGAGGATGCCCAGGGACAGCCCGTACTCGGTGTCGCCAGCGAGCTTGGCCGCCTCGTCGGCGGTCGAGAACCGGACCACGGGAGCGACCGGGCCGAACACCTCGTTCGCGTAGGCGGGCATCGCGGGGGCGACGTCGGCGAGCACCGTGGGCTTATAGAACAGCCCCTCGTAGGTGCCGCCGGCGGCCAGCCGGGCGCCCGCGTCGACGCTCGCGGTGACGAGCCCGTGGACCTTGTCGCGCTGGCGCTCGTCGATGATCGGGCCGAGCGCCACCTGGCCGCTGGCCGGGTCGCCGACCGGCAGGTGCTCGGCCTTGCCCGCCAGGCGCGCCACGTAGTCGTCGTACACGGCCTCATGGACCAGATGCCGCCCGGTCGTCATGCAGATCTGGCCCTGGTGGAGGAAGGAGCCCCAGGCGCCCGCGGAGGCGGCCCCGTCCAGGTCGGCGTCGTCCATCACGATCAGCGCCGAGTTGCCGCCGAGCTCGAGGTGACAGCGCTTGAGATGCTCGGCGGCCAGCTGGCCGACCCGGCGGCCGGCCGCGGTGGAACCGGTGAACGAGATCAGCCGCACGAGCGGGTCGGCGACCAGCGCCTCGCCCACATCCGGGCCGCCCGGCAGCACATGCAGCACCCCCTCCGGCAGCCCCGCTTCCTCGAACACCCGGGCGAGGACCACCCCGCCGCAGACGGCGGTGCGGGGGTCGGGCTTGAGCACGACCGCGTTGCCGAGCGCGAGCGCGGGCGCGACCGACCGGATGGCCAGGATCTGCGGGAAGTTGAAGGGAGCGATGACGCCCACCACGCCGACCCGGACCCGCTCGATGAAGCTGAGGTTGGGCTGCTCGCTGGGCAGCAGCTCCCCGGAGGGCCGGGTGGGCAGCGTCGCCGCCTCGAAGATCTCCTCGGTGGCGACGTGGGTCTCGAACTGGACCGCGCCGGGGATCTTGCCGCTCTCGCGGATGTCCCACTGCTCGATCTCGGCGGCGTTCGCCCGCCAGATATCACCGGCGCGGCGCAGGATCGCCGCCCGCTCGGTATAGGGAAGGGCGGCCCAGGCGGGCTGGGCCGCGGCGGCGGTGGCGGCAGCGGCGGCGATGTCGGCGGGTGCGGCGATGCCGGCCCGCCCCAGCTCGGTACCGGTCGCGGGCTCGACGACGGCGGCGTCGCCGCCAGCGGCCTGCGTCCAGCCTCCGGAGTAGACCTTGCCCCGCCAGGTGGATTCATCCAGGAACGCCACGGTAGTCCTCCCTCGGTCGGCCCGCTCGTGCGGGAGGCGAACACTAGTTCTTAGGACGAACATGGCGAATCTAGGGCGAACGCTATCAGGGTGTCAACGGGCCCAAGCTGAGCGTGCTCGCCTGCCCGTCACCGCATGGCCGGGCGCACACCCAAACCGGCCTCTAGCCCGATCCAGGCCGATCATGCTACGCCTTATACATGAATCAGTATCCCCAAGGGGGAACACCGATCACTGCCGCCGGCGATCCGGCCATCGCAAAGGTCGCCGCCCAGGCCCAGGCGGATGAGATCTCACTGATCCGGTTCCTCTACGCCGACCACGGCGGGATCATCCGGGGCAAGGCGG
>WNGO01002764.1_pt1 | contig 14298 bp, 12 predicted proteins | sample 5400511 | NCBI WGS metagenome assembly WNGO01 (sample SAMN13153380, study PRJNA577476) | soil metagenome | isolation source: 20 cm soil or saprolite under Garry oak tree replicate 2 | place: USA:California | collected 2016-06-15
TGCGGCCTCGCGGGGACGGTCCCGGTCGGAAGCATGCGGAGCACACCCACGAGCAACATCCCGCCGTTGTGCGCGAGACGCGCGCCCAGGGAGCCCGCGTCGTCCTCGGGCCGGATCTGCTCCTCGAGCTGATTCAGGATGGGGCCGGTATCGAGGCCTTCGTCCATCCGCATCACCGTCACGCCGGTCACCTCGTCACCGGCGAGGAGGGCGTGCTGGACCGGAGCCGCGCCTCGCCACCTCGGCAGCAAGGAGAAATGAAGGTTGAGGGCGCCGAACGGACCGGCCTGGAGCGTCTCGCGCTGGAGGATCTCGCCGTAGGCGACGACGACCACGACATCGGGCGTCGCCGCGAGGAGGGTCTCCAGCGACGAGGGCGCGCGGAGCCCCTCGGCTTCGAGCAGGGGCAGCTGCGCGCGCGCGGCGAGCTCCGCGACCGCGGTCGGGGTGGGATGGGAGCCACGTCCCGCCGGTTTCGCCGGGTTCGTCACGACGAGCACCGGCTCCAGGTCCGGTTCGCCGATGATCGCCTCGAGCGGGGGCACGGACCATCGATCGTTGCCGAGGAACGCGACGCGGATCGTCACGCTCGGCAGGATAGGCGACGGTTCATTCCGGACGCCGCCGCGCACGCGGCTCCTGCAGCCCGAGCTCGAACCGGCGGAGATCGGCGAGCACCTCGCGACGCCCGGCTTCATCCAGCCGATCGATGTAGAGGAGCCCGTCGAGATGATCCGTCTCGTGCTGGAAGATCCGCGCGAGCAGACCCTCCCCTTCCATCTCGACGTCCTCGCCCTTCGCGTCCTGCCCATGGCACCGGATCCGCACCGACCGCGGCGTCAGGTGATACGGACCGGGGATCGACAGGCAGCCTTCCTCTTCCTCGACCGTGTCCGACGGATCGAGCAGTTCGGGGTTCGCGACGAAGGTCGGCCCGCTCTGTCCATCGTCGAACACGAACAGGCGCAGCGAGATCCCGACCTGGGGGCCGGCGAGGCCCACCCCCGGAGCCGAGTACATCGTCTCGAGCATGTCGTCGGCGAGCCGTTGGAGCTTCCGGTCGAACTCGGTCACGGGCTTCGCGTGCTCGCGCAGGACGGGGTCGCCGAGCGTCCGGATGGGCACGATCATGATCCGACTCCTACAGATGCGGCTCCGCTTCGACGCGTTCGACGACCCCCTCGATCGCCAGATCGCGCATCGCTCGGCTGAACGCGGGAACCCGTCCAGCCTCGAGCGCGAGCAAGCATATCGTCCGGTCTCCGACCGTCGTGACCAGCGACGTGAGCGGTTCGTGCTCGGCGAGCGCCGCCTCCACGCCGTCGCCACCGGTCACGCGGAACACGGGGGCGCCGACCGGGAATCCGGCGGCGGCGCGTTGCTCCCGTTCGCGCGCGAGGAACCGATCGGGGTTCCCCCGGACGAGCGCCTGGACGGCGGGATCCGACGGGTGCGAGCTCTGGACGATGGCACGGCCCGCCGGCCGGGCCCAACCGACCGCCTCCATCCAGATGGCCAGCGCGCGCTCACGCGCGGCCAGGCCCGGCCGGCGGGCCGCCGCATCCGCGTCCAGCACCGCGACGAGATCCAATGCGCCGGGGCCGAGGTCGCGGACGAGCTCGGCGCCCCCGACGACGATCTCACCGGCGGACCTCGCGAGCCTCGGTCGGGACGGCCTCGCGACCGGCACCGAGGCGCTCCGGGCCGCCCATCCTTCGACGTGCTCGGCGCCCCCGCGCCGGATCCCGAAGGTGGTGCCGCCGCAGACGGCGCAGACGCCGATGGATGCACAGACGATGCACCGCACCTGTCCCGACTCGGCGCGGAGCAACCCGCCGCACGACGCGCAGGCGGCCGGCCGGCCGCAGGTGCGGCAGATCTCCGCGACGCCGTAGCCGGGCACGGGCGCGTAGATGAAGGCCCGTCGGACGGAGCGCAGAGCCTGGACGAGGCGAGGAGCACGCCCTTCGGGTCCGGGACGGACCACCTCCACCACGGGCCATCGCCTGTCCGCAGGCGTCACGACCGGGATGCCGAGAGCCGCAGCCTCGCCCGTCGGGCACAGGGCCGCCAGCACGCAGGTGCCCGCAGACAGCCGGGTCCGGTGGAGCGCGACGTCCCGCACGTGGTGATAGGGAGCGCGGTCCTCTCGATGCGCGGCGTGGGACTCGCGCGAAACGTAGACGAGGCCGACGTCCCGGAGCGGCGCGAACACCGCGGTACGCGTTCCGACGACGACGTCGTAGCGGCCGTCACGCACGGCGAGCCAGTCTCGGTAGCGCTGCCGCTTGTCGCCGCCGAGGTACAGGCAGACCCGGTCGCCGAAAGCCGTTCGGAGGGCTGTGGCCGTCGCGGGGACGGGTGCGGCCTCGGGGACCACCACGATCGCGCGCCGCCCGCTGGCGAGACACGCACCGACAGCGTGGACGGCGGCGGCCTGCTCGTCTTCGGGCGCCGGTCGCAGGATGAACGCCCCCGACCCTCCGCCGATCGCTTCGAGCAGCTCGGCCCCACCCCGATAGTCCGCAAGCGTGGCCGGAACCGGCGGCTCCGGGTTCGGTGACCCTTCGACGGTTCCCGTCTGCGGCTCGAGGTCGATCTCTTCGCTCGCGACCCTGGGCGGTGACAGCACCCCGAGCACCGTCGCGAGCGGCGCGACGTATCGCTCACTCATCCACCTCGCGAGGTGGAGCATCGCTTCGTCGAAGAACCGGACCGGCGAGACACGCCGCATCACCGGAAGTGTCCGGCCGGGGAGCTCGTCGGCGGGGCCGACGATCCACGCGCGCGTCAGCTTGCCGTGGAACCGGACACGGACGTACGAGCCGACGCCTGCTTCGAGCTCGGCCGGGAGGGTGTACGTGAACGGCCGGTCGAGCGAGAGGACCGGCCGGTCGATGCAGACCGCGACCGGGCCTGAAAGTTCCTCAGGCGCCGAGGGCGCTCCGGAGCGCGTCGACGCGATCCGTGGCCTCCCAGGGGAATTCCTTGCGCCCGAAATGCCCGTAGGCCGCCGTCTCCTGGTAGATCGGACGGGCCAGATCCAGGTCGCGGATGATCGCAGCCGGACGGAAGTCGAAGATGTCCCAGATCGCTTCCTGGAGCTTGACGGGATCGACCTGCTCCGTGCCCGAGGTGTCGACCATCAGCGACACGGGGTGGGCGGTGCCGATCGCGTACGCCACCTGCAGGAGGCACTTGTCCGCAAGTCCCGCCGCCACCACGTTCTTGGCGACGTACCTCGGGCCTTCGGACCGCCGACCTCGAATCGCCCGGTCGGATTCACGAGGACCCGCACGCCATCGGTAGTGAGGTCGGGGAACTCGCGGAGCACCGGATCGATCACCTCGGCCTCGACGTCCGGCCGCAGGAGGGTTTCGACGTCGACCTCTTCCCGGTGTTGCGCGCTGATCAACACGGTGTCGACCCGCGTTGGCTTGCTGTCCACGTACTCGACCGAGACCTGACTCTTGCCGTCCGGACGGAGGTAGGGAACGATCCCCGCCTTGCGGACGTCGGACAAACGCCTCGCGAGGCGGTGCGCAAGGGCGATCGGCAACGGCATCAGCTCGTCCGTCTCATGGCAGGCGTAGCCGAACATCATCCCCTGGTCGCCGGCGCCCAGCATGTCGAGCGCGTCCTGGGAATGCTCCTCACGCTGCTCGAGGGCGTGCTCCACCCCGATCGCGATGTCGGGAGACTGCTCCTGGATCGCGGTGATGACGCCACAGGTGTAGCCGTCCAGCCCGAACCGAGCATCGGTGTACCCGACCTCCACCACCGTGTTCCGAACGACCGACGGGATGTCGACGTATCCCTCGGTGGTGATCTCACCGGAGACGAAGACGACCCCGGTCGTCACCAGGGTTTCGCACGCGACGCGACTGTTCGGGTCCTTGGCGAGCATCGCGTCCAAGACGGCGTCGCTGATCTGGTCGGCGAGCTTGTCGGGGTGTCCCTCGGTCACGGATTCGGACGAGAACAGATAGCCCTTGCTCATGGTCGCCCGAGTGTACCGGCGGGTCGCGGCCCCGTCAGGAACCGGCCGATGAGGTCGCAGACCGCCGAGGCGAGCGCCGCCTTCGACCACGTGCGCATCGGCACGTCCCGGCCGTCGGCGACCAGGATCGTCGCCTTGTTCGACTCGCTCCCGAATCCGGTGCCGGCCCGGCCCACGGCGTTGGCGACGAGCGCATCCAGGTGCTTGCTCCGCAACTTCTCGCGACCGGCGTTCTCCACGTCATCGGTCTCCGCCGCGAAGCCCACGAGGAACTGACCGGGGCGCCTGCGCTCACCCAGCTCGGCCAAGATGTCCGGTGTCGGCTCGAGCATCAGGTCGGGGACCCCGGCCTCCTTCTTCATCTTGGACTCGTTCGGCGCCTTCGGACGGAAGTCCGCGACCGCGGCCGCCATCACGACCACGTCGGCCGCGGCGAACCGATCGACGACGGCCGAACGCATCTCGTCCGCTGTCTGGACGCGGACCACCTCCAACGCGGGTGGCGGCGCGATCGTGGCAGGGCCAAGCACCAACGTGACCGTTGCGCCCCGAGCGGCTGCCTCGCGTGCGATCGCGATGCCCATCTTCCCGCTCGAGCGGTTGCCGATGAAGCGGACCGGGTCGATGGGTTCGTGGGTGGGGCCGGCCGTGACGAGCACGCGCGCGCTCTCGAGATCACGCGGCCGAAGGGCCGCGAAGACGGCGTCGGCGATCTCTGCCGGCTCACTCATCCGCCCGGGTCCCGAGTCCCCATGGGCGAGCGGCCCGTCGACCGGGCCGACGATCCGCACGCCGCGCGACGAGAGCGTGGCGACGTTCGTCTGCGTGACGACCGCACCCCACATCCCCGAGTGCATCGCCGGCGCCAGCACGAGCGGCCCGTCGTACTCGAGCAGGGTCGACGTGAGGAGATCGTCGGCCAGCCCATGCGCGAGCTTGGCGATCGTGTTCGCCGTGCACGGCGCCACGACCGCAACATCGTTCTCGTGCGCGAGGCGCACGTGGAGAACCTCGCCGGGGCGGTCCCAGAGGGACGCGTAGGCGGGTCGACCCGTCAACGCCGAGAAGGTGTCCGGGCCGACGAACCGCGTCGCCGAGTCCGTGAGAACGGCGGTCACGTCCATCCCGGCATCGGACAACAGCCGCGCCACGAGGGCCGCCTTGTACGCGGCGATACCACCGGTGACACCGAGCAACACCCGGCGACCGTGTGGCTCGGACACGTCAGTCGACCTCGATGATCTCCTCGGGACGCTCGTAGTCGATCTTGCCCTCGGCGATCTCCTCGAGGGCGATCGAGAGCGGCTTGTTGCGGAGACCGGACTCCACGAGCGGCGGCACGAACTCGCCTCGCCCCTCGCCGAGCTGGTTGTAGTACGAGTTGATCTCACGTGCGCGCTTCGCCGACAGGATCACCAAGGTGTACTTGGAGTCCACGGTCGCGAGCAAGTCGTCGATCTTGGGTTCGATCATCGGAACGGCACTCCTGTCGCGTTCTTTCAGCAGGTCAGGTGGTGCGGGACGCTTCGATGATAGCAGCGACCTCGTCCGCGGCGCGGTCCGCATCATCGTTCACCACGACGGCGTCGAACCACGCTGTCTCCTCGAGTTCGCGAGCGGCCAGCCGCAGACGGTCCTCGATCATCCCCTCGGTCTCGGTCCCGCGGCCCCGGAGCCGCTGCTCGAGGACCTCGAGCGACGGCGGTTCCAGGAAGATCAGGAGGGCTTCGGGCACGCGCGCCCGTACCTGTTCTGCACCCTTCACGTCGATCTCCAAGATGACGTCGCGCCCCGCGCTGAGCAGCTGTTCCACCGGTCGGCGCGGCGTTCCGGACCGGTGTCCGACGATCTCCGCCCATTCCAGGAGTGATCCGTCCGCGACCATCCGGTCGAACGCTGCATCCGTGACGAAGTGGTAGTGCACGCCTTCGAGCTCGCCTGGCCGCGGCCCCCGGGTGGTGACGGAGACGGAAAGCGCCGGCCCGTCCGGGATCCGGGAGAGCAACCGTTGGATCACGGTGCCCTTCCCGACCCCGGACGGGCCGGCGATGACGATCAGCGTGCCTCGACGCACGAGGCGAAGCCGCCGCTACTTCTTGCCGAACTTGTCGAGCAGAAGCTCACGCTGCTTCGAACCGAGCCCGCGCACGCGGCGGCTCGCGGAGATGTCCAGCTCTTCCATGATCTTCTGCGCCCGCACCTTGCCGACGCCCGGCAGCGACTCGAGGACCGTCGAAACCTTCATCTTGCCCAAGGTGCCGTCGTCACCCGCCGTCTTCAACACATCGGCGAGCGTTCGCTTCCCCGACTTCAGCTCCCCTTTGACCTCTGCGCGCTTCTTGCGAGCCTCCGCGGCTTTGGCGAGCGCCTGTGCGCGCTGTTCGGGGGTGAGCACGGGAAGAGCCATGGACATACTCCTTCGTTCGGTGGAAGGTCAGGAACCCGGGGAGTATACGCACGGCCCGTGAGCGGGACAAACGGGAAACGAACGGTGTGGCCTGCGGGTTCAGCGCGCGGAGCGCAGGATCCCGCGTGCGACACCGACGGGATCGACCGCGTCCGTGATCGAGCGTCCGACGATGAGATAGTCGGCGCCGCGCTCGGTCGCGGCCTCGGGTGTTAGCACGCGCACCTGATCATGGCCGTTCGATCCTTCGGGACGGATGCCCGGAACGGCGAGCACGAAATCCTCGCCGCACGCGTCTCGCACATCGCGAACATCCTCCCCGGACACGACGACGCCGTCGAGCCCGGCTTGCTTCGCTTCCCACGCGAGCGACGCCGGCGACGCGAGTCCCTCACCACCGTGCGACGACAGGACGGTTACCCCGAGCACGAGCGGGACGGGGTGTCCCGAGGCATCGGCTCCTCGCCGGGCACCCTCCAGGGCTCCCCGCATCATCGCCTCGCCGCCGAGCGCATGGACGTTGAACATCCGCACCCCGAGCCTCGCGACGTTCGCGCTCGCACGCTCGACCGTGGTCGGGATGTCGTGGAGCTTGCAGTCGACGAAGACCGGCGCCCGCTCGGCGATCGCACGGACGGCCTCGGGCCCGTGCGCCCAGAAGAGCTCGAGCCCGACCTTGAGCATGGCCGCGTGCGGCGCCAACGCCTCGGCGAGCGCCACAGCCGGTGTCATATCGGAGACGTCGATCGCCACGACCAGGGGGTTCTCGGGGCGAGGTCTCATGGGGCCGGCACCGGGTCCGGGTCCGGGTCCGCTCCAGCCGGCTCGTGCGGTCGCAGCCGGCCGCGGAGCTCCACCGGCGACGCGAGGCGGGCGGCTTTGAGCCGCCGAACGATCCCCTGCGCGACCGTCACCGCGGCCGCCGGGTCGGTGAGGGTGGCGGTCCCGACCTGCACGGCCCACGCTCCGGCGAGCAAGCACTCGACCGCGTCCTCCCCGGTTCGGATACCGCCGCTCGCGATCACGGGGACGCCGGGGATCGCTTGCGCCACGTCGAAGACCGCGCGCAGGGTGATCGGCTTCAGGGCGGGACCCGAGAGCCACCCCCGCACCGTCCCGATCCGTGGACGGTCCCGCGTGACGTCGAGGCCGAGCGCGGGAGGTGAGGCCAGGAGCGTCACCCCCGTCGCTCCGGCGCGGACGGCGGTCCGCGCGAGCGTGACGATGTCGTCGGACGCCCCGGGGAGTTTCGCGAAGACCGGGATCAACGACATGCGCGCGACCGCGCCGACGATCTCGTTCAGTCGGTCCGGATGCGCCCCCAAGACCGGGCGATCGAGCTCGTCGTCGGGGCCCGACAGATGGATCTCGATCGCTGCGACCTCCGGCCGCCCCTGGAGCGCGCTGGTCATCCGCACGTATTCCTCCAGCGATGTGCCGCCGATCGACACGACGATCCGCGCACCGCCACGGGCGATGCGGGGCAACTCGCCGGCTACGAACGCGTCGAGCCCGGGGTTCTGCAGTCCTGTCTCCCAGACGACCCCGGCGGGCGATTCGGCGATCCGCGGCACATCCGATCCGACCCGCTCCGCCACCGTGATGGTCCGAGAGACGATCGCCCCGACGCGACGGAGGTCGACGAGACCCGCAAGCTCGCGGCCGGTTCCCCCACACCCCGCCGCGATCATCACCGGGGTCGGGAGGACCATCCCTCCCAGATCGACGGCGAGTGAAGGGGCGGCGGTCACGCCCCGTCGCCTCCACCCGGCATCGACCCGACTGGCTCGGTGGCCGGGGCGGTCTGCGTCCCGCCGAGCCACCGATCCCACAGGATGCGCGCGGGATCGAAGACCGGCCCGTCGACGCACGCCCGGAGGTTGTCGTAGCCGGATCGATCCTTGTGTGCGACCGGGACCGCGCACGTGTTGCAGAGGCCGAATCCGCACCCCATACGCTCCTCGACCGCAACCTGTGCGGGAAGCCGGTTCGTCCGGCAGAACGCGGCAACCGCCACGAGCGTCGGCGCCGGCGCGACCGCGTAGACGACCTCGGCTTCCGCGCGGGCGATCGCATCCGGCAGCGCATCGAGGACGCGACCTCGCTCGCCGAGCGAGCCGTCTGCGGTCATCACGGCGACGGTCTGGGCGAGGCGCTTGGCGTCGATCGGCTTGAACACGGTTTCGAGCGTGCTCCCCCCGAGGATCATGTCGACGCGTTTGTGCCGAGCGACGAGCTCTTGGGCCAGGAAGAACAGCGAGGCGGCCCCGCGCCCCTCGGCCACCAGGAGGCAGTTCGTGAGGCGCTTCGGATAGGAGAAGGCTTTACCGAGCGGACCGATCACGTCCAGGAACTCGTGCGCGCGGGTACCGGCGAGCCAACCGGTGCCCGCCCCCGATGCCGGATCCACGACGAACTCGAGCGTGCCGGCCCACCCCCCTCGGCGGGACGCCTGATGGATCGAGAAATGGCGGCGCAAGACGAACTCGCGGCCTTCCGGCATCGCGATCGCGAGGAACTGACCCGGGCGAGAGCGTTCGGCGATCTCGGGAGCCACCAGCGTGATCGACTGATAGGCACCGATCTTCCGCGTCGACAGGATCTCCGCGCGTGCGCGTTTCATGCGGATGCCCCGGCGACGTCGGCGGCCTCGTCGAAGGTCAGCCGCACCTGGACCGGCCCCTCGCGGCCCGCGGCGTGGTGCTCCTGGATCGACATCGGGGTCGTGGGTTCGCCGCGGAGCGCCTCGATCCCGCGGAGGGCGGCGAACGCCCCCGGGAGCGTGGTGATGCACGGCACGCCCGCGGCCGCGGCGGCGGTCCGGATGAGCGAGCCGTCCGTTCGTGGGGCTCGCCCGAAGGGCGTGTTGATCACGAGGTCGACCACGCCGGCACGGATCAGCCCGGCGACGTTGTCCGCGTCCTCGGAGACCTTCGCGACCAACGCGACCGGGATCCCCGCCCGCTGCAGGACACCGGCGGTGCCACGCGTCGCCAGGATGCGGAAGCCCAGATCCGCCAGTCGCTTCGCCGGGAACACGATCGAGCGCTTGTCGCGGTTCGCGACGCTCACGAACACGGTTCCCGTGGTGGGGAGAGCGTGGCCAGCCGCCACCATCGCCTTCGCGAGGGCCATCCCGGAGTCGGCGTCGATCCCCATCACCTCGCCGGTCGATCGCATCTCCGGTCCGAGGATCGTGTCGACGCCCGGGAACCGGCCGAAGGGAAGGACGGCCGCTTTGACGCTGGTCGATGGGAGATGACGGTAGTGGTACCGATCCGCAGGCACGATCCCGTCCGCGCGCATGTCCGCGATCGTTCGACCCACGAGCACGAACGTCGCGACGCGAGCGAGCGAGACGCCGATCACCTTGCCGACGAAGGGAACGGTGCGAGAGGCGCGCGGGTTCGCCTCGAGCACCCAGATCCGCTCGTCCTTGACCGCAAGCTGCAGGTTCAGGAGCCCGACCACACCGATCCGTCGGGCGATCCGGGACGTGATGTCCTCGATGAGATCGAGCTCGTCGTCGCTCAGGGTCGCGGGCGGGATCTGGCAGGACGAGTCCCCCGAATGGACGCCGGCCTCTTCGATGTGCTCCATCACGGCGCCGATGAAGACGTCGCCCTCCGCATCGCATACGGCATCGACATCCACCTCGATCGCGCCTTCGAGGAAGCGGTCGATCAAGACCGGATGCTCGGGCGACGCCTCGGCGGCCATCCCAACGAAGCGCTCGAGCTCTTCGTCGTCGTAGACGATCTCCATCGCTCGGCCCCCGAGCACGTAGCTCGGGCGGACCACGACCGGGTACCCGATCCGCGCGGCGACGTCGCGTGCTTCCGACATGGTCCGTGCCTCGCCGTGGGGCGGCGCCGGGATCTCGAGCTCCTGCAGGAGCGCCGCGAAACGACCGCGGTCCTCGGCCAGGTCGATCGCCTCCGGCGGCGTCCCCAGGATCGGCACGCCCTCGTCACGGAGCGTTCGCGCGAGCTCGAGCGGCGTCTGGCCACCGAGCTGCGCGATCACCCCCACGGGTCGCTCCGCCCGACAGACGGCCAGCACGTCTTCTGCCGCAAGGGGTTCGAAGTAGAGCCGGCTCGCCGTATCGTAATCGGTGGAGACCGTCTCGGGATTCGAGTTGATCATCACGGAAGCGAAGCCCGCCTCCTCGAGCGCGAAGGCTGCGTGGACGCAGGCGTAGTCGAACTCGATCCCCTGCCCGATCCGGTTCGGGCCGGCGCCGAGGATCACCACTCGGGGACGGTCCGCATCGCCGGTCTCGGTCTCCTCCTGATAGGTGGAGTAGTGGTACGGCGTGCGAGCGGCGAACTCGCCCGCGCAGGTGTCGACCGTCTTGAACACCGGGGTCACTCCGAGGGCCTCGCGGCGCGCCCGCACCGCTCCGGCGGAGCGATCCGTGAGCTGGCCGATGCGTTCGTCCGACAGCCCCAGCCGCTTCGCCTGCCGGAGCTCGTCGGTCTGGATCTCCTCGAGCGGTCTCCCGCTGAGCTCGCGCGCGCCCTCGACCACCTGTGCGATCTGATCGACGAACCAGGGGTCGACCCGCGAGGCAGCTGCGACGTCGTCGATCGTCTCGCCCGATGCGAGCAGCGCGGCGACCAGGTGCAGTCGGTGCTCGGAGGGCCGGGCGGCGTCGGCGAGCGACGGGTTGCCCGGTGCGGTCAGGGAGGCGAGATCTCCGCCTCCCCACGTTCGGTCCGATGCCGGTCGCTCGAGCCCTCGCCAGGCCTTGCCGATCGCCTCCTTGAACGTGCTCCCGATCGCCATGACCTCGCCGACGGAACGCATCGTCGAGCCGAGCGCGGTATCGGCGGCGGGGAACTTCTCGAACGCGAAGCGAGGGATCTTCACGACGACGTAGTCCAGCGTCGGTTCGAACGCAGCCGGTGTCTCGCCGGTGATGTCGTTCGTGATCTCGTCGAGCCGGTACCCGACGGCGACGAGCGCCGCGATCTTCGCGATCGGGAATCCGGTGGCCTTGGACGCGAGCGCGCTCGAGCGCGAGACGCGCGGGTTCATCTCGATCAGGACCTGCCGGCCGGTCGACGGATCGACGGCGAACTGCACGTTGGACCCACCCGTCTCGACGCCGATCACCCGGAGCACCTCGATCGCGGTATCGCGCATGCGCTGATATTCCCGGTCGCTCAGGGTCTGCTGTGGCGCGACCGTGATCGAGTCGCCGGTGTGCACGCCCATCGGATCGAGGTTCTCGATCGAGCAGACGATCACGGCGTTGTCGGCGCCGTCGCGCATCACCTCGAGCTCGAACTCCTTCCACCCTGCGATCGACTCTTCGATCAGCACCTCGTTGACGGGGCTCGCCGCCAGCGACCGAGCCGCGACGTCCGCGAGCTCGGCCCGATCGTCGGCGAACCCGCTCCCCCCTCCGCCCAAGGTGAACGACGGCCGGACGATCACGGGGAACCCGAGGGCCGTCCCCAGCGACACGGCCTCCTCGACCGACCGCGCGATGCCCGACCGCGGGACATCGAGCCCGGCCTCGACCATCGCGCGTTGGAACCCGCTGCGATCCTCCGCCTTGTGGATCGCCTCCAGCGACGCGCCCAGCATCCTGACGCCCAGCCGCCCCAGGTCGCCGGACTCGGCGAGCGCGACGCTCACGTTCAAGCCGGTCTGGCCACCGAGCGTCGGCAGCAGCGCGTCGGGCCGCTCTCGCTCGAGGATCTGCAGGACGGAAGCCGGCGTGAGCGGCTCGATGTACGTGCGGTCGGCGAACTCGGGGTCGGTCATGATCGTCGCGGGGTTCGGGTTGACCAGGCACACCTCGAACCCCTCGCGCCGAAGCACCGTGCACGCCTGCGTCCCCGAGTAGTCGAACTCACACGCTTGGCCGATCACGATCGGTCCCGACCCGATCACGATGATCTTCCGGATGTCCGTGCGCCGTGGCATCAGGTTCCCGCCTCCATCAACGCGCGGAACGCGTCGAAGAGGTACCGCGAATCATGGGGGCCCGGGGCTGCCTCCGGGTGGTACTGCACGCTCGCCGCGGGCACGTCGAGACAGCGGAGCCCCTCGAGGGTGCCGTCGTTGAGGTTCCGGTGCGAGAGCTCGACCCGCCCATGGCCGGTGAGCGCGCGGCCGTCGCCGTCCTTCGGCCATCCTTCCGGATCGACCGCGAAGCCGTGGTTGTGACTCGTGATCTCGACCGCCCCCGTCGCGAGGTTCTTGACCGGTTGGTTCACGCCGCGATGCCCGAACTTCATCTTGTACGTGGCACCGCCGAGCGCCAGCCCGAGCAGCTGATGCCCCAGGCAGATCCCGAAGATCGGGATCGTGCCGAGCAACTCGCGGGCCGCCTCGATCCCGTAGACGGTCGCCGACGGATCACCAGGGCCGTTCGACAGGAACACGCCATCGAAACGGCCTCGGGCGATCGTCGCCGGCGGGGTCTCGGCCGGGTACACCGTGCACCGGATGCCGTGGTCCGCCAAGAGCCGCAGGATCGTGCGCTTCAAACCGAAGTCGTAGGCGGCCACGCGGAAGATCCGGCCGCGGTCCGTCGGCGGCGGTCCGGTGACGACCTCCGCGTCGAACGGCGACGCGGTGGAGACGGTCTTCGCCAGGTCCGCGCCGGCCATCCCGGGAGACGAACGGACCCGTTCGACGAGCGACACCGCGTCGAGATCCTCGGACGAGATCGCCGCACGCATCGAGCCCTGTTCCCTGATCCGAAGGGTCAGCTTGCGCGTGTCGACCCCCTCGATCCCCGCGACCCCGGCGTCCCCCAGCGCGTCGGACAACGAACCGCTCGCGCGCCAGGAGCTCGCGCGGCGGGCGACCTCACGCACCACGAACCCGGCCACCTGGATGCGCCCGCTCTCCGCGTCGTCGGCGTTCATGCCGTAGTTCCCTTGGTGCGGGGACGTCATCGTGACGATCTGCCCCGCGTAGGACGGGTCCGTCAGGACCTCCTGATATCCGGTCATGCTCGTGTTGAAGACGGCCTCGCCGAACGCCTCGCCGGACGCTCCGAAACCCGTCCCTCGGAACACCGAGCCGTCCTCCAGCGCGAGCAGCGTGGGGCGACGACCGGGCGTCATCTCGTCGGCTTCCCCTCCGCCACGACCAGCGCCCCGCGGTAGACCGTGTGGGAAACGCGACCGCGCAGCCGGCGCCCGAGGAACGCGCTGTTGCGGGCCTTCGACGCGAACGGAGCCTCGACGACCCACTCGTGGTCCGGATCGAACACCACCAGGTTCGCCGGCCGCCCGGGTTCGATCGGGCCGCCGTGATCGGTCGCGCCCACGATCCGCGCGGGGAGCGTCGAGAGCACGTCGAGTGCCCGCGACAGCGGAAGGAGACCCGGATGCACGAGCTCGGTCATGATCACGCCGAGCGCGGTCTCGAGCCCGATCGTCCCCGGAGCCGCCCGATCGAACTCCGCCTCCTTCTCCTCGATCGCGTGGGGAGCGTGATCGGTGGCGACCGCATCGATCGTCCCGTCCGCGAGACCGTCGCGGAGCGCGTCACGGTCCTCGGCCGAGCGAAGCGGCGGGTTCATCTTCAGGTTGGCGTCGTACGTCTGCAGATCCTCGTCCGTGAAGGTCAGGTGATGCGGGGTCACCTCGGCGGTCACCCGGATGCCCTCGGACTTCGCGCGGCGAACGAGCTCGACGCTCCTCCCGCTCGACAGATGGCACAGATGGATCCGACCGCCGGTTGCGCGCGCGAGCGCCAGGTCGCGCGCGACCACGATCTCCTCCGCTTCGGCGGGGCGGCCCCCGAGCCCGAGGGCGGCGGACACGACGCCCTCGTGCATGTGCCCGCCTTCGACGAGCGACGGGTCCTCCGCGTGCTCGGCGAGGACGATGTCGTCTCCGAAGGCCTTCACGTAGCGCAGTGC
>WNGO01001677.1_pt1 | contig 14294 bp, 10 predicted proteins | sample 5400511 | NCBI WGS metagenome assembly WNGO01 (sample SAMN13153380, study PRJNA577476) | soil metagenome | isolation source: 20 cm soil or saprolite under Garry oak tree replicate 2 | place: USA:California | collected 2016-06-15
CGCATGAAACCTCCGGGTGACCAAGGGAGCGGGCCGACGGACTCTATCGCACGCTCCTGCTACCCTTAGAAACTCCGGAAGAGCCCGGCTTAGTGGGCCTCCCGCTCCAGCGTGTCGGCCGCCAGGCGCGGCGAGATCATCGGGTATCGCAGGGCGAACCATGCCATGGACAAGAGGAAGAGGCCGCCGTAGAGGAGGGTCACCCCGATCTCGGGGATGCCGATGGCGGGGCCGGCGCCGCCGTTGATCGATGGCACGATCTCGAGGTAGCGCTCAAGCCAGATGCCGGCGAGGCTCACCAGGGCGAACACCAGAAAGGTGGGCGGGTATCGCTTGGGCCTCACCCCGAGCAGGCCGATGAACGGGACGACGAACACGAGCAGGAACACGGCAACGCCGACCGGCCGCCAGGGCCCGATCAGCCGATAGAAGATGAAATACGTCTCCTCCGGCAGGTTGCCGTACCAGATCACCAGGAACTGGGCCCACATGAGATAGGCCCAGAACACGGTGAAGCCGAAGCACAGCTTGCCAAGGTCGTGCAGCTGCTTCGCCGAGATCAGCTGCGCCAGGCCCATGGGGCGGCGCAGCATGATCGCAAGGACCGCGAGCGCCATCAGGGCGGCGAGGAAGCTCCCCATGAAGTAGAAGGCGCCGAACAGGTTGCTCACCCACTTGTTGGCGAGCGACATCATCAAATCGAACGCCAGCAGGCTGTAGCCGAAGGCATACCCGACGACGAGAATCGCCGCCTCGCGGGCGATCTGATCCCGGCCCTCGAGCCGGTCCACCGGTCGTCCGTCGACCAGCTCCCGCACGTCGGGCGCCAGGTCGTGCCGCACGAAGCGCCACGACAGCCACGCCAAGGCGGCCAGAATCAGGCCGTTGCGCGGAAAGAAGAACCCGCTCACGAGCCACGCGCCGATGTCGAGCCGCGGCTCGTGCAGCCAGGAGAAGATGTAGGTCCGCCCCAGCACGAGACCGCCGTACAACAGCAGGGCCACCACGAGAAACGCGACCGCGGATTCCGCGAAGCGGATCAAGAGCCCGGACCAGTGTCCCTTCGCGAGCTTCTGGGTGGCCGCGAACACCACCAGGCCCTGCGCCAGCCCGACCCAGAACATGAAGTTGACGTGGTAGGCCTGCCACGCCCGGGGCGCCTGGCCCGTGGTGAGCGCCCACCAGAACCCGGCGGCCCCGAGCGCCGTCGCGACGATTCCGGCCGCGAGAAACCCGCCGGTCGGGAACTGCCGGGCTTTCTCGACGAGCTGCCCGCGGGCACCCGCGACGGCCGCGCTCATCGCGTCCCTCCGCTCACCCCGCTCCGCGCCTGCGCCTGCAGCGTGCGGACGTAGTTGACGACGTCCCAGCGGTCGGCGCCGCGCACCTTATCACCGTACACCGGCATCAGGCCGCGCCCCATCACCTGGCCGCTCACGATCACGGCGTAGATGTAGCCGTCGGTACGCCGGGCGATCGTGTCGTTCACGAGGGAACGGACGCCGAAGAACGGCCCGGGGGGGGTCTGCCCGTTCGTGGCCGAAATTGGGCCGTCGCCTCGTCCGGCGACGCCGTGGCACACCAGGCAATAGGTCTCGTACAGGAAGCGGCCGCGGTTGATCGACTCGGACGTGCGCGTGCGCGGATTGGCCAGCCGGTCGGCCATCTGGAGATTCACCGACGGCTCGACTCCCGTCACGGGCACCGTGCCCGCGACGGGTGGGAGCGGCCGGGCATAGGGCTTGATGCTGCGCTGGTGCCGCATCGTGGCGAACCAGCCGACGCGATGCACCACGTCGTCCGGGTTGCACGCCGTGAGGATCCCGAGCGCCACCAGGGGGAGCGCGAACCTACGCACGTCGCACCTCCTCGGCGCCCGCTCCCCGCAGCACCGTTTCCACCGGCCCGGCGCGCGCCGGCTCGCACGGCACGAACACGCCGAACTTGTCGTTCGTGAAGCGCGCATCGTAGGCGATCGTTCCCTGGCGGCGCGCCGCGAACAGGGCGTTGAACGCGATCCCGAGGATCGTCGACAGCGCTCCGAACAGAATCGTCATCTCGAACATGATCACCACGTACGGCGGGATCGAGCCGACAGGTTTGCCGCCGAGCACAAGCGGCCAGTCGTACGACATGTACAGCGTGAGCCAGGCCCCGATGGCGCACCCGGCGATGCCGCCGATCAGTGTGAACATGCGGACCGGGCTCACCGGCTGGTCGAGCGCGTCCTCGATCTCGTGCCGGGGAATCGGCGAGTACACGGTGAAGTCGGTGTGGCCGCCCTGGCGCAGCTTCCCGATCGCATCCACGGTCGCGTCGAGGTGCCCGAACACGCCCAGGACGCCCGGCGTCGCGGGCGGATGGAAGATCGCGGTGAGGGGGTTCGTGAGCTTCACGCGTGCACCGCCTTGCCGCGGCTCGGTGCCGGGAGCACTTCCTTCACCTCGGAGATCGACACCGCCGGGAAGTTCTTCACGAACAAGAGGAACCACATGAAGAACCAGCCGAAGCTCCCCGCCATGATGCCCCAGTCGGCCCACGTCGGGTTGTACGTGGCGTTCGCGAACCGCTCGAACGGCTCGCCCGCGAGCGACACGACGATGATCACGTAGCGCTCGAACCACATCCCGATGTTCACGAAGATCGAGATCACGAACAGGCCCAGGATGTTCGTGCGGATCTTCTTGAACCACAGCAGCCACGGGAGGATCCCATTGCAGATGTTCATGGTCCAGCTCGCCCACCAGAACGGCCCGAACGCGCGGTACCAGAACGCCGCGCGCTCGGCGTGGTGGCCGCCGAACCACGCCGTGAAGTTCTCGACGCAGTACGAGTAGCTGACGATCAAGCCGGTCAGGAGACAGAGCTTGGCGAGATTCTCGAAATGGTGGACGGTGATCAGGTCCTCGAGGTGGAACAACTTGCGGATCGGCACGAGCAGCGTGATCACCATGCCCACGCCCGAATAGATCGCCCCCGCGACGAAATAGGGAGCGAACAGCGTCGCGTGCCAGCCCGGCACGATCGCCATCGCGAAGTCCCACGACACCACGCTGTGCACCGACAGGACGAGCGGGGTCGCGAGCGCCGCGAGATAGAGATAGCCGCGCGTGAAGTGGCGCCACTGCTCGTTGGTGCCGCGCCAGCCGAGCGAAGTGATGGCGTACAGCTTCTTGCGCCACCCCGTCGCCACGTCGCGCACCGCCGCGATGTCGGGGATCAATCCCATGATCAGGAATACCGTCGAGACGGTGAAGTACGTCCCGATCGCGAACTCGTCCCAGATGAGCGGCGACTTGAAGTTGGGCCACAGGCCGCGCTCGTTGGGATAGGGAATGAGCCAGTAGAAATACCACTGGCGGCCGATGTGGATCAGCGGGAACAGCCCCGCCGTCATCACCGCGAACACGGTCATTGCCTCGGCGGTGCGGTACACCGCCGTGCGCCACCCTGAGCGGAACAGGAACAGGATCGCCGAGATCAGCGTGCCCGAGTGGGCGATGCCCACCCAGAACACGAAGCAGGTGATGTAGACCGCCCAGTAGACGGGGTGCGAGTAGCCGGCGAGCCCCAGCCCATAGCGCAGCAGCAGCAGCAGGCAAACGATCCCTACCCCGAGCAGCGCCACCGCGCTCGCGAGCAGGGCGAAGTACCCCTTGCCCGGATTCCCGAGGGTGCGCGCGATGGTGCGCGTGACGAAGTCGTAGGTCACGCGAGTCTCGGCCATCGCGCTACGCTCCACCGGCCGCGCCGTGCACCACCCGGGCGAGGTAGGTGATGGCGGGTTTGGTATTGAGCTCGGTATGCACGTGGTAGCCGCGCGGGTCGGCGGCGAGCCGGGCCACGAGGGAGCTCCTGTCGCGCAGATCGCCGAACACGATCGCCTCCGACGGACAGGCCTGCGCGCAGGCGGGCGTGATGTCGCCGTCGCGCACGGCCCGGTCCTCGAGCCGCGCGCGGTTCTGCGCGCCCCGGATGCGTTGCACGCAGAAGGTGCACTTCTCCATCACACCCTTCTCGCGCACCGTGACGTCCGGGTTGAGCAGCATGTTGAGCGGGTCGGGCCAGCTCTCCCACTCGCCCCCGGGCTCCGCGAAGTTGTGCCAGTTGAAGTAGCGGACCTTGTAGGGGCAGTTGTTGGCGCAATAGCGCGTGCCGACACAGCGGTTATAGACCTGGCCGTTGAGTCCGTCGGGCGTGTGGTACGCCGCATACACGGGACAGACCGGCTCGCACGGCGCATTGCCGCACTGCTGACACAGCATGGGATTGACGACTGCGCCGACGCGCCGGCCGTCCGCATCCGCCGTGTAGTAGCGCTCGATCCGCAGCCAGCTCATCTGCCGCCGCCGCACTACCAGCTCTTCGCCCACGGTCGCGAGGTTGTTCTCCGCGTAGCAGGCCGTGACGCACGCCGAGCAACCGGTGCATTTCGAGAGATCGATCGCCATCCCCCAGCGCGGCGGCGTCCCCGCGTAGTCGCCGAGCGACGCCTTCTGGTGCTGCGCCTCGGCCCACGCCTTGAGCGCCTCCTCGGTGTACTCCGGGGCCTCGCGCTCTGCGAACGGATGCGCGCCCGGCTTGAGCTCGCGCGCCTGCGCGAGCGGCAGCACTTCGATGATCCCCCGGCCCTGCTCGCGCGCGTCGCCCTCCACCGTGGCGAGGCGGCGATGGTCACCGGTCTTCACGACCGACACCCGCACCGCAAACGCACGGCCCCCGAAATCCGCCGGCGCATCGCTCAGTAACTCGAACGCGTTGAACGACCGATCCCTGGCGTAGCGGCCGTAGGCCTTATGCCCTTGCCCCGTCGGGACCGCCAGCACGTCGGGCCGGATCCCCGGGGTGATCCACACCGGCGCGCGCACCGCGCCGTGCGGCGACTTGAGGAGCAGGATGTCCCCGTTCGCAAGCTGCCATTTCGCGGCCGTCTCGGGATGCACCTCGACCCACGCGTGCCAGGTGATCTTCGACACCGGGTCCGGGAGCTCCTGCAGCCACGGTTTGTTGGCACCCCGGCCGTCGTGCCACGCGAGCGACGGGAACACGATCAGCAGCGCCTCCCCGGCTGCCCCCGATCCCATGCCGGCCACCTCACCCAGCAGCTGCGCGATCCCAGCGTCGAGCCGCACCGGCTGCGCGGCCGCTTCGGCGTACACTCCGCCATGCTGCAACGCGTCGGTCCAGAAGTCGGCGAAATCCCGTCCCTTGGCGACGCGCTGATGAACTTCCTTCCAGCGATCCTGGAGATAGTCCTTGAACGTCCCCGCCTTCCCCGAGACGCGCAGCAGCACGTCCCCCGCGTGCATGGTGTTGGGGAACACGGGCTGCATCACCGGCTGCTGCAGGGCGTGGATCCCGACCCGCGGGCGCGCGTCGCCCCACTGCTCGAGCGGGTGCAGATCGGGGAGCACGAGATCCGAGGCGGCCGCGGTCTCGTCCCAGTACGACGCGAAGCTGACCTTGTAGCCGACCTTCCCGAGCGCCTGCGAGAACGCGGCCGGGAGCGTGTGACCGGGGTTCGCCCCGTGGACGAGCAGCAGATCGACCTTGCCCGCGGCCATGTCGGCCACGAGATCGGTCAGCTGCCGGAACGTGCCGGCGTCCCCGATCGCGTGATTCGGCCCGAAGCGCACGGTCTTGCCCACCTGTCCCGCGACGTAGTTGAGGATGTTCGCGGCCGCCACCAACCGTTCGGCCCCGTCGCCGTACTGAGTCGCAACGCCGCCAGCCACCGCCAGACCGCCCTGGGAGGCCGCGAACTCGCGCGCCAGACGCTCGATCTCCGGGGCCGCGACCCCGACTACCGGGGCCACCCGCTCCGGCGTGGGGAGCAGGCGCTCGAGGCGGCCGGCGTCCGCGGGAGCCGGCGCGAGCCGGCGGGCCAGGATGACGTGCGCCATGGCGAGCGCGAGCAGCGCCTCGCTTCCGGGCTGGGCGGCGATCCACTCGTCCGCGCTCATCGCCGTGAGCGAGAGCCTCGGGCCGACGAACACGAACTTCGCCATCGCCGCGTCGCGATCGCCGTCGAAGCTGTGCGCGTGCGTGAAAGCGTTCTGGTAGCCGACCGGCGAGAGCCACGTCTCCATGAAATCGGCGCCGAAGGAGACGATGTAGCGGGCGCGGGCGAAGTCGTATAGCGGCACCGCCGCGCTGCCGAACGCGCGGCGGTTGCCCTCCCGCAGCGCTTCGAACGCGAACGACTCATGGGTGACGTGCCGGCCGCCGACCTCCTTCACCCACGCATCGACGAGGTCGCCGAACGACCCGGTCTCGAGCCCGGTGAGGAACACGATCCCCCGACCGCGCGCCTCCTTCACCTTCCCCGCGAGCCGGCCGACGGCCTCGTCCCACGACAGCTTCTGCCATTCGCCATTCGGCCCGCGGGCCATCGGGTCGGTGACGCGGTCCGGATTGTACAACCCCTGCAGCGCCGCCTGGCCGCGCGAGCAGAGCCGGCCCTCGTTGATGGGGGATTCCGGGTTCCCCTCCAGCTTGATCACCCGGCCTTCGCGCACCTTGGCGTGCAACCCGCACCCAGCCGCGCATTCGCGGCACGTCGTGGCGTAGTACGTCGCGGTCCCCGGAACCTGATTCTCGGGTGGCACGACGTAGGGGACGAGGTGCTCGGTCGGCTCGGGCCCGATGCCGCACGCCGAGACCGCGGCGGCGCCGCCGCTCGTCGCACCCAGGACCTTGAGGAAGCGTCTGCGATCCATCGGCGCGGGCCTCAGTAGTGGCACAGCGTGCAATCGCGGCCCACCTGCCGCTGCACGTGACAGTTGATGCACCAGCCCATCTTGAGCGTGGCGACCTGATGCACCTGGGGCATCTCGCGCACGTCCCCGTGGCACGTCGCGCAACTCTCGGTGCCGAGCACTTTGATATGGCGCATATGGGGGAAGCGCACGAACCCCGGGAGGGCGTGGATCCGGATCCACTGCGGCGGCTGCTTGTTGGCCCACGCCTCGCGCACCTTCTTGATCTCCGCCTGATGCGAGGGCGTCGAGCCGCCGATCATCTGGTGGCAGCCGAAGCACGTCTGGACCGCGGGGATTCCGGGCTCACTCGACACGGTGACCGTGCTGTGACAATACAGGCAGGGGATCTGGTCCTGGCCGGCGTGGACGTCGTGACGAAAGAAGATCGGCTGACGGGGACCGGCAAGTTTCCCCGTGTCGGTGATGACGCGAGCGGTGGAGGCAGGTGCGGGTTGTCGGTTTTGCGCCGCGGCTGGGCCGGCAATGAGGAGAGCGACAGCGACGCCGGCCGCGGCCCTACCACTCCTCTTCGTCATCAATCGCGCTCGATGGCGAATGTATTGTTCGTCGGTGGAACGGCGTGCGGCGCCGGAATGTAGCGCCAGCGGCAAACGGCGCACAAGTAGGGGCGCGGCGGTACCCGAGTAGGGGCACGGCACTGCCGTGCCCCTACTCGGGGCGGGCCAGGAACTGGTGCTTCAGCCGGACGATCTCGACGAACGCGTCGACCGCGTCCAGGTCCGGAAACTGCATCCAGCACCACCGCACACCGCTCGCCACCGCGCCGTCACGGATCGCCTGACGCAATGCCTTGGGCACCCCGTCACCGACGGCGAACTCGCGCTCCTCGAGCTCCGACAGCACGAACGTGCCGCTCACCCCCGCCTCCATGGGATGGAGATAGCCGAGCTTGCGCCCACCGACCTCGTACATCCACACCCACTTCCACGCCGTGCCCATGAACACCACCTGCTCGGTGACGTGCTTGAGCGCGCGCATTCCCTCGCGCGCCTTCTTGAAACGCTGCGCCGCGCGTGGCGGGAGATCCTTGATCGGCGCCTCCGACTTGGGGCGCTTGCGCGGGCTGGTGTACAGGTTCGTGGCCCAGTAGCCAGGCGGCTGATGGTCGATAGGAATCATGACTCTCCTACTGTTACCTCGAGCTCCCGCAGACGTGCCAGCAGCCGCTCGAGCGAGCGCTCCAGCTCCCCCACGACCGCTCGGACCGCCGCAGTCGGGACCGCATCGGCACCCTCCACCACGTTGTAGGCGGCGACGAGGTCGGCGTTCAAGCGCGTGAGATTGTCCGCGTCGCGCTCGCCCCCTCCCGGGCGCGGCGCCGGCCGGCCCGCTCCGGACGCGAGCGCCGCAGCGCGGGCGTCGAGTGAGTCGAGCCCGCCGGTTCGTCCCGCCGCCGCACGCTCCCGCACGCTCTTCAGCCGTGCCTGCAGCGCGTGCACCCGCTCTAGCGCCGCCGCGTCGCGATCCATGGCCCGAACCAGCCGCTCTGCCAACGCGAATTGCTGTTCCAGGGCGCCGGGCCCGGGCCGCACGCGCGGATCCATCCGCACCGCGAGGCGCTGGGTGAGGGTCACGCCATCCACGCTGAGCCGCACCGTGTAGGAGCCCGGAAGCACCCATGGCCCGCGCGGCTCGCGCGGCGTGTCACCGCGGATCGCAGAAATCGGGTACTCGTGCTGCAGCCCGGCGGGTGGGGCGGCGTGCAGGTCCCATACGAAGCGATGCATCCCTCGATCGCTCGAGAGCACCGGCGTCGACCGGATCCAGCTCAGAGGAATGTTGATCGTGGTGTCGGGCGGCTCCGGACGATCACTGCTCGCAAAGCGGCGCATCAGCGCGCCCGAGCGATCGCGAATCTCGAGCACGACCGGTCCCGCCGCCGGCCGGGCCAGATAATAGTCGAGGATCGCGCCGTCGGGCGGATTTTTGCCCGCGGGCTCGTCGGGGGGGAGCGGCGTGTCGGTGTTTTCGTTCCACCGAACCCGCACGGCGGGCGCCGGCCGGTACAAATACGGGCCCCCCGCCGCGGCCGCCGCGATCTGGCGCAGCGGCGTGATGTCGTCGAGGATCCAGAACGAGCGTCCATGCGTCGCCACGACCAGGTCGGTGTCGTGCACCACGAGGTCGCGCACCGAGCTCGCGGGTAGATCGAGTCGCAGCGATTGCCAGTGCGCGCCGTCGTCGAACGACACGTACACACTGCGCTCCGTCCCGGCGTACAACAACCCGCGCCGCGCCGGGTCCTCCCGCACCGCGTTGACGACCTCGTTCGCCGGTATCCCCTCGACGATCTCGGTCCACGACCTGCCACCATTGCTCGTGCGATAGATGTGGGGGTGGAGGTCGTCGAGGCGAAAGCGGTTCACGGCGGCGTAGGCGACCAGGGTGTCGAAGTGCGAGGCCTCCATGAGCGAGACCTTGCTCCATGGCGTGAGCGCGGCCGGCGTGACGTCGGTCCACTTACGCCCGCCGTCGTGCGTGACGTGGATCAGGCCGTCGTCGGTGCCGACCCAGAGCAGTCCGGGCCGCGTGAACGACGGCGCGATGGTGTAGATGACACCGCGATGCTTGCCGTGCTCCGGGTCGAGCGCGGCGAACGCTCCCAGACTCGCCGGAACATCCGCCGTCGGGCGCGTGAGATCGGGGCTGATCGTCTGCCACCGCCCGCCGCCGTTCACCGTCTTGAAGACGACGTTCGCCCCGAGATACAGCACGTGCGGGTCGACGGGCGAGAACACCACCGGCATGGTGCGCACCCAGCGATACTTTCCCAGGCGCACCGGCTCGGGGGAGACGTCCTGCACCTGTCCTGTGCTCCAGTCGAAGCGGGAGATTTTCCCGCCGTACACGAGATCGGGGTGCAGCGGATCGGGAGCGACGTAGCCATACTCCTCCGCGCCGACCGGACGCCATTCCCGGAACGTGATCTGTCCGTCGTTGCCGCGGCTCACGATCCCGGCGGATCCGCTTTCCTGCTGGCCGCCGTACACGCGGTACGGGAACTGCTTGTCGGTGCTGACATGGTAGAATTGCGCCGTCGGCTGGTTGTACCACGAGCTCCACGTCTCACCGCCGTTCACCGTGACGACCGCCCCCTGATCGCCGGCGAGCAGGATGATGTCGGGATCGTCCGGGTTGATCCACAGCCGGTGGTAATCGTCGCCCCCCGGCGCACCGCGAAACGCGGTGAAGGTCCGGCCGCCGTCGCTGGATTTCCAGGTCACGATGTTCGCCACGTAGACGACGTCGGCGTTCTTCGGGTCCACCTTCACCTCGTTGAAGTCGCCGTCGCGGCCCCACAGTCGCGGGTCCGCGTTCACGAGGCGCCAATGCTCGCCCCCGTCATCGGAGCGGTACACCCCGCCGCCCTGCGCGGCGCCGAGCACCGCGTACATGCGCCCGGGCGCGCTCGCCGACAGCCCGATGCCGATGCGGCCGAGCTTGTCCTCCGCCGCCGGCAGGCCGGCCGTGATTCTCCGCCACGTGGTCCCGCCATCGGTCGACTTGTACAGGCCGTTGTTACCCGAGAGCGTCCAGGAGCTGCCGATTTCCCAAGGGGCTTGGCGCGCCGCCCACAGGACGGCGAACACCGTCTGGGGATTCGCCGGGTCGAAGGCGGCATCCACCGCGCCGGTGTTCTCGTCCGTGTAAAGCACCCGCTCCCACGTTTCTCCGCCGTCGGTCGAGCGGAACACGCCGCGCTCGGTATTCGCGCCGTAGGGGTGGCCGAGCACGGCGACCAGGACGCGACGCGCGTCGTGCGGGTCGACGACCAGGGCCGGGATCTGCTGGCCGTCCGTCAGGCCGACGTGGCGCCAAGTCCCTCCCGCGTCGCTGGACTTGTAGATCCCGTCGCCCACCGAGAGGTCGGGCCGCTGCAGCCCTTCACCGCTGCCGACGTAGATGACGTTGGGATCGGAGGGAGCGACCGCGAGCGCGCCGATCGAGCCGGTCGCCTGGCCGTCGAACAGCGGGGTCCAGGTGCGCCCGTAGTCCGTCGTCCGCCACACGCCGCCGTTATTGACGCCGATGTAGAACAGGTTGGGCTGGCCCGGGACGCCCGTCGCCGCCACGGTGCGGCCGCCGCGAAACGGGCCGATCGGGCGCCAGTGCAGGTCGGCAAAGAGGGACGGGTCGTATTGCTGCGAGCGAGCGGCTGACGGGAAGATCGCGATGAGCCAGAGCGACGACGCCAGGCGATGTAAGGCAATCAAGTGAATTCTCCGGAGCAAAGGATGACGGCGGGTTATTTCGCACGGGAAGCTCCACCGCGTCAAGCGAGGACCGGCCGGGCCGCTGCCCGAAACCGGGCGCCGTCGAGCAGGCGCGCCACCGACACGCCCGGGACCGCCATGCGACCGTCCTTGCTCATCGTGAGCTTGATGACGTCGGCATCGCGGCCGTACCAGCGGGAACTCGGCTCCAAGTCCGACGGGTAGACGCACAACGGCAAGCCGGCGACCGCGAGGGCGGCCTGCGAGCCGATCCCCGTCTCGGGCATCGTTCCCACCCACAGCTCGGCTTCGTACGCGGCGGCCTGCGCGTAGACCCGGCAGACCTCCGCGAGACCGCCCATGCGGTGCACCTTGATGTTCCACACCCGGGGTCCGTCCAGATCGATCACCTGCCGCGCGACGGCGGCGCTGGTGAGCGTCTCGTCGAGGCAGACCGGGGTGGAGAGCGCCCGGCCCAGCACGGCATGGCCGACGAGCTCGTCCGGGGCGAGAGGCTGCTCGATGTACAGGAGGCCCGCGTCATCGAGGGCCCGGAGGCTCGGCTCGTCGGCCGGCCACGCGTAGGCGCCATTGGCGTCGACCGTGAGCGGGAGATCGACCCCGCTCATCGCGGCGCGCGCCGCCGCGACTGCGACCCCATCCCAGCCCGGCATCACCTTGATCTTCACTCGGCGGTACCCCTGCTCCAGCGCCGCGGCGACCCGCCGCGTGAGCGTGCCAGGTTGCCGATCCTCGGGGATTCCGAGCGCCACGCCGCACGGGACGCTCGCCGCCGCCGGCACACCGAGGCGGAGGGCGACGAGCTGCCCGAGCCCGACGCCGCGGCGATGGGCCTCCAAGTCCCATGCCGCCGTTTCGATTCCCGCCCGCGCAAACGGGTTGCCGCGCACGCCGTCGCGCAGCACGGTATCGACGGCTTCGGGAGCGTCGATCTCCTGACCGGCGATGCGTGGGAGCAGCACGCGCGTGATCAGGTCGCGGGCCCCGGCGAGCGTTTCCTCAGAGTAGAACGGCAGCTCGAACGGCGGCGACTCGCCGTACCCGACGTGGCCGGCGTCGTCGTGCAGCGCGACGACGAGCGAGCGGCGCGCGTCGATCCGTCCACCCGAGATGATGAACGGCTCGACGAACGGAATCGTCAACTCGAACAGCTCAACCCGGGTGATGCGCACCGGCCGCGAGGTCGAGGAAGTGCAAGGCGCCGTCGCGGCGCTCGAGCCGACCCGCCGCCGCGAGCGCGAGCAACGCGGCCACGAGGCCGTCGCGCGGATCGAACAGCAGCGCGTGGAGCGCCCGCTGGGTGCGTGACCCGTGCGTCGCGGCGTATTCCGACAGCGGGAGCTGGAAGAAGGTGTGGAGCTGCACGCTCTCGCAGCCGCGCCGGGCATATTCGACGATCATGCGGCCCGAGCAAATGTTGCCCGTCCCGCATAGCCCCGGGCGTACGCCCGGGGCCACGGCGTCCAGCACCCGCAGGTTCCGGTCACTCAGGTCCCAGCCACCATAGGCCACGCTGCGATCGGCGTCGAACAGGCGGTTGAAGCAGACGAGCATGTCCGCGTCCCGGCACGCGTCGATCATCTCGAGCTGGAATGCATCGTCGAAGCGGGCGTTCATGAGCTTGACCGCCACACGCACGGAAATAGGCGACGCGGCCCGGATGCGACCGGGGACTTCGCGCAGCCACCGCAAGATCTGGTCGCGGTCGCCGGCCAACGAGTCGCCTGCCAGCGTCGGCGAGAAGTCCTTCTCGACGAGCAGCGGCGGGGCGTCGTCTCCCCAGGCATCCGCGAGCAGCCGCGTGGTGTAGCGGTACTCGCCATCGCGAAACGGCTCCTCGAGCCGGGGCAGGTGGTACTTCACGGAGGGGACCACGAGCAGGCGTCCCGCCCGCGTGAGATCGCGTCCCGCCCGCACCAGGGCGAGGTATTCCTCCAACGAGCGGTCCCAGCCCCTGCCCTTCCAGGTAACGGTCCACCCAGGCCGGCCGCCCGCGGCGTGACGCCGCTCGACCTGCATCTTCGTTTCGTGGATCGCCCACGCCGCCATCGATTGGCTCCCGGCCTCGTCCTCTGCGATCAGCGTCTTCAGGACCACGAACGCGAGCCCCGCGCGCGCGTCGTCGGCGAGCTGATTCTCGTTCAGGGACAACTGGCCCGAGCCTTTCCCGATGGGATGCGGGATCGTCGCGCCCAGGTAGCGCGCCGTGAGATCGATCCCGTATGTCTCGCGCACGTGGTCCGAGAAGTCCCCGGGGAGTTCCCGCTTGAAGCGCTCGAAATCCCGCTCGAGCTCCGAACGCATTTGCGACGAGGCCAACCCCGGGGCCGTGCTCGGCTCACCCCGGGGCGCGGCCCCGGGTTCAGTGGCCAAACCGCGACAGCCGGAACTGGGGGTCGGCGGCGCGGCCAGTGAGCACCAGCCCCGCAACCAGCTCGCCTACGGCCGGCCCGTGCTTGAACCCGTGTCCCGATCCGCCCCCGACGAGCCACACGTTGTCCGCGCCCGGGTGGCGGTCGACGATGAGGTGCTCGTCGGGAGAGTTCTCGTACTGGCACACTCGCGCCTCGACCAGCGGAGCGTCTTGCAGCGCCGGAAAGCGGAATGCCAGGTAGTCGCGGGCGCTGCGCAGCGCCTCCGGCGACGGCATGCGCTCGCCGGCGGTGGGGTCGAACGCCGGCCCGCGCGCGTCGTCCGCCACTTTGAACCCCCGCCACTCGTTCCCGGGGATCCCATACATGAAGTGATTGGCATGATCGGCCCACACGGGGAGCGCCTCCTCGGTGAAGCGCGCGTCACCGGGCGGCGTGCCGAAGAAAAACACTTCCTGGCGCGTCGCCCGCACACGATCGCCGATCACCTCCGGAAACAGTTTCCCGAGCCACGGCCCACAGGCGAAGACGTATGCGTCCCCTGCCAGCGTGCTGCCGTCGCTGCAGCGCAGGGCCTCGCCCGGCGCGGGTGGCTCCACCGCCACCTGACGATACTCACCGCCGGCCGCGAGCAATCCCTCGAGTACGGCGGCGCAGGCGCGTCGCGCCGTGAGATAGCCGCCGTCCCGCTCGAAGATCGCCCAGCGCACGCGCGCGCAATTGATCTGCGGGTAGCGCTTCGCGGTCTCAGGCCCGGTCAGCTCCTCGAAACGACATCCGGCCTCTTTCAGAAGCGGTAGCGCGGCCTTTTCGTACGAGTCGTCGTCCTCGACGAGCCACAGCACACCGATCGGGTGCAGGAGGCGCTGCTTCCAGCGTCGCTCGTGCTCCTGCCACAAGGCGAG
>WNGO01002880.1_pt1 | contig 14294 bp, 12 predicted proteins | sample 5400511 | NCBI WGS metagenome assembly WNGO01 (sample SAMN13153380, study PRJNA577476) | soil metagenome | isolation source: 20 cm soil or saprolite under Garry oak tree replicate 2 | place: USA:California | collected 2016-06-15
CCATGCACGATGAGCTTGGCCACCAGGGAGTCGTAATTCGGCGGAACGTCGGAGCCAGGGCCGAATCCCGAGTCGATGCGAACGCCAGGTCCCGCGGGCGCCACCCAGCGGTTGATGCGCCTCGGGTTGGGCAGGAACTTGCGCGTCGGGTCTTCCGCGTTGATGCGCATCTCGATCGCGTGCCCGGTCCACGTGACGTCGCCCTGCTTGAAGCCGAGCTCCATCCCCGACGCAACGCGGATCTGCTCCTTCACGAGGTCGACGCCCGTCACGTCCTCCGTGATCGGATGCTCCACCTGCAGCCGAGCGTTCACCTCGAGGAAGAAGAACTCCCCCTCGCTGAACATGAACTCGACAGTCCCGGCGTTCACGTAGCCGGCCGCCGTGACCGCGCGGATCGCCGCGGCGCCCATCGCCGCGCGCGTCTCCGGGGTCAGGGCGGGCGATGGCGTCTCCTCCATGATCTTCTGATGCCGGCGCTGGATCGAGCACTCGCGCTCGCCCAGGTGGACGGCGTTGCCGTGCTTGTCGCAGATGACCTGGATCTCGACGTGCCGAGGCCTGCGAATGTAGCGCTCGAGGTAGACAGTCGGGTCGCCGAACGCCGATCGCGCAGCCTGGTGGCTGCTCTCCACCGCGGCCACGAGCTCGTTTGGAGCCCAGCGCCCGCATCGCGGCTGCCGGCGGGCCGATGAACTCGATGCCCACGGCGGTGCACGCGTCGGGAAACGCCGGCTTCTCGGAGAGGAATCCGTAGCCGGGGTGGATCGCCTCGGCGCCGCAGTCATGCGCCGTCTTCACGATGCGATCGAGCTGCAGGTACGACTCGGTGGGCGCCGCGCCGCCGATGTGGTGAGCCTCGTCGGCGTAGCGGCCATGGATGGCGTTGCGGTCGGCGTCGGAGTACACCGCCGCGGTGGCGATGCCCATCTCGCGGCACGCGCGCATCACGCGGATCGCGATCTCGCCGCGGTTGGCGACGAGGATCTTCTTGAAGAGCTTGGGCTTCGAGATCATCCGATCGCGAGCAGCGGCTGGTTGGGTCCTACGACCTCGCCTTCCTTGACGTAGATGTTCTGCACCCTGCCCGCGACGGTGGTGACGATGTCGTTCTGCATCTTCATCGCCTCGAGCACCGCGACCACGTCGCCGAGCTTCACGTCGTCGCCGGCCTTGATCGGGATCTTGACGATGAGCCCCTGCATCGGCGCGATAACGGTCCCCTCGCCGCTTTTTGGCGCGGGCTTCGGCTGAGGCGAGGGCGCAGCTCCGGCCGTCGCGGCCGGCGTCACAGCCATGCCGGCGCCGGTGACTCGAACCTTGAACACCTCGCCCTCGACCTCGACCTCGAACTCCGCGGTGGACATGGGCGAAGGCGGTGGATCATCGGCGGGCGCCGGAGAAGGAGCCGCGGCTGGTGGGTCTGCGGCGACCGCCGCGGGAGCCGGCGCCTCGGTCTTCTTGGCTCGGCTCCTCTCGTCGCCGCGCCGGTGATACGCCGGCGCTGCATTCGGAAACAGCAGCTGGATGAGCACCGCGTCGTCGGTGGGCTCCTGGCCCATCTTCCTGACCTGCGCCCGGGCCATCTCCACCTGCGGCTCCAGGAGGTCCGCGGGCCGGATGGTGATGGGCTCCTCGCGCCCGAGCACGAGCCGCCGCAGCTCCGGATCCGCGGCCACCGGCGGCCGCCCGTAAAGACCCTGCAGGTAGTCCTTAAGCTCCTGCGTCACCGTCGCGTAACGCTCGCCGCCGATCACGTTGTAGACCGCCTGAGTGGCGATCATCTGCCGCACGGGGGCCACGAGCGGCGGGTAGCCGAGCTCGAGGCGGACTCGATTGGCCTCATCGAGCACCTCGGAGATGCGAGCGCCGGCCTCGTGCGATCCGAGCTGCCGGTAGATGTCCTCGAGCATCAGCCCTGGCATGTGGTAGCGAAGGATGTCGGCGTCGATGCGATCCGCGACAGGGCTGATGTCGGCCTGGTGAGAGCGTTTCAGCGCTTCCAGCGCATTGTTCGCCTCCCACATGCGATCGAGGTCGAGCCCGGTGTCGTACTCGCCGCCCTGCAGCGCGGCGACGACGCTCTCGGCCGCCGGCTGCGACGTGCCCCACGCCAGCGGCGACATCGCGACGTCGAGAACATCGGCGCCGGCCTCGACCGCCGCCATGTAAGCCATCGGCGCCATGCCGCTGGAGCAGTGCGAGTGCACATCGACAGGGATCTTCACCGTCTGCTTCAGAGCGGCGACCAGCTCCCAGGTCGCCTGCGGGCTGAGCAAGCCGGAAGTGTCTTTGATGACGACCTCGTGGCAGCCCATGTTGGCGAGGCCTTTCGCGAGCGAGCACCAGCCTTCGATGTTGTGCGCCGGCGAGATCGCGTAGCAGAGCGCTCCCTGCACGCGCTTCTTCGCCTTCAGCACAGCTGCGATGGCGGTCTCCATGTTGCGAAGGTCGTTGAGCGGATCGAAAACGCGGAACACATCGACCCCGCAGCTGGCGGCGTGCTTGACGAATAGCTCGACTGTGTCGTCGGCGTAGTTGCGATTGGAGACCAGGTTCTGGCCGCGAATCAACGCCTGGATCGGCGTGGCGGGGGTCGCCTTCGCGAGGTGCCTCAGGTATTCCCACGGGTCTTATCTCCTCGCCGGTCAGCGCGCCGCTGAGCAGCGACTGGTTGCCGTCGCGAAACGTCGTGTCGAGGAGGCGAAGTCCTGCCTTCTTTTTCCTCTTCATGGACCCGCGAGCGCCGTCCGCTTCTCGAGGTGGCGCTTCTGGACGGCGTCGTCGGTGACGCCGAGGATGCGCGCCGCCAGCCACGCCGCGTTCTTGGCTCCGGCCTCACCGATGGCGACGGTTGCGACAGGGATTCCGGCCGGCATCTGGACGATCGAGTACAGCGAGTCGACGCCACCGAGGTGCTGCGTCGGAACGGGCACGCCGATCACCGGCAAGTCGGTCCACGCCGCCACGACGCCGGGGAGATGCGCGGCCCCGCCGGCCGCGGCGATGACGACCTTCAGTCCGCGCTCGCGCGCGCTCGTCGCCCACTCCATGACGCCCCGTGGATTGCGGTGCGCGGAGCAGACCTTGACCTCGTTTTCAATCCCCAGCTCGTCAAGGACTTTGACGCACGACTCCATGAGCGGCAGGTCGGATTTGGAGCCGAGGATGACGCCGACGACTGGACTCAAACAACCGCCTCCAGAGCGATGTCGGTGCGGAAGAAGGCTCCCTGGAATCGTACCTGCCGGGCCCCGGAGAGCGCCGTCTCGCGGGCTTCGGCCACGGTGTCGCCCAACGCGACGGCCGTCACCACGCGGCCGCCGTCGGTGACCAGGCCGCGCTCGCTATCGAAGCGCGTGCCGCCGTGGAAGACCAGCACGCCGCGCGGCATCTCCGCCAGGCCGCGGATGGGATAGCCGGTGCGGACGGCTGCGTCATCGGGGTAGTGCTCGGACGCCACGACCACGCCGACGCACGCGCGATTGCTCCAGCGCAGCGCGGGATGGTCCGCCAGCCCGCCCTTGGCCGCAGACAGCGCGAGTGCGACGAAGTCCGACTCGAGCCGCGGCAGCACGACCTGCGACTCGGGGTCGCCGAAGCGCGCGTTGAACTCGAGCGTGCGCGCGCCGTCCCTGGTCAGCATCACGCCGGCGTAGAGGACGCCTCGAAATTCGTTGCCGCTTGCGGCCATCGCTCGAACCGCCGGGCGCAGGACGTTGTTCACCACGTCGTCGACCACCTCGCCATCCACCGCCAGCGGCGGCGAGTAAGCGCCCATGCCGCCCGTGTTCGGCCCTGTATCCCCGTCGCCAGCGCGCTTGAAATCGCGCGCCGGAGCGAGGGCGATCACCTCGGTGCCGTCGGTGATGCCGAGCACCGACAGCTCGGCACCCTCGAGCCGCTCCTCGACGACGACGGTCGCGCCGCTCTTGCCGAAGCGTCCCTCGACGAGCATCGCGTCGATGGCGGCGTCCGATTCATCAGCGCTGCCGCACACGATCACGCCCTTGCCCCGGGCGAGACCATCGGCCTTCACCGCCACGCGGCCGTCGCGCTCGCGCGCCCACGCCTTGGCCGGCGCAGGCGCGGTGAAGGTCTCGAAGTCCGCGGTCGGGATCCGCGCATCCCGCATCAACGACTTGGCGAAGGCCTTGCTCGTCTCGATGCGGCCCGCGGCGCGGTTGGGACCGAAGACGTTGAAGCCCGCGTCGCGCAGCGCGTCTCCAACACCGGCATCGACGGCTGCCTCGGGACCCAGGATGACCAGGCCGAAGCGTTCCTGCTTGGCGAACTTGACGAGCTGCACCACGTCGGTCGAGGGAATGGGAACGTTGCGCGCCATGCCGCCCGTGCCGCCGTTGCCGGGCGCGCAGAAGACGCGCTCGACGAGGTCGGACTGCACGCATTTCCAGACCAACGCGTGCTCCCTGGCACCGGAGCCGACGACGAGGACTTTCACCGCGGTAAGAGGTTAGTCGGACCGATGCGATGCGATATAGCGCGACATCGGCAGGATCCGCTCGGCGGCGGGCGTGATGACCTGGTGGGCGTCGCCCCAGTCGACGGCCTCGGCGTCTCGAGACCAATGGCGGCGCCCGGTCGCCCGCCATGTGCCGTCAGGGCGGCGGAGCCCATGAAGATGCTCCAGCGCAGCGGCCGCCCGGCTGTCGCCGGCGCGGCCGAGCATGCCGACGGCACGCAGTCCGTGAAAGAAGTCGTAGTGCCAGTAGTGCGGCCAGTGGATGTGCATCCACTCGGGGTTGATCGGCGCGCCGGTCTGCCTCGACTTGAACAGCTCGTGCTGCAGGAGCAATTCGACCGCGGCTTCGGCCGCCTCGCGCGCTCGAGCGTCTTTCGTCGCGCCGTGATACTCGACCAGGCCCCAGATGGGAGCCAGGCTCTCGTGGAATGACGAATGCGTCGCCTCCGGGTTCCGGTCGCAGTTCCACCCGCCGTCCGGCCACTGCGACCTGAGCAGCACTGTGACGAGGTGTCGCACCCGGCGGTCCCGATGCTTGCCGAGCCGGCAGCAGACGGCGAGGGCGTTGCCCTCCATCGAGGCGTGGCGCCTTTCTCGGCCGGCCAGCACGAGGGGCTCGTCAGGCGTCGCGATCCAGTCCAGTACGTGGTCTGCTGCCCGGTTCGCCTCGAGGCTGGTGCGCGGCACACCGAGCTCGATCAAAGAGACAAGGCGCCAGTGCGCCCCTTTCCATTTCGAGTACGGGTGCACGCCGAACCCGCCGTCGGCTTGCTGCCCGGCCAACAGCCCCGCGATCTTCGACCGGCGCCACTCGTGGTCTAGCGCAGGCTCATTCCCATTCGATGGTGCCGGGCGGCTTGGACGTGATGTCGAAGACCACGCGATTGACGCCCTTCACCTCGTTGACGATGCGGTTGCTCATTCGCGCGAGCACCTCGTAAGGCACGCGCGCCCAGTCTGCTGTCATCGCGTCCTCGCTCGTGACCACGCGAACAGCGACCACGTTCGCGTACGTCCGGTAGTCGCCCATCACGCCCACGGTCTCCAGCGGCGTGAGCACCGCGAACGACTGCCACACCTGCCGGTACAGCCCGAAGTGCTTGATCTCGTCGACCACCACCCAGTCGGCGTTGCGCAGGATCTCGAGCCGCTCGGCCGTCACCTCGCCTAGGCAACGGATCGAAAGGCCGGGACCTGGGAACGGCTGGCGGTACACCATCTCCTCGGGCATCCCCAGCTCGAGCCCGACGGCGCGGACCTCGTCCTTGAACAGGTAGCGCAGCGGCTCGATGAGCTGGAAGCGGAGGCCGGGCGGCAGGCCGCCCACGTTGTGGTGGGTCTTGATCTTCACGGCTGTGGACGAGACGTCGGGAGCGGTCGATTCGATGACGTCTGGGTACAGCGTGCCCTGGGCGAGGAAGTCGATGTGGCCGAGGGCCTTGGCCTCTGCTTCGAACACAGTGATGAACTCGCGGCCGACGATGCGGCGCTTCTCCTCCGGGTCGATCACGCCCTTCAGCGCGTGCAGGAAGCGCTCGGTAGCGTCGACGTAGCGGATGTTCATGTCGAGGTTGCCGTGCATCACCGCGAGCACGCGCTCCGGCTCTTCCTTGCGGAGCAGGCCGTTGTTGACGAAGACGCACGTCAGCTGATCGCCGACAGCTCGCTGCACCAGCGTGGCCGCGACGGCCGAGTCGACGCCGCCGGACAGCGCGCAGATGACGCGCCCGGCGCCCACCTGGGCGCGAATCGTCTCGGTCGCCTCCGCGATGAAGGAGCCGGCGTTCCACGTCGGCTCGCAGCGGCACACGCGATAGAGGAAGTTGCGCAGCACCTCGCGGCCGCTTGGCGTGTGGACGACCTCGGGGTGGAACTGGATGCCATACACGCCGCGATCGTCCGCAAAGGCCGCCACCGGCGAGTTGCCGCTGGAGGCGAGCGAGTGGAAGCCCGGCGGCAGCTGGGTGACATGGTCGCCGTGGCTCATCCACACCGGAAGCTCGCCGTCGAGGCCTTCGAACAGGCCGTCCGCCTGGCGGACCGAGAGAAGGGCGGGGCCGTACTCGCGGGCCGCGCCCGGGTCGACCTTGCCGCCGAGGTGATGGGCGATCAGCTGCATTCCGTAGCAGATGCCCAGCACCGGAACGCCGGCGCGCAGCGCCTCCGGGTCGACCTGCGGCGCGCCGGGCTCGTAGACGCTCGCCGGCCCGCCCGAGAGGATGAGGCCGGCCGGCTGCCGGCGCTTCAGCTCGTCCCACGGCGTCGTGCCTGGCACGAGCTCGCAGTACACGCTCGCCTCGCGAACGCGACGCGCGATGAGCTGGCTGTACTGCGAACCGAAATCCAGGACGAGGACCGTCTGGCGTCCTTGCCCGCTCTTCGCCTCCGGCCGTGAGTGGGTGGCCGTGGCGGTCTTACTCAGATCAGGACTTCCCCATGCCGACGTGCTGGGCCTGCTGCAGGGCCTTGCCCTCTGACGTGATCGACGGTGCGATCACCATCTCGACGTGCTGGAACTCGGCGATGTCGCGCGCGCCGCACACGCCGAGCGCCGAGCGCAGCGCGCCGGCGAAGTTCTGCGAGCCGTCGTCCACGCGCGCGGGACCGAGCAGTATCTCCTTGAGGGTGGCCCGCGTGCCGACGTGCACCCGCGTGCCGCGCGGCAGGTTCGGGTCAGGAGTCGCCATGCCCCAGTTGAAGCCCTTCGACGCCGACTCCTCGGCCCCGGCGAACGGAGTGCCGATCATGACCGCGTCGGCGCCCGACGCGAACGCCTTGCAAACGTCGGCGCCGATGCGCATGCCTCCGTCGGTGATCACGGCCACGCGCATGCCGCCGCGGCGCATGTGCTCGTCGCGCGCCGCGGCCACGTCCGCCGTCGCAGTCACCTGCGGCACTCCGACACCGAGCACCCCGCGCGTGGTGCAGGCGGCGCCGGGTCCGACGCCGACCAGGATGCCGGCGATGCCTGTCTCCATCAGCTCGAGCGCCGTCTCGTAGTGGACGCAGTTGCCGACCACCACCGGGATGTCGCAGGCGCGAACCAGCTCGTCGAACGAAAGCTGGTGGTAGGACCGCGACGAGTGGCGCGCGGTCAGCACGGTGCCCTGCACGACGAACACGTCGGCGCCGGCCTTCTGTGCGATCTCGGCACGCTCCTCGGCCTTCGCGGGCACGCTCGAGACCGCGCATGCCACGCCCGCGTCCTTTATCTGCTTGATGCGCTCGGCGATGAGCTTCGGCTTGACCGGTTCGCGGTACGACTCTTTCAGCACCGCGTTGAGGGTGGACTTGTCCGCGGCGGCGATCTTCTCGATGACCGGGCGCGAGTCCTCGTAACGCGTGTGCACGCCGTCGAGGTTGAGGACTGCGACGCCGCCGAGCTTGCCCATCGCGATCGCGAACTCGACATCGACCACTCCGTCCATGGCCGAAGCCCAGAACGGGAGCTCGAGCTTGAAACGATCGCCCATCGAGAAGGTGATGTCGACCTCGTCGGGGTTGAGCGTGACGCCGCCCGGCACGAGTGCGACCTCGTCGAATCCATAGGCGCGACGCGCGTACCGCCCGATGCCGATCTGAAGGCCAGACAGCTCCCCGGAAAGAATCTCTCGGGTTGCGATGGGGCTTTGCTTCAGGGTGTGTTTACTCCAATGAGGCGGGCTGGCGCGAATTATACGGAATGCCATCACCACATATCCTTGTGCTGCCGTGTATCGCACGCTCGAGTACCTGCGCGGAATCTCCGACGACGATGTGAGGAGGCTGCGCGCTCGAGGGATCAAGCACACGAACCAGCTGCTTCACCGCACATCGCTCGAGATCGACCGCGAGCGGCTGTCCAAGCGGACGGGCATCACGCCGGACCGGCTCTACGAGTTCGCGAACCAGTGCACGCTGCTCGAGGTCTCGGGCATGGACCGGTTCCTGCCGGTGATCCGGCGCCTCGGCATCAACTCGATGAAGGCGCTGCGCGCGCAGGACGCGAAGCACCTGCACACGAACCTGGCGGACGCGATCGGCCTCGCCGGCGCTCCATCGTTTTCAGATGTCGAGTACTGGATCAGCCAGGCGACCGCGCTCGACATAGTCGAAGAGCCCGAGCCCAGACGTGTCCGCTCCGTAATCGACTAGCGCTCAAAAAGCCCTCAACCCCGCGTTTGTATACAAACGCGTGCTTCCGACGGGGTTGAATTGCGCGTTTGTATACAAAGCCCGCTGGATGTCGGGACGGCTCAAGCCGCGAGCGCTGCGCGAACCAATCCGATTACGTGATCGGGGGTGTTGAAGATGTCGACGGCCGTGAAGCGGAGCAGCCGAACGCCCGCATCGAGCAGTCGGTTCTGGCGGCGGTTGTCCTCGGCGAGGGTGTCGCGGTGGGTGCCACCGTCATATTCGAGGCCGAGTCGCTGGTCGCGGTAGTACATGTCCGGCCGCCCGATAACTCGCAGGAGACGATCGCGAATGGGCACCTGCGCCTCCGGCCGCGGCAGGCCCGCTAGCACCAGCAGCATGCGTAATCGAGTTTCCATTGGAGACTCGGCCCCAGGTTCCGCGTGCTCGAGAACTCGACGCAACACACGAACACCCGGGTTCGGCGCGGCCACCGCGGCAACCAGGTCCTGCCTGTCCAGCTTTCCGGCGTGAAGCGCCATGTCAGCTATCGCAACGGCCTCGGTCAACGACAGGCGCACGCAGAGATCGCGAATCGTCCGCAGCATGCAGGTGGCAGGAAGACCTCGCCTGCGAACGACCTCGTCCTTGCCCAGGGCGCGGCGGCGCACGACGAGGCCTGCCCGGGTGGATATGCCCGCAGGCGATGGCACCGTGAGCTCGATCGGGTCGCATGGCTCGACCTCGAGCCCATGAAGCCACGCGGCGGTGAACCCCGAGAAAGCTGCGCCGGGCGGCAACCGGCGGCTCGCCGCCTCCAGCTTGAGCAGCGGCGTTTCATCGAGACGCGCCAATGCATACGTCTGCGGCCCGAGTCGCCTCCACGAGAGGCCTTGCAGGTTCCACCTGTCGAGCCCGTGACGGCGCGCATCCGCGAGAGTGAACGCGCCGCGTGACAAAGCCCGCGGAATTGCCGGCACTTTGCCCATGACTCGAGCATCGATGGACAGCCGGCGCAGCACAACGCCGGCTGTTAAGACAAGGCTTCGTCACGGTTTGTATACAAACGCGCGAAATTCCGGCCGGGAAACGCGCTGTTGTATACAAACGAGGGTTTCGGCGGCCGCCGAGCTAGAGAAACACTCCCCGGCGTAGCTTCAGGTTGTCGTAGACGCCCTGCTGGATCGTTTCGCGCACCTCGTCTGACAGTGCCATGACCAGGTTCTGGTCGTCCGCCGCCTCGACCGGATGCACCTCCACGTGCACCGGCTCGTGGAACTGGATGCGCCACTTGCTCGGCAGCGGGATCATGCCGAGCGGCCCGAGCCACGGCCAGAACGGCGTGACCGGGAAGTAGGGAACGCCGATCAGCTTGGCCAGCGCCGGAACTTCGGCGATCATCGGGTAGATCTCCTCGGCACCGACGACCGACACGGGCACGATGGGCGCGCCTGCCCGGATCGCGGTGGAGACGAACCCGCCGCGGCCGAACCGTCGCAGCTTGTAGCGGTCGGCGTACAGCTTGCCAGTGCCTCGAACGCCTTCAGGAAAGACAAGGACCAGCTGGTCACGCTCGAGCAGGCGGCGCGTGTCGTCGGGATGGCCGACCGTCTGGCCGGTGCGGCGCAGGAACCAGCTCAGGAAAGGCATGCCCATGAAGAGGCTCGCCACGAGAGCACGCGCGTGGCGCGGATGCGGATGCCCCACGAAAAGCGCCGTCTTGATCATGGTGGCGTCCCAGGGCAGCACGCCTGCGTGATTGGCGACCATCAGCGCCCGCCCGCTCGACGGCACGTGCTCCATTCCAGTCGTCTCGACACGCCAGTAGTCGCGATACAGCGCCTTGAAGATCGGCAGGAAGGACTCAGTCCATTCAGCGTCGAACCCGAAGTCGTCGACGACGTAGTTGGCTCCGCGCTTCGCGAGCTGCTGCTGCTGATATGCAAACTGCACGAGCTCCATCACGCGGTTCATGTCGATGATTTCGCGCCCGGTGAGCTCGCGCAGGCGCATGGACAGCTCGCTCAAGCCCTGGATCGCGTACATCGGCGCGTTGCGCCGAAGCCGCCGGACCGCCCGCGGCACGCGCAATGCAGGCGCGGGCGCCACCACCTTCGCGTCCCGGCTGTGACGCCGGCGCACCGGCGGCGGGTCCGTGTAGACGGCGGCTGTGTCGCGGGTCATCGGCCTGCCGTCAGGGCCGCGCGCCCGGCTCCGTTACGGCGCTCACGCTTGCGGCGCTGGAGGTAGCGCTGCAGCTCGTACTCCTGCGGAGGCGACGGCGCCTCGATAGCCTCCTCCAACTTCCCCTGCGCGAAGAGGTTGATCGCGGCGCGGCTGGAGTGCGAAGGCTTCCACGCGAACTCTCGGTGCAGCCGGGCGCAGTCGACCACCGAGCCGAACATCAAGAGCTCGCCGAGGTGCGACGGCACCCGCAACCCGGTGGTGGTGCGGATCGCGAGGCGCGACGCCCAGCCGGCATACGGCGGCAGCACTGGAACGGACCGCGCGCCCATGATCGCGATGGCCTGGCTGAGCAGCACCACGCCGTCGCCCGCGACATTGAACACGCCCTCCTGCTTCCCCATGGCCGCGAGCGCGATCGCCTCGGCAGCGTCCTCCTCGGCCAGTAGCTGCAGGCGCGGGTCGAAGCCGGCGAATGTCGGCACGAGCGGCTGCGACAGGTAGCGACCGAGCGACGTCTCGTGCGTGACGCGATAGCCCAGACGCAGGCGCGCGACGCGGCATTCGGGATTGCGCATCGCGAAGTCGTGCGACAGCTGCTCGAGCTCGATCAGGTCACGTGTGATCGACGACTCGCCGCGACTTAGTGACGCCATGTCCTCGGCGAGCACCGACGGGTAGTCCGGCCTCGCGCCATAAACGGCCTGGCTCGACTTGACTACCAATCGCCTCACCGGACTCGAAGGTCCAGCGCATCCCGCGAGCACGTTCATCGTGCCGATGACGTTGGTCTCATGCGTCGCGCGATCCTCGCGACCCGAGTCGACGATCACCGCCATGTGCACGACGGTGTCGATGCGCAGCCGACGCACGAGCTTGCCGATCACGGACTGGCGGGTGTCGGCGTGCACGAAGTCCATGTCCTCGTTCGCGGAGACCGGGTCATCGACGTCGCAGCCGAACAGCCAGGGCACCTGCGGCGCGAGGCGGCGCGCGACCTCGGCGCCGAGTGGGTTGGATACGCCCGTGATGAGCACGCGGGAAGGAAACGATGGGGTCACCCCCCGATTATGGGTAGATTCCCCTCACGGTCGTAGCGTTGGCCACCCGCTGCACGGCTAATGCGTACGCGGCGAGCCGCATGTCGATGTGCTTGTTCACCGACGTGTGGAGGATCTCGTAGAACGCGCGCGTGATCACGTGGTGCAGCTTGGTGTTGATCTCCTCCTCCTCCCAGAAGAAGGCCTGCAGGTCCTGCACCCACTCGAAGTAGGACACGATCACCCCGCCGGCGTTGGCGATGATGTCGGGCACAACGAAGATGCCGCGCTCGTGGAGGATGGGGTCGGCCCCGGGACTGATGGCGGCGTTGGCGCCCTCGGTGATTAGCCGCGCCTGAATGCGGCTCGCGTTCTGCTCGTTGATCTGGTTCTCGATGGCGGCAGGCACGAGCACTGTCACCGGCAGCTCGAGCAGCTGATCGTTTCCGATCGCGTCCGCCTTCTTGAACCCCGCCACGCCGCCGCGCACCTGGCGGTGCTCTTCGAGCGCGTCAAGGTCGAGGCCTTTCGGGTTGTGCACCGCGCCCTTGGAGTCGCCGATCGCGACGATCGTCAGCCCCGCCTCAGACAGCAGGCGCGCCGCCGACCGGCCGACCTTGCCGTAGCCCTGGATGGCGACGGTCGGCGTCTGGTCCTCGAAGTGGAGGTACTTCAGCGCCTCGAGCGTCAGGTATGTGGCCCCCCGGCCGGGCGCGTCGACGCGGCCCTCTGACCCGCCAACGTCCACAGGCTTGCCGGTCACCGACGCGGTGACCGAGTGTCCGGCGTGCATCGAGATCGTGTCCATGATCCAGGCCATCACCTGCGGGCTCGTCCCCATGTCAGGTGCCGGGATGTCCTTCTCAGGGCCGATCAGGAGCGCGATCTCCGTGGCGTAGCGACGCGTGAGGTGCTCGAGCTCGGTGAGCGAAAGCTTGGTCGGGTCGACGCGAACCGCGCCCTTGGAGCCGCCATACGGAATGCCGACCGCGGCGCACTTCCAGGTCATGAGCATCGCGAGCGCTTTGACGAGCTCGAGGTCGACATCGGGGTGGTAACGGATGCCGCCCTTCGCCGGGCCGCGGCTGATGTTGTGCTGCACACGCCAGCCCGTGAAGACGTGCACCGAGCCGTCGTCCATGCGCACCGGGAAGTGCACGGTGAGCTCGCGCTTGACCTCGCGGAGCGAGCGCCGGGTGTCGTCTGAGAGGTCGATGACGTCTGCGGCGGCATCAAAACGCCGCTGGGCGGTCTCGTAAGCCGACACCCTCGTTTCGACCGCCATACGTGCCAACCCACAATACTCCAGGGACCCCTCGGTGCTCTAGATCAACCCCCAGAATTGACCCGGGATGGGGCGCGCTCAACCTCTTAGCACGGCGCTCGTCGCGCTGGTCGCGCTGGCGGTCGGTTTCCTTCTGGCCGGCCAGGTCAAAGCGCAGCTGCTGACCCCTTCCAACCAGGTCGGGCGCAACCAGGCGCTCATCCGCAGCGTCCAGGACCTCGAGCGCACGAACCAGGCCGATCGCACCAAGATCGAGGCCCTACGCGGCGAGATCGATGCGCTCGAGGCCCAGGCCGCAAGCCAGTCGCAGACAACTCAGGGTCTGAAGAACCAGGTGGCCGACCTGCGCGCCCACGCCGGCCTGACCCCGCTGCACGGGCCGGGCGTACAGGTGGGCCTGGCAAACGGTCCGCCCGGCTCGGATCCCTCCGGCCAGGGCCGCAACCTGGTCACGTACCAGGACGTCCTGCGGCTCAGGGAGATCCAGTACCAGCTGACCCTTGGCGTGCGCGGAGCGCCGAATGAATCGCTGCCCGCTTTCGACGGGAGCCTGGAGGCGCCCCATGTCGGCCCGGCCTAGCTCGCGGCGCCCGCGGCAGCGCTCGCGCACCTCGGCGGGCCCGGTGGCCGTGTGGCTCATCGCGCTGCTGGTGGCGCTTGTGGCGACCGTGCAGCTGCGCAGCCAGGCGGAGGTGGAGAAGAGCCTGGTCCAGGCCGACCCCGCAACGCTTGCCTTCTCGATCGACCAGCTGAGCCGGTCCAACGACCAGCTCGAGGCGCAGATCAACGACCTCACGCAGCGCCGGACGAAACTGCAGTCAGGCGGAAGCTCGGCCGCGGACCAGGCGCTGCAGGCCGAGCTGGACCAGCTGCGCATCCTCGAGGGCCTGGTGCCGGTTCACGGGCCGGGCGTGGTGCTGGTGATTGACGCGTCGGGCCTGACTGCTCTCGACCTTCAGGACGCGCTGAACAACCTCGCCGCGGGAGGGAGTGAGGCGCTGGCCGTGAATGATCGGCGCGTCGTGGCGGGCGTGCCCATCGGGCAAACCGCGGGCGGCGTCACGGTTGGCGGCACACTCACGCCGCCTCCGTGGACCATCGTGGCCATCGGGGACACCAACCGCTTGGCCGAGACCGCTGAGGCGATGACGCAGCAGCTGCGCAGCGACCGCCGCGTGCGTCAGGCGAC
>WNGO01003096.1_pt1 | contig 14284 bp, 4 predicted proteins | sample 5400511 | NCBI WGS metagenome assembly WNGO01 (sample SAMN13153380, study PRJNA577476) | soil metagenome | isolation source: 20 cm soil or saprolite under Garry oak tree replicate 2 | place: USA:California | collected 2016-06-15
TAAAAGGCAATCTGTGAACTTAAAGACTACTTTCGATGTTAAGTCATACCCATTCCTTGACTGGTAGAAATTTCCCGGATATATACTTGGGCGTTTCTTGCTATCTGTTCGTGGTTGTCGTCCTTCCCTCTCCAACAACTCCTCAGCAACATCATTGAGTATTATTACGTTGTTACATTCCTTGCTGATTTCTGCGAAGACCTGTATTGTAACTGTGTATCTCTCGTAGCACGCATCATCCTCCAGACTGAAGTCAGGTGTGGGTACTGGTGGTATGATGTAGATCTTCGCTTCTGCAGTCTTATGATGCAAGATCTCAATCAGGTCCTGCAAACTGGTACACAATTTCCTCTTTAGCTCTGAGATGGAGAGTGCCATGTTCCTCATTTCTTCACCTCCTATGGATATGATTACTTTTCTGATGTTATTCATTCTTGGCCAGCTACTGATTTTGACAGACAACTGGTCTGTAGTCTGTGGTTGTCTGCTGAGGAGATCAGATCTGATCAATTGGGGGTACAAGTATTTATCTCCCCTCTTGTGTAATTGTGCATATACCACATTGTAAAGCAGGCGGTCTCCGATGATTGCCGCCTTGTTCAAATAGAACAGACCCTGTTCCCAATATAGTGATACCGTTCCTTCTACTGTCTGCTTCGTTTGCTTATTCAACTGTGTCTCCTCTAGCTGCATTCGGATCTGTTCCACCTTCTCTTGTATTTCATTAGAAACCTGGTTATGATTGGATATTTCTCGTACCTCTGTTTTTAGAGATACAATTTCGGCCTTTCTTCGCTTGTTGAGGAAACGCAGTCCGTTGACTTCTTCTCTTAATGTGTGGTTTTCTTTTTCCAGCTTCCCAATCCTTTCTTCCATTTCCTTCATTTTAGACATCACATGTTCTAATTGTGGAGTCGGCTGTGGGAGTGTATTTTCATCAAATCTGGATTCTAGATCTTCCACTCTTTCCTTTAATTCTTTTAACACACTAGGTGTTAGTGAGGTCTCAGCAAGTGTTTTATCATAAGCTTTGCATATTAACCTTGCATCCTCTTTGAAATTTAGATGTTGTATTTTCAATACTATTACATCTCTTTTTATCTTATTGACAAAATCTGCATAGATGTCCTCTTTTCGCATGGTGGTTTCTGTTACTATTTTCTTAATCTCCTTTATTTGCGCTTCCATGCTTGACTGGAACCATGGTGTTACCTGATCTATGATGTATTGTACGTAGTGGTCCATTTTCTGTAGTACTGTAACTGTATGTATCGTAGCCTCTGCAGGTTGTAGACTCTGTAAAAACACAAAACAAAAATCATTACTGTATCTCTGTATTGTAAGAGATACTAGGTAAAATGAACAACTAAAGTGTCAAAAACTGTAACTGTAAATACAACACACATAGGAATAAGTAGAAAAAAGAAGAAAAGAGAGGAGAAAAAAAATTGACCCTTCCCCTATTGTAGTTATCTTCTGGACAGCTCAATCTCCTCTTCAGGTTTGGATCTCTTAGTGATTTTCCTTATTTTTCCATAGACTGGCTCATTTGTGTCTAGGGGGAAGTATCTTTGTTTCAACAACGACAGCTCAAAGTAGACCTTCCAAAGTACTACAGACAAGCCTATCCCCACCATAGTGAGGACTATCAACCAGGTTAAGGACAATATGTTCCATATAAAATCACTACTATCCAGATTACTGGACATTATGTCAAGTTTGGCCTTCTTTAATCTGTCTTCGAATGTTTTTTGGTTTGTCTTTATGGAGAAAGATGGAGTGACTTCTTTCCAATCGTTGTTTAGAATTGTACTTAGTTGTGGAAACATCATATTACTTCCCGTGTGAGATGTAATTCTTACATTTGCTAGTTTAGCCCACTGTAACGGTATTATTCTCTGTAACTCATGTATTAATCCTGTATTTTTCCCACATGGGAACTCTAGTGGAATTAAAACTACTGATTGTCCACTGGGTTCATCCTTGCGTACCTCCATATTGCATGGTACCTTCAGTTTGATGGCCCCTGGTGCTGTACTTGTGTAACTCAACTTCACTTTTTCCTGTTTATTAATTGTCGACTGTAAGTACAGACCCTCTGGTACATTGGTTAGTAGATACACAGACTGACTGATCTTTTTTATAATAGTGCGATTGTGCAAAGGCTCGCAACGGAAGTTGCATTTCTGATTTAGTTCGTCCAGTGTTTGTTTCTGGAACAATGCCTTTGCACATAGTGGACTTTCATCCAATGAATCTTCAAAGGTGTCCAGGTAACACAGTCCGCTGCTGATGTCGCATGTTTTCAGGTCATTTCCAGCGACACTTTTAACCTCATTTTTGTTCGCTGCAATATACATATTATCAGTGTGTATAAGACATATTTCATTATTGTACTTGAAATGTACTGGTACATATGAGTACAATATCCACTGGCTGTCCAATGTTTTTAATGGTATCTTGAGTTCAAACTGTAAATCAAATTCTGACTGATGACACTGCACTATTCTAGTTGAGTAGTATGATAATATCTTCTCCACTGGTATGGCCAGTTCATAGCCTTGTTGTCGTACATTCTCCTGCAGTCCTAATAAATCCTTCCGCAATATTTCCTTGGAAACCACTATTGGGGGCAATTGATGATTTTTGCAGTGACTGATAATGTCCTGGTAGTATTCTGTGGTTAAATGATTCTGTATAATGGTCACGAAATCCATTAGTAATGCCTGTAATTCCGCTATGTTCTGTTTATCTTCTCTATCACTTTGCATCTGTGTTTCGATCATTTTTTCTAGATAACTATGTAATTCACCAAATCTGTGCTGTATGTTAGTTGCCAAGTAATCGACATTCTTGGTGATGTTTATCAGCTCCATGTGGTTCTCAATAACACTGTTCTGTAATGATTCGTAATTATTATTCAAAATTTCTTGATTCCGGTATATGGGACACACTTCTTTATTGGTAATGGCATTGCAACACCAATGTAGAAAATCCCCCATTAGCTGGAGTCCCCTTTTCTGACGACGGTGTGTCACTCCTAACAGGTCTATTCTTTGTGCTCTGTGTCCTTTAGTTATTTCTTCATTTATTTGTTCCATGGCCTTAAGTACAGTCTCACCAAAAGTGCTCTCCGTTTTACCACAGTCCAAATGACCTCTTCCACTAGTTGCTCTCATGTTGATTCCATGTATAACTGGAGTGGTGTACCATATTGGGATTGACTTTTCATAGACTACAACCTCTGGGATTTCTTCAAACACTGCTCCAGTGATAACTTCGGTCGCAATCTCATAGGCTACTGCATATCTTGGCACCACTAATGTTAGTATATGTATTAGATAGATATACCTTACTTTATTTATATCTGGAATAAAATACATCTTAAATATAATAACAGTGATAACATAAATTTATGTAAGCTCAGCTTACTCTGACATTATTTACAAGGCATATACTACCACAACCAATTATGTTAATATGCTAGTTTATTCTTATATACATATTATTTTTCAGCACTGTTATTTACAGCTTATTTTATTAAACTTATCAAATAGTACCACTCCATTCCCACTGACCAGCGACCCCAACAAAGCATAAACTGCCAATTAAACAGAAGAAAACCAACATTAGTTTTTTATTTTTAATAAATGTGACAGAATGTCTCACAGCCTAATAATAATCAGTTACAGGTCTGAGACCTTCTGCCTTGCCAAGCCAGCTCCCCTTCCACAAATATTTCAGGATCTAAAGCCTCTAAGTGGTCAAAATAGTCCTTCCAGATCTTACAGCGACTGTATGTTGGTCTATTCCCAATTACAACAAAACCTCGTCTCGCTCTTGAGATTGCTAAATTCATCCTCCTAATATCTGACATAAAACCGATATTCCCCCTAGCATTCTGTCGGGTTAAAGCTAATATTATTAATTCCTTATCACGACCTTGTGTTTTATCTATTGTTGACACCTCAATTTCTCTATCAATATCTAACTCTTCTAAAATGTATCTAACCAATCCAACCTGATTCAGGTATGGTACCATTATCCCTATATCTTCTTTCTCTACACCACACTTTAAAGCAAACTCAACATGTCTAAATATTAAGTCAGCTTCTCTCTCGTTTATTCTTAATGCATCCTGTTTGTATGCCTTGTCATTCCTAGTATTCACAAATGCAATTGGTATCTTTGGATTTTTCCACGGTAACCTAGTTACTCGACTTTCCTTTAGGGCCATGAAATTTGTCTCTACTGTCTCAGCATAAAGGCTACTTGAAAACCTGTTTAATGGTTCTAACTGTCTATACTGCACATTTAGCTGTGTAGGCTCAATACCCTTATTCATTAGTTCAACAAAAAGTGAATCTTCAATACCTTCATCTTTCGTTTTTACTCTGAGTATTGGTCCTAACTGCATATCATCTCCTATTAGCACCACCCTATCTTTTGCTCGACTTATGGGAATTAAAGTCTCACCATGACTCAATCTTGCTGCTTCATCCACTACAACCAAACCAAATTCAATATCGTTTAGTCGTCCATCCCCTGCAGTTATGCATGTGGTCACTATTACATCTACTTGCTCTGCTAATATATCTTCAAAATCTTGGTCTTTTGATTTCTCTATTAAATGTATTGCTGGTATTTGGTTTGATTGTATGACTCGTTCTAGAGACCTGGAATACATCCTATAAGCTCTAATGTCTAACTTATTTAAGGCTTTCACATAATCGTCTGCATTCTGATTAGACGGTGTTGCTATCAAAACTGGACCTTCGTTCTCTTCAATCCACTTCTTTACTAGCCTGATTGCTGTGTGTGTCTTTCCTGTTCCTGGAGGTCCTACTACTAAACTTATACAATGTTGTTCAGTATAGTGTAAAACTTCATTCTGTTTCTTATTGAGATTTTCATCTAAAGTTGTACCAAGATTCCGCCCTGATTTAAGTGTAGGTACTTTGTTTAAACATACTAGGTCACATAGCTCATCAGATAGTCTGCTCTCTCCTTTAAAAATCCTATCTACTGCTGCACACTGTCTCTTTTCAACAATTGGGTTCCATACTGTAGATACCTTGATTTGCTGATTTCCTACTACCCACCCTACAGGTTTATCTAACTGTACATACACATACATTGCCTTTTTACTATTGTCATACCCCATTCTTTCTACTGCTGCGACAAAATGATAGTACTCATTTTGATCAGTAAAACTCACATCTAATCTCACACCAGGCCTAATACGAAGCTGCTTTAAAATTTCCTCTTCAGTACCTTGCACTGTTAAGGTGGCCACATCTACTGTGTTTTTTCCAGGTATCTCTACCATATCTAGCTTGCATTTTAATTCTGGAATTTTCTGCATCAGTTCTCTTTGTATCTTGGCTTCATGCTTGATATTATTTTTTAACATAGTCCACCTTTCATTTTTCAACTGTCCTGTTGGGCTGACTGACCTTCTGTTAGTTCTATAATATATCTTATCTTCGTATTTATGAGTTGGTACGTTCTTTAATCCTATCATCCTATCTGGCATTTCATTCTCATCTATTGTTTGTATGTCTTGATCATTTCTTATTGGTAGGTTGGTTGAAGCATTTGTTTTTACTTCTTTCATTCGTAAAGATCTAGTTGGTCTGAGTTGATTCTGTTTCTCATCTATTGTTTCCATATTATTTTGTTGAACCACCTCTTGAATTTGTACATTATTTGTAGTAGGTTCAGCCTGTTCATCTATATCTAACTGTCGAGGTTTGGTAAAACTTTTTGTACCAGGTATCAAGTTTACTACATTGATTAGCTGGTATTGTGATTCTGGTAGTTCATACTTTACTCTCTGTACCAGATAAACATTTGGATGTACTAACTTGATTATCTCATAAGGTCCTTCATATGGTGGATTAAATTTTTTAATTACTTTTCGTTCTTTATTTGATAACGAATGATGTACCGCATAAACTATTTGTCCAGGTACATACTTCGTAGGTTCTTTCTGTAATTTCTTATTGTAGTTTACTTCATCTCTGAGATTTTCATCCGCATCTCTACACCTCAGATACTCATCAACTCTTCTGTTTTCATTGTCATTTAAACTCTCAGAGCTACTCTCTGCGCACAATTTGTCTATTTCTGCTCCTTCATGTAATAGTAGGGCTTTTTTAGCTAGACGATCCGCCTGCTTATTACCGTAATCAAATCGGTGTCCTCGCACCCATTCTATTTCACTATTCGTTTCTTTCTGTAATACTGTAATCTTCTGTAATATTTCAGCATACTGATGTGCGCCCTTCTGGTTTGTGCTTGCTTTGTCATACATACTCAACTTGTGTAGCGCAATTCTTGAGTCTGTTATTAGTCGAACTTTTCTCAAACCTTTATCTACACACATCTGTAATGCTTGTTCTATAGCTTTTAATTCTACACTATTATTTGTAATTGTTAAATCTGTACTTGGCTTTAATACCGTACTGAGATTGTACTCGTGATTATTATTAAACCATACACCCAGTGCTCCTAAGGCATCCTCTCTTCCATTCCTTAGACATGCACCATCTGCATACACCATAGCTCTTTTTTCACCATCATATATTATTTCAATAGTTTTTTCGCCCTCATCTTCCTCAATCCAGCTAGTCCTAAATTTTTCAATAAGAGCTCTCAGACTGGGTTTCACCTGAGGTATCAAATCCTTAAAAGGTTCCTGTGGTGGGTTTTCTCCCCACATTTGATATGGTGTAACTCCATGTTTATCTGGCGTATCATTAATCATATGTATAACTTCTTTGATTGCATCAGCCCATGCTCCATGACCACGGGGTGTTTTGGTGTATGTTGGGGAATTAAGATATAATCTTAATTTTGTTGAGATGTCTCTTATAACTCGCTCAGTAGGGTTGCTATTTGGGTGATATGTAGTAGTGTATCTTCTTATTAATTTCAACTCCTCACACTGTCGTATCCACAGGTTTGAATGAAATTGTCTTCCATTATCTGAGATGATTATCTTCCAACTGGCTCCATGGGCGGTGATAAATCTATGTACTTCCTGTAATAGCTTGATTGCACCTTCGGCGTCACTGTTTTTTGTTTGTTGTGACCAGGTGTATCCAGTTGCTAAGTCTCGTGCTACTAGAATATATTGTACCTGTCCTGTACCCATTGGTAGTGGACCCAGATAATCAAACGACACACAACTACCTTTATCATTATTCCGTACCACTTTACTATACTCAGGTATTGGATGATGATTAGTTGCTTTATACAGTCTACAGTCCTGACAATTGTCTATATAACTTCTGATACTTCGGTCCATATTTGGCCACCAAAAGTACCACAATATACAGAGTTTTAACTTTTCAGACCCATTATGGCCGTAAAAATTGTGCATGTATCTTATGGTTTTAGTCACCAGATGGTCAGGTAATACTCGTACTCCTTGATCCGGGTTGTTTTTCATATATTGATATAAGGTATCATCGGTTTGATTTATGTAGAACCGAGACGTAAATTTTTCAACTCCCTCCTTTACTCCCTGCTTTATCTTATACAGCCTTTTATCCTTATCCTGTTGATGACAGAGATTTTGTATAGCCTCTGACAAGTCTAGGGGTGCCTCCAAACCAAAATAATGAACACCAATACCTTCTTCCTTACCGTCTAATTTAACTAACTCTGTGCTCATTCTCTCCTCTTTCTCTTGTTCTTCTATATAACTATTATTTATTTCTAGTTCTTGCATCTCTTCAAACCTTGTATTTCCTATATCTTGTGTTATTTCAAACGTTTCCGCTCCTATATACACATTAGCTTTATACGCAGGGTACATACTAAATTCAGCCACTGCCTCATACACACAGTAACGTACATTTTTTACATATATATCACCCTGTTCGACTTTTACTGAACGTTTTTCTGTGTCACTGTATTCTCTGTAGTTGTTGTAACTTTTTCCTGTCATGTAGTAATGACCTCTATTATCAGGTGTATTTTTAAACTGAATAAGGGCTGTTAATTCGTACTTGTATACTTGATCTAATACAAAGAATCTTAAATTAACCGGAACTATCACTTCATTCTCCAGTTTATCTCTCACAATTTCTATACGCAACATTGGAGGTAAACTATCAACCCATCTAGTACCACCCACTGTATTTGTTTCATTTACACTTCCTTTACACAACTCACAGGTCTCTGGTATTTTTATAGCCACACTGTTTGTCTTAAAATATTGCTGTAGCTTATGTTCTAGACAAAAACATTTATCCTCCTCGATATCGGTTAGCGTGATCTGTTTGTCTTCTTGCACTACTGATCCTAATTCTGTGGGACAGTGAGCATTGGCACAACTGAAAACAAACCGATTTTTTATTCTACACAGTTTATTGTTCACACTATCAAATACCTTACATTCTTTGTCTAAATAGTCCAGTAATTCATTTAACAGCTGTACCGCATCTGATCTCTCCCCCTTGCGGATTTCATTCATACAACTATTTTCACTTAATTTTGGTAATCTCTCAGTTAACTTATGTTCATTCACAAGATCTATTGGAGACGGTAACATAGTGTTCATTCTGTCGAAAACCTCTATAAGCAGGCATATAGTACAACTTTCTTTCACACAGTTATGATCTATTTTCCTTGAGAATATCTTTACACATGGTCTAGTATGTGCCAATACCTGTATTACTGTATTAAATGCACATACTGAGGCAGGATTCTTAAATGTACCTTCCAATGGTTTAATGTCTTCGTAGAAATTTACATCGAATGGATTGAGAGGTATGTGTGGTTCCAGTTCTAATGATTTCCATTCAGTGGCTGTTAGCTGTTTTAAGTCTGGTATTATATTAAAGTTCTGAATAGCAGTTATCCATTTTCCAGCTTTTTTATTTATCCTTCCATATTGCGTAACCACATTTAGTGGTTCGTAAAATTCAATTGGAATGTGCACTGTTTTGCCTATAAGTACGAAAGCAAATCGTTTTAATATACACTTCAAAGCAAAAACTCGTTTCATCTGGTAGGTATATCTATTTTCTTGTTTCTTGAACACATATGACGCCAACATATTTATTTTTAACTCGGCAGTTTTCTTATCTCTTTGAAAAAGAGCTGCTCTTATTGTGTGTGGTCTATTATCACATTTTGGTGTTACGATATCAACATACAACTGAAATTCCCTGTTATATATGTCGACTCTGTATAGTGGGAACTGACAACTGTAGCAATTTTTGATTTCATTGTAATCAATAGCCAAAGTTTCACTCCAGTCGATGGTTTTCTGACCAGGTTGCAAGTTACTAATAGCCTGATAAAAATTTACCATTTTAGTAGCATAGTCACAAATAAAGAATTCATACCATCGAGTATGTCCGATTAACGACTGTATTTCCTTTACTGGAATTTTAAATGGAATTTCTCTTGCTTTACCACTTTTGGTATAGAAATTTCTTTCTTCCCATGGTATAAACCAATGAAATTTTTTGTGGTCTTTTTTCAGAATTTCATTACCTAAGAAGTAACCCACAAACTGTATGTTTTCCTGTAATATTTCTGATTTTTTCACACTCAACTTCATTCCGGATTTTTCAATGCAGTCGAGTACTGCCACTACTCTTTGTAGATGTGTTTCGGCAGTTGGTGACTGAATAATTACATCATCTACATATGTTGTAACTTCATATCTGTTCTGTGGATTCTCAGCTTTCTTTAAAATTTCTGAAACACATTGTATAAAAATTGAAGGTGACACAGATGTTCCAAAGGGTAGTCTCCGATATTGGTAGACTTGCCCCTGGAACTTAAAAGCGAGTAATTCACGTGAGGGTTCATCCAGCTCTATCTGTAGGAAACCCTGTGAAAAGTCAAATGATGACATATATTTTGCATATGTAGGTCGTAGCAAAATGTCACCAATTCTTGGAGGTTCATAACATTCTGTACGCAAGAGCCTGTTTAAAGCTCTCGCGTCTATACACAATCTAAGTCTTCCATCTTTTTTCAACACAACCAGTAGCGGACTCAACTTATTTGATTTAGATCTTTCAATTACTTCAGTGTCTACCATGTTATCGATTATCTTTCCAACAGCATCTTCATGTTCTTGAGTGATATCGTATGAAACTATTTCAACCCAAGGGGTGCCCTCATCAAGCTCTAAGTGAGCTTGATGGTCTATAAGTTTTCCTAGTATAATGTCGCTGAACACATTTGTTCTTGACAATATTTCTTTCAACCAATTTTCTTTTTGTTCGCATGTCAATGCACCTCGTTCGTAAGCTTGTTGTATGTGTTCTGTAAATTTCTGTATAACCACTTGCTGTTCTAGTTTTATTAAATCTGTTTGTACAGAGGTATGACTTACTTGTACGATATTGATTTCTGTACCAATGGTTGCACTTATTGCTTGTGTTTCATCATCTTGGATAACTATAGTGGGATGTGCGTAATTGCCATCAACTACTGTATTCAGTAATTCTCTTACAGAATTGAATATCTTGAATTTTAGAACCTGATCATTTGGTAAGTGAAAAATGCCTAGATTCTCAGACATTTTGAGTGTGAAGTCGTAGGCATCCAGTATGTTACTTCCCAGAAAAGCTGGGAAGGATAATTTCTTTACTACGTAAAATGGAAGCTCTAATGGTATATCACTAGGCTTTCCATCGTTTCCCAGTAAGGTGCATTTCATAACACACCATCCTTCTATATTTGTTCTATTTGAATTGAATGCGTCGTTTGTTGTTGTTAAATCTGTATACAGCAACTTCGTTACTCTTTCTGGGTACTTAGCTCGTAAAGCATGATAGTGTTTTTCATCTAGTAGGGCAGCTGATGCTCCTGTATCTAATAATGTGATAACTGGAGTCTCCCCCACAATAATATTTACAAACTTCAGTTTTGGTTTGAATACTTTGTTGAACTCATTGAAATTCACTTCAAAGTTACGTTTGTTTATATCTAAATGATTCATTGACAGGAGTGGCTCCCACTCATCTTTGCAAATGGGAGCCGTATCTAAAAAACCGACTCGTCTTTATCTTCATACAATTCTCCCGCACCTAACTTTTTTACACCTGTACTTTCTGTATTATCTGTATTTGGAGAGTTTGTAGATGCTTGGGTCATGTTGCTCTTATCATTATCAGTAGTTTTCTGATTTGCATTTTCTTGACCTTGTGAACTAGTGTTTGTGTTCGTATTCGATCTAACATTATTATAACCTCTATAACCAGTACCTCTTCCTCTATAATTTCCTCTTCCACGGTAGGCCCCCTTTTCCTTATTAGGGTCAGGTCCTACTGCATTTGTACTAACTCCATTCTCTGTACTATTTTTATTTTTTCTATTATTATTATATTGAAATCCAAACATATGTGAATTCTCTTCTAACTTCTTCAATGCTTTCTTAAATGTCTTTTTGTTCTTCACACATTCTGATCCCATAAACTGTCTCAAATGTACTGGAATTTTATAAAAAAGAAGTCCTGCTAAGTAGTCTTCACTCAATTTATGTATTGTGAGATGTTCGAAGATTGTTATCCATATAATAAGACGAGCTTGTAGTGCCTGATATGTAGGTGTGTAGAAAATTCCTAACTCTTCAAATATTTTAACAGCTGATTTTTGAGCTGGTATATTCCAATGAGTCTTTAGGAAGTACTGCATTGTGCTTTCAAAATTCTTTAATGAACTTAATGTTCTATCATGTTTGGACTTTTCAGGAAATGCATTTTTCATTCTCGTAGTCATTAGATGTTTGAGTTGAGGATATCGCTTCGATGTCTTTTCATATTTATATACAAAGGAAAATAGCTCTTCCGGGTCCTTTGTATTGACTGTAACAGGCAAATCATTAAAAACTTCTTCCAACCCTTTACTCGTGAGCAGTTTTTGACCATAGTCTGTCCCAAGGGATCGATTGAGCCAAGCTCTCCCTCCATTATATTCCTCTTCATCGGAACTATCATCTGATTGATCATCTCCATCGTCGTCTGATCCATCAGAAGGATCGTCATCACCATCTTTGTTTTGCCTTCTTGAATGCTGACTATTTATTTGTATAATCGCCTGATTTGGTGGTGCATTCACTTTTTCTGTCGATGCATTGGTACTTTGTTGTTGATTGGTTGGTTCTCCATTCGTCCCATTTTCACCTGTATTCGGTGCCATATGGTATGTCTTTTCATCTCCAACTGTGTTTCTGGCCTTACTTCCAAGTATCTTATAATGTTCTTGAAACTGATTTTGGAGCTGAGCTACCATATCTTGATACTGTTCATCCGCTCGTTCTCTTTCTATTTCCCTTTCTACCTTTTCCTTTTCTAACACTTTCATAATTTCTTCTTTTTCCTTCTCAGCTTTTAGCCAGGCTTCTTTAAATTTGGTAGAAAGTAGACTAATTTTCTGTAGATCGGAGTCTAGTTGTTTATCAATATTCATTGGTATAATGGTATCATTTGTACAATCTTCAATTACACTGTTGCTTTGCTCAATGTCAAGGTCCATCAGGTTAAAGTCAGTACTAATTAGTCTTGTAGAGAAACCCCCTGGTTCAAAAGCGGAACTCCTACGTGCTTCCTCGGGTAACACCTGTTCTGTAATTCCACTTCTTTCAACTTTCTCGAGAAAATTCTCTGTTGCCAGACTCTGCAAATCAGTTTTCTCACCACTAACAAACTCGTTTTCTACCGATTTCAATTTTTCTTCTCTTATTTCTTTTAGAAGTTGTACCTTTTCCTTTGCCTCTGTTCCAGAAATCTTTCCCTTTATAAGTTCGTCCTCTACTACATTCAATTTTTCGCGATGATTGCTTTCAATATCACTGATCTCGGGTGACTTACTTCCACTTGAACCTCCTTTTGATCTTGTTTCTCTAGTCCCGTCATCACCATTCACAACTGATTCATCAGCTCCTAGTTCGATAGCCACTTTACTCCTAGCTTCATCTAAATCTTCCTGCGATTCCTTTGCTATCAGACTTTTAATACATCTCTCTACTATGCCCAGTCTTGTCATCTGTGTAAAAGGTGCACTTCCTTGTTTAATATGTTCTTTTAATCCTTTTACCATATTCTCTGTCACTAGAATATTCTCAGCGACTGAGGTATATTTCTTTGTTTTGAAATAATTCACAACTTTCGGAAAATTTCCTCCCACTCCTCTCACTATTACTTCTTTCCTTTCACGGGCACCCATATACCAATCTCTTGTCAAACGTCTATATTCAAAAGCCAATTGATTTAGGTCCATATCATGAGGGCTCAATACTGTAGTTTCAAACCTAGCTACAGCTGCCTGATCAGCCATCTTACAGATTTGCTTTTGCTTCTCTCAATATCTTACGTATTCTTCTTAAAAGTTTTTTCCTTCGTTTGGTACTCACCTCACCACTTAAAAATCTATTAACACAACACGATACTTTTGATTTTACCGAACTATCTAACTCAGCAAATATAATTTTAAGACCCAGGTTACACAGGTTGTACGAACTATCTTGATGACTACAAACTGGAAAGGAAACAATTAGTTCCTCCAGTTCGTTTAACAAATTGTCAAGTTCTTCTGACATAAACTGAACCCCTTTTATAAACGAAATCACCAGTGTCCTGGCAAAGCAGAGTTCAGAAACCGTAACACTGTATATGTAATAAAAGAAAAAACTATCACAGCTTTGAGAAAAAGAAATGTCAAAATTAGGTAAAGTCACAGTTTAGTATGTCAGTCAGAAACAAACTGACTGTATGTCACTAATGTGAACTATCGGACAACTGTCTGATTTTTAATCACAAAATCACTCAGAAATCAATCAAGATTTAGTAAATGTCGAAGCCAAGAGTGTGCACAAGATAACTGAAATCAAAAGAAAAAGTTTTAACGCAGGTTATCCTGTAATCTTCTGATTATTTATTTTTATTTTTTATTTTTAACAAATTCTTATCCTGGCAGGGTCGCCAAATTATTTATGAGACCGAACGCTATATTTTTTTTATCACTATATCCCCAGGGGTCTCACGTGACCACGTTGTATAGGCGTATACAACTTACAGGGTCCAACTGGGGGGTGCAGGGTCGCCAGTCACTGATGCACGAGCAGTGACACTCATTCATAAAAAGAAAACTCAAAATGGTAAAGAGTTTACAATATACAGGGTGTTCCGTACAAGTTGGTCATCAGACAAAAAATACATTCCTTGAAAAAAAACAATCATTTTTGTTATGTAATAAACTGTTGCCTAACCTGCACTTTTAAGGGGCACTAAAATTTTAGTAAAATTTCTAT
>WNGO01001681.1_pt1 | contig 14282 bp, 13 predicted proteins | sample 5400511 | NCBI WGS metagenome assembly WNGO01 (sample SAMN13153380, study PRJNA577476) | soil metagenome | isolation source: 20 cm soil or saprolite under Garry oak tree replicate 2 | place: USA:California | collected 2016-06-15
AGGTTGCCGATCGCGACAATCAGCGGTTCTTCATCACCGATGCCCAGCTCGCGACGCACTCCGTCAGGAGAGCCGACGACCGGCCGGATGCCGTTGTGCAGCACGCGAATTGTATCGCGCGGGAGTCGCAACACACTCGCCAGATCCGCCTGGAGGGCAGCCGATACGGCGACCGCGCCGGCACTGCGGCGGGTGGCCCAGCGCAGGGCCACGCGTCGGCTCCACCGCCCCGCGAAGTACCGCCCGCCGTGCATCGTGATGACGTGGGGTCGACGCAGCAGCGCGGCGGCTGCCGCCCCGTACACGGCAATCATGAAGTCGTGGCTGTGGACGACGTCAACGCCTCGCCGCCGCAACGTCTTGACGAGTCCCAGCAGGCACGGCAAATCGAGGCGGCGTCGAAGGGCGAAGAGCTCCGGGGCAAAACCGCGCCGCCGGAATTCGTCTGCCAACCAACCACACCCATTCGCGGGGCCGACGGGGCACACTGAGTGTCCACGATCGCGCAGCGCCTCGGCGAGTTGCAGCAGCATCCGCTCAGCGCCCCCCGGGCCGTCCGACTCAAGCAGTAGCGCAATTCCCAGGCTGCGGTGTCGCTCGGTCCTCAGCGGCGCCGGGCTCGATTCCCCGCGGGCGGTCTCCAGCTCGGTTGTTCGCATTATTATCGCGCCGCGTGAACGTCGTACCAGTTCGACGTGATGGTCTCACGCACGTAATAGAGCCACGCATACGCTACCTCTTCCGCTGAACGCCATGGCCCATCCGTGTCCTCCGCCATCGGACCCGAACTCGAGATGGAAAACGCAGGGGTCTGCGTGCCGCTTGCCGTTGCTCGCATCCGACGAATAAGGCGAACGGCCACCCCGAGCCCTGGAAGCTGCCGGAGCCGTGTCTTGGCCCGGCGGGACACGATCGCGGTAGCCAGTTCTTTGGAATGCAGCGGTGGCGGCATGACCTGTCGGAATCCTACGAGCTGATCGATGAGCTTGAAGCGCGTGTAGCCCGCACGGACAAGGAGGAAGAGATCCTCCAGGCGTCCCTCGGACGCCTCGAACGACACGTATGCCGGTGCATCCGTGGGATCGATATCGCGCAGGCAAAAATGGTCCGCCCCCTCGATGTCGATCTTGAGATAGAAGGGCACCCCGTACTCCTGCATGAGGCTATGCAACGATCGAGTCTGGACTGCGATTTGGCGCGCGGCCAGGTTCCCGCGTGAAGCGAGCGCGGGATCGAGGGAACTCCAGACTCCCCTATTGCCCTCCGAGACAAAAAGGCTGGCAACGCCCTCCTCGGCGGCTAATCCCACGTTGAGCAGGACCAGTCGGTCGGCGCGGATCTCCTCCTTGAAGCGCTGCTCGCACCAGGAAACCATTTCCGGGTTGGCGTCAACGCCCACCACGCGAAAGCCGCGTCGGAGGTAGTAGGCCGTGTCATCGCCATTATTGGCCCCGAGGTCGAAAACGAGGTCGCGCTCCATGGTCACGGGCTCACCGCGGCGGTTGAGCCCGCCAAGCTCTCTTCACCGCATGCAGGCCCCGGAGGATCGCCGGCGGAAGCCAGCTTGCTGAATAGATGCAGGCCGGCCACAACGCTCGACGTCGACTCAAACGCCACGCTGCGAGCGCCGCGGTCCGGGCGCCCTCGCGGTCGAGCACCGAGAGTCGCGAGTAGGCAAGGCGCAGCAGCAGGCCGCGCCTTCCTACCCGGTACCATCGAGCGGCTCGTGGGGAGAGCTGGGGGCGCAAGCGGGCCGCGCGGTCAATGCTCACGAGTGCGTTCGCTACTAGCGCGCTGGTGTTCTGCGACGCAGTCAGCGCCCCCTCTTGCCCCATCCGATAGCGAACGAGCGGACTCTGCACGACTGCGACCGTCGAGGCCGCAGCGAGTCGATGGCAGTATTCCGTTTCTTCCGCCAACCGGAATCGCTCGTCGAAGCTGCCGGCTTCGCGCACAAGGCTTCGATGTACTAGGAGGGATGACGGCAGCGCAAAATTCCCGAGGAACAAGAGTGCAAATGCATCTCCCACGTACACCCGATGCACCGAGCGAGCGGCCTGGACCTCGAGTCGCTTCAAGACCCGACCAAAGAACTCGTCCGGGGTCGCACGGTGCTCCCGGAAGAGGGGAAAGACCCGCACGAACCCTTGCGACCCGGAAACGACCGCGCCCCGCCCATCAATGACCTCGCAGTTCGTCAACGACCAGCGACATCCGCGCGCCGCGTCAACCGCCGCCAGCTGTACTTCCAGCTTGGTGGGTAACCACACGTCGTCCGCATCGGCAAGCGCTATCCAGTCTCCGCGTGCCTCGGCGATGCCGCGGTTGCGGGCCGCCGATACCCCGCCGTTCGGTTGCCGAATGTATCTGACCGGCGCCGGAAACTTCGCACAGACCTCCGGCGTGTCGTCCGTGGAGCCGTCGTCTACGACTAGGATTTCTCGGGGCGGCACCGTTTGGCTCAAAATCGACCTAACGGCATCGGCAACGAGCGTGGCCCCGTTGTATGTCGGAACCACCACGCTGATATCCGCCATCGCTCACCCCTTTTTGATGGGGACCCGCATCGGGCGACCGAGCCCTGGCTCCTGCTCAACCTGATTCGCCACCGAAGAGCAACAAGATCCGTACCACCTCCCGGTGACGCGCTTGTCGTAGAGACAGGTCTGATGTGTTGCGCGACCGCCATACAGACGTTGCGGCTAACCCCGCACCGCTTCCGCGTAGACTGTGGGGCGACGGCGCAGAAGTTGCTTCCTGCTTTGACGGCCTAACCGTGGATGCACCCTGAGGTTAGCAACGCTGTGCTACGGGGCGCTGCAGCGTTCCGGATTGCTCGCCCTAGCTCGCCGACTCTCGAGCGGCGGCGTGGTGCTTTGCTACCACAACGTCGTTACAGCCACCAATGGCAGCCCCGCGGACACGCTCGGGCTCCACATGCCGCTGCCGACCTTCGAGCGGCAGATGCGCTGGCTCGCACGCAACTACGAGGTGGTCCAGCTCGCAGAGTTCGTCGACCGTTCCTCACGCCGTGAATCGCTGCGCGGGGTGGCGGCCGTAACATTCGACGACGCCTATCGCGGCGTCTTCGATCACGCGTGGCCGCTCCTTCAGGGACTGAACCTCCCGGCAACGGTCTTTATCGTCGCTGAGGCGTCCGGGCGCGACGAAGGGTTCTGGTGGGACGACCCGGAAGTGCTGCGGGCCTATTCCCCAGCGCAGCGCCGGCGCTGGCTCACCGACTTCCGCGGTGAGGGACAGCCGATTGTAGAGGCTCTGGCCACGGCGCGCCGTCCCCGACACACCTCACGCTGGTGCCGACCCGCCGCCTGGAACGCGATCAAGCAGGCGGCCAGTTCCGGCTTGCAACTCGGCGTGCATTCGGCCACCCACCGGTCGCTCCCGGCGCTGGAGGACTACGACCTCCTGCGCGAAGTCGTGGAGAGCCGCGACGTCATCAGTCGCCACACGGGTGTCATCCCGGAGTTCTTCGCCTACCCGTATGGCCTGTGGAACGATCGCGTGCGGCAGGCGGTGCGCGCGGCGGGCTATCGCGCGGCCTTCACCCTCGCTGACGGCGGCGACGGGGCCACGGCCGACCGGTGGGCCATCCCCAGGGTCAACGTCCCGGCCGGCATCGAGGACGCGGCCTTCCAGGCGTGGACCGCAGGCCTTACGCTCCGGCGCGGTCGCGGTTCATGAGCGCACCCGCGGCCCGTTTGAACCCTAAGTCGGTGGCCACGATCCGAGTGAGGCGCTTCAGCAGCGGCGATGTCCCGGCAATCGAGCGCCTCAATGGCCGACTTGCCGCGGCCGGCCTACCCCATCGCGTCGGTCGTGAATCTCCTTGCGATGACAAGGAGCCATCCCTCGACACCGCACCCATCATCGAGCGACTGTACGTAGCGGCCGACGGTGACGAAGTCCGCGGTGGCGTCTGGCTGAAGGAGCAGCTGTTTTGGTCGGCAGGGCGCCCGATCCGCGTTGGGTGGGCCAAGTACATCGTCGCCGAGAGTCTCATCGACGCGACATCCGCGGGCGTACCGGCGGGCCTGTTATTCAGCCTGCTGCGGCAGCAGCCACGGCTCATGGGGTTGGGCATGGGCGGCCACGCCGGCCCGTATGCCAGGATCCTGGCCGCCGCGCGATGGACGAGCTCCTCGCTCCCGTTGTTTTTCTGCCTGATTCATCCCTCACGAGTCCTGCGTCACCTATCGTACGCGCGAACGACATCCTGGCGACGCATGCTCGCCGACGGCCTCGCCTACAGTGGTCTCGCCTGGGCGGGGAATAGAATCCTGTCAGCCGCTTGTGCCGCGTTCAGGCGTAGACCGACACGCGGGTACACGTGGTCGGTAGTGGACAGGTTCGACACCTGGGCAGATGAACTCTGGGAGCGGTGCCGTGATTCCTCCGGTTTCGTTGCCGTTCGCGACAGCCGTGCCCTGAACGCACTCTACCCCGAAGGGTTCAGATCTCTGACACGCCTTCGAGTCCAGCAGCGCGGTCGCGACGTGGGCTGGATCTGTGCTCGATCCATTTCTGCCGCCGGGACCTGGTTCGAGCGACATTTCGGCACACTAAAGTTAGGGATCCTCACCGATAATCTCGCGCAGCCGGCTGATGCAACCGGAGTGATGGAGGCGGGATTCCGTTATCTGGCCGATGCTGGCGCCGACGTGATCGTCACGTACCAGTCGCATCCCGCATGGTGCGCGGCAGCCTTCAACGTTGGCTTCCTGCGGGGGCCGAGCAATTGCGCGTTCTATCGGTCGCCCGCAGCCGAGTCGCTGATCGGGACGGCGGCCGCGCAGGACCGTCGCTACCATCTCACGTGTAGCGACGGCGATGGCCCGGAGTCAGTTTGATGCGCGCGTCGGAGCGGGATTCTACAGTTTGACGCCGGCAAGCATACCGTAGCCGAACCGGCCTTGCTTCCAGAACGTCTCCAGCACGTCGCAAGCGGACAGGAACTCGCGCCACAGGGTCTCGCCGACGAGCTCGATCACACGATCTCTGTGGGCGTGCGCGTTCAGGCGCCAGCCGTCGAACGTCGGCAGAGTCTGGGCGCTCAGGTCCTCCAGAACATCCACCCGCAGTCCACTCTCCTCGGCCAACGATCGATAGGTTTCGAGCGGTTCCATTTTCGCGCGGCCGAAGACGCGGTGCAGCAACAGGAACTCCTCGCGGTGCCTGACGATCTCGACCATGGGTAGCGGCGACCGCAGCACGATGTCGCCCACGGCAACCCGGCCACCCGGGCGGAGCACCCGGACACACTCGTCCAGCAGACGACGCTTGTCCAACATGAAGTGGGAGGATTGCAACACCCAGACACGGTCGAACGAGCCGGCCGGGAATCCGTTGTCCATGCCGTCACGTAGCCGGAACGCAACCTGGCGTGTGAGCGCCCGGGCCCGCGACAACTCGCGTGCCCGCTCGACTCCCTTTTTCCCGGTGGAGATCCCGGTAACACGGCAGCCGAACCGCTCGGCCAGGAAGCAGGAGTTCTGACCGTCGCCGCAGCCCACATCGAGGACGTCTAGTCCGGCGTTCAGTCGCGCGTGCTTCGCCAGGCGTCGCGTCAGGTTGTCCGTGGCGGCGTCGAGGTCTTCGTCAGGGGCTTCGAAGCAGCCGTAATGGAGGTTGCGGCCCATGAGCAATCTCCAGGCCGGCATGATACGATCGTAATGCACCTCGGGGTCGTGCTCCCACGGGGACTTGCCCCCCTCCCGATCGAGGCGCACTTCAGGAGCGTGCATCAGCCACGCACTCCTGCGTCCTGGAGTCCCGCCACCGTCCTCCGTTCGACCTTGCCTGAGGCGTTCCGCGGGATCGACCCCACCCACTCGAACGCGATGGGGATTTTGTACTGCTCCAGCCGGCCCCTCAGGAAATCCGCCAGCGCCTCGGCGCTCGGGAGTTCTGTCTGGCCGCGCTTCGCCACGAGGAACGCGCGAACGGCTTCACCCGTCAGCGAGTCGGGCGTGGCGACGCAGACCGCATCGGCGATGTGTTCGTGGCCCAGCAATGCCTGCTCAATCTCCGTCGGATGCACCTTCCGGCCGCCAATGTTGATCACATCGTCTTCGCGCCCACACAGATAGAGGTAGCCGTCTTCGTCGCGGTAGCCGAGATCGCCGGTGTACAGCCAGGCTCCCCTCAGCCGTTCACCGGCCGCGGCGCCCCAGTATCCTGCGGTGACGTGCGCACCGCTGATGCGGATCTTACCGATTTGGCGCGGTGCCACCTCTCGTCCGTCCTCGTCGACGATTCCTATCTCGACGTTCGGCGTCGGCCTCCCGACGGAGTCCAAGCGATCCTTGGACTGATGGAATTCGATGAACGCCGACCGCGAAGCCTCGGTCAGGCCGTAGTGCATGCAGATTCTCGTGTGGGGAAAGAGACGCATGAGGCGCTCTTTCTCACTCCGAGGCATGGCGGCGCTGCCGATCTCGATGTACTTGAGCTGCGGAGCGAACTCCGCCACGCGCTCTCCGGCCAGGCGCACGAGCAGCGCCCAGGCGGCCGGAACAAAACTGAAGCCGGTGGCTCGCCAGCTCCTCATGGCGTCGAACACCTGTTTCGGGAATTGGAAGCCGGGTGCGAGGATCACGGCCCCTCCCGCGAGCACCTGGCAGCGCACGCGAGCGAGCCCAAACGAGTGGCTCAGGGGCAGAGCGAGCGCCTCGCGATCTTCGGCCGTGTTCCCGATGAACTGGTTGATGTTGCGAGCAGCCGCGAGGATGTTCCGGTGCGTCAAGATCACGCCTTTCGCCTTGCCGGTGGTGCCGCTCGTGAGCAGGACGTCGGCCGGGTCCTCGGGCTGCGGGTCGACGAACTCGTCGGCGTGCGGCAGAGCGGCGCCATGCGTCAATGTCGTGAGGGCCAGGGACCCGCGGGGCGGCGCTTCCAGCGCCGCCCTGCGACTCGTCAACGTGATGCGCGCATTGAGAAGGTCGACAATGCCCTGCAGCCGTGCGGGGACGATGTCGGGGTCGTGAGGTACAGCGACGGCGCGCAGGAGATGGCACGCGAAGTACGCGTACAGGAACTCCGGCTCCCGTGGGGCCGCCACCACGACCCGATCGCCAGGCTCAACCCCTGCCTCGCGCAGCGCCCCGGCGGCCCGGAGGACGCGCTCCCAGAGCTCGCCGTAGGTGAACCCGCTTGTCCCCACCGCTACCGCGAGACTCGCCGGACGCGTCTGGGCGTGCTGGGCCAGCTGGCCAATGAGCGTGCGAGGCGTCATCCCGCGTTACTCCGTCATCCTCCGCTCGATGGCTGAAAGGATGGCCTCGAAGGTGGTGAACTCCATGATCTCCTCGACCTCGAACTGGATCGAGAACTGCTGCTCGACGGCGGTGACCAGCATGACGTGGCCCACGGAGTCCCATCGCTCGACATCGGCCGGCCCCAGGCCGGGATGCACACGCTCTCGCGCCAGGTGAAACACTTCGGTGAAGACGGCAGCCAGCCGGCTCGCCGTCGGTTCACTGGCGGAGTCAATACGCTGGGGCGACCGAAGGCTCCTCTGGGCGGGATTCATGGTGTGACTTCGCTCGTCGCAAGAATGGAGCCATAGCCTCGCCTGTTGCGCCGACGCCATACCCAGCGGTCGAACCCGCCAGCCGCAGCGCCGACCAGCCTCGGCCCGCATGTTGCACCAGACCGCCAAAGGGATGAGGTCATGCGAATCCTGATCACCGATGCCATCGAGGTCGTGGTGACCCGCTTGGTCGCGCGGCGCGACGCCGTCTGTGCAGCGACGGCGCTGCTCTCGGACGCTGAGCGACACCGCGCGAGTCGCTTTGCCTGCGATCGCGCCCGCCGCCGGTTCATCGTTGGGCGTGCACGATTGCGACAGCTGCTCGCGGCGCGGTTGGGTGTGCAGCCTCGAGCGGTCGAGTTCGTCTACAGGGCACGCGGCAAGCCTGCGCTGGGAGCGCGATTCGCGAATTCGGGCCTGCGCTTCAACGTTGCGCACTGCGACGATGTCGCCGTGTATGCGTTTTCACGCGGACGCGAGATCGGCATCGACCTCGAATCCGTCCGTGTGATCCCCGGCGCCGACGACGTCGCGGTGCGCTTCTTTTCTCGCTGGGAGCGAGAGGCGTACCAGGCCCTCGACGCGCACGCGCGGCCGCTGGGATTCGTCAATTGCTGGACCCGCAAAGAGGCTTTCATCAAGGCGCTCGGCGACGGCTTGTACTTTCCGCTCGATCGCTTCGACGTGTCGCTCGCGCCCGCTGAGCCCGCGCAGATCCTCCGCGTCGAGGACACGCCCGGAGACCGCTGCGGCTGGCGGATGGAGAGTTTTTCCCCGGCTCCTGGATTCGTGGCGGCCGTCGTCACCGAGAGCGGGCGGCGTCCGGCTTCTGCGACAACGCCGTCATGACTCGCGATGGGTCGCACCTCGAGTTCCCGGGAGGCGCACGCTTCGCATTCACGGTGATGGACGACACCGATGTCGCGACGGTGGAGAACGTTCGGCCGATCTATCGGCTGCTGGAATCGTTGGGGATGCGCACGACGAAGACCGTATGGCCGGTGCGCTGCGAGGAGGGCAGCAGAAACTTTTGGCTTTCCGAGACATTGGACGACGCGGCCTACCACGACTTCGTGGTCGACCTCCACACCCGCGGGTTCGAGATCGCCTTCCACGGCGCGACGATGGAGACGAGCCCGCGCGCGCGAATCACACGGGCGCTGGAGCGCTTCCGGGGCGTCTTCGGCGCGCCGCCGCGCGTGCACGCCAACCACGCGTACAATCGCGACAACCTGTACTGGGGCGCCAGCCGGCTCGACGATCCCGTGCTGCGACTGCTCTGCGGCCGGGTCGCCGGGCAAGCGGCGCACCTGTACGAGGGGCACTGCCCGGGGTCGCCCTATTGGTGGGGCGACCTCTGCGTCGAGCAGATCGAGTACGTCCGCAACCTGACCTTTTCGGAGATCAACCTGCGGCGCATCAATCCCTCCATGCCCTATCGGGACCCGAGCCGCCCGTACGTCCGCTGGTGGTTCTCCGCCGCTGACGCCGAAGACGTAGACGAATTCAACCACTTGCTCCGGCCTACGAATCAGCAACAGCTGGAAGCCGAAGGTGGTGTCTGCATCGTGGCCACGCACTTTGGGAAGGGGTTCGGCGCCGGCGGGAAGCTCAACGCGGAAACACGCCGGCTGCTGCAGCTGCTCGCCGCGCGGAACGGTTGGTTCCCGCCGGTGGGAGAACTGCTCGACTGGCTTCGTGCCCGCCGCGAGCATGATGGGCTACCGGCAGGTGAATGGCGCCGCATGCAGTGGCGGTGGGCCCGGGATCTCGTGCTGCGCAAGCTCGCCGCGCGCCGTCGGCATGCATCGCTGAAACGGCTACGGAATCAGCCGCACGATGGGCGGTCCGAGGGCGTTCGCGACGGCCAGCGGCAGGCGTTTCCAGACGAACGGTCCCCAGGCGAACGCACGCTCGTGGGGTGATGGCGTAGCGTGCCGGCGCCCCGCCACGTGTTGATACCACATGAGGGGAACGTCGCGCGAACCCCACTGCAGCTTGAAGTGATGCGTGCCGCCACCGGGCGTACATCGTCCGAAATTGAATACGCGCAGCCCCTCGTTCGTCGCGCGCTCGATGAACGCCCAGTACAGCAACATGTTCGCGTAGATGCGGTGATACTCCTGAAGCGCCGACACCCACGTCAGCTCGAACTCGCCTCCCCACTGAAATCCGCAACCACCGGCGACGGGCCGTCCCTGGTAGTACGCACAACCGAACCATGTGTCTTCCGGGAACCGCTGTGCGAGAGTCTCGAAGAGTCGCTCGGGGAGAGTCGGCGTGCCGAGGTCTCGCATGTGCCGCGAGAACACCTGGTAGAAGGCGCTCACCTGATCGAGCCCGAAGCTGACGTTCAGGCCTTCCTTCTGCGCGCGGCGCACTTTCCTCCGTACGTTCGACGTCAAGCCGTGCCACGCGGCGTCCGCGTCGCCGGCACACAGATCGAGGAGACACGTGATCTTGCGGTTGGAGACGGGCAGGTCCACTGCGAGCGGTTCCCGGCTGCGCAGCTCGAGCAGATCGACCCGACGCTCCCGCGCCACGCCGACCGCGTGCGCCACTAGAGCCCGTACGGCCTGCTCGCTGCCGAGCGGCCCGCCGTGATTGAGAAACGGCATCGAGACGAGGTAGTCCCCGAACAGAATGCTTTTGGCATGCACGAGCGGCAGCACGCCCGTCACGCGCCCGGCGTCGTCGCGGGCGGCGAAATACAGGCATTCGTGCCCGAAGACTTGCTCGACAATCGCCTTCCACCCCCAACGATGGAAATGCGTCCATCCGGTGGCAGCGTGCACGCACGCATCCCACTCGGCCCCCGATCCCGTGAACGGCCCGACGCGCGGCGTCATTGCGCCGAGACCGCCACCTGCCAGGCGGACGCGGCTGCAGGGCGGGCCGGAGCCGAGAGCGCTGCCACCGTGTCGCGAATGGCGGTAAACCGGAACTCGGTCAGCAGCCGCCCGAGCCGTTGCGCTGTCCGGCGCAGTCCACCGTAGTGCCGCACGCGCGTCAGCCAGGACACGGTGAGCCGCGGCTGCGCGGGATCCACCTCCCACGGATGGATGTAGAAGGTGCCGGGCACACCGCGGCGCTCGCACTGGCGGAAGGCGACTCGCACGAGCTGGTATGGAAGCAGGCGAAAGTACGCCCCGCCCGCAGCGGGGAGTCGCACCCCGCACCACTGCAGCGTGGTCGGGGGGATTTCGGCGAGCCGGCCGGCGGATCGGTCGAGCCAATGCGGGTCCGGCGACCCGCTGGGATAGCCGTAACCCGGGCGGAGCACGGGAAACAAGCTGGAATCGTAGCGATAGCCTTCTTCGATCAGCAGGTCGAGCGCCCACTCCCGCCCCGGCACGATCGAAAAGTTCGGCGCGCGGAACCCGAGGACGGGCTCCCCTGTGATCTGTTCGAGCAGCGCCTTCGTGCGTCGTATCGAGTCGCGGAACTGGAGTGGCGTCTGGGCTGTGACGCGCGCATGATCCCAGCCGTGCGACGCGATCTCGTGGCCCGCGCGGGCGATCGTCCGGATCAGCTCGGCGTGGCGCTCGGCGACCCAGCCGAGCACAAAGAACGTCGCGCGCGCGTCGTGCTGAGCCAGCAGATCGAGCAGCCGGGCGACCTGCCCAGCCACCCGGGACTCCAAGCCCTCCCACGCGGACCGCGCTACGAGCGACTCGAACGCCGAGACCTGGAAGTACTCCTCGAGATCAACGCTGAAGTGGTGGGCGGTCATGGCCGACCTTCGTTGCAACGGTTGTGCCTGCTGGCTCGGCGGTGGGGGCCGCCTAAACCGTCGCGACGACGCTACAATTCGGGGAACTCACAATAGCAACACCTGGACCACCTTGGTGTCCGAGGCTGACGCGCCGGCGGCGTCCGTCACCGTCACGCGGATCGTGAAGCTGCGCGGCAGGACAATGATGTAGGTGTGCCCCGCGCTATACGTGCCCTGGCTCGAAACGCTGCCCGTCGACGTATTACCGTCGCCCCAGTCGATACTGTACGACCACGGCCCATTGTTGTTCGCATCGCTGAAGCTCCAGCTGAATGACCAGAGCAGACCCGTTATGGCGGTGTCGTCCGGTCCGGCGTTCACGACCGGCGCGGTGTTGGGCGTTGTGCAGGTCACTGAGAACGTCGTGTTAACTGTCCCGCCCGCGGGGACCGTCACGCTGCGGGGGTTGCTCCCGCTCACCGCACAGGTCGAGGCGACGCCCGACAGCGCCACGTTGTGGCTGGTGGTCGAGAGTCCGTTGTAGGTCGTGCTGGTGTTGATTCCGATCGCCCGGCTGTTCCCGCCGTCCACAGTCACGGTATAGCCGTCCGGATCCTGGCTCGTGCCCGACGTGCTGGTGAACACGGTCAGGTTTCCGGTCGGGGCTGTGACCGTTACGCTCGCCGTTTGCGTGACCGCCACGCCGGCGATCGACGCTGAAACCGTCTTGGTTTCCAGAGTCGTGGAACTGAGCGTGCCTGTCGCGACCCCGCTCCCGCTGGTCGGGCCCGCCGGCTGTGTGAGCGTGTTACCTGAGCCGCTCGCCGCGAGGACCACCGTCGCGCCGCTCACCGCGTTGCCGTTCGCATCCCTGGCCGTCACCGTGATGGTCGACGTCCCGCTGCCGGCCGTTATCGAGGTCGGTGACGCCGTCACCGTCGACTGCGCCGCCGACACCGCGCCCGCCGTCACCGTCACCGTCGCCGTCTGCGTGATCGCCACCCCGCTGATGGTTGCCGAGACCGCCTTCGATCCGGCGACAGTGGAGCTCAGGCTGCCCGTTGCGACACCGCTGGCGTTGGTCGGGCCCGCCGGTTGCGTCAGCGTGTTACCCGAGCCGCTCGCCGACAGCACTACCGTTGCGCCGCTGATCGGATTCCCGCCCGCGTCCCGCGCCGTGACTGTGATCGTCGACGTCCCGCTACCAGCGGTGACCGAAGTCGGCGACCCCGTCACCGTCGATTGCGACGCCGAGACCGGTCCGACCGTCACGGTCACACTCGCCGTCTGGTTGAGCGTGACACCACCGGCCGTGGCCGAAATGGTCTTCGTCCCCACGACCGTTGACCGCAGCGTCCCCGTGGCGACGCCACTCGAGTTGGTTGCGCTTGCCGGCTGCGTCAGCGTATTGCCGGAGCCCGTCGCACTCAGCGCCACCGTCACGCCGCTCACGGGGTTGCCGTTTGCATCACGCGCGGTGACGGTGATCGTCGACGTCCCGCTCCCCGCCGCGATCGACGTCGGCGACGCCGTCACCGTCGACTGCGTAGCCGAAACCGGGCCGGCGGTAACCGTCACGCTCGCCGTCTGCGTGATCGCGACTCCGCTGATCGTTGCCGAGACCGTCTTCGACCCTGCGATCGTCGAGCTCAAGCTGGCGGTTGCGACACCACTGCCATTGGTCGGGGCCGGCTGGGTCAACGTGTTGCCCGAGCCGGTCGCCGACAGCACGACCGTTGCGCCGCTGATCGGGTTTCCGCTCGCGTCGCGCGCTGTCACCGTGATCGTCGATGTCCCACTCCCCGCCGTGATCGATGTCGGTGAGGCCACTACGCTCGATTGTGACGCCGAGACCGACCCCGTCGTGACCGTCACCGTCGCGGTCTGCGCCACCGCCACCCCGCTGATCGTCGCCGACACGGTCTTGGTTTCGGGGGTCGTGGAGCTGAGCGAGCCCGTGGCGATCCCGCTCGCGTTTGTCGCGCTCGCCGGCTGCGTCAGCGAATTACCTGAGCCGCTCGCTGCGAGCACCACCGTCGCCCCGCTCACGAGGTTGCCGTTCGCGTCCCGCGCCGTCACCGTGATCGTCGAGGTGCCACTCCCTGCGGTGATCGACGTCGGCGACGCCGTCACCGTCGACTGCGACGCCGACACCGGCCCCGCCGTGACCGTTATGCTCGCAGTCTGTGTCAGGGTCACACCACCCGCCGTCGCCGTCACGGTCTTACTGCCCGCCGTCGTGGAGCTCAGCGTACCCGTCGCCACACCGCTGCCATTGGTCGGGCTCGCCGGTTGAGTCAGTGTATTGCCCGACCCCGACGCACTCAGCGTCACCGTCACCCCGCTCAGCGGATTGCCGCTCGCATCACGCGCGGTGACCGTGATCGTCGATGTCCCACTCCCCGCCGTAATCGAGGTCGGCGACGCGGTCACCGACGATTGTGAGGCCGACACTCCGCCTGCCGTCACCGTCACGGTCGCCGTCTGGGCGATCGCCACCCCACTGATCGTCGCCGATACCGTCTTGGTTTCCGGCGTCGTGGAGCTGAGGGTGCCCGTTGCAACCCCGCTCGCGCTCGTCGGGCCTGCGGGCTGCGTCAGCGTGTTGCCGGAGCCGGTCGCGCCGAGCACCACCGTCGCCCCGCTCACCGGGTTCCCGTTCGCGTCCCGCGCGGTGACGGTGATGGTCGACGTTCCGCTCCCCGCCGCAATCGAGGTCGGCGACGCCGTCACGGTCGACTGCGAGGCCGACACCGGCCCCGCCGTGACCGTTATGCTCGCCGTCTGCGTGATCGTCACCCCGCCCGCCGTAGCCGAGACTGTCTTCGTGGCAGCCGCCGTCGAACTGAGCGTCCCGCTTGCGACCCCGCTCGCGTTGGTGGGCCCCGCAGGCTGGGTGAGCGTATTGCCCGAGCCGGTTGCGCTGAGCACCACGTTGACCCCGCTGACCGGGTTCCCGCTCGCATCGCGCGCCGTGACCGTGATCGTCGATGTGCCGCTCCCCGCCGTGATCGTCGT
>WNGO01001682.1_pt1 | contig 14281 bp, 13 predicted proteins | sample 5400511 | NCBI WGS metagenome assembly WNGO01 (sample SAMN13153380, study PRJNA577476) | soil metagenome | isolation source: 20 cm soil or saprolite under Garry oak tree replicate 2 | place: USA:California | collected 2016-06-15
CCAAGGATGACGTGAAACCGGCGATACCGGCTCGCGTCCACATGCGGCTCGTCACGCGTGTTGATCAGAGGTCGCCGATTCATCGTGTCGATGCTTACAACCACACTGAAAAAATCGGCGCGCTGCGAGATTTGATAAATGCCAGGCTCGCTCTGCCCGCTCTCCGCCTCCACACCCATTTTGCCGGCGCCGGCAAAAATCTGTCGAGTAACGAGAAACGGCAGAATACCGGCGACGATTTGGTCCCACGCAATGTCGCGCCGCATCAGGTAATTGTCGTGACAACCGTAACTATGCCCGGAGAAGTCCGTATTGTTCTTGTAGAGGCGAACTTCGTAACCGGATGGCAACTTCTGATTTCGGCGCCGTGCGCATTCTGCGAGAATGCGCTCGCCGGCTTTGTCTTGAGCTACGATCTGGCGAAGCGTTGTGCACTCCGGCGTGGAATATTCCGGGTGCGCGTGATCGTTGTAGAACCGGGCGCCGTTTGAAAGGACAAGGTCGCTTTTTATTTCTTCAAAACTGAGTGGACGGCGTTTATCGATCTCGTAGTAGGCCGATTCGTCGGTGTCCTGAAGCAATTCGCGCGCGCGAAACCCACGCGCGTCCAGATGTGGATCTTCCAGATCGTAGTCCCATTTCATCAACGCCCCCTGCTCGGTGTAACGCCGCACCAGCTCGATCGATTCGGCCACCACGTCGACGGTGTCCGCACCGCTAAGAGTAATGCCGTACTCCGTCTCCAGCCCAAAGACGCGTTTCATCGAATCCTGCTATTCCCAGGTTCTCCAGCGACAGCACGAACGGAGGTCAACTTAAACAGGCGCGGTGCGGCGGCCATTTCCTCCCAGGCATCAGATTACGCCAACGGTTGGGTGTGCGCGCGCATCGGAAACCGGTTTAACGGGCGAAATTTTAACGACGTTTTCCGGATCATAGTCGATCAGCTTAAGCCAGTCCTCGGTGATATCGGTCGTCGGGAAAATATCGTTCTCCATGTACTCGGCATTGAATGCGAGTTGCAAATCCGTTTCCCGAATCCCTTCCTCCTGTTGAGTGGCAATAGCCCTTTTAATCGCCATCGCTTTCGCGCGCTCGACGATCGACGCAACGATCGCGCCACTGATGAGATCGCTGCGATAAAGCGTCTCCTTGCGTCCACTGCGGAGCGTTACCTCCAGAAATTTGTTTTCGTCGCGGCGCGCAAACTGCCAGTCCACAAAGCGCTCGATTAGCCGCTCAATGGACGCTCCCAATCCATCGGCTTCTTTCGCAAGCACACCGTCGTAAGGGAGGCTATCGGTGAGATAAATCCGATAGATTTCGCGCGCCCCCTGCTTGCCTGGCCGATTGACCTTGATCTTTCGATCGATCCGGCCCGGGCGCAGAATTGCCGGGTCAATCAGATCTGCGCGATTGGAAGCAAGGATAATCACAACGTCGTTGAGCGAATCAATACCGTCCATCTCCGAGCAGAACATCGGCACCAGTGTCGAAAGAATATTCGAGTGGCGCGACGCGCGGCGCGTTCCGAGAATCGATTCGGCCTCGTCGATAAATAGAAACGGCATGTAGCCTTCGCTTTTCTTCTCGCGCGCGGTGGCAAAAATCTCGCGCACCATTCGCTCCGATTCGCCCACCCACATATTCAGAATCTCGGGACCTTTGACGTGCATGAAGTATTCGCGCATTTCGGTTCCGGTTGTTTCCCGAAGTTGCTTCGTCAAATTATAAGCAGTCGCTTTTCCAATCAGCGTTTTCCCGCAGCCGGGGGGACCGTAAAGCAGAAAACCTTTCGGCGTGGCGTGCTGAAATTTTTGGAAAAGATCAGGATGCAACAGCGGCAGCTCGATGGCGTCTTTGATTGCCTGAAGGGCTGCCTCCTGGCCTCCAACCTTTTCCCACGGCAGGTCGGGCACACTGTCGAGATAATATTCGTGCGACTTCGTGCTCGAGAGCATCTCCAACGCCATCCGGTAATTTGAGTCGACACGGACTTCGTCGCCTGACTTCAAGGTAGAATGAGCAAGATCAGCCGAACGCTGTAACACCATCGATTGCAAGCCGTGCTCCGATCCCACGCGCAATCGGTCCTTGCCAATTACTTCGGTAATTTTTGTCACCGGACCAGCTGTCTCAAATCCAAGATCACCGACAATCACGAAGGCTTCATTGACCAGCACGCGCGTTCCTTTTTTCAGTTTCGCCAGCGGAATGCGTGGATCGATGTTGCAGTAGTAATCGGCGCCTCCCACCACGATGTGCGCGGTCTCCTTCGACGTGGCGCCGAGAAAGGTGCCGATCCGGTTTGCTGGCGAAGTAACTTTCTTTATGACTTCCTCGAGCTTCTCGATCATCCTGCGCGCTTCGACCATCGTCTCCTGCTGATCGAAAATCTGCGGCCGCAGTTCCAACAAATCGCGCCGAACTGGATCGCCTGGAGGCAGCGAAGAAATCACTCGATCGAATGAATCAAGGAGAGTGTCCGGAGCCGAGTCCCCAACCCCGTCCTCAAATCCCTCGCTGCGCTTGTCGCTCATTTATGGTTTGGGTCAATCCGCCGAACCAAGCTTCATTATAGCTTCATCAGATGCATTCGCAATGTTCACTCGCGAAACATTTCGGAGTTCGACGCCGCCCTGATACAAAAGTTCAACCAGCACGTCGATCTGTTGTTGCGCAAAACCGAGTTTCTCCACTCGCGCCGACGCTCTTATTTAAAAAAATTGTGAGCGGGAGTAACCGGGCGCGAAGAGTTGCGGCTGAGGATCGGCGCCACTACACTTTTGTTTCCGCGAGGAGCCTTAGCTCAATTGGTTAGAGCGCCGCCCTGTCACGGCGGAGGTTGCGGGTTCGAGCCCCGTAGGCTCCGGACTCAGCGCCGCGTCGAATGACCACTTCCCAGCCTCCACCACGAGCAGAAAGAGAAGCGCGAGCCACATGGATAAGTCGGTGCGTGCTTCATGCAGCATGCTCCAGAAACCGTAGCGCGGCAGGTTCATTAACGAAAACCCCAGAAGCCGTGCCCGAGAAGGACGGGGATTTTGGTCGAAATGATCGCAACGCTGATGTCGATGAGGTGCACAATCGCTACGAGCCGGGTCAGCAATCCGATGATCAGCAGCGTCCCGCAAGGCACTTCGCATACACCAACAAGCGGCCCCATAATTTGCGGCGCGGGAACGCCTATTTTGGCAAAGCGTCCGGCTGAAAGCTCCGCCGGATAAAGAAACTTCTGGATCCCCTCAGACAAGAAAACGCCGCCAGCCAGAAGGCGCACCAAAAAGAGTCACCGCAGGCGCATTCGTCGAAAGAAGCCGACGTATGATACTTCAGGTCTTCGGTGTAAACTGGGCAAGATCGTAAATGCTGAATCGCTTCTCGATTCCTGCCACTCTATCGACAACTTTCTCGAAGCCGCCTTCGCCGAAGAGTTCGTCTTCTTTCTTCTCGAAATCTTCGCCCAAAGAATCGAATTCATGCGGCGAAACGATTTTGCGGAATGCGGGAAAGAGAACGGTATCCTCGCGCGCTTCGTGCGGATTATACATGCGGATGAATTGCTGCATGGAAGTGATGAGCTGCGCCCGGTCGGAGTCATTCTTCAGTGATTGCAAATTTGCAAAGCGCAGCGTGATGTCCGTAACGCGTCGTCCGGCCTGGTGCTGCGAGCGAAGCACCTTCACCAGATCAACGAGCTGATTGGCCTTCTCGAAGCGCGGGAAAAGAAAATCTTCCTCGAGCTTTTCGTGATAATCTTCAACAAAGCTCCGAATAATTCCCGCGGCCTCAGACAATGCGTCCGGCGGAAAATCCTGTTTGGCATCGAGCCGGCGCAACCCTTCGCCGTAAATCAGAAGCACGCGCTTCAAAACGCCGTGTTCGCGCATCAAATCTTCCGGCGGGCCGACCCCGATTTCTTTTTCTTCGCTTTGCTTCTCATTTTCCGCGCCATGCAGCCGTCCCGCTCCAGCCAAAGCCGCGCTGCTTAAAATGATGCCGCTCCTGAGAAAGACTCTGCGATTAATGATGCGCTCGTGTTGATATCGATCTTTCACGCTTGGTACGCCTCGATCCAAATTGAAGAATCGAGTTCCAATTCGCTAACGAGCATATCACGACAGCAAAAAAAAGCGCATGTCGAGTTCATCGTCGCATGATGTGGATGGACAGGACCCGGCTTTGATGGCGGGCAAGTAGATAATCGACAAAATCGCCGATGATCGAGTTCGGCTTATTTCCCAATTTCGTTACGACCCGGCAAATCAAAGTGCTGCTGCGGCCGTGCCATTCCAGATTGATCGCGCCGTGCGCGGTCTCACTGTGGATTTTAGCCCAGCCGTGCGGACGACCCGGGCGTTGGTGTTCAGTGGGAATTAAGTCGAACTGCCGGAGTTGCGGATCGGTCATGATCTTTTCCCGGAGTGACCCGCGCCCGGTTGTGATGACTTGGATCACCGTTTGCACTCACGCTTAGATTCAGCAGGAAACCGCTCCATTTGCAATGTTTGTTTGGCTGATAGTGCACGACCGCCGGGCGCGCCGAACGCGCCTAATCCTCGAGCAACGAGCGGTACATGACGTAAGCATCGACGTATTCTTTATCTGGGTGGTGAAATGCGCCGGGCAAGGTGCCGACGATTTTGAAGCCGAGTTGCTCCCAAAGACGGATTGCTCGCGCATTCGTAGAGACAACGAAATTGAATTGCATGGCGCGAAATCCGAGTCGACGCGCCTCGGTCAGGCAATGCTCCGCCATTCTGCGTCCTACTCCAGCACCCTCGGCATCTCGTGCGACCATGAAAGCGGCGTTGGCGACGTGAGACCCGGGACCCGATTGATTCGGCCTCAAAATATAAGTGCCGACAACGCCGGCATCGTCTTCTGCGACGTAAGTATGAGTATCGGCTCGGAACCAATGAGCCAAGGCCTCCTCGCGCGGCATTTGCGGGTCAAACGCGTAGGTATCGCCCGCCAAGACGATCTGATGAAAAATATTCCAAATCGCGTCGTGATCCGCGTTAGTTGCTGGACGTATTTGCATGGGCGTGATCGAAACAACGCAAATCGGCTTCCGAATTTCAGCGGCTAACGGAGCGCTAACCACGCAGCAACCGCGGCAACTTTCTGTTCTGCGCGCCAGGGCGCTTGCGTGTCCCGGCCAAAATTCTGTATCATACGCCGTACGTTCTCGTTGGACTGTTTGAGTATCACGATTGCTTCGCGGTACGCATCGCGCTCGATGAGCACGTCCGTGCGAATACGATGTGTCTGCAAAGATTTCTCAAGCACGGAACGAAATAACCGGCCTTCAAAGGCGTGCGCGCGGATGTGCGGATTTGCAACAGATGCCGGATCGATCTTGCTTCCCACCACAAGAGCAGCACGCTTGATCCTGAAATTTTGCTGCCGATAGCCGGTGAGAAGTTTCGCAATCGATTTTTCCGTAATGCGTCGCACCGCATCCACGCGTCGATTTATTTTTTTCGTATCGGTTTCCAGGCGTCCCATCGCCGCGTGATATGGCTGTCGCGTTTCAGGGAACCGCGGATCGGACAAATCGATCCGCTGGACGTCGCAGAGCTGAGGCGAACGAGCGGCGCCCTTAAGCAACACAGCAGCCGCCCACCCGGACTTTACTCGAAACCCGAGAGCCGCAGTTTGCGGCTTCATCTCGTTTGGAATGTCACCGGAACCGTCGCTGACCACCCCTGGCTAGGGGCAGATTTCCATTGCCGAAGCGTTTTGATCGCAGCCGAATCAAAGTACGGGTTCCCTGTGGACTTAACAGTTTGAATATTCGTTACGTTTCCATTTGAGTCGAAAGTTAAACGGAAGCGACCCGTTCCCGAAGCCCCAGGCAGAGAAGCGCCAGGCGGAAAAGCTGGCGCAGGTGCGTAGACTAATCGCGGTTTAGGCGTTGGTTTGGGTGTGGCGCTCGCTTCGGCTGTCGCCAGCCAGCGGGCATGGGTATCAGCGGCAACGCGAGACGACAACGATTCCAGCGCAGTGGAAGAACGAGCAGCAGTCTTTTCTCCAGCTGATGTGACCACGCCAACTACTGCGCCAGTCTCGTTCACCAGAGGACATCCGACCGAACTCGGAGGAGTCGCTCCGGTCAGTTCCAAATGGTCGGCCTTTTGTGCAGCAATCGTCATTGCCCTAGGGCTTCCCTCGTTGTCGGCCAATCCGCTGCCGACCGCAACAACGCCTGCGCCTACGGGTAGATCGGGGAATTTGTTTAGCTCGAGAAACCGCAGAAGTTTCCGGGGCTTCACCTCAGCCTCCAAAATCGCCAAATCCAATTCTTTTGAAACGGCCAGAATCCCGCTGACGTTGTAGATGGCGCCGTCTCCCGTTTTTGCAACGGCGTTGACTGCGCCTTCGATTGCGCGCGCTGTCGTAACGAATCTGCCGTCTTGGGAAACAAAAAAGCCGCTTTCCGTGCGCAACAAATTTCCTTTTGGATCAAACACGGTGACCCAAATCACAGAAGGGCGGACCGTGGTTTCCAGCTTCGCTAAACCGGACGATGGATTTTCGCCGGCATTTGCTTCCGGCGAAGCAGTCGTGATTGGTGGCGTCGATTGCGACTGCTGCGCCAGTAATGATTGGTCGAGAATCTGACTCGTCGAATTTCGCGCGTGCACGACGGTCACAAAGACGGTCATGCAAACCGCGTATCGAAGCGCAAATCGAATCGGTCTCATCGAGAGCTGTAGAGGTACAGTGTTGAACACGCACGGCAGTTTAATCAAGCCGGCGAAAAATTGGGCTGCGACAGGGGAACGACGGCTTCCGAATATGTTCAGCGCCAAAGGCGCAGCATTTACCGCAAGTCCGCCACAGGACGGATTCGCCGTGGCGAACCTGGGGCAGCGCTCCAGGGAGTCATGTCACCCAAATAGGCCAGCGCTGAAAGCGCGATTCACTTCTGCCGTGACCTCGTTTCGAGCATTAGCACGCTGCATTGATTTCCGCGGGTAATATGTTCCCGGACTGAAAACCATCGCGGGATTGACGGCGCGCCTTCAGCGCTTGATTTATCAAACAACCGCATCCCCGGGGCGATGTCCCAGGCTAACCATGAGACCGCGCCTTTGGCGCTAAGCACATGCAGGCTTCCCACTCGTGTCGTATCGACGGTTGGGAAACCGTCGTTCCTTGAGACACGCACGCCACTGAATCAAACGGCCGCGAAAACTAATTCCGCTTGAAATACTGAATGGCGCGTTCGTGTTTCTTCGCCGCCGCTTTTGTCTTAAATGTGCCGAGATTTCTTCGTCTGCCCGTCTTCGGATTTTTCTTCCGCGAATACAGTCGATACTTTTCCGCTTTAAGCTTCCTGATCATGATTCCATCGAGTATTCGCAGACAAAATGGGCTCCGCGCGTTCAATTGTACGGCAACCGCCTCAGTCGCCGATTTAAGACACGCAGGCGGAGCGGCCGCCTACAAAGGCTTGGGCGAACGGTTCGAAACCCAAAGGACGACCAACGCAGCGAGAATTGCGAGGTTTGTCGCCAAGTGACTAGGAAAGCTCCAGTTCTGGCTGGCGTGACCGAAACAGCCGCAAGTAATGTCGAGTCCGCGAACTTTTGCCGCGATAGTCACGAGCGTGAAGGTAAGAATCAGCGTCGTTAAGATCGATAACGCCCCGCGATACAACAAACGCACAACCAGCGCGAAGCCGCAGAAAATCTCCAGCCACGGCAAATAAAAAGCCAGTGCGACACTGATTGGCCATGGAAAAATCTTGTAGTTATCGATGTCGTTGGCGAACTGAACTGGATCGAGTGCTTTGATCGCGCCGGCATAAATGAAAACGCCCGCAACGATAAGATCCACAATGCGCCGAAGGATGTATGATGTCCGATTTTTGATGTTTGATGTGCTTGCATCTCCAGAAAGTTGGAGGTTCGATGTTGAAAGTTGAGCGCTTTGCTCGCGAACGCTTTCGGAGTTGGGCGTTTTACTCATCTCTTCTTGAGCCATGCCTCCCATCCGCCTTCGAGCACGAACACATCAGAAAGTTGCGCTTCCTTGCGCAGGCGTCGGGCAACTTCCCGGCTTGCATTGCAACTGAGGCTGCTGCAATAAACGACAACTTTTTTTCCCGGCGACCACACCGCCAGGAATTGCGGCAGCAATTCATTCCATCTGTCTTCATTTAACGACAGCGCGCCTGGAACATGATCGCGCGCGAACTCCTCATCCGGGCGCGCATCTACCCAGATAACGTTTCCCGCCCATGTGCGGGCTTGATCGACAGTAACCAGTTCCGACGGCGGAATTGACGATTGCCACGATATTCTTTGGCGAAAATAAACCGCCTCGCCCAGCCCGGGAATGAGCGCGAGCGCTGCCAGAATGAGAACCTGGCGGATCAGCGAAGATCTCACTGCTTATTGAACAACCGGGGAATTGGTAATGCGCGCAGTGGCGTAAAAGACCTTCTGTGAATCCTCCGGTTGAATCGTCAGAGTCGAAGCAACAAGGTTCTTCGTTTCCTGAGGTTGGACGTCGATTTTGAACTCGCCGTTAGCCTTTTCCTCAACTTTGGTTTGAAAATCCGGACTCGATGATGTGACCTTGATATGCTTCACGGTAAACTCTTTGCCCACCTTCACGGTGATCGTCTTCGGGTCCGGCTTGTCGCCTTGTTTCCAGAAAACAAATGTCGGAGTGATCTCCAATTGCTGCGGGATAATCGTCCTGAGAGTGAGGACCGTCTTCGAGTTCGCAGCTTCGTCGGTCTCCACGGTCACAGTTTTGACTTGAGTGCCAGTGCGATCGCCAATGTTAAATGTGGCGGTAATCTCGCCGCTTCCGCCCGGGGGGACTTCGTCCTTCTGGGTCTGTGCGGTGGTGCAACCACAGGAAGCGTGAACAGACTTAAAGTGCACCGGTGTCTTGCCGGGGTTCTGATATTTGAAATGGCCGATCGCCTGTTTGTCGGCAGGCGTTGGATGGAGCTCGATCATGGTCTGCTCCCATTTCAATTCGGCGCGTGCGCTCAGGCTGAAGATGATCGACAGGGTAAGGGCAACAATGTATGTTTTCATTTTTTGAAATAGAAGCGCGTAATATAATCAGCAACTGCGTCCCGCCAAGTCCGAGGTGACATGTCGGTCAACTTCGTGTATTTCGCGGTGGAAAGCACAGAATAGACAGGCCGGCGTGCGATCCAATTGGCCATATCCTTTAGTTTGCGTGCGCCAACTGTTGTCACTTTCAGGGGAAGGCCAGCCTCGTGACAAGAATCCAACGCCCACTGTCCGTATTCCTGCCAACTGCATTCCCCTGCGTTGGCAAAATGCACAATCCCGCCATAATCGGTAGCGTGTGTGAAAAAGCGCGGCAGCGCTGCGGCGATGTCCAGCGTGTAAGTGGGAGTGGAAAATTTGTCGGCGATAGCGTCGACCTCCTTATTTTCCTGTGCTCCTTTGATGATTCCGTCGATGAAACTCGGTCTGTCAGGACCAAACACCCAGGAGACGCGCACGACGGCGTGCCGATTCTCCGTGGCGAGCACGTTCTTCTCTCCAGCCAGCTTCGATTCGCCGTAAACGCTGATCGGCTTCGCTTCATCTTCTTCGGTGTACGGTGCGCGTTTCTCGCCATCAAAGACATAGTCGGTGCTGAAGTGAATCAACTTCGCGCGTTTGTCGCAGCAAATCCTCGCAAGAACGCTGGGCGCTTCGGCGTTAATGAGAAAGGCACGATCTCGCTCGGTCTCGCAAAGATCGACATTAGTGAATGCGGCAGCATTGATCAGCACATCCAAATTTGTCGCGCACAGTCTTTCGCGCACATCGTTCAAATTCGATAGATCAAGCTGTGCACGATTGAAGCCGGCGACGTCATATTTGTCTCGATATTCGCGCATGAGCGCAGCGCCGAGTCGGCCGCTTGATCCAATGATGACAATTTTCATCGTTCCGTAGCGGCGACGTCTGATCGCCCTTTCATAAAATCGGAAGTCGGAGAGCGCCGCTACAGTTTAATATCTCCCAGCGCGGTCGAGCAACGGTTCCCACCAGGCTGGGTTGTCGATGTACCACCGAATAGTCTCCTCGAGGCCCTGTTTGAAATTGTGGCGTGGATTCCAGTTCAATTCCATTTGCGCGAATGAGGAGTCGATCGCGTAACGGCGATCGTGGCCCAGTCTGTCGGGCACAAACGAAATAAGGCTGTGCGGTTTACCCACTTGATCGAGGATCATTTTGACGAGATCGATGTTCGCCATCTCGCTGTCCCCCCCGAAATTGTAAATCTGTCCCGGTTTTCCCTCGAAAAGCACGGCGACAATTGCGGCGCAATGATCGCTCACATGGATCCAGTCCCGCACGTTCATACCGTCGCCATAGACCGGGAGCGGCTCGTCACGGAGCGCCTTGATTATCATGAGCGGAATTAATTTTTCCGGGAACTGAAAAGGGCCGTAATTGTTCGAGCACCTGGTCACCAGCACCTCGTGCCCGTAAGTCTTGAAAGAGGCAAAGGCCAGAAGGTCTGCCCCGGCTTTGCTTGCTGAATACGGCGAACTGGGATCAAGTGGGGATTGCTCGGTGAATTTGCCGGCCGGCCCAAGCGAGCCATATACTTCGTCGGTTGAGATTTGGACGAAGCGTTGGACGCCGTGGCGGCGCGCGCAATCCAGCAGCACACTCGTGCCGATCACGTTTGTGTGAATGAAGTTCAGAGGATCGTTGATGCTCCGATCCACGTGCGATTCTGCTGCGAAATTAATCACCGCGTAAAACCGATGCTCGGTCATCAGAGCGTCCATTTGATCGGCGTTGGCGATATCGGCTTTGAAAAATTCGTAACGTTCGCCATGTTCTTCGACCACGCCGTCGAGATTGGCGAGATTGCCTGCGTAAGTGAGCACATCGACGTTGGTCACGTAGGCGGGCTTGTAATGTTGCAAAATATACCGAATAAAGTTGCTCCCGATGAATCCACAGCCACCGGTTACAAGGATGCGCATGGCAGCGCGTACTAGCAGCGCCGAGCAGGCCGCGCCAGCAGAATATTCTCCCGCACGCGCGGGACTGCGTCATCGCCTGGCAGACTGGAAGACGTGGCTGGCAGAAACCGACTGGATCCCGTGGGCGATTCTGGGGCTAGCAGTGTTCCTGCGCTTTTTCCTGCTGGGTATCAAACCTCCGCACTTCGATGAAGGCATCAACGGATGGTTTGTCGATCAAGTGATGAAAAATGGGTATTACAGGTACGATCCCACGAACTATCACGGCCCGCTCCACTTTTATGTCCTGTTGCTGTCGCAGAGTTTGTTTGGCCGGAATCTGTGGGCGATACGGTTGCCGGTCGTACTCGTGAGCATCGGCTGTGTCTGGCTGGCTTTGAAGTTCGAGCCGTTGGTGGGCCGAAACGTCAGCAGGATAGCCGCGCTGGCGATGGCGATCTCGCCCGGGTTCGTGTTTTATGGGCGCTACGCCATTCACGAAGTATGGCTGCAATTGTTCTCGATGATGTTCATCCTGGGACTGCTTGGGTTGTGGAGATTGGGCAGGCTGAATTATCTCTGGTATGCCGGCATGGGACTAGCCGGCATGATTCTAACGAAGGAGACATACGCCATTCATGTGGCGTGCGCGGTAATTGCGATTCCGGTTCTGGCGGTTTCGATCGCGCTAAGTCGGGTCCCCGATCTCAAGCCGGCGAAGCAAACGTGGACCTACATCGATCTTGCAATGGTTATCATCGTGGGCGCTGCCGCGGTCGTCTTTTTCTATTCGGGAACTTTCCTTAACTGGAGCGGGGTTAAAGGGTTGTACCAAGCGTTCAAAGCGTGGACCGAGACTGGCGCGGCCGGTCACGGCCATGAAAAGCCGTGGGATTACTGGTTCAAAATCATGGGACCATCTTTGGAATTCCGCCGGGCCGATTTTCTTGGTTACGAACTGCCGATGCTCGTCGGCCTGATTCTCTGCGTGTTTTGTCAAAAACTTAAGAACGTCAGCCTCCGCTATCTCGCGATTTACGGCGTGGGAAGCTTCATCGCCTACAGCTACGTCAAATACAAGACTCCGTGGTGCATAATTAGTTTTGGATGGCCTTTTCTCTATGTGTTTGGCGCCGCCGTGCTGCTGGTTCGCCCAAAACATTTGCGTCTGGTCTATCGGACAGTAGGCGTCCTTTTGTGCATTTCGTTCGGCTCGTCCATTTGGCTGAATTACTTCCGTTGCAGTTCGCCGGATGAGCCTTACGCGTATGTCCAGACATACAACGACATGTTTAAATTAACGAGACCGCTACTGAAGCTGGCAAAACGAGATCCGGCTTACTATCATCTCACGGGACATCTGATTCGCGCCAGTGCTTACCCGCTTCCGTGGGTCTTGGGCGATTTCGATCGAGTCGGCTACTATGAAGGAGGAAACATGCCCGCCAATCTCGATGGCGATTTTCTCCTCGTTCAGCAAGACAAAATCAAAGACGTCGAGTCAAAATTGAAAGGCGCGTATTACACCGACATGATGACGCTTCGTAACTACCAGGAGCCATCCAAGATTTTTTTCAGCGCCAAAGTGTTTAAAGAATTTTTCCCCGGCAAGGCACCGGATTTTGTCGGCAAACCGTCAGGCTAGAATGTCTCATAATGTTTCCTCTCTTGATTGTAGGCTTCGTGGGGTAGAAAGCTTCCTCTCGCGATGAAGTGGCTTTCGGCTGTTCTTACATTTGTCAATTTGTCGGTGGTCTCCGGCCTTGTTCTGGGCATGGTCGGAAGAGGTTTGAATATGCTGAGCGCGGCGGTCGCATTGGTGTGTGGCGCTGCCTTTGCAGTTGCAGCTTTTCTTGGAACTTCTGACCCGCGAATTGCCGAAAAGGCTGCAAATGATCGCGGATCAGAACGGAAGCCGCGAAAGGGTTCGCCAACAGAAGGGGCGTCAAATGGACGCATTCTGGCAGCAATGAGGCGGTACCGTCGTGTCTGGTTCTGGGCAATGGCGGTGTGCTTCGCGATGTTTGCTGTTCGATCCTTTTGCTGGTTGTTCTACATCGATGGTAGCGATTACAAGATCCAATCGCCAAACAATCTCGGCGATCTCTCGCTCCACCTGACGTTGATCAAAACTTTTGCCAACGGGGCCCCGCTTTGGCCGGATAATCCCATCTACGTCTTTAGCAAACTGCGCTATCCGGCAGGGATCGATTTATTCAACGCGCTGCTCTTGCTGGTTCACGTCGATCTGATCACCGGGTTGGTTTGGGTCGGACTGGTTGCGTCGCTCGCCACCTTCTACGGATTCTACCGCTGGGGTGGCAGCTTCGCGATTGCAGGTTTTTTGTTCAACGGCGGAATAGCCGGGTTCCAGTTTTTTAAGACATGGAAGTTTTTGGATTATCAGGGCACGGCGGCGGATATCGCCCACAAACCGATCGCATGGAAAAGCATCCCTCTGTCCATGTTCGTGACGCAACGCGGCTGGCTTTACGCAATCCCGGCAGGCGTCGTCATGCTTTGGTATTGGCGAGAAAAATTCTTTCGTCAAAATCCTGTAGCCGGGGGCGTCGACCCCGGCTCCCCGGCTCCAGCTGAGGACGCGGGTGTCCCTGCCGCGGTCACCGCCCGCGGCTCCAACAAAGGTCCCCTGCCTTTCTGGGTCGCGCTGTCCGTTTACGCATCAATGCCTCTGTTCAACCTCCATTCGTTTATGGCCCTGACGGTCGTCCTGATTTTCGGATTGTTTCTTGAAGGGCCTAGTGAAATCAAGTTCATCGTAGGTTTGGCTCGCAGCGAAGGCAGCTCCGGACTCGGTCGCCTCATTTCGCACCCGAAAACGTGGCCGGAAATTTTCCGTGGCGCGCCGATTCGCACTCACGCCGCCGCGATGCTGGCCATGGCGTTGATTCCGGCAAGCTTTTTTGTTTGGCTGGTTACCGATCACTTCCGCGCAGCGTCGGTGCTACAATGGCATCCTGGTTGGGCGCAGGATTCGCCAGATCTTGCTGCTCCGTTTTTCCGCATGGGTGGAACTGCGAATTTTGGATCTGCGACGACGTTTGGTTCGCTTTTGCAAAAAACGTGGAACGGCGTGATCGCCCCATTTTTTCAATTTTGGCTGCCAAACTTCGGCCTGTGGGTTCCCTTGGCGATGGTGCTCGTGGGGTTGGTCGGCTGGCGTATTTGGAAAACCGGCTGGCGTTGGGGTGATAGACCGCCAGCTGACGTAGCCTTCGTCTTGCCCGCTATTGTAATCTTCGGCATAGGTTATTTTTTCAAAACCGCGCCATGGGAGTGGGACAATCT
>WNGO01004777.1_pt1 | contig 14281 bp, 12 predicted proteins | sample 5400511 | NCBI WGS metagenome assembly WNGO01 (sample SAMN13153380, study PRJNA577476) | soil metagenome | isolation source: 20 cm soil or saprolite under Garry oak tree replicate 2 | place: USA:California | collected 2016-06-15
CGAAGTCATTGCCAATCGTGCGATCCAGCTTGCGGGCGGTGTCGTCGGTTCAAAGAAGCCAATACACCCGAACGATGACGTCAACCACAGCCAATCATCGAACGATACTTTTCCCACCGCGATGCATATCGCGACGGTAGAGGCAATCGAGCACAACTTGTTTCCTGCGGTCAGCCACCTGCGCGACGTGCTGGACAAAAAATCGAAGCAATATCGCGACGTCGTCATGGTCGGCCGCACGCACCTTCAGGACGCGACGCCGCTAACACTAGGTCAATTGATCTCCGGTTGGGCAGCGCAGCTCGATCAAGCACTCGACGGCATTCGCCGAGCTCTTCCCGCGACTTACGCGCTGGCCATCGGCGGCACGGCGGTAGGCACCGGGCTCAATGCTGATCCACGCTTCGGGGAAGTAGCTGCCCGGCGGATCGCAGAAGAAACCGGCCAGCCCTTTGCCTCAGCTCCTAACAAATTTGCCGCACTCTCGGCACACGACGGCATGGTGGGCGTGAGCGGAGCGCTTCGCACACTTGCGGGGGCGCAGATGAAGATCGGGAACGATGTCCGCTGGTACGCTTGCGGTCCGCGTGCCGGCTTCGGCGAAATCAAAATTCCTGAAAACGAACCGGGCTCCTCCATCATGCCGGGAAAGATCAATCCCACTCAGTGCGAAGCCCTCACCATGGTCGCAGTCCAAGTGTTTGGCAACGACCACGCCGTGGCGTTCGCAGGTTCGCAGGGCAATTTTCAACTCAACGTCTATAAGCCGGTCATGCTGCACAACGTTCTGACATCAGTCGAACTTCTCGCCGAGGCCTCGCGTTCATTCTGTGATCGCTGCGCTATCGGCATCGAGCCCAACGAGAAACGGATCAAAGAACATCTCGACAATTCTCTGATGCTGGTGACCGCCCTCAATCCACACATTGGATATGAGAAGGCGGCAAAGATCTCTCTGACGGCATACCGCGAAGACATCAGCCTGCGTGAGGCTGCTTTGAAGCTCGGCTTCGTCTCAGGGCAACAGTTTGATTTGTGGGTTCACCCAGAAGAAATGACTCACCCGTTGCGGGGATAACGTTGACCCGGAATTAAGCGTGTTAAGGACAAATCATGCCATGCACCGATGTGACAAAAGAAGCTTGGTCACTGCATTTGAGGCCGGAAAGTAATGCGCTGCTTATGGGAACAGTGCTCGCCTCGCTTGCGAATCGTTGGCGTAATTTCGTTTCTTATTTTGGTGCTAGCCAGAATTACTTTGGCTCAAACGGCGCCTGTGTCCCCAAACCATCCTTGGCACGGACTTGGGGAAGCGAGGATCGAAGAGGGCGCGCGAGATTTCACCGAACCCGGACTCAACTTCGATGAGGAGAAGACCTACTCCTTGCCAGAGCTTATCGATCTCGCCGAATCACACAATCCCGGGACGCGCGTTGCATGGGAACGCGCCCGCGCGCAAGCCGCCGCCTGGGGTGTCGCCCGCAGCGAGCTCTATCCCACAGTAGCGGCAGCGGCACTGGCTGGCGTTGACCGCGACCAGGCTTACCTCGCGGACCGTTTCTTTCGTCACACCATCGGCGACTTTGAGGTCGTGTTGAATCTGAATTACACGATCTTTGACTTCGGCGCGCGGGCTGGCCGAATCAACGCAGCCAAAGCCGAGACCATGGCAGCGAACTTCGCGTTCAATGACACACACCGCAATGTGATTTACCGAGTTGAGCAGGCCTACTACCAAGTCTTGAATGCCGCTGGCCAGGAAGAAGCCGCCAGCGCGAATCTTTCCAACGCGCAGGCGGTGCAGCAAGCAGCCGAAGAGCGTTTGAACAATGGCTTAGCGACTCTCCCAGATGTACTCGAAGCACGTAGCGCAACCGCACAGGCAGAATACGAACTGCAGGCAGTGCTGGGAGCCGAGGAGATTGCTCACGGGAACCTGGCAACCGCTCTCGGAACGACTCCACAAACTGCCATACGCGTTCAGCCTCTACAGGAACTGACAATTCCGAGCGCCGTCAATGAAACCGTCAACTCTGCGATGGATCGCGCACTGGCGCAGCGACCCGATCTCCTTCAGCGGGTCGCCGACGTCCAGGCAGCGAAAGCCAGAGTTAAAGAAGCGCATGCAGCCTACTATCCGTCACTGAATTTCACCGCTACTCCAACCGCGCAGTCGCTATACGGGTTGCAAGAGCAGTTTCCCTGGGGACAAACGGCAGGCCTGGCGGGTGGCATGGCCTTTAAATTGAACTGGACCGTGTTTGATGGAAGGGCACGAAGAAATAGGCTCGCGCAAGCCGAGGCCAATGTCCATGAGGCGGAGGCTCAAATCCACGTTTCGCGCGATCAGAGTGCGAACGAAGTTTGGGCCGCATACTCCGATTTGAATACGGCCTTGCGTCAGCGCGAAGCCGCGACTGCGCTGCTCGAAGCCGCTGGCCGCTCCTATGATGCCGCCCTTGAATCCTATAACTATGGGCTTCGCAATCTGCTGGACGTGACCGCTGCACAAAGGACTCTTGCGCAGGCTCGCTCGACCGACGTCCTCGCTCGCACGCAGGTCCTTACGACTCTGGCCGCCTTGGCTTTCAGAGCGGGGGACTCAATTCAATCGAACGCAATGAAACCCAGACCATGAGCCCACTTCGAGATTCCCTCTTCGTAAGACTTCTGCCCCTCCTGCTGGCGGCGCCGCTACTATCGAGTTGCTCGCGGGCGCCCTCCGTAGAGGTACTAGGTTCTTTTTTCCCAGCATGGCTGGTGTGTTTCATTGTGGCGATTGTGCTGACGGCCCTCGCCAGGTTGGCATTGTTGCGCTTGCGGGTGAAAGCAGCATTACCGTTGCTGATTTACCCGAGCATGGCTGCACTCTTCACCTTCCTGCTGTGGCTCATCTTTTTTTACTAACGAGTCTTATTGAATTTCTCATACTGCAATTCTCAGCAGCGAGACACAAAGACTATGGAACTCGATTCCACGGCGACCACAACAAAGCAACTTAGCCGTTGGGTGACCATCGGCATTCTACTAGGGGCAATCGTCCTGGGCCTCGCTGTGCTCTACCACATTAACCACTCTCCGCGAACCGACGATGCCGAAGTATTCGCCAACTTTATCGGGATTGCTCCGCAAGTCGAGGGTCCCATTGTCGGCCTGAACGTGCGAGACAACCAGTTCGTCAAGAAGGGCGAACTGTTATACGAAATTGATAAGCGACGGTATCAGTACGCGCTCGAGAGGGTTCTTTCGGAGCAGGCCGCCCTCGAAGGGCAAATCGCTGACGAGCAGCGAAGAATCAATGCACTGGTAAGCGGCGTCTCCGTTGCCAAAGCGAATGTTTCGAGTTCCGAAGCCGACGTGGCACGCTGGGCGGCGGCCGTCGAACAAGCGCGGGCGGATGTGGCCAATGCGGAGCAAGGGGTGAGCCGGGCAAAAGCAGAGTGGACCTACGCCAGCAACAACCTGCACCGTCTCGAGCCGCTTCTGGCAAAGCAATTCGTCACCGTCGATCAGGTGGACCGTGCAAAGACCTCAGAAATCGCGCAGTCGGAAGCACTCAAGCAAGCGGATTCTCAACTGCGGCTTTCTCAGGCAGGCCTCCAATCTGCTCTGGCGCAATACGAGCGGTCTAAGGCGGCTCTCGAACAGAGCAAGGCGCAACACGAACAAGCACATAACGCGGTCACCACACTCGAGCCTCTGGTCAACCAACGAGGTGCGCGTGAATCAGCCGTGAAGGACGCCCGCTATAACCTGAGCAACTGCCAAGTGTACGCGCCGTTTGACGCCCTGGTCACTAATCTGACGATTTCGGAAGGGGCTTACGCCCATGTGGGGCAGGACGTCTTCACTTTAATTGACGCGCGCACGTGGTGGGCCATTGGGAACTTTCCCGAAGGACAACTGTCGCACATTAAACCGGGAATGCGGGCCGATGTTTACGTCCTGTCGACACCCAATATCCGATTCACGGGCATCGTGGACAGCGTAGGTTTTGGAGTCACTCCTGATCCTGACGTCATCGGAAAGCTGGACAAAGGCCTGCCCGACGTGCAGCGAACACTCAACTGGGTACACCTGGCATCTAGATACCCGGTTCGCGTGCGGGTGGAGAATCCGTCGCCAGAACTTTTTCGAGTTGGCGAATCTGCGGTTGTGACGATTCGTGCGAATTGAGCATGGCTACTGCCGCACAAAGCGTCTCTGCGACGACCTCTTCCCTGTCTTGGTTAGGAGAGTTCCTTAAACACGAACTGTCACCGTACCAGGGTAGAACAGCGTTGGTCGCACGAATGGTTATTGCCGCGACCCTGGTCATGATGACCTGCATGGTATTCCGCATCCCTTACGCGTTCCAAGGAGCGATCTATGCGCTCATCGTTTCTCGAGAGAGCTCTCAAGCCACATTGAAATCGGCTGCATCGATCCTCGTATTAACTGGAATCGGCGGCGCGTATCTTTTGGCTTCGGCCTGGTTCGTCATCAGCATACCGATGCTGCATCTTCTCTGGGTCATAGCTTCATTTTCTCTGGGATTTTATGCGATCAGCACCGTCAAGAACTTCGGTGCCAGTTCTACTTTCGCGATCGTGATTTGCGTCGGTGTGCCTCTTTGGGACCGCCATGTCTCAGCCGAAACGAATGTCGAAGATACGCTGTGGCTCTGTCTGGCATCCGCGATTGGAGTCGTGGTTACAGTAGGGGTAGAAATACTGTTTTCGCGAATCAAGCCCGGCGAGGACCTCGTCGCCGGCGTCGCGGACCGCCTTGCCGCCGTAGAAAACTTGTTAGTGTGTTTTGCGAACAACAGCTCTGTCGACCGAGCAAGGCAAGCAAATGTAGTGCGTCTGGCCGTGGTCGGAACCTCCATGTTGCGGCGCATCCTACAACGGTCTGCCTATGCACGGAACTATGCCGAGCAAATGGGTGCAGTGATCGCTCTTACAGGAAGACTAGTCGATCTTGCCGCCAATCTGAGGAGTCCCACCCACCTGTCTGGTGATGATCGCGAACAAATTCGTCTTCTAGCCGAGAACGTCGGCAGCGTTCGTTCGGCTTTGCTGGCGGAAGGAACTTCGCTTTTGAATGCATTCCATGTGACGCAAGGGAATGTTTCACGCGCCATTCCGTTCGTAGCCGAAATGGACAATACCGTCCAGCTCATGAAGGAAGTTCTTATAGGCACCCAATCGCTCAGAGTTTTTGCACCACAGCCTTCAAGTGGCGATCCACCGCCGTCGTTTTTCGCTCTTGATGCGTTCACCAATGTTGAGCACATCCAATTTGCCTTGAAAGGCTGTTTGACGGCCGGCTTGTGCTACATCATTTATAACGGGGTGGATTGGCCAGGAATCAGCACAGCGGTCACGACCTGTTTCCTCACCGCGCTTTCTACCGTCGGTTCGTCTCGACAAAAGCAAGTGTTGCGCATCTCCGGCGCCCTGGTGGGTGGCTTCCTTGTTGCGATGGGCTCACAAGTGTTCATCTTGCCTCATCTGGATTCGATTGCGGGATTCACTATTCTTTTTGTCCTTGTCACTGCCTTCGCTTCCTGGTTCATGACTTCCAGCCCACGCTTGTCGCCCACGCTTGTCATACTTTGGCGTGCAGATTGCCGTCGCTTTTTACCTCATCCATCTCAATTCATTCGCAATCGAGCCTTCGCTCTCGGTAGCCAGAGATCGTGTCGTCGGCATCTTGCTCGGATTAATCATGATGTGGCTCGTCTTCGATCAACTATGGGGAGCATCCGCCGTCTCAGACATGAAGAGGGCGTTCCTTTCGGCAGTTCGATTGCTGGCTCAATTTGCACGAGAGCCGATCTCGAGGGACTACAACGTGGCCGCGGAACGCAGTTACTCCCTCCGTGAGGCGATCAACAACAATTTCGACGGCATGCGAGCCTCCGCAGACGGCGTTCTCTTTGAATTCGGACCTTCTCGCCAGCAAGACCTCGCATGGCGCACTAAGTTCAGACAGTGGCAACCGCAGCTGCGGCTCCTTTTTGTAACTGAAATTGCACTCTGGAAGTACCGCGCCCGACTTCCTGGCTTTGAGTTGCCGCACACCCTAGGCGCGGCTCAACGAGCCTTCGATGACGAACTGGCGCGAACGCTGGAAGCCATCGCAGATCGAATCGAAGGACGGCCATCGCAGGTGGGACTCTTCGAAGAGTCGCTTGCGCGTCTGGAACACGCGGTCAGTACCTGCGAGGGATCGGAACCGCAACCAGAGAGGGCAGATCGAGTCCACGCGTTCCTTTCCCTGCACCGCAGAATCGAGAGCTTAACGAGTTCGTTGCAGAAAGAAATCGGAAACGCTGTGTGATCAGCGATACCGCCAGAGATTACGCGAAGGTCTGCGCGGGCTTGCTACATCCGCACGGCGTGCAAGAGCTCGGAACTCAGTCGCGACCTCGACCTTATCGTCAAACCCTTGGCATGACATAGCTGCAAGAGGAATTCCTCTTTCTGAACCTACCGTCCCCTGTTTGTTGAAAACAAAGGCGGATTGCCGATTCTCACGCGCATGTTCGGCGTTGGGCACACAGTTGCTTTCTCTTCTAGCGCCAGTTTCGAGGCTGTTAATTGAAAGGGGAATCCGAAATCATATGACTCAACCATCATCAAACGGCAATCGTCCAAAACTGAGTGAGAAGGGACTCTTAACTCCGGACAATTGCGTCGTGGCGCTGATCGATCATCAAGGCCAAATGCTGTTTGGAACAAGCAATTTTGACCGCCAGGGAATCATCAATAACACCGTGGCATTCGGCAAAGCCGCAAGAGTGTTTGATGTGCCCGTGGTTCTGACAACAGTCGAGACGAAGTCCTTTAGCGGGAACATGTGGCCGCAGCTGCGAGCCGTATTCCCGGGGCAAGAACCCATCGAGCGTTCGTCCATGAACTCCTGGGACGACAAGAACTTTGTGGCCGCGATCGAAAAAAGCGGACGCAAGAAGATCCTCATTGCCGGCCTTTGGACAGAAGTCTGTGTTGCGTTTCCGACGGTGCAGGCGATTCATGACGGCTACGAGATCTACGTCGTTGAGGATTGCTGTGGCGACGTGAGCCAGCTTGCCCACGACAACGCGATGAAGCGCGTCATTCAAGCCGGCGCAAAGCCGGTCACGTCCATGTCCGTCATGCTCGAATGGCAGCGCGATTGGGCCCACAAGGGAACCTACGATGCGGTGATGGACATCGTGAAGAACCATTACGGAGCCTACGGGATCGGCGTCGAGTACGCGTACACCATGGTACACGGCGCGCCAGCCACGAAATTTCCCGAGTACGCGGTTCCCGCTGCCGTTGCAGCTCACCAGTAAAACCCGACGGGCGGAGCCTCCTCCGCCCGTCTCAATCCGTTTGGAAAATCTGAAAGGGAAATTACCGTGTCTGCTGAGCTCATATTGCACAACGCTAAGATCGCCACGAACGCGGTGCCCTCGTTTGTCGAAGCCATCGCCATAACGGCCGGAAGGATAGTCGCCGTGGGCAAGGATGAAGAAATTCTGCGCCTCCGGGGCCCGCAAACGTGCGTAATTGACGGGCGCCGACGAACCGTCATTCCTGGTCTCAACGATTCACACATGCATCCGATCCGGGGTGGGCTCAACTACAACTTGGAATTGCGCTGGGACGGTGTCCCTTCGCTCGCCGATGCATTGCGGATGCTGAAAGAACAAGCTGCACGAACTCCCGCGCCGCAATGGGTCCGCGTGATCGGAGGTTGGACGGAATTCCAATTCGCCGAACGCCGGATGCCTACGCTCGATGAGATCAACGACGCCGCTCCAGACACGCCTGTTTTTGTGATGCATTTGTATGACCGAGCCTTATTGAACGCTGCGGCGTTGCGTGCAGTGGGCTATGACAAGAATGCTCCAGATTTCCCTGCTGGCGAAGTTCAGCGTGATCGCCACGGAAATCCCACGGGTCTTCTCATTGCCAACCCCAACGCCAACATTCTCTATTCCACGCTCGCCAAGGGACCAAAGCTCTCCCGCGAAGATCAGCTTAATTCTTCCCGGCTCTTCTTCCGCGAGCTCAACCGCTTCGGCATCACCAGCGCGATCGACGCCGGAGGTGGATTTCAGAACTATCCCGACGACTATGGCGTAGTGAACGAACTGCACCGCAATGGTGAGCTGTCGATTCGCCTCGCGTACAACCTCTTTACCCAGAAACCGAAACAAGAGCTATCGGACTTCCAGAGCTGGACCAAAATGACGAAGCCCGGCGATGGCGACGACTTCTATCGTGTCAACGGAGCGGGTGAAATGCTGGTTTTCTCCGCCGCGGACTTCGAAGACTTTCTCGTGCCGCGTCCGGACCTGCTCCCCGTCATGGAAAGCGAGCTGAAAGCGGTGATTCGCCATCTCGTGGAGCATCGCTGGCCGTTTCGCTTGCATTCGACCTACAACGAGACCATCGAGCGGGCACTGAATGTCTACGAAGAGGTGAACCGGGAGATTCCCTTCGACGGGCTGCATTGGATCTTTGATCACTGCGAAACAATCGCCGACCGCAACATTGAGCGCGTGAAGGCCCTGGGCGGCGGTATCGCTGTGCAGAACCGCATGGCTTTTCAAGGCGAGTATTTCGTCGAGCGCTACGGCTCACGGCAAGCCAAGCGCACTCCGCCGATCCGGCGCATGCTGGAAATGGGTGTTCCGGTGGGAGCAGGCACCGACGCAACACGCGTTTCGAGCTACAACCCTTACCTTTCCCTCTACTGGCTTATCACCGGCAAAACGGTCGGGGGGCTCAGCCTCTATCCGGAAGAGAACCGATTGGACCGTGAGGAAGCACTCAAGCTTTACACGATGGGGAGCAGTTGGTTCTCTACGGAAGACGGAAAAAAGGGAGCTTTCGCCCCAGGCCAGCTGGCTGACTTCGCTGTCCTCTCGGCCGACTATTTCTCCATTCCCGAGGAAGAAATCAAGCATCTCGAATCGGTACTTACGATCGTGGGCGGGAAGGTCGTCTATGCCAGCGATGAATTCTCAAAACTCGCGCCGCCTGCACTGCCAGTGAGCCCGAGCTGGTCTCCTGTCAAAGAATATGGAGGTTACGCGAAGGCCCTGGACCGCACTCTTGGTGTATCTCACTCCGCTTCCTGTTCGCATGCCGAGGCGCCGACAGATGGCCGGACGCAATCACACCTTCAAGTGCTGGGTGAGTTTGGCCTATGGGGGCTGGGTTGCGATTGTTTCGCCTTCTGAGAGGCAGCAGGCCGAATTCTTGGTTGGCAGAAAGAGAGAATCAGAATGCCAAATATCGCCGACAAAGTTGTAGTAATTACAGGGGCCAGCAGCGGTGTTGGCGAAAGCACGGCTCGCTTTCTCGCAGGGAATGGCGCAAAAGTCGCGCTCGGAGCGAGGCGCAAAGATCGGATCGACGCCCTCGTCAGGGACATTAACGCCAAGGGAGGCAGCGCTCTCGGTTTCAAAACTGATGTGACAAAGCGCGGAGATGTCGAGGCTTTAGTGAGAGGCACCGTTGACAAGTACGGCCGAATCGACGCGATCGTGAACAATTCCGGGATCATGCCTATCGCACCTATGGCGGCGCTCAAGGTCGAAGAATGGGATCGAATGATCGATGTGAACATCAAGGGCCTCTTATACGGGGTGGCCGCAGTGCTTCCGATCATGCAAAAGCAAAAGCTGGGCCACATCATCAACATCGCTTCTGTCGCGGGCTTCAAAGTCTTCGCGCCGGGCGGCACCGTCTACAGCGCGACGAAGTTCGCCGTGCGGGCGCTGACTGAGGGCCTGCGCATGGAGCTCAAGGCCGACAACATTCGTTGCACCGTGATCTCTCCTGCCGCGGTTGCAACGGAACTACCCGAAGGTAGCTCGGAGGAAACCACCAGAAAGAATTTGCGCGAGTTCTACAAGATCGCTATTCCGGCGGAGTCAATTGCTCGCGCGATCGCTTACGCCATCGAGCAACCAGCCGACGTAGAAATCGGCGAGGCCGTCATCCGGCCCACGGCTCTGGACTTCTAGCACGGAGACAAACTATGCGGCCTTTACTGCGCGTCACGTTGTCCAGATCCTTGGAGCCTTCCGGCATGACTTATGCAGGAGGAACGCGATGAAAGTCTTGTTCATATCCTTTGTAGTTGGTTTGGGTGTAGGGATTTTGTACGGTCTGATCCGTGTGAAGAGTCCGGCGCCGCCCATCGTTGCCTTGCTCGGCCTCTTGGGAATGGTGCTTGGGGAACAGTTCGGGATTTGGGTTCAGACGAAAAAGCTCGACGTTTCGCACGCCGCATCCGTTTGCCTTGTCGGTGAGCGCTACGACCGGCCGCATCCGTCCGAGACTCCTTAGCGCAGGCAGGCACACGAATGTGTTTCGTGGGATTAGATGATCAGCATTTTAGGAGAGACAAATGCGCTTGAACAGAATTCTCGCCGGAACATCAGTCGCGATACTTCTCACGATTGGGTTCGCGAGTGAATCCCAATACTTCAGCACATTTGCCCAAGGTGTCCAGGCAACTAAAGCACCGGGCGTGGCTGTTGGACCACAGTACGACACGACGCATGTCTATGTTCCAGTAACGGATTTCGATCGGTTTGTTACCAGCGTCCTTCAGACATTCGGTGGCAAGACCTCGCAGGAGGGCGTATTCACCGTAACCCCTACACCCAGCAGCACCAGGATTCAGTTGGTGTTGACGCCTGCAGGAACATTTTCGGTTTTCGGCTTCAAGACCCCAGTCCCGTATCCATTCGGGTCGGAGCGCACCGGCTATCTGGTCACTGATATGGACGAGGCGATTCGCGCCGCCAAAACGACTGGCGCAGACGTTCTAGTCGCTGCTTTCAACGATCCGATCGGTCAAGACGCGATCATTCAATGGCCGGGCGGCGTGAACACGCAACTCTACTGGCATACCACCGCGCCGTCCTACGCTCCGCTCCAAACTGTTCCGGAGAATCGGGTCTACGTATCACAGGAAAGAGTGGATGCATTTGTGCGCAGCTTTGTCGCGTTTTCTCACGGGAGTGTCGTCTCTGATGAGCCGCGCGCACCGGGTGTCGAAATCGGACGACCTGCGGAGACGTATCGCCGAGTGAGGATCGAATCTAAGTTCGGCAAGTTAACCGCACTGGTTACCGACGGTCACCTTCCGTATCCATACGGCAGAGAGATGACCGGATATGAGGTGACGAATCTGACGGACACGCTCACTAAGGCCAAAGCAAGCGGCGTCGACGTGCTCGTACTTCCGTATAAGACCGACGAACGAGAAGCCGTTGTCGTTCAGTTCCCCGGAGGACACATCGCGGAAATCCACTCCGTAACGAAGAAATAGCGCGCGCAAACAACTTCCGACGATGGTGGGTGAAACGTAGGGCCGCGCTTTCGATCAGAACGAAAAGATACATGCGAATGTTGACGATTTTAATGGTCATGTCTCTTGCGAGCCCGCTACTCTCGCGAGGCCAATCGGTTCCTACGTCTGGCCCCCCGGCGCCGGCACGGATCTATCACTTGCTTCGCGAGGACGATGACTGGAGTTTTCTCGCTGATCCGGCCAAGCGGCAGGAGTTTTGGGACCCCATCAAATACATTCGTCGTCTGCGGCCCGGTCGGAATGACTGGTTCCTATCCATCGGCGGCGAAGCTCGCGAGGTTTGGGAACAGATCGGAAACGACAACTGGGGCCAACAGCCTTTCATGAACGCCTATTTTAACGAACGGTACATGCTTTATTTCGACGTTCATTACGGCGAGCACGTTCGCTCGTTCGTCGAGTTTAAAAGCGGTTTGAATTCTTACCGTATCGGTGGTCCGAGACCAATCGACGAAAAAAAGCTCGATTTCCAAGCAGCATTTCTCGAAGTCGGAACGGGGGATGAACGTAGCTGGATCAAGTTCAGAGCCGGGAGACACGAGCTGGAATATGGCTCTGGGCGCCTGATCGATGTTCGCGAGGGCCCCAACGTGCGCCTGAGCTTTGACGGATTCAAGGTGAAGGCCCGTGTCGGTTCTTGGCAGATTGACGGCTTCGCCGTGCGGCCGGACCTGGACAAGCCGGGGATTTTTGACAATGCCCCCGATCACGCAGTCGGATTTTGGGGCGTATACGGCGTCCGGTCCCTGACGAAAAGCATTACTCTGGACGCTTACTACCTTGGCCTCGATCGAAAGACGGCTGCATTTAACCGAGGTGTCGGCCATGAAGTGCGGCACAGTATCGGTGCGCGTCTTTCTCGTCCCATCTCCGAGAGGAACCCCGGCTGGGATTTCGACTATGAAGCGCTTTGGCAATTTGGAACCTTCGGTTCCGCACACATAGGTGCCTGGACAGTGGCATCGGAAACCGGCTACCGGTTCCCGAACATTCCGCTGAAACCGCGATTCAGCACTAAAGCGGACATCTCGAGCGGCGACGATCCGAGGACGAACACGCTCAGGACCTTCAATGCTTTGTTCCCGAAGGGCAATTATTTTGGCGTCCTCGCAACGGCCGGCCCGGGACCCATCAACTTTATTGACGCACACCCTCGCATTGAAGCGACGCTGCCGCAGGGTGTGACTGTCTCCGTCGATTGGATCTTCCAGTGGCGGGAGAGTTTGCGAGACGGAGTGTATTCCGTCCCCGGATTTCTGATTATTCCTGCGGGAAAGAGCGACGCGCGCTTCGTCGGGCACCGTCCGGGCACGGAACTGCGCTGGCAGGCGAATCGTCATCTCTGGTTTCAAGCCGACTACGGAATTTTTTATGCAGGCAAGTTCGTGAAAGAAAGCCAACCAGGCCGCAACCTGAATTACTGGGCTCTATGGACGGGATACAAGTTTTAGGGGCAAACAACATGAATCGTACTTACCAGTTCGTTCTCGTCGTGTACCGAATGGAAGGCGAGGAGTCTATGGGGAACGGTAACCAGTTGCACCGAGTCTATGGCAGTAGGAGCACTCGTTGAGGTGCTGACCAGAAATGAAAACAAGATCGACGCCGGAAAGAATACTACCGCAGGCATGATGAATAACTCCTTGACAAGCGCTAATCCAACGGCGGAGAAAATCGCTCCCTATGTCCTCCTCGGAATGACCGCGGTTACTGGTCTCGTTGACGCTGTCAGTTTTCTGTCCCTCGGGAGCGTCTTCACTGCGAACATGACGGGGAACATCTTGATTCTAGCGTTTGCGACAGCGCGCGTGTCTGGACTATCCGTGGCGCGCTCGTCAACGGCGCTCATAGCGTTTGTTATGGGCGCGATACTCGGCGGACGGATCACAGCCCGCGCGAGCGCCGATTCACGGATTCGATTCGCGGCACAAGCATTCCTGCTCGAGGTGGTCTTTCTCTCTGCGGCGTCGTTTTGCAGCATCGGATACAGAAGCGATTTGCTGGAACATTCCCTTCAACCGCTTGTTCTGATCGCCTTCACGGGGCTGGCCATGGGCACGCGGAATGCCGCCGTTCGGAAGCTCGCAATCCCGGATCTGACGACGACCGTCCTAACATTGACGGTCACGGGCATCGCTGCGGACTCCTCACTCGCGAATGGCAACAACCCGAGATTGGCGAGGAGAGTTGGTTCAGTCTTGGCAATCTTTTTCGGCGCAGCGTTCGGTGCAGTCGTTATACGATATTCGATCTCAGCGGCGCTCGCGCTTGCCACCGCAATCTCCGTCGCGTGCAGTGCTGCGTTGTTTCGCTCATTGCGTACGTCCGATAAGCTGTGAACGGCGAGCGTGTTTCTTTCCTAACTCGCGCAGCGCAACGGTTCAAACAACCGTTGCGGCGGACAGTACGGCGGTTCCCTAGACCGTTGTACGAACATCGAAGCTTTCAATGCCGAACCGAAGGCTTGGTTTTATCAGACACAGAAACCGATCGGAGCACTTTCGCTGTTATTTCGCTATGGGGAAAATTCGGGGGACTCCATGCATGCGCATCCACATTTGCATACATCCTGCCACTGCTATTTTTTCTGCTAAGCCTTTTGTTTTCAAAATAGAGATTGAAAAGGAAGGACTTCCAAGTGATAGCCCGGCTGGCTTGGGCGCAGGAGGTCTCCGGTTCAAATCCGGACGCCCCGACCACTAACTCCTGAGTTTTCAATTCACTCTTGTTGATGCTGTCTGCGTCGAAGCCTGAACTTGGGTCCATTTGGGTCCAAATACAAGCCTCTCGACGCTTTCTACTGCGCGACGCTGCTCTTCCGGAATCGCGTGCAAATAAATCTCGCGCGTGATTTCCGGCGTGGAATGCCCTAGAAGCGATTGCATCGTTCCCAGTGGCGTGCCTACAG
>WNGO01001685.1_pt1 | contig 14276 bp, 8 predicted proteins | sample 5400511 | NCBI WGS metagenome assembly WNGO01 (sample SAMN13153380, study PRJNA577476) | soil metagenome | isolation source: 20 cm soil or saprolite under Garry oak tree replicate 2 | place: USA:California | collected 2016-06-15
AACCGGCCCACGATGGTGAACACGATCTGGGGCGGCGTGACCGAGGACAACAGCTTCGGCACGCACGAATACATGGAGCTGATCCAGCGCCTCGGCGCCGAGCCGTTCATCGTCGGCAACGTCGGCAGCGGTACCGTGCAGGAGATGTCGCAGTGGTGGGAGTACCTGCGCGCGCCGCAGGGCAGCCCACTCGGTGACGAGCGCGCGCGGAACGGACACCCGGAGCCGTACACCGTCCGCTTCTGGGGTGTGGGCAACGAGAGCTGGGGATGTGGCGGCGCCATGACGGCCGCGGAGTACGCCAACGTCTACAAGCGCTACGCCGAGTTCCTCCGCGGCGGCAAACCGTTCCGCATCGCCACCGGGCCCAACGGCGACGACTACGCGTGGACGGACACGCTGATGCGGCAAGCCGGCCGCATGATCGACGGCATCGACCTCCACAATTACACGGTGGCCCGCACGTGGGCCTCCAAGGGACGCGCGACCGAGTTCACGGAGCAAGACTGGTTCTCGGCGGTGCAGAAAGCGCTCCGGATGGACACCCTGATCACGCGCCATTCGACCATCATGGACCGCTACGACCCCGCGCGCCGGGTATGGCTGATCGTCGGGGAATGGGGCATGTGGCACGACCCCGAGCCCGGGTCGCAGCCGGGGTTTCTCTACCAGCAAAACGCCCTTCGTGACGCCGTCGTGGCCGGGCTGCACCTGAACATCTTCAATCAGCACGCCGAGCGCGTGCGGATGGCCAACATCGCGCAGACGGTGAACGTGCTCCAGTCCATGATTCTGACCCAGGGCGAGCAGATGGTGCTGACCCCGACGTACTGGGTCTTCGACATGTACAAGGTCCACCAGGATGCCACGCTGCTCCCCCTCTACATCCGATCCGACCGCTACAGCTTCGGTGGGGACTCCGTCCAGGCAGTGAGCGCCTCCGCCTCGAAGGACAAGGCCGGGGCGATCCATATCACGCTCGTCAACGTCGACCCGAACCAGCCCCGCACCGTCCAGGCCGACATCCGCGGCGTCAAAGTCTCCGCCGTCTCGGGACGCGTGCTCACGGCGGCGACCATGCAGGCGCACAACACGTTCGAGCAGCCCGCGTCCGTGCAACCGGTGGCGTTCACTCGCGCCCGGCTGTCCGGCGGTATGCTGAACCTGGAGTTACCGCCGAAGTCCGTGGTGGTGCTGGAGCTCCGCTGAACGCCTACTGGTGGGACAAGATTTGAATCGCCCCGGCGCTGTGGCCAACCCCCCAGCGCATGGTCGCGTCCACCCCGTTGTAATGCCGGAGCGACGCCACCGAATTCACGAGGACGGAGCGCATCTCGTCCACGCCGCCGAGACGGTTCTCGTCGTAGTAGACCCAGATCTGCGAGGTCTGCCTGAAGCTGTCCGTACCCCTGACGGTGAGCCAGGCGGAGCGCAACGAAGCGACCGCATCGTAGACGTTCGTGAAGTGCTCGTTGAGTATCTCCTCCCGGCTGAGCCGCTCGGGATCAAGGGGGGCGATCTGATGCACATGACAGCCGAGCGAGGCGATCAGGAGCGAGGCGGGAAGAAGACCGAGAGGCGAACGCATGACGAGTAAATATGACATGATCCTACTCGGCCTGGCACTCTTCGCGGGGACGGCGTCCGCCCAGGTCTCGCAGGCCCGGCCTCCCTACTCGGATCCCACTCTCCCCATCGAGCGCCGCATCGACGACCTGCTCGCCCGCATGACGCTGGAAGAGAAGGTGGGTCAGATGTTGTGCCTGTGGCAGGGCAAGCGGGCCATCACCGACAGCGCAGGCCGGTTCGATGCGGCGCGTGCTCCCGCATGGTTTCGGATCGGCATCGGACGCATCGAGCGACCCGCCGAGGGCCACGCAGCTCGGGCGGAAGCGGAGTACACCAACGCCATCCAGCGCTGGGTGAAGGAGCACACCCGCCTGGGGATTCCAGTGCTGTTTCACGAGGAAGCCCTGCACGGCCTCGAGGCGCAGCAGGCCACGAGCTTCCCGCAGGCGATCGCGCTGGCCAGCACCTGGAACCCGGACTTGGTGGAGCGGGTGTTCGCCGCCGCGGCAGCGGAGGCGCGCGCGCGGGGCGTGCATCAGGTGCTCGCCCCAGTGGTCGACGTCGCGCGCGATCCCCGGTGGGGGCGCATCGAGGAGACGTACGGGGAGGACCCCTACCTCGCGGCCCGCATGGGCGTGGCGGCGGTGCGCGGCTTCCAGGGGACCGAGGTAACCGTCGGGCCTACTCACGTGCTCGCCACCCTCAAGCATATGACCGGGCATGGCCAGCCCGAGTCAGGCACGAACGTGGGTCCCGCACCCTACGGAGAGCGCACGCTGCGCGACGTGTTTCTCTATCCCTTTGAAGTCGCCATCAAGGAGGGAGGCGCGCGCAGCGTGATGCCGTCCTACAACGAGGTGGACGGCATTCCATCCCACGCCAACCGGTGGCTGCTGCACGACGTGCTGCGCGGGGAGTGGGGGTTCGGCGGGGTGATCGTGTCCGACTGGTTCGCCATCGCGCAGCTTGCCGAGATCCATCATGTCGCCGCCGATCCCGCGGAAGCGGCGCGGCGGGCGCTCGCCGCCACGGTGGACATCGAGCTGCCCGACGTCCAGGCGTACGGCACGCTCGTCGACCAGGTGCAGCAAGGCCGCGTCCCGGCGGCCGCCGTCGACTCCGCCGTGAGACGGCTGCTGCGGGCCAAGTTCGAGCTCGGGCTGTTCGAAGACCCGCTGGTGGATCCGGTGCAGGCCGAGCGGATCTCGGAAGCGGAAGCCACACGCGGCTTGGCCCGCGACGCCGCCCGCCAGGCGATCACCCTTCTCAAGAACGACGCGGGGCTGCTGCCGCTCCCCGCCAACGGCCTGTTGCGCGTCGCAGTGATCGGACCGCACGCGGCCGAGGTGTTGTTAGGGGGTTACTCAGGCGGCCCGCGCCACGTGGTCAGCATCCTGGAGGGTATCAGGGCTCGACTGGGGAACAGCGCAACCGTCGAGTACGCGGAAGGGGCGCGCATCACTGAGGACTCCACGTTCACCCGCGAGCCGCAACCGCACCTCGGCGGGACGCGTTCGCACGCCCGGTGGGGCGCGGATCGGGTCGTCGTGCCCGACGCTCGGTCCAACGCGCGGCGTCGTGCCGCCGCAGTCGCGCTCGCTCGGCGCAGCCAGGTCGCGATCGTCGTGGTCGGCGACAACGAGATGACCAGTCGCGAGGCGTACGCCCCGAATCACCTCGGCGACCGCGCGGACCTCGGGCTGCCAGGCCAGCAGGAGGAGCTTGTGCGCGCGGTGCTGGCCACGGGCACGCGGACCGTCCTGGTGCTGATCCACGGCCGCCCGCTCTCGATCCCCGGCCTCGTGGATCGCGTCCCCGCCATTCTCGATGGTTGGTACCTCGGGCAGGAAACCGGCACGGTCGTGGCGGAGGCCCTGTTCGGCGACATCAACCCCGGCGGCAAGTTGCCCGTCACCGTCGCCCGTCACGTGGGGCAGCTGCCGGTCTTCTACAATTCCAAGCCCTCTGCCCGGCGTGGGTACTTGTTCGACACGACGCGGCCGTTGTTCCCCTTCGGGTATGGCTTGTCGTACACGACCTTCGCGTACGCGAACCTGCGCGTCACGCCGGCTCGCATCCGGGCCCAAGAGCGGACCCAAGTCTCGGTGGACGTGACGAACACGGGGACCAGGGCGGGCGACGAGGTGGTGCAGCTCTACATCCGGGACGCGGTGAGCCTGGCGACGCAGCCGGTCGAGCAGCTGCGCGGGTTCCGGCGCGTCACGTTGCGGCCGGGCGAAACGCGGACCGTCACGTTCGAGATCGGGCCGGAGCACCTCGCCTACCATGGTCCCGACATGCGGCGTGTGGTAGAACCGGGCCGGTTCGACGTCATGGTTGGCGGCAACTCCGTGGACCTGCGCAAGGTGGCCCTCGATGTCGTCGAGGAGCCGTAACTGGCTGCACGCGATGGGCGCGGTGCTCCTCGCCGCGGTGGCGATCGGCTGCGCGCGCGTTCGGCCGGTCGCGGTCGAGCGCGCACCTCGCACGCTGCGCACCGCGTTCGAGGGCGCCTTCCTGGTAGGGGCGGCGCTCAACGTGGCACAATTCTCCGGGCGGGACACGGCAGGGGCCGCGCTCGTGCGAGCCCAGTTCAACGCGATCACGCCCGAAAATGTCCTCAAATGGCAGTCCGTCCACCCTCGTCCCGGCGTCTACGACTTCGCGACCGCCGACCAATACGTCGCGTTCGGCGAGCGCGACGGGATGTTCATCGTTGGGCATACCCTCGTGTGGCACCAGCAGACCCCGCGATGGGTATTCCAGGACTCCAGCGGCAACCCGGTAAGCCGCGACACACTCCTCGCCCGGTTGCGCGACCACATCGAAACCGTCGTGGGGCGTTACCGGGGTCGGATCCGAGGCTGGGACGTCGTGAACGAGGCGCTGAACGACGACGGCACGCTCCGACCGACGCCGTGGCTGACCATCATCGGCGTGGATTACCTCGCACAGGCTTTCCGGTTCGCCCACGCCGCCGATCCCGCGGCCGAGCTGTACTACAACGACTATGCGCTCGAGAATGCGCCCAAGCGGAACGGCGCGCTCGACCTGGTGCGCCGGCTCCGGGCCGCAGGCATTCCGATCACGGGCGTCGGACTGCAGGGTCACAACCGCATGGACTGGCCGACCGCGGCCCAGCAGGACTCGACGATCGTCGCCTTCGCCGGGCTCGGCGTGCGGGTCATGATCACCGAGCTCGACATCGATGTGCTTCCGCGGCCGAACCAGTCAGCGACCGTCCTGAATCCCTATCCGAACGGCCTGCCGGATTCGGTGCAGCATGCCTTGGCGCAGCGCTACGCGGAACTGTTCACCGTGTATGAGCGGCACGCCGCCGACATCGGCAGGGTGACGTTCTGGGGGGTGGCGGACGGGGACTCATGGCTCAACCACTGGCCGGTGCGAGGACGGACGAACTACCCCCTGTTGTTCGACCGGCAGCACCGTCCCAAGCCGGCCTTCGAGGCGGTCATGGGGGTCGCGGCGCAGGCGCCCGCGCGCTGACCCATTAGCTTTGAACTGGGGCCCTGAGCGCCTGACTACCAGGGCTCCCAACGTGCGGCGAGTCCCAGAAACTCGGGGGTGCGACGATATGGCACGGGGAACCTCCACGCTGGCCAGCCCGCGACGTCCCGTGGCTCGGCGACCGGCCGATGACCAGGCGACGCACATCGCGTTCGCGCCAGAGTTGAAACAAAGTCTGTCGGACAGGCTGGCGCGGCGGATCAGAGGGATGATCCAGCGTGGGCATTATCGAGTCGCTGACCGGCTGCCGTCGATCATGGAAATGGCGAAGCGGTTCGGCGTCGGGCACCCAACGGTGCGCGAGGCTCTGAAGAAGCTCGAGACCATCGGCGTCATCGAAATCCGCCATGGCTCCGGCGTGTACGTGAGCCGAAGCGAGGACGTGCTGGTGCTGGCCAGCCCGGACTACCCGGGCACGGTCACGAAGAAGCTGCTTCTGGATCTCATTCGCGCCCGCATGGCGCTCGAAGCCCAATCGGTCGCCGACGCGGTGCAGAAGGCGACGGCGCAGCACCTGCGGGAGATGCGGCGGCTGCTCAATACCGCCGGCCAGAACCTCGCTGACGACGACGTCCTGAACACCATCAACATGTCGTTTCACCGGCAGATCGCCCTAGCGTCCGGGAACGCGGTGCTGGTCCAGTTACTGGATGTTCTGCGAGACCTGTTTACCGAGGAACAACGGCTCATCCTGAACATCTTTGGGTCGCGGGAACGCGACCACGAGGGTCACCTGGCGATCCTCGATGCCCTCGAGCGGCGCGATGCGACGTTGGGCGTGAAGCGGATGCGAGCGCACCTCAAGGGAGTAGAGGACGCGATCCTGCGGTGGAATCCCGAGCATCATCCGGTGCGGTGAGTCAGGGGTGCGTGGCGTCGGCACCACACGGCCCGGTGGCATTGCAAACGAGGCCCAAATTGGGCACACTTCCTGCCTGTTTGAGGGCCCTGCGGGCGTAATTCAGGGGTAGAATGCCAGCTTCCCAAGCTGGACGTCACGGGTTCGAATCCCGTCGCCCGCTCTTCGACTTACAGAGTTGTATCGCCCCAGCAGCAGGGCATTCCGTGCCAGCCTGCGGGAGTCGCGGTGGCCCGCCTTCTTGCCACCCCCCCGGGACGGCGAGTCCCTCCATTCCGCAAACTTCCCGGCCGGTCAAAGGGGGCATTTCGCGTTCGGGACGAAGTCATCCGCGTGTTGCGCCCGCGCGTCACGCCATTGCTGAAAACGTTCGCGAATTCGTGGCGGACGCTGGCGCTTGCGGGCGGCTGCTGACGGCCCGCGAATGCATCGCAAGTGGACGTCACGGGTTCGAATCCCGTCGCCCGCTCTGCGACGATGTCCGTTGGACCGGCGTGCTCCTTGCAGCCTGTGCGCCGCACGGCTCAGCCCCGAGCGGTCATGGCGTTCAGCGCACATCGTCGTCCACCGCCACCCGAATCACCCCTCCCCGAGGATTGGATCGCGCAGATCCGTGCCGGCGACGAATCCGCCTTTGAGCGGTTGTTCCGGAAGTACTACGACCCGCTCTGTCGCTATGTCGCCGGGTACCTGGGGAATCGCGATGCGGCCGAGGACGTGGTCCAGGGCGTGTTCGCGCGCATTTGGGACGATCGCGCCCATTGGGCGGTGCGCGATCTCCGGCACTACCTGTACGCGGCCGTGAGCCGCGGTGCCCTCAGTCAACACCGGCGGGCCGCCGTGCGCCGCCGGGCCGCACCGTTGCTCATGCAGGCCGGGGCCGGTCACACGGCCACGACGCCGGCGGACCTTGAATTCGAGGCAGAGGAACTGCGGCGGCGCGTGGTGCGGGCCATCGCCGCGCTCCCGCCGCGCACGCGCGCCGCGTTCGTCTTGAGCCGCGGCGAGGGCTTGAGTTACCGCGAGGTCGCGTCGCACATGGGCATCTCGCCAAAGACGGTCGGCGTCCATATCGGCAGAGCGCTCGGCTTCCTGCGAAGGCACTGTCTTGCTAGGTAAGTAGAGGGCAGCGCTGCGGCGTCATAGTCAGGATGACCTTCCACGGGAACGTGCGCGTTGCCGTCGCTCTGCTGTCGTCGGCCCTGCTCAGTAGCGGCGGCGAGCGTGCGTCTCTCCCTCCCCCATCACCTCCCGGTTGGCGGCTCGTGTGGCGCGACGAGTTCGACGGCCCGGGCCTCGACACGACGGACTGGGCGCCGGAGATCGGCGGCGATGGCTGGGGGAACGCCGAGCTCGAGTTCTATACCGACCGGCGCGACAACATGCGCGTCGAAGCCGGCCAGCTGATCATCGAAGCACGTCGCGAGAAGACCGGCGGCCGTGACTACACGTCCGCTCGGTTGAAGACGCGTGCCGCAGCCGGAAGGGCGTGGCGGTACGGCCGCATCGAGGCGCGTATTCAGATCCCGAGAGGGCAGGGTGTGTGGCCCGCATTCTGGCTGCTGGGGGACAACTGTGCCGGGGTTGGGTGGCCGGGGTGCGGCGAGATCGACATCATGGAGAACATCGGCAGGGAGCCGCGAACGGTGCACGGCACCGTGCACGGACCGGGCTACTCCGGGGCGCACGGCGTCTCGAGCGCCCATATGCTGGCCGACCGTGCGTTCGCTGATGACTGGCACGTCTTTGCCGTCGAGTGGGAGCCAGACGCAATCCGCTGGTATGTAGACGATTCGCTCTACAAGACTGTCACGCCACGCGACCTGCCGGGGCAGTGGGTCTTCGATCATCCCTTCTTCATCATCCTCAACGTCGCCGTGGGTGGAAACTGGCCCGGCGATCCCGATTCGAGCACCGTCTTCCCACAGGCGATGCGGGTGGACTATGTGCGCGTATACGAGAAAGCGAGTGGACCGGCCGGAGCGGCGGACGTCTGGACGACGCACGGGCTGGACAATGTGTTGCGCGATGCCCGCCCGCCGCCGGACGCGCCCGACGCGATCCGGCTCACGGCGGCACGGGGTGAGACCGAGTCGGCGCAGATCGTCGTCCGGGTACGCGGGGGGTGCGTGGACTCCGTTCGTGCCGAGCCATCGCCGCTCCGCGATCGTGATGGTCGCGAACTGGGCGCGAACGCCGCGCGCGCTGATTGGGTGGGCTACGTGCACCTCACCCGGAATTCGGATCGGACTCCCGACGCCGAGCTTGTGCGCCGCGCGCCCGGTGATTTCCCCGATCCATTGCTCGAAGATCCTATCGTCGAGCTTTGCCCCGACTCGAGCCAGCCGGTCCTGGTGCGGGTGGCGGTACCTGGCACGGCGGCGGCCGGCCACTACCAGGGAACCGTCGCGCTGCGGGCGGGAGCCACGCTGATACGCGCCGTCCCGTTGACCATCGACGTGGTGCCCGTAACGCTCCCCGGCAGCCCGACCCTACGGGTGACCAACTGGTTCAGCGCGCAGGCCATCGCGGCGCAGGGCCACGTCGAGGAATGGAGCGAAGAGCACTGGAATCTCCTCCGGGCGTACGCCGACGACATGCGGGCGCATGGCCAGACCATGTTCCAGACCGATTTGGATCTGGTGCTCGTGAGCCAGGCTCCCGATGGCGACTACCGGTTCGATTACAGTCGTTTCGACCGCTGGGTGAGGCTGTTTCGGTCTCGGGGCCTGCGCGACATGGAATTGATGCACCTGGGGCGCCGCACCGAGCCGTGGGCGTGGACCAACCCGTTCGAGGCATCGCCGCGTGCGGCCGGCGTGTCGCTGGAGACCTTTCTCGGCGACCTCCAGCGGCATCTCGTCGAACGAAGCTGGATCGATCAGGCGTTCCTGCACATCGCCGACGAGCCGGTGCCGGAGAACGTCGAGTCCTGGCGCGCCCTTTCCCGGCGCGCACACGCGGCGGCACCGCGGTTGAAGCGGATCGAGGCGATCCAGGTCGCCGACCTCGCCGGCGACCTCGAGATCTGGGTAGTGGAGGAAAGCGTTTTGGACCGGTGGTACGACAGCACGTACCGGGCTAGGCAGCGCTCAGGTCACATGGAACTATGGCTCTACACGTCGTGGCTGCCGCAGGGCGCGTACCCCAATCGCTTGATCGACTATCCCTTGCTGAAAACCCGCCTGCTGCCCTGGGTTGCGCGGCGCTACGACCTGAGCGGATTCCTGCACTGGGGCCTGAATCAGTGGCCGAGCGACGTCGACCCCAATAAGGGCCTGTTCGCCCCTGGTGACGACTTCATCGTGTATCCGGGGCGGCACGGGCCGCGCTCGAGCCTGCGCTGGGAGGCATTCCGCGACGGGGTCGAAGACTACGCACTCTTCACCATGTGGCTGAAACGCGATCCTAGGGCGGCGCGGGCGGCGCTCGCGGAAGTCGTGCCGTCCTTCACGACCTACCCCCGGGATCCGGGCACGCTGTTCGCTGTCCGCCGCCGCGCCCTGAGCGCCCTCGTCAGTAAGTAAACCCCTCCGTGGGGCGTCCTAAGGTGGATGACGCCTGCTCTTCGCTTGTTCAGCGACCCGGTCCTGCTCGGCCGCTATCTCGACGGGAGCGCGCTGCCCGCGGAGCGCGCGGTGGTCGAGCGCTGGGTCGGCGCCGATCCCGAGCGCCGGGCCGCCCTCGAGGCATTACAGGCCGCCTGGGACGTCCAGGCGAAGCAGCTCGGCGCTCCGTACGATGCTGACCGCGCGTGGGCCAGATTCACGCGGCGGCGGTCGCCTTCCCGCAGTCGATGGAAAGTTCATGGCTTGGCGGCGGGAATCGTCATCGCGGTGCTCGGAGCAGGTGGCGCGTGGTGGCTGAGCCGGACGTCGCGCCCGGTTGCCGAGGCGCCCGCCATGCGGGAGTACGCGACCCCGCGTGGCCGGCGCGCCCTGTTTCGACTGCTCGACGGCACGGAAATCACGCTCAACGCGGACACGCGCTTGCGGGCGCCCGTGACGTTCGGCCGGGGCGCGCGGGAGGTCTACCTCGAGGGGGAGGCGTACTTCCGTGTCGTGCACGACGCCACCATGCCCTTCGTCGTGCACACCGCAGGCGGCGCGATCCGCGATATCGGCACCGCCTTCAGCGTACGGGCCTACGGCGACGCCGCGCGTGAGCGCGTCGCGGTCGTTGAGGGCGCGGTGGCGCTGGCGGGGACGCCGTTGCGGGCTGGTCAGGTCGCCACCCGGCTGCGGACCGGCGCCGTGCGCGTCCTGCGCAACGCCAATGTAACCGACGAAGTCGCGTGGACCCGCGGGCGTTTGGTTTTTGTGGACCTGCCGCTCGGCGAGGCGGCGCGGGCGCTCGGCCGCTGGTACGATCTCGACGTCCGGGTCGCGGATCCCGAGCTGGCCGGGCGGCCCGTCACCGGGTCATACCGCGACGAGCCGGTCGCGCAGGTTCTCACCCTCATCACCGCCGCCGTCGGCGCCCGCTACGACTGGGTGGGTCGCTCGGTGACGATCTCGACGCTGCAACGCGCACCATAGCGAAAACGGGAGGTCAAACATGCACAGCGAAGCCAACGCACGGTATCAGTGGATTGCCGTCACCGTCATCGTAGCGGCGTTCGCTGGTGTCGGAGTCCGAGTAGCGCAGGGGCAGGACTCGCCTGAGGGAGGGAGGGGGGCGCTGGCTGCCTCTGGCCCGCGCTTTCTCGCGGCCGCGAGCTCACGGTCCGGCGACCGCGGGGGGGTCGAATCTCCGCGTTGGACGGACGCGAGCAACGCTGCCGTGTTCCGGAAGCAGATCTCGCTCGACCTGCACGACGTGTCCCTCGCGGACGCGCTGTCGACCATCGCCGAGCGGGCCGGCCTCCGTCTCACCTACAGCGCCGCCGTGGTGCCGCTCGACACGCGCGTCACGTTCGGCGCAGCGAACCTGACCGTCGGCGCCGTGTTGAGCGCCGTGCTGTACGACGTCGGCGTGGACGTGTTGCTCACGTCGCGCGGGCAGGCCGCACTCGTCAAGCGCGGCGCGCTCGACGGGTTCCAGGGGGGCACGGTAACCGGCCGGGTCACGGACTCACTGAGCGGGCAGGGGATCGCGGTCGCGACCGTCTCGGTGGTGGGCACGAGCCTCAGCGCTCGATCCGCGGAAGACGGCGCGTATCGGATCCCCGACGTCCCGGTCGGCGAGCACACGGTCAAGGTGGTGCGCATCGGGTACCGCCCGGTGACAAAGCCGGTCACCGTGCTTCCGGACCAGGAGGCCACGGTCGACTTCGCGTTGACGCCGCAGGCCACACAGCTCGAGGAGGTGGTGGCGATCGGGTACGGGACGACGGAGCGTCGCGAGCTGACCGGTGCGGTCTCGTCGGTCACGGGCGACCAGGTCGCCTCGGCGCCGGTCACGTCGGTCGACGAGGCGCTGCTGGGCCGTGCCGCCGGTGTCCAGGTCGTCTCCTCGAGCGGGCAGCCCGGGGCAGGGACGATGGTGCGCATTCGAGGCGGCAACTCCATCTCGGCCGGCAACGATCCGCTGTACGTGATCGACGGCGTCCCGGTCACCACCGATCTCCAAGCTGGTGTGCCGGGCACGATCCTCGGTGAAGGGATGCGAGGCCTCAATCCGATCTCTGCACTGAACCCGAACGACGTTGAATCGATCGAAGTCCTGAAGGACGCGTCGGCGGGCGCTATTTACGGCGCACGCGCCGCGAACGGCGTGGTGCTCATTACCACCAAGCACGGACGCACGGGCCAGAACTCGGTGTCGTTCAGCTCGTATTACGGCATCCAGGAAGTCCGCAGTAGGCTGCCGCTGTTGGATGCGACGCAGTTCGCCAACATGGTGAACACGGCCTACGCCAACGTGGGACAGGCGCCGTTCTACACGGACTCCGCAATCGCGACGTTCGGCCGAGGAACCGACTGGCAGGGCGCGGTCTTCCGGACGGCGCCGATGAGCAGTTACGACCTCTCCGTCTTGGGCGGCGACGCCGGCACCCGGTACTACCTCTCCGGCGGCTTGCTGAAGAACGATGGCGTGGTGATCGGCTCCGACCTGAATCGTGGATCGTTCCGTCTCAACCTCGACCGCACCGTCAGCCGCCAGTTCCGCGTGGGCAGCCGACTGGCCTTGAGCCGCTCACACGCGCTGGTGCTGCCGAATGGCGGCGCGGCCTCGGTGATGCTGGATGCCCTCACGGCACCGCCCACGCTCCCCGTGACCGAGGCGAGCGGCGAGTACTTCACGGGGGTCAATCCGCTCACCGGCCGGCCGTTCACGAATCCCGTCGCCACCGCGAACCTGCTCACCAACGAAGAACGCGACACCCGCGTCATCGGCAATGTCTTCGCCGAGTTCGACATCCGGGACGGGCTCACGTTCCACAGCACCGTCGGAGGGGACTTCCTCAACTCGGTTCAGGACTACTACTCGCCCGCGACGGTGCTGCCGGGCCTCAACACTGCGGGACAGGGGAGCCGCGGCGAGTCCGAGACCCTGAGTTGGACCTTCGAGAACACGCTCGGCTACCAGCATCGGTTCGGCACCCTGCACAGCCTCGACGCGGTGGGTGGCGTCACCCTGCAACGGACCAACACGGCACAGATTGCCGGCTCGTCACAGACGTTCCTCACCGACGCCCTTGGCGTGAATGGCCTGGGGACAGCGAAGACGTTTGTCAGCGTCTCGACGCCGGCGCCCCATTCGTCGCTGCTCTCGTACTTCGCGCGGGCGCGCTGGGGCGTCGCCGAGAAGTACTTCTTTACCCTGTCGGGGCGGGTGGACGGCTCGTCCAAATTCGGCACGGATCATCGGTATGCGTTCTTCCCGGCCGCGGGGTTCGCATGGCGCGCTTCGGAAGAGGACTTCGTGAAGCGCCTCGGTGTGTTCACCGATTTCAAGCTGCGCGCCAGCTACGGGCGGACCGGCAACCAGGACATCGGGAACTACAGCTCGCTCGCGCTGCTCGGCAACACGGTGAACGTGTTTGGCGGCAGTCGGGCGATCGGCTTCGCGCCGTCCACGCTAGCGAACCCGGATCTGAAGTGGGAAACGACCGACGGCGTCGATGTGGGCGTCGACGCGGCGGTCCTGCAGAGCCGGGTGTCCCTCACGGCCGACTATTACCACAAGAAGACCAATGACCTGCTGTATTACGTGCCCGTTCCCACCACCTCGGGGTTCTCGACCTCGCTCCAGAACATCGGCAGTCTCGAGAATCGCGGGTTCGAGCTGAGCGTCAGCACCGTCAACCTCACCGGAGCGCTGGGCTGGCAATCCACATTGAACATCGCGTGGAACCGAAACAAGGTGCTCAGCCTCGGCCCGGACACGATTCTGCTTGGGGCGGACCAATACGTGGGTGGCGGCGCGCACCAGAATCCGACAGTCCTCAAGGTGGGAGAGCCGATCAATTCGTTCTATGGCTGGGTGTACGAGGGGCTGGAGAACGGGCAGCCGGTATACCAGGATCTCGACGGCGACGGGAAACGTGGGAAGGACGACGCGGACGACCGCAGGATCCTCGGCAACGCCGAACCGAAGTACACCGGCGGGTTCGACAATCGTTTTACTTTCCACAACTTCGAGCTGGCGGTGTTCCTGCAGTGGTCCGTGGGAAACAAGATCTACAACATCAACCGGTCCCTGCTCACCGCGGCCGGAGGAACGGCGAACCAACTCCAAGATGTCGCGACGGGGGGCCCGGGCATTCCAGATCCGAAGATCGGCAACACCTTCGAGAGTACCGAGTCCAACCTGTTCGTCGAGGACGGCTCCTATCTGCGCGGTAAGAACATCCGCCTCGGCTACAACGTCCCCGCCACCTGGCTCCGGAGCATTCACCTGCAGGCCATGACGCACCTGCAGTTGTACGTCAGCGCCCAGAACTTCTTCACGGTCACCGACTACACCGGCTACGATCCCGAAATCAGCGAATACGCCACGACCAACCTCGCGCAGGGGATCGATTACGGGACGTACCCCCAGGTGCGGCAGATCACGTTCGGCCTCACGGCCGGCTTCTAGGTGAAACGGAGCCCTCATATGCGACGGACCAAACCAGTCTTGGTGCTCGGCGTGCTGGCGGCGCTGGTCTTCACGCCGGCGTGCGAGAGCTTCCTCGACCCGAGTCCCTCCGATGTGATCACGTCGGAGAATTTCTACAAGACGGCGTCCGACGCGGTCGCGGCGGTCAACGCCGTGTACGAAGCTGCCAAATGGTCGTACTGGCTGGGGTTCTGGTATGTCTCGGACATCGCCACGGACGACATCATCGCGGCGCCGCGCTTTGGCTCGGACGGCCACCGGATGAGCAACTACA
>WNGO01001688.1_pt1 | contig 14271 bp, 17 predicted proteins | sample 5400511 | NCBI WGS metagenome assembly WNGO01 (sample SAMN13153380, study PRJNA577476) | soil metagenome | isolation source: 20 cm soil or saprolite under Garry oak tree replicate 2 | place: USA:California | collected 2016-06-15
TTGAACGATTCCCAGTGTGGGTACTCGTTAATTGCATCCTCGTTCTCGAGCTTAAGCCAGGTAAATTCCAAGTGATAGACGAAGCCTAGTCCTGCCCAGGACGTGAAACGGCGGTATAGCCGCCTCCAACAGAAGGATATAAGGTAGTTGAAAAATTTGCGGCCACAGCCCGTTTGGTTGTCACCTGCTGGATGGCCCTCTGAATCTGAGTGAGTGGCCTTGAAATCATTGAGATACGAGCAAATGGTTTTCGCGTGCGATCCCAGAGACACAGATTTTTGCCTGGTACTCAGACATAAGATTCACGGCTTGTCAAATCAAGTAGTGGGCAAATTTACTCACTGAGCTATATAGCCCAGAGGATCGCAGTTATCAGCTGCCGACTCTTTGATAATTGGCCAAAGATCTTCTCCGTCGGTAATAAATTTTACGTGGGGGTTCGAGCTTGATACATAGGCGTTCAAGTCAGCCTTCTTGTCAGGGTTAGCCATAATGACAATATGACATGGCATCATGTATTGCTGTGCGCCAGAATCGAGGGCTGGGTCGTCAATCTTGGGTACTTCATGATAGAGTGCCGCGACAACACCGACGTTTGGCGTGAGAAGCGCGCTAAAGGCTTCCAATGCTGTGAGGTTGATTTCGAAGTCTAGGTCTCTCCCGGACTTGCTTCCGGAAGAGTCATGTGTTGGGCGGAATGCCCATAATGTTAAATCGTCATTTCGGTGGCGTAACGTAACGGTTGCTCGTAGGAGCATAGTGATCATGGTAAATTTGTCCATCTTAGCTGGGCCTTCAGAGTCAGGCCATTCGTTACGAAGCGAAATGGCTGCAGGAGCCATAAGGGATGTGGGTCTCTATGTTGAAGCTATGAAATTAGAACGAAGTCACCGTGTACAAATTGGTTTGGCTCACCAGTGCAGCCCGTTGGTGACCTATTCGCTACGAGAGTTATGGTAGGACAGAATTCGACAGCGCGGGACTCCTATGACGGTGTTAATAAAACAAACCGCTCTTGCTCGCGGCTAATGGTGACCCTGACTCTAGACGATTGCCCTACGATGCCCTACACCCAAAGAGAGCCAAAGAGAGCCAAAGACTCGAGAGTTGGTGAGCACGTGCTTGGCCTCTACTCCGAGTCAAGATCACTTTTTGGCGACCCCGCTCTCTTGTCAAGAGGACCACGCCGATTCTGAGGAAATCGCGATATCCTAGGAGACCTCCGGTTCTTCGCCTGTATTTTTCCTCTGGCTCTGTTTAGACCTGTTGATTCTGTTCCCTGGATCTCTTGGACCTGCGACGCCTCATCGCATTTTGTGATTTATTGTTGCGATTCGCCGCCTTCAGTATGTACATCCGTCTCTTATCACAGGCGCTATTCTTATTTACGATACCCGAAGATATGCCGCCAGCCGTTTCCATACCTACACAAGCGACGGATATGTTGCGGAATCGAAGAACTGATGGTAAGCTACCTATGGCACGTACGATCACAGCACCTTAATGTTATCTTAGTGCCTCTCGGGGCGTTTGATGGACGTGTTGCAGCTGTTCACCCTCACTATTCCGATTATTATATCGCCACTCCCAACCAAGAGCATATCTTTGCGCCTCATGGTCATTGTAATTTATTTGCAAGGATGGATGGCCGTTATGGTGTGGACGATCACACGCAGTGGCCTCAGCCATTTTCTCGGTCGGCCCCATACCTGTGCTGTGTTCCCCAAAAAGATGCGCTAGCGTCGGAGTATTCGATCATGTGGTGGAATCCCACCCGCCTCGATTTTGAACCGGTCCATCGGCATGGATGGAACTTGGGGATCGGGTTCCTACCCCATCACGAGTTGCAAGCAATGGAACAGTGCTGCGAACAGTTGAATGAGAGGGCGGTTCAAGCTAAAGTTGATCATAGCATCCATTACCCTGAAACAAAATTGCTATCCGTTAATCTCCGCCGTAGTTTAAGCCGTTTGAGGGCAGTCGCAATGGCGCGTAAAGAGGTCTTATTTGAATGTCGGCAGATTCAACGTTTGTGGATGGAGCTGTGGGCGCTGCTTGACTACATAGAGATTTTTGAACCCTACATGGAAGGCCGGGTCCCTCCTGCAACGGAAACGGCCAAGGTCATCGGTTGCTTTGTCCATAACGCAGATGTCGCGGAGAGACTTTTTGCTGCAGGGATCCCTTATTGGTTCATACGCCCCATCTCATCCTTCGTGAAGGAGAATATCCTCTCCATCACGTCTATCGTTCAGCCAAAAGACAAGCTAGAACTGGAAGACTATGTCCCCTACCCCTTTCCACGCATCTACGTAGGCGATTCAAACTACAACCGATTTCAGGCGATCTCTGAACACGGCTTGAAATCACTTCGTTATACGGACCTCTTTAGTGACGGAAACCGGAGAGGAATTAAACCACATGAATTTGAGCAAGCTGGACCCTCGCGATATACTCGAGACTCACACACAAGGTATCAACCGTGTAAGTTACTCCGTTCAGCTAATTTTTCCACATCTTATATGCAGACAGATTCCCGTTCTGGAAAATCGGGCCCTAAAGCATCAACAGATCGGGATAAATTTGAGCCGATTGATAGTCCGTACATGCCGCTTGCATTACAATCGTGGCAAAGCGCCCTAAGCGCCGTCGATCGTGACCCAAAATATCTTTACTATCATTGATCAGGAATTTGAACAATTTTCAAACATTGTCCATAGCTCCGTGTTCTCATGTTCGACTTACCTCAGTCTTTCTCAGACTGGAAAAGGATGTCATAACTACTGTCCTGCAGTACCATCATATTTTTTACATTCGTAGTTCCTAGATGCTGAATGATTCTATGTTCTGACTCGGAATTTGAACAAAACTGTCACGCTTTGTCACGCTTTGTCATCCCAGGCAATCAAACTCCGCAACGCACGTCGAATTCACGTCGAAAACAACGTTGGGTATTCTATTCGAGGTATCTATATGTTTTGCGGAATGGTATAGTAAAGTGTATTATAAGCACTATTTGAATATATTGGGTTATGAAAATAGCCTTGGAAATTACCATTTAGTTGAGGAACCGGTGATGAATAGTAAGAAAGCTCTTCACAGGCTTTCTCGAACTTTTCCTTGACTTCAGGATCATTATAGTTGATTTTCGATGGGCGAGATAATTTCCGAGCGCTCTGCTGGGGCATGACGCGCCCGACGCGCATGGTTGGGCGCTGTGCTGAGTATTAAGTCGGAGTCCAAACACGGCACGTCAAAGTATTGTCACGCATCAATCGCCCATTACTGAGAGTGGAAGAGCTTCCACTAGCCCATTGAGTTTGTATTTCGGACATGAGATAGTGATATATAATGTTAGAAAGCCACGAGAGTTTGAAGGGTGGCAGACGTCAGGATCTTGAGAAATCTACCTGTCACCCTCAACCATTTTCAGTCCCTGACACACAAATTGCTGCCTGTGGGCATCACAATTGCATAATTCCCTCTCGGCATCATATAGTATACTCATTGGATTGTAAAATAAGTGGCATTAATTTATTAGATTTTTTAGATTTATCTGCAAAGCAGTATCTTGACGAAAATGGTTTGTTCAAATTCTAGGGACTGTTCAAATTCCTGATCAATGATAGTACTCGTCAACTAAGCTGGCAGACAATGATGGGAAGTACGCATTCCCAGAACCGGGACTTTTCTGTTCTGGCAACAATCCCCAGCGACGAAATTGGTTCCTTACATTATGGACAACCATCCGTGATTTATGCATATACCGTCTGGCGTCCAATGCCCCTGAAGTCCGTTTGCTCTCGAACCAGGATTGGCGTACTCTATTACATGGACATGAGCCCAATCAACAGACCATGGCAGGGAAATCTCGTCATTTCCTAGCCAGTTTGTTGTCACCAGAGGCAACTGCACTGGGCATCGACATATCCAATCTCCACCAGATCTCTAACAGGGAGTATACGGTACGGGAGACGCAGGAACACATGTGGGGTATTTCAGAGCTATCGTTCCGGTTCGAACTTCTCATATTGGATCGCCGTGCTCTTGATCGACGCCTGTTTGAGGGTCGACATCAAGATCTTGATTCTCTGGTCCGGGAAGAACTCGTATTACGGTGTTTCTACTTCCGTCCCAACCAACCTCGTCATCTCGCAACAGCGTCAGTTAGAAACGCTCGCCTGGGACTGGCTTCGCCTGATGTCCGAGATCGCCTTCCATACCTCCACGCTTTGCGTCGGGTGATGTTTGAATGGGACGATTATCATCGACATCATGTAGCGCGCCTGCCAACACCGACAGCAGAGGCCCCGGAGAACGAGCTGCTACATTACGAATACGCTCTTGCTAGATTCTACACCCAGAGTTACTTTCGATATTTCGGTCGTGCAGCCATCATTCCAAGAACATTGCCAGACACTTAGTTTCTTTTTCTTGTAATAATGTCTTAGCCTTTCTTAGCGTACATTTTCAAATCTCATTTTTTGATCACCGTATTCAAGTTTTCAAGTTGATCCCAAAGATGATTGTCACGATTTATCTCCAGCCTAACTAATCATTGCCGCATTAATGTGACATTCAAGTGGTTGTTTACATAAGATTCTACTCTATTTTCCTTCAGTTTCGGGGTCAATGCATTGTGAGTTGCTCACGCCAATCTTGCTGTCTCATAGAGGGCCATGGGTAATGTTTTTCGGACATGTTTTGATGAACCTGACTCCTCGTCTGGATTGAATATCCGTCTCTCCAACTCTTGTCACCATCCTCACTGTTTCGTCTTTATTAATAAATCATCAACCCTTGTCTGAAACTCGTTGTCTTTCATTCGTGTCGAACTCAGTGGACAAGGCATACGCTCCATTGTTCAACTGTCCAGCCCGCCAGGTCAGAGAAGTCACGCCATCATACTCTCCGAGTCATTGTTACGCCCTTGTATGGTCCTCTCAAGATCGCCCGCACAGAAGTTGTCAGGACATGTAGCTGCCCTTCATCCCCAATATCCTGACTTCTATATTGCCAAATCAGGATGAGGTGTTCTTCCTGGTCCTTGCAACGTGTACGCGAGGTTCAATGGTCGTTATGGCCCAGATCCCAGGCACTGGCCTCAGCCATTTTCTCACACGACAGCTGTTTTTACACCTTCACATGGTTCCTAAGGGTTTTCCCGGGACGCGTGAAGGTTGTGACGTGTGTAGAGCATTATATATAATATATCATTTGCTTGTTCCACATATGGCAATTATTATGTCAGCAAAAACAACTACGGTTCTCAGAGACGAGGCAAAGCCTCGCCTGCCCTACGGGGCTCCTCACCGATAAGTGTGTGAGCATTAGTTAGTTGTTGTTGAACTGTGTTACTACACCCCTTCGCTGCGCTGCGGGGTGTGGGCGCGATATGCATAACGTTTCCGTGTGAGGTGTGTCACGCAGATCACAGAATGTGCTTAAGTAATGATTACATAAATATATTTGTCAGGGCTTAGTCATTTTAGTCAGCCTTAGTCAGAAATTAGTCAGCTGTGCCTGTTCCCGCGGTTCGTTCCCTTCTTTATAGACTAGAACTGAACGTCACTTCTCGGCTCATTCTCACGGTCACTAGCCTCTCGCTGCAAATACTGGATGGGTAGTGAACGTTGAGCAGCTCCAGTGACACCCTCAAATCTTGACCGCGTCGACTTTCCCAATATCATTGCCAACTGTTACCCTTGATTGGTCCAGGTCACCATTACTAGTACCATCGTGGTGAGCGAATTGATTTCTGCACCATTTTGTCTTTATTCTCTTAGTCCAGGCTCGTACATCTGCTAGTAACTAATGAATGCCACTTCTATTTTGGTGTTTTCTAGGTCTCCTTCAGAAATGACCCCAGGATTACCGTGTCATGGTGGCTTTGCGGACAATGCTGCCCCGTCGCCGTCAGAAACAATTCTACCAGTTCGAAACACTACTGTTACGTCTTCCCCGCTGTCAGACTCTGCACAGGTCTTTCAACTTAAGAAACCTCAGGAATCACCTCTTCTCGACGACTTTGCTGTGCTTACTCTGTTACTACGTCTTGTAGTTATTTTAAAGAACCAGGATGGCAATGCGTCCATGCATGAATTTATAGAAGGTTCTATGGCTGCTCAACAGGAGCCTCATCAAGCCTTCATGGAACCGGACTTTACGCCAACGAACGCCATAGGTGTAATCCTCGGATTGCGCCACGAAGTTGTCGCCGCCAACTATAGGAGCCCAAGGCACCCTTTAGATCGCTTTGTAGCAGTGTCTGCCAGCAATTTACAGGGTGATGACGGTCATGATGAGGCTCATCCGAACCCTCAGAAGATTCAGCAAGGGGTTAGATCAAACCTGAGGGGTTCAGGTGACCGATTGCATAATCTACAACTTGTTAATATCTCCGGAAGTACTGAGTATTGGGAGGAGATCCAGAAAGATCCCTTATATCGTATGGCCACGTGAGTAAATCCATTGGCTCATCTGCATTGTCATCCGACATGGACTTGCCAGGGGCATTGCCACGCTTCAACAGCATGCGTTAACAGTGTGCGCCTATCTCAATGCCTACAGGGAGAATACTACAAGCCGCTCCAAATATTCTCGTGCATTCTTCAGGTATCTTCTTTCAGTCTGCTGGCTGAACATTTATCGGCGGATCTCGTCCTGGCGTGGCCTTGGACTTATCTACAAGTTATCTCCAGGGCAATCCAAATTCAAATCAGAGCGCATTGCTTGGGAAAATGTTCAACTTTACGACGTCAGGAATGAGAAATATCTAGTCAGATTCCTTTTGAAATATCCAAACATCATCGAAGGCCTAGGGTACGCTTCTGGACCAGGGTGCTTTGATGCTTTGATCAGTGCTATCAAGCGTGGGGCACCCCAGCTCTATACCAAGGAGACTGCAGACGATTTCCACCACCTTGTTTATGCCGTGTTTGTTACTTTTGGACGGGCCCTCTGCCAGTTCGGTCAGCTGCAGAAGGGCAAAGCACCAAGGACTGCTTTGGAGGCCCCCTTCGGCGCGCTGCGAGCGCAGGCCGAGCTTTTTCTCCTTATTCTTACCTCCTCAGCATTCAAGCAACATTTAGAAATCCTGTGGAGCATCAGCGGACCGGAGAATCAGGAAGAAATCCCTAAGTTCAGCGAGAGGGAGGAATATCTGACATTTGGTGAACATATGCAGATATGGGATTTTGAGTTAGTCGCTGAGGGGGCTCATGAAGACACCGGCTCTGATTCAGAGGTACGCAGCGAATTTGGTTAAGGATACATTTGGTATTGAACAAGTTTCAAGGCGTTACTAGAGTGCTTAACTGTGGATGGGTTCATCCAGTGGATGAAGACGTTTGTGTCTGAGTTTATCGCAATGCAGGAGTTGGAAGAGTGCTGTCGCATGCGCCCTGATATCCCCATCAAGATGCCGCTTCTGACTGTTGACCGTGGTAATTACAGCGTCCCGTCTTGGGACAAAGTCAAAGGGATTATCGAGGATGCAATGATGAACACGGTTCTCCCTGTTCTTCGCGTCGACATGCCTACTATTTTCAAGTACCTAGAGGAGAAAATAATGGAATTCAACCCGCGTAGCACGAAGGCGAAAAAGACCGTAGACATTTTCAGGGGTATTATGAGTGGGAGACAAGAAGATTTTCTTGTAGGTCCACATTGCGAGGCGGTACTCGGGGTGCTTGCGACATTCTTCCCCGATGAGCTAGCTGGGAAAGATGAGGGCCTGGTCTGCATCTGCAAGGTACTCAGTCGTTTGCGTTCATACCCTCGAAAGACCAATTGACTATTATGCTTTTACAGGACTTGTATGAAAGCACGGTTTCGGCATCGCAGCTATGTTGCCCTGTCTGTTGGGAGCTTCTACGCTGTCTCGATCCAAGTAGAGGCACCCTGTTTTTTCGTGGATGTCACGATACGGTCTACCCGGCAGTATTACCTGCATGGCTTCCTGACCGGATCCATCAGAGCATGCTTTCGAAATTCCAGGGCTATCTGCGCAAGGAGATTTGCGCCTTAGTAAACCCACTCTTGTCTGCGAATGATGGGCATTCCCTGATGCAGAAAAGCCTAAGGACCATTGGCTTTAGCGTTGGTAGGTGTGAAGATACAGACGACCCAGAGATAAGGGGTGTTTCCTCGAGACATTTTATTCAACAAAGAGAAGGCTTTTCCTGAAAACCTCAGTTTGCCCTGTCAGAAGTTCCGGATCCTGTGATCCGGCAATTGCGATGACTTTCCTGTACCAGTATCGCTCAGAACTAATTTAGATACCGAGCTTGCTACCCACCGCTGTAAGGCTAGGGGGCAAGATAGATGAGTACTATTTGATGATAATCGGATGACTCGGGAGAACCATTTAGTGACTTAGGTACTCAAGCACCGCTAGACTTTCCCTTGCTGGCCCGTGTTACACAAGACTTGAGGGGGCCTGTGCTGCCGTGTAATATGAGGCCTCCGACCATGCCACGCGACGCGGTGGCCCACCCTGTCTCTCGTAATAAGCGATGAAAGCGGCACTTGTGCCAGACGAGTACAGACAGATTATAGATACAAGTCCATTCTTTCTCATTATACAAGTACATACATGAAAGACAAGTTCAATGGGTATCAAGCCTTGAAATACGGTAATGAGAGCGCGTGCTGGCACCACAATGATCACTGGCACGGGTCAGAGAGCTAAAGAGAGCTAAAGAGAGCCAAAGAGAGCCAAAGAGAGCCAAAGAGAGCCCGAGACTCGGAGAGCCAAAGAGAGATCCCTCTTGGCAAGGACTCAGCGTTGCCTCGACAGCTTCTCTCCTCTCTTCACCTTCCTCTTATGTTATCCTCGCGCAGAAACCACGGGAGTTCCCAAGGGCTAGACTTTCGGGTCACCCTTTTTTCAACCGAACATTGTACCATCTTGCCGGTTTACTGGTTGGCCAGGCTACCTTACTCTTTCAATGCTTCATCCATAGGTTAGATGAGTCCATAGTACACTCTTTATTGTATCACTTACACATGGTTCCTCAGGCCGCTGAAGGAAACCAAGTCGTGGATTGGGAACGCGACATCTGGACTGCAATCGAATGTCTATACTCTTTACTGGTTCATCGACAGGTTAGATTTCATGGAATCTCTTGCTATATCAGTTATGAACAGTTCCTCACGCCAAGTTCTCGCAGTAGTGGATGACGATGACGTGGATTGCTGCTAGTAAAACAGGGGAGTCGTCGGGAGCATCAGCGATTGCCAACAACGCTATCAAGGTATGGAACCTGAGCCTCCAGCGCCTCTTTCTTCAGCACCCTCGCAGGTTCTCCCTGAATACGTCCAAGCCAAGCTAGGTGTGTCTCGTCCGCAGTAGCGACCCCTCAAGTTCTTCATGTGAAGGATTTGGTCTTTTCCGGCAGCATTACGGTATTCGACTACATGAACGTGATGCTTGGCGGAATTCACCTTCCAACGGTTTAATAGAGTCCCCCCTGACGCCCTCCCCGGTGGAAGAGCGGTGTTGGAATTGGGGTCATCCTGAACTGGATGTCTCCTAGAGACCAGCCTTGAATCGGCTGCTTTCCCGTAGTGTCAAGACAACTTGCCACTCAGCCTGTTACTAGCACTCTCTGCGCAGCTGGCCCAGGCTGGAACGGTCCATAGCGACAGTACGTCATTTTACTAAATTTGCGTCTCGCAAGCTGACCGGTCGCTCTAATCCTTTATCACTGTGATAGAAAGTTGCTCAATGGAATCCAGAAGCTTTGCCTTCAATACGTCCAGTCCTAATACTGCGTCGTTCGTTTTCTTGCTGATGTTGTGCGCGTTCGTGGCGGGTTCTCTCTTATTCGGCGCATACGACTCCTCTAGCATCAGCTTCTAGCATCTTTTCTTTTTTTCAGCGCATCCTCCAACTTTTTATGCATGAAACACGCATCCTGTGCTGTTCCTTCTATCACCAGGCCCGTAAGCATTCCATTTCTCTCAATTTGGATCTCGCATGCTAACAGATTCTTTTAATTCCCTATTTCTGTCGTAGAAGGTTGACCAATGTGTTCTTTGGCAATCTTGCTCAATACGGTCAGTCAAAATACGCCCTCGTTCGCCCTCCCGCCGACGTTGTTCGCGTTGGCCAACGCGTTGGCCCAGTTTGGCAAGTATGTCACGCGTGACCGCCGCCAACCCCGAGTTTCACCGTGACCTGTGCTCCTTAAAGCTTTCTCTCGTCCCCTCTCAACGTACACGTACGAACGTTGACATTGCATCAACCCTCGCGTTGGCAACTTTACTCGTCAGGACCATCATGATGTACATATCTTGCCTCGCTCAAATCCCGTCGTCCAACCTCGCTGCAGCCAACGTTCTTCGCTTTGGCAGTTTTACAAGTTCAATTGTTATGCGTACGCATCTCTTGTATTCGCTTCGAATTTCTATGTACAAAACACGCGTCCAGTGCCGTTTCTTCTATCACCAGGCCCGTAAGTATTCGCGCCACGCACAGTAACTGATTCCTTTAATTCCGTATCTCCGCGATAGCAAGTTGCTCAATGGAATTCAGGAGCATTCCTTCAATACGTTCAGCCCTAATACCCGGTCGTTCGCTCTCTTGCTGACGTGTCGCATTGGCGGTGCGTTCTCTCTTATTCGGCGCATACAACCCCCCTACCATTGGCTTTTCACTTTTTTCTTCATTCCAATACAACCTATGCACGAAACATGCATCCAGTGCCGTTCCTTCTATCACCTGGCCCGTAAGTGTTCCATTTCTCTCAATTCGTGTCTCGCGTGCTAACCGATTATTTTAATTCCATATCTCCGCGATAAAAAGTTCCCTAATGTGGTCCTCTGAGATTTTACTCTATACGGCCGGTTACAATATCGCCTCGTTTGCCCCCGGCAAGGAGAGAAAGAGGCCGCAGCCCTGAGCACCACCACCTCGCCTCCGCATTTGTAGACTACATTCTACGTACGCCTCGTACTCTCGGCTACTCTAGAATTCACACTTTGGCGTGCACGCCCAATAGTTGGCATGTCACCTGTGACAAGTGACCTGCCAGTGACCCGGCGGCTGGGGCCTCACTCTCCTGCCCTCCGATCTCTCCGAGTCATTCTACCCTCTCTCTCTCGCAATCATTTACATGTATGAGCGTTGATCTCGCGTTGGCTCGTGTGTTGAGGACTTTACTATCACGTACTAGTAGTCGTCAGGTGTTGTTTGGTGGTTTTGATTGCGTGTCCACCCGTTTTGCGGAAGAAGTACATTAGCGTAGTTCTGGTAGTTTTGGTAAGCTGACAAGCCTTTTCCGTTCGCAGGTCGCTGAACCATGTCCTCGAAGATCAGATTCCCCCTCCACTACGTTTTGATCGCTATATCGAGCTCTACCCCTGTAAGTCGGAACCCACTGAGGATGAACTTCCAGATGTTCTCGGATGATATTTTCATGATACCATTAATGCTACAAGCGTAGTGCCCTGCTTACCATGGCAGTCACCACGCCGCTGACTCCCCTAGTCTCGCTCACATGGACTGGCCCGTGATCTGGTCTGTGAAGCCTTCAAGCCACAACCCAAAATACTGCATTTTCAAATACAATATTCAACTTTGACTGTATGGTCCATACCTACTACTGTATATAATGTTATAATACTATTTTATATACTGTCAGTGATGCCTCAAGCTCAACCAATATCAGAAGGTATCAGTGCATCAATCCAGGCAAATAGATAGACAGATTATAAGACCTGGTAATGCCCGTTACCCTGTTTGCAGAGTGGGAATCATTGATCTCCTCTTGCCAGAGTGGCAAGGAATGTATCAGTTGAAGAATCAAGGGTGGTAAGCTCTGATAATACCTTATGCTGGAGTAACATACTGGGAATTAGAGGATCCTTCAATGGAATTTGGACAAATGAATTGTAAGCCCTGATAGTGTCTTATATAGCAGCTACAGACAGGAATTCATTGACCATATTCTACAAGAATGACAAGTAATTATACTAGACCCTGGCCAGAGTGTATCAGCAGATACAATTCAGATAAACAAATAGTAAAATCTGATAATGTGCTATATGGCAGCTACAGAGTGGAATCAGTTGATCAACAGGTGGTCTTTCAAGAAAGTTCTGACAAACAGATTATAATAGGTTATCCAGCAGCAGCAGAGTTATAACTGTTGATAACATCCTACAAGTGTGTCATGCAAGGTGTCAATACAAGATCTGCCAATACAAACCCGATATATTAGTTGAAAGTCCTGATAATGTTATATATAGCAGCTACAGACAGGAATTTATTGATCACAACCTACAAGAGTGATGGATGGTGTATCATTTCATGATCATTTGTTGCAAGTCTTTGAATGATAGATAAGTCCTGATAATACCTTATATAGTAAAGGCAAGGTGGGAACTATTGATCAGAGCTATCTATTTATACCAGACACTGGCCGAAACCCTGATGACCTCGCTGTTATAATTGTTTCCAGCTGCACCCTGCAAACTCTAAAGAATGCCCTTTCTTCAAAGCACAATTCAGCCATGATGATATTAGAAGTCTACGTACAAAATGTAGTCGGTGAGTTCAAGAAATGAGAGCAGAAGAAGCAAAAAATGGTAACCGCAAAAGTAACACTTGCCCTATATTGCCTAAGGCTGCACCGATCACCACGCCTCCTGCTAACCAATTGCAGACCACCAAAGCTGCTCCACGCAGTATATTTGCGCAAGCCAGTGCCATGGGCTTTGCCGACATGCACGAGGACCACCACAAGGACCTACATGAGGACAATGAAGATCCTGCCGACAATTCACCCTCCAATGTTTAATTACAATCACAATATTCTCTCCTCCTTCTCCTTCTCTTTTCAAAATGTTCACAAAAACTGAAAATACACTCACGCCCTTCTCGAATCAGCTTCGTCATCTTGTGACATCCTTTTCATTCAGGAGGCCCATTTTGGCTTCATATGTAATACTGTCAGCGTTGTCTCAGAATCAGGCGACCCTATCTTCAGCCCTGTGCATCATGCTGCCTGGGAATGCTTACACAAGCAAACAATATATGAAAACTCTCTCGTATGTGTTTATATTAACAAACACATTCTTCCCAACTTCACATTGCACACTGATCCACACATGATACCTCATGAGAATATACTAACCTTCACACTCATGCGCATCATCGACAACAGCTCCGCACTGCTCATCTGTCTCTATAACAGACCTTCAAATAATTCAGCTATTCACCGCCTTATTGACAACCTTCACATTAATTCCTTTAATCCCTCTATCATACAAGGTGACCTTAATCTTCATTCTAGCAAGTGGGACCCCACTCAGGCTGTCCTTTCATCTCCGGAACTTTGCGTCCAACTACTCAATGCGCTCACGTTGAAAAATCTCCTTTTAGTCAACAATGATGGTCTCCCCACCTGGCATCATGATGTCCATACTTCTCGAGTGCTTGACCTTATCTTCGCTCACAGCTCACTCCTTCAAGGTGAAAAATTCACCTATCAGAACAATATAGAGGGCAGAGGCCCAAGTGATCATTCATTACTCAATCTTTTCCTCAGCTCTAACGCTGCTCACTATAAACAGGCCTTCATCGCCAAAGATTCAGATAATGAGTTTGATTTCACTTGCGATCTAGCCAACACCATTATCAATATTCTTGGTGTGGACGACCTTAGAAATGTCCAATGTAAGGCTAACAATTTTAGCTCTCACATGGCCGAGTCTTGGATCAACAGCTCTAAGTCCCCACCTGACAAAAGCAACCCAAACCCTTGGTGGAATCGCACCTGTCAAATGGCTAAAGAGATTTATGAATTTGATCGATCTGACAATAACTGACAGGCCTATAACAGCGCCATCTTCTCTTCCTGATCTGACTTCTTTAAAGGCAAGTTAGACGAAATGTCTCATCTTAATAAACCATGGGAAGGAATACGCTGGACGAAACCATGCCCCCCACCTTCATACTCGCAAATATGCTCTGACAGCCACGTTGTCACATCACAGACTGACCTTTTTGATGTCATGCACAATCAATTTGTCAAAATCAACCTTTCATCAACGGTCGATTGGGACTTCATCAATTCCCTCGAAGACAGGCCAATTAGGCACGCTCCTCGGATCAGTGCCACAGAAATCACACAAGCCCTCCAACATATGACCAATACATCCACACCAGGCCCTGACCACATCACTTGGCGCCTTCTGAAATTAGCACTCTCCAACCCCGCTGTTGTGGACGGCCTCGTCTTCTACTTTAACCAGATCTTCGAC
>WNGO01004800.1_pt1 | contig 14263 bp, 8 predicted proteins | sample 5400511 | NCBI WGS metagenome assembly WNGO01 (sample SAMN13153380, study PRJNA577476) | soil metagenome | isolation source: 20 cm soil or saprolite under Garry oak tree replicate 2 | place: USA:California | collected 2016-06-15
CAAAGAATGAGTTGCAGAACGGTGACTTCTCCGCCTTGTTGGGAGCGCCAACGGGGGCCACCAATCCCTGTGACAACACGCCGGTTCTGAGGGGACAGATTTTTGACCCGGCAACTCTTTCCTGTCCGACGGGTTTCGTGGGCGGCCGCATCGCCTTCCCCGGCAATATCGTTCCCCCGTCGAGTTGGGATTCCGTTGCGAAAAAGATCCTGGGCTTCCTGACCGTCCTGCCAAATCAAGCACCTACCGCACAAAACCTGAATGGCCTGACCAATAACTTTCTCTTCCTTTCCAGCCAAAAGCGCCGCGATACTACGATGAGTTTTCGGATCGATCAGAACTGGGGAACCAAGAACAAGTTCTTCTTCTCCTACAGCAGCCGGGACCAGGGCGCTCCTAACGGAGGGGACGATTTGCCGGGTCCGCTTAACAATAATTTCTTCAACATCAATTTTACCCACTACCTGCGGTTCGGCTGGGATTACACGCCGAGCTCCAACTGGCTGAATACTTTCACCGTCGGATTCAACCGCCTCAGCAATTTAAGCAAAGCTGCCAGCGACAATGGCACAAACTGGCCGGCGCTCCTTGGGATTTCCAATGCCAGCGGTACCGTGTTCCCCCAGATTAGTTTCAACGGCAGCCCGGTTAGCATCGGCTATACGGGATTCAGCACGGAAAGCGACAATGGCCACATTCCCAACAGTCTTGTCACTGCGGACAACGTCAGTTGGGTCAACGGCCGGCACTACTTCCATTTCGGTGCCGAGTGGAGGGCCTATCAATACTCGTTCATAGGCACCGGGGACACTTCGCCTAACTATGGATTCAACAATTTTCAGACCGCGTTCGCCCCCAACGACACAACTACTGGCGATCCGTTCGCCAGCTTCTTGCTCGGACTTCCCAATCAGGAGCAATTGTCTATAACCTCGGTCAATCCTCGCCTGAACTCCAACTATTTCGCCGCGTACGTCCAGGACGATTTTAAGTTGCGCAGGGATTTGACCTTCAACCTGGGTTTTCGCTACGACGTGGATACCCCGCGCCATGAGTCTCATGATGCCCAATCCGTTTTGGATCTCGCAGTTTCTAACAACGGAACTGTCCCTCCTACTCCCAACCCCGTGCCCATTGTTCCCAGTGTGCCGGGTGCTCTGGTTTATGGCCACAATGCGACCGGCGCAAAAATCTACTACAAGGACTTCGGGCCACGCCTCGGCTTTGCTTTTGCCCCGAATGAATTGTTTGGCCGTTTTCGCAATTTAGTAATCCGCGGCGGCTATGCCATCTATTACGCTGCACTCTTCTACGACGATCTCCCCACGGGCACCATTCAGTTCAGCAGCGGCACGACCGTTCAACCTACCTTTACTTCCGGTAACAATTTCAGCCCTGTCCAGGCGCTCTCGGCCGGCTTCCCGACCTTCACGCCTCCCAAGAACAGCACCGACCCCGCTCTCCTCAATGCCCAAAACGTCGGTTACATGGCGAAGAGCTACGGGCGGCCGGCAATGACACAGAATTGGAGCCTTGAAGTCCAGAAACAGCTGGCAACAGACCTCATTTTGAGTATGGGTTACGTGGGCATCAAGGGCGACCACCTCCATACCAACATCGCCCAGGTCAACGCACTCAATCCGAAATTCTATAGCTTGGGAAATGCATTATCCGATTCCGTCACGAGTGCGTCAGGCCAGGCTACTCTTGGCTCTCTCGGCGTGACTGTGCCGCCCTGGTTTGAGCCTCTGTACGGTCCCACGGGCGTTAGCCCGGGCAATGATACCGTGGCTCAACTGCTCCGGCCCTTTCCGCAATATCTGGACGTTGGCGGTAGCAACAACAGCAAGTGTTCCTGCCTCGAAAATCTCGGAACGTCCACGTACAACGCGTTTCAAGCTAAGCTAGAGCGCCGATTCCGCAACGGATTGAATCTACTCGCCTCCTACACCTATTCAAAGACACTGACCAACGCAGATAGCGCCATCCCCGTGTTTTCCGGCTTCTCCTCGAACGAATTTGCCGCGCAGAATCCCTTCAACCCAAACTCTCAGAAAGCCTTGAGCTATCAAGACACGCCGCATATGTTGGTGGTTAGCTATCTCTATCAGCTTCCCGCGGGGCCGGGGAAGAAATACCTGAATCACGGAGTCGCCAGCAAAGTCTTAGGCGGATGGCAAGTCGGGGGAGTGCAACGCTACCAGAATGGCACGCCAACAGTCCTGAACACTTATGTAGCCTCACCCCCCGGAACCGACGGAGCATTCCGTCTTAGCCTGGTTCCAGCTGTGCCGATATTGGCTCCCGACCATGGTTCGTTCAACGCAAGCAACACAAACAGTGCCAATAGCGGGTGCACCGAAGACGCGAATGGAGTCTTCACTCCAAATTCCACGAACAACTTCTTCAATTGCGCTGCCTTCCTTGATCCTAATGCCTCGAACTTGGTCGCACAACGTGGATACGTCTACGGAAATGCTCCCTTAGTCTTGGGCAATGTCCGCAGCCAGCACTTCTTCAATGAGGATTTCGCGATCCAGAAACGAACGCCTTTTCACGAAAACCAAGCGATTATCTTCAAGGCCGATATACCGAACGCCTTCAACCGGCACGTTTTCGGAACCTTGGATGGATGGCCAGGGGACGGCAACTTTGGAGCTCCCAAAGGCCTTGGCGTTGTCAGCCCGACACGGCAAATTCAGTTTACTTTGCGTTACGAATTCTGACGTTTCGCTGCAATTGCAGCCCCGGATCCTCCAGCTAACCCGTAGCAGGAGGATTTTTCTTGCAGACAACTATTGCCAGAAGAGGTTTCAGTTGGGTGTAAAATTGCTGGGTGAAAGCAAATATGCAAAAATCCTTCTGGTGCTCGGCTGACATGGGCCTTGGCCGCATCCCATTTCGAAACTTCTGCCCCGGAGTTTTGCTCTTATTTGCAGCTCTGCCTTGTTTGGCACAAACACCGGTGACGGCCGCTGTCATGCAAGAATTCCAACAGGCGTCCGAATCCATGCGGCTAGGGAATCTCGACCAAGCGGGGAAAGGTTTTGCGGCCATCGTCAAGCAAGCACCGACCTTTGCGGAAGCATTTCTGAACCTCGGCCTGGTTCGGGAAGAACAGGGCTGCCATGAAGAGGCGATTGCGGATTTCCAGAAAGCGTTGCAACTCAAGCCCAGGCTGCGCGGAGCAAATCTTTTTCTGGGGATCGCGGAATATCGAACCAACAAGTTGGATGCCTCAGTGGCTGCCTTGCGCAAGGAAACCACCAGCAGTCCAAAAGATGCCAACGCGCGGATGTGGCTGGGAATCGTTGCGCTGGAAAAAGGAGACGGCGATGAAGCCGTCCAGGCGCTCGACCAAGCGGCAAAGCTCTCTCCGGATAACGTGGATATTCTCTATCACCGCGGCCGCGCCCATCTCTACGTTTCCCAGGGGAGCTATGCGCGCATGTTCAAAGCCGACCCGAAATCTTGGCGCGTACGTCAGGTACTTGCCCAAGCCAACGCCGACGCCGAACGCCACCTCGATGCCATTGCCGAATATCAGGAAGCGATCAGGCTCGCTCCGAATCAGCCGGGACTCCACGAAGAATTGGGCTCCGAATTCCGGAATGCGGGTAAGCCACTGGAAGCGGAGACTGCCTTTCTACGTGAGTTGGAAATCGATCCGTTCAACGCCCTGGCTCGATACAAGCTCGGGGTGCTGGCCATTGAAAAAGGAGACGGCGCGAAGGGCAAGGAGCTCATGGAAGCCGCATTGCAAGCAAAGCCCGGACTTCTTCATTCCGATTACAATCGGGCCCGTGCGGAAATGCTCCTCGGCAACGACGCTGCCGCTGCGCAACTCCTGGAGCGTGCCACGTCCGCGCCCGGCTCCGATCCCGAAGTCGTCCAGCAAGCTTGGTATCAGCTCGGAATCGTCTACCGTCACCTTCATCGCATCGAAGACGCGCAAAAGGCCATGGGCACATTCCAGAGGCTCAAGGATGCGGAGGCGGAGAACTCGCAAAAAGCGCTGAAGCGATACGAAGCCCATCAGAATCCCAATGCAGCCCAACCACCACCTTCGCCAGAGAATCCTCAATGACAAAGAATTAAGGACACGAGTGAACCTGCTGCCAGAATTCGTGAGGAGGATTTTGCGCCTCGCACCCTTGCTGTGCTTTCTGGCGGCATTAACCGTCTCTGCCCAATCGGTAAAAAACATAAAGGGTTCTCCAGCCGCTCAAACCCCGGGCTTCGTTCATATCAACGGAGTTGAATCCTCGGAGGATCTGCACGAGGCGCTCCTTGAGAAGCCCGCGCTGCAGTTCTCGTCCTCGCAACCAACGAATCTCACCGTCCGCGTGGACGAATCTCGCACTTACCAGCAAATCGATGGCTTCGGCGCTTCTATCACCGACTCTCCTGCGTGGCTTCTCTCGCAAAAACTTATGCCAGCTCAACGAACCGCGCTCCTCAGGCAGCTCTTTGACACAAAGCAAGGCGTCGGCCTCGCCATTCTTCGCCAGCCTATGGGTTCAAGCGACTTTTCTGTTGCAGACTACGGCTATGACGATCTACCGCCCGGGGAATCGGATCCCGAACTGAAGCATTTCACCATCGATCGTGATCGTCAATACATTCTTCCCGTTCTTCGCGAAGCACTCGCCGTCAATCCCAAGCTCAAAATCACCGCCAGCCCCTGGAGTCCTCCGGGATGGATGAAAACCTCGGGATCCATGATTGGGGGCACGCTATTGCCGTCGTCCTTCACGCCGCTTGCGCGCTACTTCGTGCGCTTCGTGCAATCTTACGAAGCTGCGGGCGTGCCGATCTTTGCCATTACTCCCCAGAACGAACCGCGCAACCTTCCTGGCGACTATCCGGGCATGGGGATGACTGCCGAGGAACAAACCGTCTTCATCCGCGAGCATCTCGGCCCCGCTTTTCGAAACGCCCATCTCAAAACCAAGATCATGGCCTTCGATCACAACTGGGACATGATCGACTTTCCCGACAAGATCTTGAGCGACCCCAAAGCCGCGGAATTCTCCGCAGGTACTGCCACACATTGCTACGGGGGCGGCCCGGAAGCCAGACCAAACTCCACGACCATTTCCCCGCAAAAGGCATCTGGCTCACGGAATGCTCCGGAGGAGAATGGCAAAAAGGCAACTTGCTTGTTGCTCAGGCGGATCTCATTATCGAAACGATGCGGAATTGGGGGCAGAGTGTCGTTCTGTGGAACCTCGCCCTCGATCAAAATCACGCGCCGCATCTGGGTGGTTGCACAGACTGCCGCGGCGTAGTAACCATCGACCACTCAAAATCACCGGCGACGGTCACCCCACGGTGGACTTCACCGCTCTGGCCCACGCCAGCAAATTTGTCGCCGCGGGTGCTGTTCGCATCGATTCCGTCGCATCCGAGCAATCGCCGCTCAACATGTCTTCAGGGGAACCTATTGCGGTTTGGAGGATGCAGCACGGCTCTGAAGTTCCGCTGTTCGATCGAATTCTGCCTTGGCTCGGCTCAGGGCTTTCATCTCTTTGTACAACTTTCCCAATTGATAGTGCGCGATCTCTTTGTACAACTTTCCCAATTGATAGTGCGCGGCCGGATCATCCGGCGCGAGCTGCACCGCTTTTTCCAAATCCCTTTGCGCGTCTGGTAACTTTCCCAGCCGTAAATATGCCGTTCCCAGCTTCAGGCGGCAAATCGCATCTCTCGGCGCGAGTTCGACGGCTTTTTGGAGCAGCGGAATCGCTTCGCCCGCCCGCGATTGCTCCATCAGCAGACTTCCCAAGTTTAGGTAGGGTTGCTCACTCGGACGCACGCTTTGCTCCTGCCATTGGATTGCCTTGCGATACGCATCGATCGCCGCATCAGGTTGTGCTTCCGATTCCAGAATCAGTCCCAAATTGTTTTCAGCTTTGGCGTCATGCGGATCCATCTCCAGTACCGTTAAGAATGCTTTGTGTGCTTCGGGAACTCGGGATTTCGTGTAATACGCGCGCCCCAGAAAATACCAGGCTTCCTTATTATTTGGCTCAGCCTCCACGGCTTTCTCCAGCCACTTGATCGCGTCCGGATAGTCATTCAACAAGACATAGTTTAGACCAACGATTTTCAAGTCATCGCCTGTTGGTGTCCGAAGTTGCGCCGCTTTTGTATACGTCGCCAGCGACTCCGCGGCTTTGCCCTCCCGGTGCAACACATAGCCAAGCAAATAAAGCGCGTCGTCAGAAGCAGCATGCACCAGCAAATAACGCCGCAACGCACCCTCCGCCGCCGTGAATTGCTCTAGATGAATGTAAGCCTTGCTTTCGTAAAGCAAGGCATCGGTTGCGCCCGGAGCGGCTTCTTCGGCCCGAGCGAAAAGCGCAACTGCCGAATTGAAATTCCCCTTGCTGAATTCGCTCAGCCCAAGCGCTAAATCGCCCGATGTTTGCGCGGGGCTAGCAACGGCGCAAACGCAACAGGCGAGAAATGAGACCAACACGCCTATCCTGACCTCAGCAGCGTCTCCCCACTTTCTTCTACCAGCGCTGGGATCCGCTTGGTTCATCGATTTGCAGAATCTGATTCGCATGAACATCTTTCAATGTTTGCACAATCCCGCTCGGCCAGCGCACCTGAATCTGTTGAACGACTTCGTTTTTCCCGAGCCCAAAGTGCACACGTCTGTCGCTTGCCGAAAGGTAGCTACTCGTCGTCGTAACTGTCGCAAATTGCGCTCCGCTTGCCGTCACAGCTTTCACTTCGGCGCCAATTCCATCTCGATTGCTCTGGTGGCCTGAGAGTTTCAACAAAATCCAATGATTCTCCATGGGTGTCTCGTTATGAAGCAGGTACGCCGGCCCTTCATTCGTATTCACAACCGCGTCCAAGCGCCCATCGTTGTCCAAATCTCCGGTCGCCATTCCTCGCGCCACCCACGGCTTCTGAAATAACGCCCCAGACTGAGCGGACACATCGACAAAACTCTTACCAGTATTTCGCGCCAGCAACATAGGCTCGCGGTATCGCAGATTCGGGAGCGTCAGCTCCACGGTATCCAGATCGTGCCCCTGCGCAATCAACAGGTCTTTCCACCCGTCATTGTCGTAGTCGAGAAAACGAACACCCCATCCCGAATGGGCCAGCGTTATCTTACTGATTCCTGCAGTCGTGCTCGCATACGTGAATGATCCATCACCGTTGTTTCGATAAAGTGCGTATCGCTGATTCGCCAGGTCAGTAACCACAATGTCTGGCCAGCCATCATTGTCATAGTCTGCGAAATCCACGCCCATGCCTGCATATGTTCGGCCGTCAATATCCACGGCCACTTCGGAGGGCAGCCCTACCTCTTCAAACGTTCCATTTCCCTTGTTGTGGTACAAAAACTCTACCATTGAATCGTTGGCCACAAACAAATCGATATGTCCATCGCGATCGTAGTCCGCGATTGCCAGTCCTAAGCCCTTTCCAGCCCGCGCGAGTCCTAGCTTTGCGGCGACTTCTGTAAAAGTTCCATTTCCGTTGTTGTGATATACGAGCGGAGAAACCGGTTTGAAGAAATCTGGATGGCAATACGCTCGGTATCCTTCTTTGTGTTCTCCACACCAGACGTCGTCAAAATCCCATTCGAGATACCGCAGCACGACCAAATCAAGGAATCCATCGTCATCCAGATCAACCCATGCAGCACTCGTCGACCAGCCACTGCCTCCGACGCCGGCTTTTTGTGTCACATCGGTGAAAGTGCCATTGCCATTGTTGTGATAGAGCTTGTTCCCGCCGTATGTGGTAACATACAAATCCTCGTAGCCGTCATTGTCGTAATCCCCGACGGCTACTCCCATCCCGTAACCCGTTCCTTGCAGCCCCGCTCTCTCTGTAACGTCTTCGAACGTGCCGTCTGTCTTCTGGTGATAGAGCCGGTTCCAATACTGCGGCCCTGTTTTCTGTGGAATCGTTCCCTTCGGTGTCGGATCGCCGAGTGGTGCACCGTTGACCAGGAAAACATCCAGACGCCCGTCGTTGTCGTAGTCAAACAGCGCAACTCCCGCTCCCATGGTTTCGAGCAGGTATTTCTTAGAGGTGTGCGACGCCTGGTACCGGAAATTTATTCCGGAGCGCTCTGTAATATCCACGAACTTTCCAGGAGTACCTGATGGAGACGCCGGTGGAGTGGAAGCGCGCTCCTGACCGGCCAGGCGCATCAGCGGAACGGGAAGCAATAAGCAGAGAAGCAGAATTACAAACCAGCCATTAATGTTTCCATAATGCCAATGTCGAACAGCGGTTTTCGGCCGACGTTTCACGGCGCGACGATTCCTTTGCCTTCCTTCACCGTATAGATGCGGTCGACGGCGGGAATCGTGATCTCTTCCTTCGCTCCGCTAGGCCAGTGAACCTCTACCCGGTCTACTTTCGTTGCTGCTCCAAGGCCGAAGTGCAGGCGTTGGTCGGAACTCGACGCATAGCTCCCACCGCTGAAGACGTCTCCGCGTTGTCGCGCGCCTCCTGCCGTGACAAACACCTTGGCTCCAATCGCATCACGGGGACTCTTAGGGCCCCCCACCAATTCTAATGTGATCCAATGATTCGAGTTCTTGACCACATTGCGTAACAATGTAGGCGTCGAATCGATGTTGTTCAGGACCACGTCAATGTGCCCGTCGTTGAATAGGTCACCGAACGCCGCGCCTCGTGCCGTTACAACAACCGCCAGGCCGCTTCCTGTTGCCGGCGACACCTCCTGGAATTTCGATCCATCCAGATTGCGGAGCAGCAGCGGGCGCTGCGCCCAGGTCGTTCCCCAATCCTGTAAGTCAACTCCCGGATACACGTGCCCGTTGGCCACAAAAATGTCGAGCAACCCGTCGTTATCGTAGTCGAGAAATCCTGCGCCCCAACCCAGAAACGGGATTGTCAGTGTCGCGATTCCAGCGCGAAAACTGACGTCGGCGAACGCCGCGTCGCCTTCATTCCGGTAAAGCGTGTTGTAATCGTCGGAGAAATTCGTGATGTAAAAATCGATTTTACCATCGCGGTTGTAATCGCCCACTGCGATTCCCATAGCGGCTTGCTCACGTCCGTCATCGTTCAATGCAAATCCCGAAAGATAGCTGGTATCCTCAAACGTGCCATCGTGCTTGTTTCTGTAAAGATACTTTGGCACGGAATCGTTCGCGACCGCCAAATCGACCCACCCGTCGTCGTCCACGTCCACAAACACAGACGAAAAGCCGTAATATCCCTTCGCATCGGCAACGCCCGCTTTCACGCTCACGTCTGTAAACGTGCCGTCGCCATTGTTGTGAAACAGGTGATCGCTTTCTCCCGGCAGGCCCCGCGGGCCGCACATGACCTCGACCCCGCGAAACTGGCAAAACCCCGCCGGAATCCCGCCCTTGCCCGCGATCGGAGGGTTATCAGGATTGAACTTCGCGTAGCCGGGAACAAATAGATCTAGATAGCCATCGTGATCGTAGTCGCCCCACGTTGCGCCGGTCGACCATCCCCCGAGTGTGACACCTGCAGCTTCTGCAACGTCGGTAAACGTGCCGTCGTGATTGTTATGATAGAGGCGATTCTTGCCAAAGTTCGATACGTATATGTCCGGCCAACCATCGTTATCGAATTCTCCGATCGCCACGCCGAAGCCCCATCTTTCATTGGCCACACCAGCTTTTTCTGTGACGTCGGTGAATGTTCCGTCATGGTTATTGTGCAGGAGCATCGCGCGTGGCGGGGCCTCCTTGCCTTTCAGCGCTGGAAACGTTGATCCGTTCAGCAGATAAATATCAAGCCAGCCATCGTTGTCATAATCGAGCAGCGCCACCCCAGAGCCAGGCGTCTCTAGAATCGTCCCTTTTTCGGGCCCTCCTGACCGGTGATGGAATTTGTCGATGCCGGCCGCATGGGTCACATCGATAAAGATAACTGGTGCGCCGTCGACAAAGCCTCCGGCCGTGATCGGCCGCGAAAGTGCATCCTTCACTGGAGCGTGCGCCCCGCCCGTGCTCATGCCGCTTTGTTGGTTCTTGGCCGTTTCCTTTTCTGGGGGATTTTGTTGCGCCAGCACGGAATTCAGAAGCAGAGTCAAACAAATGGCTTGCAGAATCGCTGTGGAGAAAAGGTACCCAGATTGGCTGGATCGCGAGGATAGCGTCACGTCCCAAGTGGGTCCTTTAGCCCAAAAGGCATCTTCGCACAAAGTTGGCGAGCGGGTCTAACTTACGGGAAGGGCCATATCTTATGGCTAGCCGTCGCCGGGGAGTTGGTGTCTCTCCCGAGTCAGTCGGAAAAGCGGGAGGAATAAGTGAACGTTAAGCGCCGAACACCATTGAAAACCAGATACTGAGACGCGAGAACAGAGAGTTTTTCGGCTCGCCACGAACCTAAAGGGACGATTGTTAGAGGCTGCTGCGGAACGTTGCTGCGACAAACAGTTAGCATGACGCGACTCGAAAAAATCGATATTTTCGGGTGTCCGCCGCGACTAACGCTCACCGAGTTAGGATTGAGGCCAACTAGTAGAACCTAGAGCGCCGGGTGTGGGAGAGGATTTCTCGGAGCAACTTTGGAGCAGGCCAAGGATGGCTCGAAACTCGCAAGCGCAACCGGAGCAACGACTTAGATTGAATTTGCGTCCACTTAGAAGGCAGACGCTCTATCCAACTGAGCTACGGGCGCACTGCGCGTATTGATTCTAAACCATTTATCGAGAAGAAGAGCACGATTTTGGGCCGTTTACCCCTGCCGAAATGGCAGACGGTCTATGAAACTTAGTTACCGACTGATCCTTTGCTACTCATTTGATTCTACTAAAGTTGTAAAACCAATTCGACCTCCGATTCCTCCGGAATCTTGGAGCAACTCGGAGCAAGTGGAACGGGCGGAGCGGTGAAACCGACGCCCATTGACTGCGCCTCCGCAAAACGAAGGCCAAGTTTCCAATGCAAACGAGAGTACGTCACTGACATCGTCTCGGGCGGGTACCCCATCCAGAAGTGGTTGATGACTTCGCTCGCGATATCATCTCCTCGAACGCCGATTCTAGACCTCTTTTTTGGCCCGCCAGTACCCATAGCTGGAAGAGCTCCACCATCACTCCGGCCAAACCTCTTCTGCCGAAGAGCGTAAGTCGAGACGAACACAAAACTTCAATGGAAGGTTCGCCTACCCATCGTTAAGGGCTCCGAACTAGGCAATCACGGCCACGGGGAGCGCTTGAGCACGTTCAGACTCTTGGTGGTAGAATACGCGGCAGAAAGAGTCCTTCACTCTGCCACCCGTTCGGCGGACGCGCATAAAAAACCTATGTCTTATCGCCCGAAAGTGTTTTACGGTTGGTGGGTTATTGCGGCGTGTTCACTGGGGTTGTTCCTCAGCACAGGTCCCGTTGTTGTGTTCTCGTTCGGCGTTTTCTTGAAGTCTCTTATTCAGGATTTTCATGCCGGCCGCGGAGCGATTTCGTTTGCTTTCACGTTGCACAATCTCACAGGCCCGATATGCGTTCCATTGGTCGGCCGAGCGATCGATCGCTTTGGAGCCCGGCGAGTGATTCTGATAGGGACCGCGATCTTTGCACTTATTTTGATTTCCAGCGAATTGCTAGGCACGAGGATTGCGTACTTGTATCTCTTCTATATGGTGCTCGGCCTCGTGTCCGGCGGTGCATCCCCCGTGCCGTACGGGGCGGTCGCCTCACGTTGGTTTGATCAGCGGAGGGGGTTGGCGCTTGGCCTCATGATGCTTGGCTTAGGCATTGGAGCGATCACCCTGCCTTTAATTGCACACAGGCTCATTGCGATCTTCGGGTGGCGTACGGCCTACGCGACCTTCGGATGCGCTGTCTTGTTGATTTGTCTGCCGGTACTGGCAGCCTTGATCAAGGACGACCCAAGACAGAAAGGACTCATGCCCGATGGGGTCGTGCGGGTGGAAGGAGCAGAACGAGGAGAGCACGATCTGGAAGGAATGAGCTGGCGCGATATTTGGCATCAACCTATCTTTTGGCTGTTAATCGGTGCGTTTTTTTTGGCGGGTGGGAGCGTACATGCCTGCGTTCTACACATGCCGGCACTGTTAACCGATCGCGGCGCAAGCGCGCAAGGAGGCGCAGTAGCGAGCGCTATCGTGGGCGTGGCGGTGCTGATTGGCAGAGTAGGAACCGGGTACCTGCTCGACCGATTCCTTGCGTCGCGGCTGGCGATGATTTTATTCGGCGGAGCATCCGTCGGAATTGCATTGCTGTGGGTCGGGAGCGCGGGGAAGGTTGGGTTGTTTGCTGCATTCCTGATTGGACTGGGTATGGGCGGGGAGGGCGACATTATCGCATACAGCGTGAGTCGCTATTTTGGTCTAAGAGCATTCGGCACAGCGTATAGCTACGCCTTTGGCGCTTTTGTGCTGGGGGGCGCGGCGGGCGTCTTTTTGATGGGGGCTGGCTTCGATTCAACGCATTCTTATACTTTGCCGCTGGGGGCATTTTTCTTCGCCATGCTGATAGCGGCGGGGTTGATGAGCCGGCTTGGGCCCTATCGCTACGCTGCGCGACGGGCCGAGCCCGCACTAGGGGTAGCGAATGCCGGGGCCGCGATTCAGGCCTAAGGCGGGATTTTCGCCGAGGTGAATCACTTTTTCGTTCCAGGACAAACTGCGGGGGGAATTATGACGGCGCAAGCTGCTTCAAGCATCACGTCGGCACCGCTTTTGCAGGCACGCAACAATTTGATCCTTCATCAGGCGCTGTACGCCGCAGCCAAATTGGGAGTCGCAGACCTGCTTAATGGTGGAGTGTGCACGACGGCGGAACTTGCCGGGGAGCTGAAAGTCAACGAAGAGGCGCTGTACCGTATGCTCCGCGCACTCGCTAGCCAAGGGATATTCGAAGAGACCACTCCGCGCACTTTTGGAAATTCGCAACTTTCTCGCTCTTTACGGACCGGTGAGCCCGGATCCGTACGTGCGCTTTTTCTCTTCTTCGGGACAGAGCTCTATTATCGATCGCTGGGAGAAATCCTTTACAGTATCCAGACCGGGGAGCCAGCCAGGGCCAAGCTGCTGGGCATGAGTGAGTGGGAGTACCTCCGCCAGCACCCAGAATTGGCGCGGACTTTTGATGACGCGATGACCAGCAACTCTGACCTTACGGGCGCGACGATTGCTGCTGCATATGACTTTGGAGCGTGGGAAAGCATCATGGACGTCGGGGGCGGAAACGGAATCCTGTTGTCACACGTGCTCAAGGCGCACAAGAAGCTGCGAGGTGTCCTGGCGGACCAGCCGCACGTGCTGGAACGTGCCCGGCAGCGCGGGTTTCTGGGAGGCGAGTTGGCGGCACGTACGTCCATTCAAGAGTGCGATTTTTTCCGCGAGATACCCTCCGGTTGCCGGGGATACTTGATGAAGAGCGTAATTCATGACTGGGACGACGAGAAGGCCCGCGAAATTCTGGTCCAGTGCAGGCGAGCGGTTCCGGCCAACGGCGCTCTGCTGCTGGTAGAATGGGGTTTGTCCGAAGCCAACCTCCCCTCGACTGGGAAGCTGATGGATTTGGTGATGCTGGTGCTGACCGGAGGAAAAGAGCGGACCATTGAGGAATACCGCGCGTTGCTCGCGAGCGGAGGATTCCAGCTCCAGAAGGTGACCCCCACAGCGTCTGAATATGCGATTATCGAGGCGATTCCGGCATAGCTATTTCCCGCGCCATTTTGCCCACTATTGGACTCTTCCAATTCGGCTCCATTCATGGCTATAATAGCCATAAGGAAGGAGCTGCCAAATGCGCAGTGTGAATGTGGCGGAACTGAAGAACCGGCTGAGCAAGTACCTTACATTCGCCAAAGGAGGCGAAGAAGTGGTCATCCGAGACCGTAATCTCCCGGTGGCCAAACTAGTTCCGTTTTCGGCCGAAGGTGCCGATGATCAGGAACTCGTGCTGGTTGCGGCAGGGAAACTGCGTCTCCCCAAGGTACGACTCGATGTAAAGGCGCTCTTGAAGATTCCAACGGGAAGCGTTGCAGGGAACAAGGCGATTCAAGCCGTTCTCGCCGACAGAGAAGAAGAACGGTGAAAAAAACGACCGCGTTTTGGGATGCCAGCGCGTTAGTTCCTTTGTGCGTTCACGAAGCCGCGAGTCGTCACGCTCAGTCCCATCTGAGGAGATTTGCGCCCGCAGTTTGGTGGGGAAGCCTCGTAGAAGTGCACAGTGCAATTTGCCGCCTCCATCGCGATAAGGAAATAACCGATCCTGACAAACAAGGTGCGGTGGCACGCCTGCGTT
>WNGO01012154.1_pt1 | contig 14263 bp, 19 predicted proteins | sample 5400511 | NCBI WGS metagenome assembly WNGO01 (sample SAMN13153380, study PRJNA577476) | soil metagenome | isolation source: 20 cm soil or saprolite under Garry oak tree replicate 2 | place: USA:California | collected 2016-06-15
ATACTCAGGTAAATGGCGAGCCCATGGAAGTGCAATTTGAAATAACTACCCCGGTTCCCATCGAAGACGCCGGTCTGTCTTTCCAAGCATGCGATGCCTTTCAACGACCGGTGCTTCATCTTTGGACATTTGATTCGGACCGACCTATGTGTCGCGAGCCGGGGGTTCTAAAGCTTACTTGTCACATTCCTAGGGTTCGGCTCTATATGGGACGCTATAACCTTACAGTGCATTTCGGACAGAGCGGAAAAACAATTCAGACTCTTGAGGGAATTTGCCCGTTTGAAGTGGTCATGCAGGGACAGCATCGAACCGGCACTTGGCAGGCAGGAACATGTTTGTACCTTGAGGAATGTGACTGGAGGAATCAGGAATAACTCTCTATGAAAGTATTCATTCGACAACTAGTTGGTCGGGTATCCCCAAAATACTTGATTCCCGTGCTGACATAGTTGTAACAAACCTTTCCCACACAACCGGCGAGATACTAGAGCACGGTGCGATGTCGATTTTATAGGCCGACATATGAAGGAACAGCAAGATCAAATAGTAGTAGGCTATTACGATCAACACGTGACTTCTAAATTGCGGGATTTCGTAGATGGGAATCCTCGTGTTGAATGCGCTTGGACAACCATAGAAAAATGGGCTCCAGCCCTCCCCAAGAACATCCTTGAGATAGGATGTGGGATTGGAGCTATCTGCTGGCGAATGAAGCGACGATGGCCGGATGCTCGTATTGTGGGCTTGGATATTAGTCCACAGTCAGTGGAGATTGCCAAAAAACTATTTGGCCTTCAAGGGCTGACTTTCGTAGAGGGATCGATGACAAAGGATCTGCTTGCAGATAAATTTGATCTGATTGTGTTGATGGACGTCTACGAACACATATCCAGCAGCGACAGGCCGACTTTACACGATGCGTTGAAACGCGTGTTAGATCAGTTCGGCCGTATTGTTCTTTCGTTCCCTACTCCTCGACATTTATCTTGGTTGCGGGAGCATGAACCGCGTCAGATTCAGCCAATCGATGAGGACGTCAATATCGGGACGATGTTGATAGTTGAGGAAGATTTAGAGAGCGAAATTTTATTATACCAAGAGGTCGGTGTATGGCATGAGGGTGACTATGCACACAGTGTTCTGGGGAAGAGAGGCGAATGGGTTCCTGTTAATAACAATTGCATAGATGCTTATACAATAAGACAGCGTATAGAACACCAGATAAAAAGACTAGTCCGTGCCCATCATGCACCGCTTGAGCCGTCGAGAGAAGAGCGACTCTCTCTGGTTCAAGAGCGCCTAGGGCCAACTTATTATAGAAGCAATTAATTTTCGTTAAAAATGTTCAAACTGTCAGAACATTGTGAATTCCTGACTCCTGCGTGCTCCTCAACTACTGTGGACATCTTTCTTGTTCGCCGGGCTATACTGGATGCTCTTTCATCGCAATTGAAAAACCTACATGGAACAGTCGTCGATGTCGGCTGTGGCTACATGCCCTATAAGCCCTTGGTCTTAGCTTCGCCAAGCCGAGCAGAGAGATACATTGGAATAGATCTGCACGAAAATATTTACCGAAGCCCCGACTTGGAGTGGGATGGGAGCGCTATTCCATTGAAAGAAAAATCGGTTGATTGCGCACTAGCTACCGAGGTCTTTGAGCACTGCCCAGAGCCTGAACTGGTTATGAGGGAAACACTGCGGGTGCTGAAGCCCGGTGGCCTTCTGTTCTTGACCGTTCCTTTCCTTTGGCCATTACATTGTGTTCCGTACGACGAGTATCGATACACGCCGTTTAGCTTGGAACGCCATCTGCGAAAGGCGGGATTCGAACAGATCAAGCTAAGAGCTCTCGGGGGTTGGGATCGAAGCCTAGCTCAGATGATTGGACTGTGGACACTCCGCCGACCAATGTCCACTCGCAAGCGGGCGATTTTTTCCAGATTGGCGGTTCCGTTTGTTCGGTATCTGGCCAAGCATGACACCCTACCTACGGAATTTTATGAGGATTCAATGATCACCGGGATTTCAGCAACCGCGATCAAACCGGCATGATGAATTATCCCCTAGCTATTTTTGCACCGCACATTGGCGCCCCATCGGAGACGTTCATTCGCAGACACATGGAGGACCTTCTACCGGGCCGTACAGCCATAATAGCGACTACTGCTCGCCCACCCTACGGCGGTCACTGGAATGTCGATTGTCCAAAAATAGTCTTGGATCAGGTCGAGCCGGCAAGGCTTGCACGGCGACTTTTTAAGGCCTGTGCAGAAAAACTAGGGTTCAGACGAAGAGATCACTTAGTTGAAAGTGTGAAGCAATTTTTGCGGGATTACGGGGTTAAAATCGTGGTGGGGGAATATTTGGATCTGTCGCTTCCGTGGTTTAGGCTGTGTCGAGAGATGGGGATCAAGTTCTATGGCCACGCTCACGGGTATGATGTTTCAGAAAGATTACGCGAAGCCAAGTGGCGTGCCGAGTATCTGGAATATAACCGTGCTGCCGGTATTATCACCATGAGCCATGTCAGTCGGGACAGACTGGTTAGCCTGGGATTGGAGGCCAGTAAGATCCATATAGTGCAATACGGTGTGGATGTGGCTGCTGAACCGTTGGTACGGGAGAAGGGGCAAATCGTCCGATGCGTCGCAGTAGGGCGGATGGTAGCCAAGAAAGCGCCGATTTTGACGCTCGATGCGTTTCGACGAGCTGCTGATGTCTGCCCTGATTTGCGGCTGGACTACGTGGGGACCGGTGAGTTACTACCGGCGGTCCAACATTTTGTCCGTGCATTCAATTTGGGCGACAAAGTGACTCTGCATCGCGACCAACCAAATGAAGTTGTGCATAAACTTCTAAAGGCGGGAGATATATTCGTTCAACACAGTATGATTGATACCGAGAGCGGTGATGAGGAGGGTTGCCCAGTAGCCGTTCTCGAGGGGATGTCGCATAGTCTGCCCGTAGTTTCAACTTGGCATGCAGGAATTCCCGAAGCTGTAGTGGATGGTACTACAGGTTACTTGGTTGACGAAGGAAATAGTATTGCAATGGCCGAACGAATCCTGGCACTTGTGCAAAATCCTGTTCTGCGTCGCGAGATGGGAATATCTGGTTGGGAGCGCGCGCGGGAACATTTTTCATGGGAAAAAGAGAAGATGAAGCTGGTGAACCTTCTTGATCTCCAACGGTAATCCCGGACTTCGAGCTGATTATGCAGGGATTAGTTAGCATAGTTGTGCCTGCATTCAATAGGGGCTTTATAATTGGCGCGGCTTTGGAAAGCATCTTGCACCAGACCTATCAGAACTGGGAGGCCTTGGTCGTCAATGATGGTTCGAGCGATGGTACAAGACAGATTGTCAGAGAGTACGCGAGAAGAGACGCGCGGATACGCCTTATTGAGCATGAGCATCAAAAAGGCGCTCAAGCCGCGCGAAACACTGGCATTCGGAGTGCACGAGGCGGATGGATCGCTTTTTTAGATTCCGATGATCGGTGGCTTCCGCACAGTTTAGAGGCGAGACTAAAACTCACACAAAACGGGTTACGGCACGTAATTCATTCGGACTGCTACGTGCTTTTATCCGGAAGCAATAATCCCGAGCGATTTGGTGTTCCACCAATGCAGGGACAGGTTTATACGGAGTTGCTTCAAAGGTCCGGCCCGATGTTTCAGGCGTTACTCGTTTCAAGGGACGCGTTAACTGCTATTAATTATTTGGATGAAAGTATTGTCGCCTACCAAGAATGGGATACGGCCATTAGGCTTGCTCGGCACTGCTCCTTTGAATTCGTGACGGAACCGACGTTCATCTACGATTGCCGCCATGCAAGCACGATATCCAAGGATCGGCTGAGGGAAGCGCTGGGTTACCAGCAAATTGTCGATAAACATCGATGGCCGATCCTCCGGTACTTGGGGCCGAAAGTTTTGGCCCATCACTACGAACAGGCAGCTTTTTTCTATCACAAGGCGAAGGACGAGAAGCGCGCGAAGCGCTGCTCTGTCAAGGCGAAGATCTGCTGGCCATTCCGAAGGGGGCTGGTCCCGTGGGGGAGAGGCCTTTTCTAACATAAAGATCGACAAAGATATGGATCCATGCGTATCGGAATTCTTCCTAATTTGTCTCCCGACAGCGGCGGTATATATCAATACAGCAAGAATATACTGCATGCATTGAGTGCGTGGAGCGAGAGCCAGACTGGCGACAGGCTTGTATTGCTCTCCAATGCTGATCATGATTTCTCTGCGACCCCGCTGGAGCAGGACGGTTGGGAAATCATACCTGTAGTCACCGGGATACGACCGCCGTTCAGAGACCGGGTATTGGACGGCGTCCGTTGGGCAGTTGGAGAGGGGCCCCACCGCGATGCACTGCGATGGCTCTGGAGGCAATTTGTCAGCTCTCGTGCCGGTGTCAGATTCAACGGCCGGTATTCCAACTTCGAAGTGATTCGCCCTCACGCCGAGCTGCGTCAATGCTTTCTCAGCAAACGCTTGGATTTGTTGTTGTGCCCGTATCCAACGCCGATCTCCTTCGAAACCGGTATGCCTTACGTGATGGCCGTTCACGATCTGCAACACCGGCTTCAGCCCGAGTTTCCCGAAGTGTCGGCGAACGGCGAATGGGAATACCGCGAGTATCTGTTTCGCAACGGTTGCCGTCATGCGACGTTAATTGTTGCTGATTCAGAGGTGGGTAAGGAAGACATTCTTGGTATTTATGGACGGTATGGAGTAACCGAAGACAAGATCAAAGTTTTACCGTATTTGCCGGCAACCTACCTTGTAAGGGAGGTCTCGGATACCGAGCGACAGAGACTTCGAACAACGTATCATTTACCTGACCGATATTTGTTCTATCCGGCTCAGTTTTGGCCTCATAAGAACCATACACGTATTGTCCAGGCGCTGAGCCTGTTGAAGAGGGAACAGCATACAAACGTTCCCATTGTTTTTTGCGGATCCCACAGCGGTAGCATACGGGAGGATACCTACAATGCAGTTATGTCGCTCCGAGCCAAGCTGGGGATGGAAAATGAGATATACGACCTCGGGTATGTTCCGGAAGAAGACATGTCGGCGCTGTATTCTGGGGCGGTCGCACTGGTCATGCCGACTTTTTTTGGCCCGACAAACATACCTGTGTTGGAAGCCTGGGCCTTTGGCTGTCCAGTGTTGACGTCAGACATTCGCGGTATTCGCGAACAACGCGAACCTCCGATGCGGCTTAACGAGCGCGGGCTTGCACCGTTTATCGTCATACACCGTCGACGATTTTCGCAATCGTCTTATCGAGATTGTCGAAGAAGCGAAGGAACGGGTTCTCTTTAAGGCATGGTAAATCCGGCCTACATGGCAAGGAAAGAAAAGAATCGCTATTATGGAATATGTTGAACAGGTTGTGTGCGACGAAAAACCGTTAGCTTACATTATCCGAGCGGAGATGAGGCCGACCAGAACCACCTTTATGACCCCGCCTGAATTTCAACAGCAGCTGGGATTTGTTGTTTATCCCGCTGGCGGTACTATTCAGCGTCACGATCATCGACGCTTTGACCGGCATCTGGTAGGCACATCGGAAGTCTTGATTGTGCAACGTGGGCGTTGTGAGGTTGACATCTACAACGATGACAGGAAACTGGTTGCCACTCGCGAGCTTCGTTCGGGCGATGTCATGCTGATGATCGGTGGAGGACATGGCTTTCGTATGCTTGAGGACACGGTATTTCTTGAGGTCAAGCAGGGGCCTTACACCGGTATCGACGAAAAAGAGAGATTCTAGCCAAGAGCAGAGGAGCGAAAAAGAATCACTATAATAAGTGAGTTGCAGATTTGAATTACCAATTAAAGAGAATCCGCTAAAATCGATGGACGTTAACATAGTTGAAGTGAATAGTTGAGGATGATCCCTGTAAACGAGCCGCTCTTGCGCCAGCGTGAATTAGAATACGTCTCGGAATGCGTGCGCACCGGCTGGGTTTCCTCGGCAGGGAGGTTTATTAAAGCGTTTGAAGAGAGTTGGGCAGCGTACTGCGGGCGGCGCTATGGAATTGCCGTCAGCAGTGGGACCGCCGCGCTTCAGGTGGCTGTTGCCTGTTTAGACCTGAAGCCTGGCGACGAAGTCATCATGCCAAGTTTCACCATCATCTCCTGCGCTCAGGCTGTGAGCTACAATAACGGTATTCCCGTTCTCGTGGATAGCGATCCCAGAACATGGTGCATGGATGTAAATCAGGTTGAAAAAAAGCTCACAGCTCGCACACGAGCTATTATGCCGGTTCACATCTACGGTCATCCAGTGGATATGGATCCTATTATCAAACTAGGTGAGAAACATAGCTTGGCGGTGATCGAAGACGCGGCGGAGGCACACGGTGCCAAATATCTTTGTGCAAGGGACACTGCGACTCCGGCCTGGCGTACCTGCGGAAGTTTCGGGACGCTAAGCTGTTTCAGTTTTTATGCCAATAAATTGGTTACCACCGGTGAGGGGGGCATGGTTCTCACTGATGATCCGAAACTGGCTGAAAAAGCGCGCTCCCTACGCAATCTCTGTTTTCGGCCTGATCGGCGATTTTATCATGAGGAACTTGGGTTCAACTTTCGTTTGACCAATATGCAGGCCGCGCTTGGTCTCGCTCAACTGGAACGAATCGAAGAAATAATTGCCCGCAAGCGTTGGATGGGTCAGGAATACAATCGGCGCCTCGCCGGGTTGAATGGTTTGCAATTACCGGTAGAGGAATCCTGGGCACAAAATGTTTACTGGATGTATGGTGTTGTCCTTTCCGAACAGACCGGCATGGACGCCGGCGTTTTCGCACGTCGCCTCAAAGATCGCGGTGTAGAAACTCGGCCATTTTTCCTGGGATTACATGAACAGCCTGTCTTCCATCGGGAGGAGCTATTTCTGCGGGAGCGATACCCAGTAGCAGAGCGGATTGCTCGCCAAGGGTTATATCTTCCGTCGGGGTTGGCGCTTACAGAAGAACAACTCATCGGGGTGTGTGACGCCGTCCGCGAGGTGCTTTCATGAGCGAAGTTTTCGGGGCCGAATATGCGGACGCCTACGACGATCTTTATAAAGACAAAAATTATACCGAAGAATGTCGTTTGATCGATCGCCTTCTTCAGTGTTACGGAAACGGCACTGTTCGTAGCGTTCTCGATTTAGGATGTGGCACTGGCAACCACGTCCTTCCGCTCGCTGAAAAGGGCTATAAGCTGGTTGGTGTCGACCGGTCCGCTAGGATGTTGGATGCTGCGCGTCAGAAATTATCCAATCAACGGCTCAGTGGCCAGACGGTGTTTTATGAAGGAGATATTCGCAGTTTTCGAGTTGAACAGTCGTTTGATGCGTCATTGATGATGTTTGCTGTTCTCGGCTACCAATTGGAAAACCGTGACGTGCTCGCCGCTCTCCGGACCGCTAGACGGCATGTGGAATCCGGGGGCATCCTGATTTTTGACGTGTGGTATGGTCCAGCAGTGCTCAGGGAGGGTCCCAGTGATCGCGTCAAGTCGATTGCAACAGACGAAGGCCAGATTCTCCGTTCGGCTTCGGGGCAAGTTGACGTCCAGCGCCACCTCTGTAAGGTGAGTTATCATTTGTGGAGGATGGAAGGAGATCGTACTCGCGGGCAAACGGAAGAAACTCATTTGATGCGGTTTTTCTTCCCTCTCGAATTAAATCTTTTTTTAGAATGTTCTGGTTTTGCTCCAATAAGGTTGGGAGCTTTTCCTGAATTCGATCGCGATCCTGACACAACCACATGGAATGTTTGTGGAGTCGCACGGGCAGTTTGAACTGGCATCGAGCATTTCACGGTATGTTTTAGCCTGCCTGCGGGGAAGACTTTCATGAAGAAAGCGCTCATTACTGGTATCACCGGCCAAGACGGCTCGTACTTGGCGGAATTACTCTTGGCCAAAGGTTATGAGTTGCATGGCATTATGCGCCGCGCCTCAACTTTCAATACCGAGCGCATTGATCACCTCTACCAGGATCCTCATATCAATGGCGTCCGGTTTTTTCTGCATTACGGTGATATCGCCGATTCAACGAACCTCATAAAATTATTGTACCGGATTCAGCCCGACGAAATTTATCATCTTGCGGCGCAGAGCCATGTTCGGGTGAGCTTTGATATACCGGAGTATACAGGGAACGTTACGGGCTTGGGTACGATCAGGATCCTGGAAGCGATTCGCGAGACTGGATTGAAGACGAAGTTTTATCAGGCTAGCAGCTCGGAGATGTACGGCAAGGTGCAAGAGGTCCCGCAGCGCGAGACGACGCCGTTCTATCCGCGCAGCCCCTATGGAGCGGCGAAAGTTTACGCTTACTGGCTCACCGTCAATTACCGGGAAAGTTACGGGATCTTTGCCTGCAACGGTATTCTGTTCAACCACGAATCGCCGCGCCGCGGAGAGACCTTCGTCACCCGCAAAGTCACCCGCGCCGCCGCCCGCATCAAGGCCGGCCTGGAGAATAAGCTTTACCTCGGAAATCTCGATGCCCAACGCGATTGGGGCTACGCAAAGGAATATGTCGAAGCGATGTGGCTCATGTTGCAACAAGATCAACCGGATGACTACGTGATCGCAACCGGCAAGACTCACGCGGTAAAAGAATTCGTCGCCGAGGCGTTTTCCTGCCTTGATCTGGACTGGCGCGAATTTGTAGATATCGACCCGAAATACTATCGTCCAACCGAAGTAGAATGTTTACTCGGTGATGCAAGCAAGGCGAAGGCGAAATTGGGTTGGAAAGCGAAAACGCAGTTCAAAGATCTGGTGCGGCTCATGGTGGATGCGGACTTGGAAACGGCCCAGAGTGAAGCGCGCAGAAACGCCTAGGAGGGCGTCAAATTACTTCGTTCGATGGTCAATTAAGTTCCGATCCGTGACACACGACATTTTTGTCCTTGGTCCATAAGTTGAAAAATAAAATGACCTTTTGGCGCGATAAGAGAGTCGTTGTTACCGGTGGCGCAGGATTCTTAGGGTCGGCCGTCGTGGACAGACTTCGTTCGACCGGCTGCCAAAACATTTTTGTGCCCCGGTCCAAGGAATATGATCTACGCAACCTCGAGATGGTCAAACGGCTATACACGGATGCCCGGCCTGAAATCGTTATTCACCTCGCAGCGGTCGTGGGAGGCATCGGTGCAAACCGAGCGAGTCCAGGGCGCTTCTTTTATGATAACGCGATTATGGGGATTCAGTTGATGGAATATGCCCGGCAATTTGGTGTTGATAAATTTGTGGCCATTGGAACCGTCTGCGCGTATCCTAAATTTACCTCTGTTCCCTTCAAGGAAGAAGACCTCTGGAACGGCTATCCGGAGGAAACTAATGCCCCCTATGGACTTGCAAAAAAAATGCTTCTCGTTCAGGCCCAAGCGTACCGAGCGCAGTACGGTTTCAACGCAATCTATTTGCTTCCGGTAAATCTCTATGGTCCGCGGGACGACTTCGATTTGGAAGCTTCCCATGTCATTCCGGCTCTAATTCGCAAATGTGTCGAAGCCAAGGAAAGTGGACAGCGCCAGATTGTGTTGTGGGGCGACGGATCGCCGACTCGAGAATTTCTCTATGTCGACGACGCCGCTGAAGGCATTCTGCTGGCCGCGGAGAGATATGACGGTAGTGAGCCTGTGAATCTTGGGACCGGCGAAGAAATCACCATTTGCGATCTGGCCAAGTTGATCGCAGCGGAGGTTCAGTTTGCCGGTGAACTGGTTTGGGATACGACCCGGCCCAACGGCCAGCCGCGCCGTTGCCTCGACACAACAAAAGCAAAAGCATTTTTCGGTTTTGAGGCGAAGTGCCGCTTGCGTGAGGGAATTGCGCAAACCGTCAGCTGGTACCTGCACAACCGGACGCACGAGGTCGGTGGTGAAGCGGTTTCGCGATAGAGCCGAGCCCCAACGTCTGGACCTTGCCGCGCCAATATCACTTTTTGATTTATTGACCGCGCCGCGGTCATTTTTCTATAGATCTTCGGATAACTCCATCCTAGTCGCTACTACCTATTCGTCATCTCATCTGCCGCTACGGAGACCGCTCGAGTCCTATGGGTCATTCACGATAGTCATAGTATCCCGCCAGTCGTTGGATTCCATAAATAGTTTTTGAATTGCACAAAAAGCGACGCAGCGGTCCGTCAACTCACTCGTGACGACTCCCGCTGCCCGACTGCAGGAAATTCATTTTGGGCTCGAAAAGTTACCAGAGGATTTGACGGAGACGGGTTCAAAATGATAGTTGATAGTGTCTTTAGGTCGACGTAATAGATGGCTACCCCAGGGTGCTCAAGCTCGTTATCGCCCGAGCCGTTGGCAGCGGCAAGCACAGCGAAGAGCGTCTGATCGCAGGTTTCAAGGAACATTTTTTGCTACGGCCAGGTAGCTCAGTCGGTAGAGCAGAGGACTGAAAATCCTCGTGTCGGCGGTTCGATTCCGTCCCTGGCCACATCAAAAACTCGCACGTCAATAAGGACCTTCAACTTTCATCCTCACGGCTCAAAAACAGCGTACCTGAGCGAAGGAATCGTCGCTGTGCTCTGTTACACAGTTGAACCCGCTTTCTCAAGGCGAGAATTCACCCGAAGCGTTGTCATTCAATCATGAGTCTCCGTTCCCTTCATGGGTTACGACCGTTAGGAAAGATGCTATGATAGCCTTTCACATACGCGTATATTGCCTGATTATTCCACTTAAGCGTGTTTAAATTATTAAATTTAAACATCGCGGTGATAAGGGACATTCCCTCATGCCAGCGTACGAAATTTTCGTTCACTGCAATGATTGTGGCCGCGAGCATCCCCCCGCGAGCATCCCCTTCTCATGAAGATCCATCTCGACCACGGTCCGGAACGTAAACAAAGCATTGCTGAGTCGTTCCATGGGCGGTCCATGCCTCCACAAGTTACGGCTTTAAAGGGCCACAAGGCACTTTGCCTGAGAACGGGAAGGACGTTTCTGCTTGAAAACGACGACCAAGTCTTTTTAGTGCCGGCCTATCCAAATTGAACTGATTTTCGCTGATCGGCGGAGATATGCCACGATAGAGTATTAGAAAACACCGCACCGTTGAGTTCCAACCAGCCGTGGCGGTTTGAATGCCCGAGCACCATCGGCGCGTCGATTTTTGACGGCGTGTCTGATCCATAAGCGAGTAATTCTGTTTAATCCTTGCGGCGGGCCTGTTTGATTCGGGGTTCCGGCATGCTTGAATATTTATGGGGAACGTCTGAAAAACATCGCGCCCGGGCGTAGTGGTAGCGCGACATGGCAAAAAGGATCCTCATCGTCGAAGACAATGATCACTTACGAGAGATCCTCTCGTCTGTTCTGCGGAATTCCGGCTACGCAATATCAGCGGCGGCAACTGGCGCTCAGGCAATAGAAAAGGCTGTTTCCAGTGAACCCGATCTTATTCTATTGGATCTCGATCTCCCCGACATAACGGGTATCGATGCAGCTCAAGCAATACGAAAAAACCCGACTACCGCACATATCCCTATAATCGCTTGCAGCGCTTTGAGCGGTTGGGAATGGAGGGAGAAGGCCTTGCACGCCGGGATGGTCGATTACCTGCAAAAGCCGATTCCGTTCGCTGTCATCAAAGCAAAAATTGAAGAATTCTCTCCGAGAGATAAAAAGCGGAAGTAAAGCAAAAAATCTGGCTGTAACGCCGCCGTCTCAAGTCTTGCCGGGATCGATGCCCGTTAGCTTGGGCACAACAGTCAGACAGGGCGGAGCCTATGAGGCAGCCGCCGTTCTCAGGCGACCGCTGAGGACAGATAAGCAGGCCCACAGGAATAGTTCACTGCAAGGAAATGAGCTTCGATCGTCAGAATCGGCCTCGATCAAAGCCTGCGTCTTGCGCCTGAGGTCGTCCCAGCTCAGTAAATCCAAGCGAACCTTGTGCCGGAGCGCCCCTGCATACGTAAGGTCACGCGCGCCGCAGTCGCGCGCGCAGCGCCAAACATGAGTGTCGCGCTCATTATTCGAATCGCGGCAATTGAAGAGTGTCGCGCCGCAGATACAGGATTTGCTTTCGGCGGCAGACATGATGATTTTAACGGTTTCCATTCCCATTCTCTCGTTTTTTACATGTTGTGGTCCGCTAAAATGACTCCTTCGTTGGTAAATAGCCCGGGCGCAGCCAAAGATCGAGCGTGGCGGGTCGGCGTTTATGGAACGCTTCAAGGAACTCCTGCCAGGGAATCACCGGGATCTCCATTGTCTCACTTCCTTGCGAACGGCGGTTAATGAGTCTTTTTGTCGTGGGCTTCTAAATGCGCCTTCAAATAACTCAACGAATAGATACGCGTGCCGCAACGCTTACAAAGGGTCGCTCGTTGTTTGGTGGTCCGTACGGGCAATTTTTTAAACATGGTCGCTAGCAGTAATCTCATGATTCGATTCCTCCAATGGATTTGATGTCTCGCCGATAGAGCAACGGAGGTGCCAGTGTTGTATATAATGAAATATCGCTTGTTTTCAGCAGGCTTACGCTCTAAGGAGGCGAGTGCTTTTCTGCATTTCATAAATAGTTTTGGACAGTAATGGGCAGAGAAGAGCAAACTTGTACATATAAGGGCTTTATTACTACTTAAAGTGCCAATCGATGGCTAGTTGAGAGATGATGCTTCCGCTAAAACGAGTGGGGGACCAAAATTGGCTGGGCCCAAATACCTATTTTGGTGCTGTTAGTTGAAGCTTGGCGGCTTTGATGCGGGCCTTTTCCGGCAAGACTGCTTTTGATATAAGTGATGCCGACCGACGAGCGGATGGGGAGATCACATGGGTAAATTTGTCGATTACATACTCTACAACGCCTTTGAACCGGCGCTCGGTTGGGTCCTAAACCACCCTATCATATCCGGCCTTGCAGTATTGGCTTTGATCTATTTCTCCGTCCGCAATTATCGGATGCTCTGATTGGTGCCTCGTCAATTGCCCGTCTCGTTCGATTCAATTCCAATCCTTTCAGCGGCTGAAGGCTCCGACGCGCGTAACGTTGTGCTGGGCTAAACCCGGTTGCTTTTTCGCGGGTCGGAGAATAGGCTTTTTGCCAATTCACCGAGGAGTTACCCTATGCCGTTAGTTTCCGCGTTGGCGGCGAGCCACGCACCGAATATCCTTCTCGAGCCCGGACGCGAGTGGGAAGATTTCATGGATCTTCATTACAGCATGGCGCCGCAGGGCTCCGCGAGTCGCCCGACTTTCGAACAGCAAAAAAAGCTTCGCCAGGACGCCGAGGCTGCTTTTGCAGTGCTGCGCACGGATCTCGAGCAGGCGAAACCCGATGTGTTGATCGTTGTTGCCAATGATCAATTCGTCAACTTCTTTTGGAACAATATTCCGACTTTCTTCGTCACGGTCGGCGACGAAGTCAAAGGACAGTTTACCCGCCACCGCTTTCACTACCGCAATCACAAAGAGCTCGGCAAAGCGATCATTCGCGCAGGCATGGACAGAGGAATCGATTTCGCGTACGGCGAGCATATCGAGTTACAGCATACCCAGAACGTACCGCTCTATTTCCTGCTGCGCGAACCGAAGATTCCCATCTTGCCGGTTTACGTGAACACCTGGGTCGATCCGTCACCGTCGCCGCGTCGTTGCTATCAAGTCGGCGAGCTCATTCGCGAGGTGGCCGAGAATTCCAAAGACCGTGTCGCGATCCTCGCCACCGGCGGCTTGTCGCACTTTCCCGGTTCGCCGCGAATCGGCGAGATCGACGAGACTTTCGACCACAAGCTGCTCGAAGTGATGCGGCAGGGGAAAGGGAAAAATCTAATCGATTATTCAGTGCAAGATCTTTTGCAAGCAGGCGATACCGAGTTTCTCAACTGGATGGTTGTCGTTGGTGCTGTCGGCGATGCAAAAGCATCTTATACCGCCTACATGCCCGACTTTGTCGCGACGGGCTGGGGATTTGTCAGTTGGAGGTCGCTGTGAGCTGCTACGATCTCAGCCGTCTGCTATTTGATCTTAAAATGAACGAATCAGTTTATCAAAAATCGCTCGAGGACTTTGAGCAAGTGATGGGCGAGTATGATCTTTCGACCGAAGAAAAGGACGCGCTGCGCGCCGGTGATCCGCGCAAACTGCGCCAGCTCGGCGTCCACGGCATGCTCTGTCTCTATATCAAACGTCTCCAGCCTGAGTTCCGCGATAACATTTACTGGCAACAGAAGTGAGACTAGAGATCGGAAGTCAGAGATCGGCGTTC
>WNGO01003596.1_pt1 | contig 14254 bp, 6 predicted proteins | sample 5400511 | NCBI WGS metagenome assembly WNGO01 (sample SAMN13153380, study PRJNA577476) | soil metagenome | isolation source: 20 cm soil or saprolite under Garry oak tree replicate 2 | place: USA:California | collected 2016-06-15
CTCGGAGACCTATGTCCAAATCCAACGTGTGCATGGGTGGGAAGTGGCTTCCTGTCCTCGCGCTGCTGCTGCTGTGCATGGCACCCGCACAGGCGCAGCAGCAGATCACCGGTCGCGTGACAGCGGCCGGCACCGGTGAGCCGATCGGCGGAGCGTACGTCCGACTGCGGGGCAGCTCCGCCAGCGTGCGCACCGACGCGGAGGGCCGCTATACCCTGACGGCACCGACCGCGTCGGGCGTGCTGTTGTTTTCCCGCATCGGCTTCGCGAGCCGGGAGGTGTCCTTCGAAGGCCAAGCGGTCGTCGACGTGGTGCTATCGCCTGCTGCCATCGAACTGCAAGGGGTCGTGATCGTTGGCTACGGCGAGAAGTCGCGAGCGACCCTTACCGAGTCGGTCGGCACGATTTCGAGTGACGAGATCCGCCAGATCCCGAGCGCGAGCCCCGAGGTGGCGATTCAGAGTCGGGTCTCCGGGGTTCAGGTACAGCAGGAATCCGGGAATCCCGGCGCCCCGGTCGCGGTGCGCATCCGGGGCGTGGGCACCGTGGGCAACACGCAGCCCCTGTTCGTGGTGGACGGTCTTCCCGTCGGGCGGGCCGACGACCCGACGAGCAGTCCGCTGCGCACCATCAGCCCCGAAGACATCGAGAGCATCTCGGTTCTGAAAGACGCGTCGGCCGCCGCGGTGTACGGCGTGCAGGCGGCCAACGGTGTGGTGTTGATTCAGACCCGTCGCGGCCGCGCGGCCAAGCCGACGGTCGAGTATCGGATGTCCGCGGGCGTGCAAAACTTTCCGAAGCGCTACCACATGTTGAACTCGGCGCAATGGTTCGATCTCGGGCAGCAATCGTTCGACAATTACAACGCCCAGTTCCGCTACACCCCGGACAGCTCGTCGTACCGGAAGTTCAGCACCTGGCTGGTGGCGCAGAAGCCGCAGCTGCTCACGCGCAACACCGACTGGCAGGACGTAGTGGCGGTCCCGAATGCCCCGCTCATGGATCAGTCGCTATCGGTTTCGGGTGCGAGCGACCGAACGACCTACTACGTGTCCGCCGGCTACTACCGCCAGGATCCGATCATCTCCAAGTGGAACTTCAGACGCCTCAATTTTCGCGTGAACAGCGATTACCGGGTGAACGATCGGGTGCGCTTCGGCGAGAGCTTCGGGATCTCGGACGCGTGGACGCTGCGGGGGCAGAACGACGGGTACAACGGCCAGCTGCTCGTGAACGCCTTGAGGTTGCCGCCCTTCTTCCGCTACCGCGACGACGACGGCTCGGTCCCGGGCAACCGGTACGGCTACACCGGGAACGCCGAGTTTGCCACCAACGCCGGCCTCACGTTCGGCAACGAGCCCGCGCTGAACCAGCTGGTCCAGCTGCGCGACCGTCACGTGCACGTGCTGGGCGGCCTGTTCGCCGAGCTCAATCCCGTGCCGGGGCTGACCCTGCGGTCCCAGGCCAGCCTGGACTACGGCGTCACGCGGAACACCGGCTTCAGCCCGAGCTACACCCTGGCGGAAATCGGCCTCGACCGGGGCGATTTCGACACCGAAAACCGGTCCGACGCTACGTCGCTCGTCTGGACCAACACGGTGACCTACGTCCGGGCCATCGGGCGGCACGGGTTCAACCTGATCGGCGGGACCGAAATGCAGCAGTCCCAGTGGGACGGCACGTCGGTGGGGACGACGAACCTGATCACCTTCGATCCGGCGTTCGTTGCCGTGCCCACGACCGGGAACAGCCTGCTCAACCTGCCCGGGGGCTTTGCGGGGAAGCGGGCATTCCTCGGTTTTCTTGGCCGCTTGAGCTACAACTATGCCGACAAGTATCTCGCCACGGTGTCGCTGCGGCGCGACGGCGCCTCGACGTTCGCGCCCGAGCACCGCTGGGGCACCTTCCCCGCGGTGTCCGCGGGATGGCGCATCAGCCAGGAGCCGTTCTTCAAGGTGCCGTGGATCTCGGAGCTCAAGCTGCGCGGGAGCTGGGGCCAGCTCGGGAACTCCGAGGTGCCGGGCGCGGAGTACCCGCACCTGTTCCAGGTCATCACCACGCCGGACTACGGCCTCAACGGGCAGACCGTGGTCAGGGCGCCGGCGCCCCGGGGGTTCGTCAATCGGAACCTCGTGTGGGAGACCAACGAGACCGTGGACTTCGGCGTCGAGTCCGGGTTGTTCCAGAACCGGGTCTTTTTTTCGGCCACCTACTACCGGCGCAATACGAAAAACTTCCTCGTGAACGTCCCGGTGTCGTACACATCGGGCTTCTCGATGAACGAGGTGTATGGCAACTTCGCCGCCACCGCGCCGGTCAACAGCGGGCTCGTGCGTAATACGGGGGTCGAGCTCGAGGGGGGGTACAGCTTCACCCTTCCGGCCGGGCTTGACGTCAGATTGTCGGGAAACCTGACGACCGTGCGCAACACCATGGTTGCCTTGGCGCCAGGCCTTAAGGAGTACTCTCAAAACAGCGCCTATCGCACCGCAGTGGGATATCCGATCGACTTTTTCTACGGCTACAAGACGTGCGGGATCTATCAAACGGCCACCGCCGCGGCCGCCGCCCCGCCGGATCTCAATATCAGCAACAACCGGCCTCAGGCCGGCGACCTCTGCTTCCAGGACATCGACGGCAACGACACGCTCGACGCACGTGACCGCACGTATCTGGGGAAGGCGATCCCGGACTTCTATTACGGCCTGACGCTCAACGCCAGCTACCGGCATTTCGATCTGTCGCTGTTCTTCTCCGGTGTGGGCGGTGTGCAGAAGTTCGACACGACTGCAATGTTGCTGGAGTCGGTGAGCGGCGGCGGAGCGAATCGCTCGGTGGCGGTGCTCGACCACTGGACACCCACGAATCCGAGCAACACGATGCCCCGGGCCATCGTGGGTGACCCGAACAAGAACGACCGCCAGTCGGACCGCTGGATCAGGGACGCCCACTACTTCCGGCTGCGGAACGCGCAGATCGGCTACACGCTTCCTCCGGGCCTGTGGGGCCTGAACAGCACCCGCGTATGGGTGTCCGCCACCAATCTGTTCACCCTGACGCCATACAGCGGCCTCGATCCCGAGTTTACCACGAGCATCGACTACTCCCGATCGCGTAACGGTATTCAGCAGCAGGCGGGGACGGACTTCGGGAACACGCCCCTGCCCCGCACGTTCCAGGTCGGCGTCACCACCTCGTTCTAGAGCAGAGGCGAACATGAAACGGACTGCGTTGGCGATCGCCGCGATGCTGGGGGTGGCACTCGTCCTCGGCTGTAACATCCTCGACACCGAGCCCCTCGGGACGTTGACGGACCAGACGTTCTACCAGACCGAGAAGGACTTCGATGCGGCCACGCTCGCGCCCTACTCGACGATGCTCAACCTCACGTACGATCAGAACGGTATGGGGTGGTGGGACGGCTTCCTGCTGCCCGACGACAACGTGCAGTACCGCGATCCGAATCGGGAGAACGATGTGTTCAATTGGTCGGCGAACAACGTCGACTTCACCTGGGTCTGGGCGACCGCCTACAAGGGCGTGATGCGCGCCAACGTGGTCCTGGACCAGCTCCCCAAGGCCACGAAGTTCGCCGACCCGACGAAAAAGCCGCGCTACGAGGCGGAAGCCAAGTTCATGCGCGCCTGGTGGTATTTCCTGCTCGCGCGGAACTGGGGCGACGTACCGATTGTCACCTCGGTGCCGACGAGCATCGCGGCCACGCAGGTCGGCAATTCGCAGCCGGGCGAGGTCTGGGACCTGATCGAGAGCGACTTGGACTTCGCCGCGACGAACCTCCCCACGGATTATGGCGCCGAGAAAGGCCGGGCCACGCGCTACACAGCCCTGGCCCTGCTCGGGAAGGTGGAAGTGTACCGGGCGCAGTGGTTCAATCAACCGGCCAAGTATCAGGAAGCGATTACGCATTTGACGGCCGCGGCCGCCGGTCCGTTCAGCCTCGTGCCGGACTACGGTGACAATTTCCGCGACGGGACCGAGAACAACTCGGAGTCGCTGTTCGAGGTCCAGGCCACCGCGGGCGACAACATCAATGCGTGGGGCGCCACCGACCTCGGGGGCGCGGCCGGTCACGCGTGGCCGATCTATGTGAGCCCGTCGTGCTACCAAGGCCCCGTGACGACGACCTGCGCACCGAAGGCGTGGGGGGAAGGCTACGGGCAGATCGACATTACTGCTTCACTCGCGGCGGAGTTCGAAGCGGGTGATCCGCGACGCTTCTATACGATGTACTCGGGGGGCGAGTCGTATTGCGCCTGCGGCACCAACAACGCCATGGTCGCGTACGATAGCCTGTGGTCTCGCACCGGCCATACGCCGGCCAAGTACGACCGGCCGTTCGATGCGAACCGGTTCCCCAACAACCTGTCGACCAACAACCTGCGGCTGATGCGCCTGGCCGACGTGCTCCTCCTCCTGGCGGAGGCGAAGCTGCTCGGCAACAACGACGTGGCAGGGGCTGCGGCGCTCATCAACCAGGTGCGCGCCCGCGCCCGCCAGACGTACACCATTGTCAACGGGACGCCTCCACCTCCCGAACGACGTGGCGTTCGGGTTCCCCGAGTCCAATACCAACTGGCAGCCGCGGAACCTGCTCAAGCCGGTGCCGCAGCGCGAGCTCGACGTGAACCCGAACCTCAAGCAGAACACGGGCTACTGAGCGGGGACGGTAGAGGACGGTAGAAGACGGTGGAGGACGGTAGAGGGGGCCCGACGTTGCGCGACCCTCGCCTTCAGGACCAGGTCTCGGCTGCGCCCCCGGGAGTCGTACACCGTCACTCGCGTGACCGCTTCCGGCACCTTGAGAAAGCGGGACGACTGCGATAGGTACCCCGAGCCGTAATAGAGCTCCTCTCTTCGGATCGTGCCATCGGCCAGCGTGAGCACGGCGTAGGCGTCGAGCGCCCGGACCCGCAGGTGGCGCGTGCCGCGGCTCGCGAGCCGCGCGAACACCTTGAGACTGTCGTCGTTCTGCGTGACGAGCACCAGCGAATGCGCGTCATCCAGCACCAGCTCCGCGACCGCCTTGGCGTCACCATCCACGTAGAACCCGCTCGCGGCCCCGCTCACGTAGCGGAACTGCCCTATGCCGTCCCCGAGCAACACGGCGCCGATCGAGGCATCGTCCCAGCCGGTTTGCGGGTCCACCGCGTGCGAGTTCCCCACCAACAGCACGTCCAGGTTGCCTTCGCCGTCGTAGTCTCCGGTCAGCATGCCGAAGACGGGAGCGATCTGCGCCTGTAGGGGGAGCGACCGGAGGGCGAACCTCCCGCTTCCCAGGTTCTCCAGGTACGCGCTGGCGAACGTCACCGCCTGGGCCACGTAGGCCCGCTCTCGCTCCGCACGCGACAGCGTCCGCTCGAGCGTGGCCTGCGCGTAATCGCCGTAGCGCGGGAACCGCTTCTTCATCCCGGTCATCTGATCGACGAGCAAGTCCCAGGAGGCCACTGGGTAATTCTCCCCTTGGAGATAGTAGGACAGCACCGGATCCACTGTGCCGTTCTGGTCGAAGTCGGCGGCGTAGACCCGCACCGGCTCCCGTTCCGACGCCCGGTACTTCGTGTTGAGGCCGAGGTTGCCGACGATGTAATCGGTGCGCCCGTCGTGGTTGAAATCCCCGGCGACGATACTGTTCCACCAGCCGTGCGTGTCGCCGAGTTCCGTGGAGCGCGTGACATCGACCAAGCGGCCGCCGATGTTCTTGAAGAAGGTGATGGGCATCCACTCCCCGACGACGATCAGGTCGATCTTGCCGTCCTGGTCGAAGTCGGTCCAGAGCGCGCTCGAGACCAGGCCCACACGCCCAAGGCCGGGAGCCACGCTGTCCGTCACATCCGTGAAGCGCGCCCCGTCGTTGTGGAGCAGGTAGCTGCGCGGCGGCAGGGGATACTTGCCCGGGATCACGCGCCCCCCGATGAACAAGTCCAGCCTGCCATCGCCGTCGTAGTCTGCCGCGACGACCGCCGACCCGCTGGTGGCGACCCCGGGAAGCGCGTCGCGCGCGAGCGCGAAGCGGCCACGCCCGTCGTTCAGGTACAGCCGGGCCCGGAAGGTGGTCGAGTCTGAAGTGATGAAGCTGCCGCCGCTCACCACCAGCAGATCGTTGTCGCCGTCTCCGTCGGCATCGAAGAGGAGAGCGCCCATGTCCTGCCATTCCTTCCCGCCGGCGAGGATGCGCCGCTCGAAGCGACCGGGCGAGACTTGCAGGTAGATGGCCTTCTCGTGCCCCCGATCGGTCCCGACGTAGACATCCTCTCGCCCATCACCGTCCACGTCGCCCACCGCGAGTCCCGGGCCGCCCTGGGAGAACGTATGCGGCAGGAGGGGCGTGACCGTGAAATCGGGGACGACACGGGCCTCGTGCCTGAACGCGAGCCCATGGCCCGCCATCACGGCCTGGAAGAGACGCGTGTCCGGGGCCCCCGCCCCCGGCGGCGACGCGGGACACGACTTCGCCTCCCGGTGATCGACGGTGAGCACCTGGTTAGCCGCCACATGACGCAACAGGTGACAGGCACCGTCCGGCCAGTGAACCGCGGCCGAGTCAACTGAGCGCACGGCTCCCAGGCCGAAGTGCAGGAACGGCTCGACGGAGGAGAGGTAACCGCGGCTGGGATTGAACTCCAGATACTGGCGCGAGGGGCCCGCGTAGACGGTGACCTGCGCGCCGTAGCCATCCCGGTTTCCCCGAGGACCTCGGAACGCGAACCGGAGGAAATTGTGATGCGGCAGCCGCTCGACCTTGTTCTCGAAGACGAAGGCGGGCCCGTCGAGATTGTTGACCACGAGGTCCAGGTCGCCGTCGTTGTCCAGGTCGGCGTACGCCGCCCCGGTGGAGTAACTCGGGACATCCATCCCCCACGCCATCGTGCGATCGCTGAACGTCAGGTTGCCGTTGTTCCTGAAGAGGGAGTTGGAGAGCTTGCCCCGCGGCCGCTGGCGCAGCCACGCGAGCAGTCCCTGCTTGCGCTCCCGCTCGAGACCCTGGCCGCCGGACTCCGACAGGTAGCCCGGGCTCACCTGCCGCACGAAGGCGAGATAGTCGAGGTTGGTAACGTCCTGCGGATAGCCGTTGGTGATGAAAAGGTCCTTCCACCCATCATTGTCGTAATCCGCAAGGAGGGGAGCCCAGCTCCAATCCGTCGCGTCCACTCCGGCGAGCTGTCCGATCTCGCTGAAGGAAGGATGCCCGTCCGGCCCAGGGCCGTTGTTGAGCTGCAGCGTGTTCCGCACGTACTCGGGCTCGTAGCCGAGCCGCCGGCTCATCTGGAACTGGTCGTAGGTCTCCCCGGCGAACAGCAGCTTGCGGCGCAGGTTGTCGGGCGGAAGCATGTCGAGGACCATGATGTCGACGAGCCCGTCGTTATTGACGTCCGCCACATCCGCGCCCATCGCGGAGAAGCTCTGATGCTGCAAATACTCCGCTGCCAGATTGGTAAACGTCCCGTCACGGTTGTTGATCCACACCAGGTCGTTCGAGAGGAAGTCGTTGGCCACGTACACGTCGGGCCAGCCATCGCCATTCAGGTCGGTGACGGCCACGCCGAGACCGTATCCCTCGGCCAGGATGCCGGCCTGGCGCGACACGTCGCTGAACGTGCCGTCGCCGTTGTTGCGGTACAGCCGATCGGTGCTCGGCGCCTGCCCGTCGCCGATCTTGGGTCGGATCCTGTTCCGGTTGTGGGACTCGAGCGCATTCTTGAGGATGTAAAGATCGAGAGCTCCATCCCGGTTGTAGTCGAAGAACGCGGCGTGGGTGTTGTAGCCGGAATCGGCGATGCCGAACCGCTGCGCCTCTTCCACGAACCGGGGCGTGCCGCTCTGATCGGGCCCCTGGTTGACGAACAGCAGGTTGCCGCGTCGCGCCGCGTCGGGGCCGCCCACCGAGAGATAGAGATCCGGCAGCCCGTCCTGATTGATGTCCACCACGGTCACGCCGCTGACCCACACGTGGGTCCCGACGCCGGCGGCCTCGGTGACGTCCTCGAAGCGAAAATGTCCCCGGTTCAGGTACAGACGGCTCGAGACCATGTTGCCGGCGAAGTAGATGTCGAGCAGCCCGTCGTTGTTCACGTCGGCGATCGCCACGCCGCCGCCGTTGTACAGATAGTCGAAATCGATGACGTTGTAGACCGAGTCATCCTCGCGCAGTGTGTTGGCGAACACGATCCCAGTCTCGGCCGGTGAGCGCAGCTCGAACAAGGAGGGAGCGCTTGTGATTTGGCATGCGGTGACGAAGAGGGCCAGCCCAGCCGCAACCGTGGCTCGGCGATTCACCGTGGGCAGGGGCCATGAACGCGCGGAGCCCTCATGGCTGAACGCCAAACCGGTAGATGGTACGCGAGCGGTACTCTTCCCCGGGACGTAAGATCGTCGACGGGAATGCGGGCTTGTTGGGCGAGTCAGGGAAGTGCTGTGTCTCCATGGCGAAACCGTAGCGGTGCCGGTAGACTACGCCGTGCTTTCCCCGCAGGGTGCCGTCCAGGAAGTTGCCGGAGTAAAACTGCAGTCCCGGCTCCGTCGTGGAGATGTCCATCACCCGGCCGCTCGTTGGCTCGTACACCCGTGCGGCAAGCGGCATGTCGCCCCCGGTGCCGCCCTTGTTCAGCACGAAGTTGTGATCATAGCCCCGCCCGTAGCGGAGCTGGTCGTCGGCCTGGTCGATACGGGCCCCAATGGCCGTGGGCGTGCGGAAGTCGAACGGCGTGCCCGCGACGCTCCGGATCTCACCCGTGGGGATCAGCGTCGAGTCCACCGGCGTGAAGCGGTCAGCGGTAAGCGTGACCACGTGGCCGAGGATGTCGCCCTTCCCGTCGCCCGCCAGATTGAAGTAGCTGTGCTGCGTGAGGTTCACCGGTGTCGCGCGGTCGGTGGTCGCGTGGTAGTCGAAGATCAGCTGGTTGGCGTTTGTGAGGGTGTAAGTCACCGTCGCTCGGAGCGTGCCGGGGTAGCCCTCTTCTCCGTCGCGGCTCGTGTAATTGAGGACGAGACCGACGCTGTCACCGTGCTCGAACGGTGCGGCGGCCCAGACCACCTTGTCAAAGCCCCGGACGCCGCCGTGCAGGTGATTGAGGCCGTTGTTCGTGGCCAGGGTATAGGTCCGGCCGTCCAGCGTGAACCGGCCCCGAGCGATGCGGTTGCCGTACCGCCCGATGAGGGCGCCGAAGTACGGTGACCCCCGCTCGTAGTCCGCCAGGGAATCGAAGCCCAGGACGACGTCGTCGAGCCGGCCGGTGCGGTCGGGCACTCGGAGCGACACGATGATGCCGCCGTAGTCGAGCACCTGCAGCTCGATCCCGTGGGCGTTCTTGAGGGTGTACACGCTCACGGCCTCCCCGCGATCGGTAGTGCCGAACGGTTGTGGATGTGCTGCGCCCCGCGCACACGCCGCGCTCCCCGCCAGGATAATGGACCACCTACGGACCGTCGACTTCATCGTGTGCGAAACTGGCACGGTCCGGCCTGGCGCGCTACCCGGGCGAGGCGCCAGTATTTCCGATCATGGCGAGACCCTGGCCGCTCACGATCGCAGTTGTCCTCGCGTTTTTCCTTCCCCGTCCCCCCTCTCCCGAAGGGAGAGGGGGACAGGGGGTGAGGACCCCCCTCCCCGAGCATCCGCGCCCCGATTTCCAGCGGGACCAGTGGCTCAACCTGAACGGGCCCTGGCAATTCCAGTTCGATGCGCCGGACTCAGGAGAAGCCCGCGGCTGGTCTCGAGGCGACCTGCCCGCGCCGCGCCAGATCATCGTGCCCTTCCCCTGGGGCAGCCCGCTCTCGGGCGTGCCGGACAGCGCGGTCATCGGCTGGTACGCCCGGCCCATCGAGGTGCCGGCGGCGTGGGCCGGACGCCGCGTCTTCCTCGTGATCGGCGCGGCCGACTGGCGCACCACCGCTTGGCTCGACGGCCAGAAACTCGGCAGCCACGACGGCGGCTACATCCCGTTTGAGTTCGAGCTGACCAAGTACGCGAAGGCCGGACACGAGCAGCGGCTCGCGCTCCGGATCGACGATGCGCCGCGCGCCTTCAAGCTCGAAGGCAAACAGGGCTACGGCAATGCGCGGGGCATCTGGCAGACGCCCTATCTCGAAGCGCGAGGAAGCTCGCCGCTCCGCGCACTGCACTTCTCCCCGGACGTCGACCACGGTCGCGTGGTGGTGGCGGCGCGGCTGCTCGAGCGGGCGCCACGCGACTTGACGCTGACTCTCCGCTTCAGCAACGCCCAGGTCCCGACGGTGAACTGGCGAGTACCGAAGGGGGCGGACCGCGTGACGTTCGACGTGCCGATCCCGCACGCGCACCTGTGGTCCCTCGACGATCCGTTTCTGTACGAGGTGGATGCCGCCGTCGGCGACGACCGCGTACGGAGCTACTTCGGGATGCGCAAGATCTCGATCGTCGACCTTCCGGGAACGGCGTACCGTTATGTCGCCCTGAATGGCCGCCCGCTGTACCTGCAGCTGACGCTGGACCAGGCGTTCCACCCGGGTGGGTTCTATGCCTATCCGAGCGACTCCTTCATGCGCGCCGAAATCCTGCGCGCCAAGGCGATCGGTCTCACCGGGCTGCGCGAGCACGTCAAGGTCGAGTCGCCGCGCAAGCTGTATTGGGCCGACCGGCTGGGCCTACTGATCATGGCGGACGTGCCCAATTCGTGGGGTGAGCCCGACTCCGCCATGCGACGCGAAGCGGAGTCGACGCTCCGGGCCATGGTGGCGCGCGACTACAACCACCCCGCGATCTTCGCCTGGGTGCTGTTCAACGAGACGTGGGGGCTGTTCACGAAGGTCGCGGGAAAACAGGTGTACCGTCCCGAGACGCAAAAATGGGTCGCGTCTGTTTACCGGGCCGCGAAATCGCTCGACCCGACGCGTCTGGTGGAAGACAACTCCCCCTGCTGCGGTCGCGGCCACACCGCGACCGACCTGAACTCGTGGCACTCCTACCTGCCGGGCTGGGCGTGGGAGGAGCACGACCGGCTGGTGAGCGACAGTACTTACCCGGGATCGCCCTGGAACTTCGAAGCTGGTTTCCGACAGGCGCGGCAACCCAACATCAACAGCGAGTTCGGCAACGTCTGGGGCTACGAGGGGAGCACCGGCGACGTCGACTGGAGCTGGGATTACCACCGGTCGGTGAACGCGTTCCGGCGCCATCCCAAGATCGCGGGCTGGCTCTACACCGAGCTGCACGACGTGGTCAACGAGTGGAACGGCTACTGGCGCTACGACCGCTCCGGCAAGGAGACCGGGTTGGGCGAGCTGGTGGACGGGATGTCGCTGCGCGATCTCCACGCACCTGTATACGTCGTGGTGGGCGACTCGCTCAGCCAGACCGCGGTCGCGGGGGCCGACGTGCGGGTGCCGCTGTACGCATCGTTCCTCACGCCCAACAAGGCCTGGGGCGACAGCCTGACGCTCTCCGCCCAACTGTACGGCTGGGACGCGCTCGGCGAGCGACGCGTCTATCGCGAGACGACCCGTCACGTCCCCTACCACCCCTGGATGACCGGGCCGCTCGAGCCGCTGCAGATCACCATGCCCGCTGGGCCGGCCGTGCTCGTGCTCGCGGTGCGCCTGGAGGACGGAGCAGGCACGGTGCTGCAGCGCAACTTCTGCGCGTTCGTCGTCGAGGGCGAGCCGCCACCGGAGGTCCGATTGGACGACGGCCGGCGCGCGCGCCTCGTGACGATCGACCCAGCCCGCTTCGATTCCGCCGCCTGGTCGCTCAAGCAATGGAACGTGATGGACGGCCTGAAGGTGAACGGCGCGGGGGCGGGGTTCTTCGAGTACCACGCGGCGTGGCCCGCCGGAATCCGGCTCAGCGACCTCGACAGCGCCGTCTTCGTGGCAGAAGTCTCGTCCAAGGAGCTGTTCGGCAAGGACCGGGAAGGCAGCGCTCGGATCGAGGGCGACTTCATGCGAGGCCGGGGCACGCTCGATCCCAGCCTCAACCCGAACGCCTACCCCATGACCGACGAGCGGCTATTCCCCAGCGCCGTGACGGTGCGCATCAACGGCGTGACCGCCGGGCGGGCGGCGCTCGCCGATGACCCCGCCGACCACCGAGGCATCCTGTCCTGGCACTATCAGAAACACGACCGACGGTTGCGCGAGGCCGGCTCCTATGGCACGCTGCTGCGCGTCGCGCTACCGCGGGACGCGCTCGAGCGCGCCGCCGCGCTGGGACAGCTGGTGATCCGGTTGGAGGTCGACGCCGGGCTGCCCGGGGGACTGGCGATCTACGGCCGACGCTTCGGGCGCTATCCGCTCGATCCAACCGTGGCCTTCCTACTGCGCCGGTAGCTCCGCCACGCCGGCCTGGCGCAGATATCCACCAACCACGGTGGCGAACTGCGCGAACGCCACCTCCGGCTCCTCGATGTCGGGGTGCCAGCGCTTCTCCCACTCGAAGTTGTAGAAGCCGCGGTAGCCCGAGTGCGCGAGGGCCTCGATCTGGCGCCGCACCGGCACCTCGCCCTTGCCGGTGAGCACGTAGCGCCGATCCTTGCCGTCGGGCCCCGCCGGCACCGAGTCCTTCAAGTGCGTGTGCCGGATGTAGCGGCCGAGCTGGCGGACGGTGTCTTCCGGCTGCTCCTTGCCCGGCACGAAGGTGTGATGCGCGTCCCACAGCAGGGCGACGGAAGGGGATGCCGCCTGCTCGAGTAGCGCGAGCAGCGAGGGCGAGTCGGTGAAATCGCCGTGTGATTCGATCAGCACGGTGACGCCCTTGGGCCGGGCGTAGTCGCCCAGCTCGCGCAGGCCTCGGGCGATGTGGGCGAGCATCATGTCGCGCGGCACGCCCTTCACGTAGTTGTTGCCGAACACGCGCACGTACGGGACGCGCAGCGTTTCGGCGAGGTCGATGAAGCGGCGCGCCTCGTCGAGCTGGGCGGTGCGCTTGACGGGGTCCTGCTCGTGCAGCTGCGCGGAAGCGCCCAGGTCCGATATCCGCAGGCCGCGCTCGCGCAGCTCCCGCTTCGACTCTTCGATCCGTCCGCCCTCGCGCGACAGCTCGGGCGCGAGGGTCAGGTCCATGTTTTTCTGGATGCCGCGCAGCTCGACCCCCGCGTAGTCGTGCGCCTGGGCGAAGTCGAGAATCTGCTTCCAGGTCCAGGCCGGACAGCCGAGAGTGGAGAAACCGATGGGGAGGCGCGCGGCGATGCGTGGCGCGCGCAGCCAGTCCGCCGCGAGCAAGCCAGCGGACGTTCCCACGAATTGGCGTCGGGTGATCATGGAGCGGCTCCTCCCACGAGCCACAACAGGGGTTGACGAATCGGATAGTTGCGGATCACCTCGTCCACCGTGGGATCCGGGTCGAGCGTCTTCCAGAGATCTATGTAGCGCGACTCGTGCAGCGCGACACCCCCGAAGAGTAAAGCCGGATGGCGAACGGGCCACTGATCGAAATACATCACGTCCGGCGGCTTCGACCAGGTGCGTTTGTCCTTGATGAAGGGGTACATGAACGCCAGCGCTCGCCGCATGCCGCGTCCGTCGGGCGTCGTGTCGGTCCAGGCACCGAGCACCCACGCGAGCGTCCCCATGACGTCGAGCTGAAACAGCGAGTAGCCGTACGGCTTGGTGCGACCGAGCTCGCGCGGAAAGCTGCCGTCGGCGGCCATCTGACCCGAGACGAGCGTGTCCTCGAAGAAGCGCCGCATGCGGGAGAGCTGTGCCGTGTCGCCCACCAGGTGGGCGAACTCAGCGACCTGCAGCGCCCAGGCCGCGGCGTGATTGTTGCCGCTGGTGCGCTCGTCGTTGCCGTAGGCGTGCGTGGTAATCCAGTCGAGGTACTCGCGGAACCATCGCCTGGTCCCGGCGAGGGCGGCGTTCGTGTAGCCCAAATGCTCCAGCACCCACGCGGCGCGCGCGACCTCGACGAGGTGAATCGTGTCGATCAGCCCGGTGCCCCGCCCCGTCGCCCGACCCTTGATCGCTTGCGAGAACAACAGGCTCGGGTTCATGCGGGTGCGCTCGTCCACGAACCAAGCGCGCAGGTGCGCCGCGGCATGACGGGCGTAGCGCTCGTCTCGGGTGATCGCGTACGCCGCGACGAGCGCCGGAACGATCTGGCTGAGGCGTCGCATCGCGTCGCGGTGGGTCACGAAGTTGTGCGGGTTGGTCTCGCCGTCGCGGCGCACGTACGGGCTGTCGGGGCTGCGCGGGTCGGGCCACCAGTAGTCGCCGTCCGAGGAGAAGTCGTGCCGCCCGCCGGCGCGGTTTGGCGCGGGGAACG
>WNGO01001697.1_pt1 | contig 14232 bp, 14 predicted proteins | sample 5400511 | NCBI WGS metagenome assembly WNGO01 (sample SAMN13153380, study PRJNA577476) | soil metagenome | isolation source: 20 cm soil or saprolite under Garry oak tree replicate 2 | place: USA:California | collected 2016-06-15
AATTGGTCAAGGACGTTCTCAGGATTCGGATTGAGGGCATACGATGTCATCTGGTCCGAGCCGGGGGCGCGTCCGATTCCAAGGTCGATGCGGCCCGGGGCGATGGCCTCCAAGACGCGGAACTGCTCGGCAACTTTCAGCGCCGAATAGTGCGGCAGCATGACGCCCGCGCTGCCTATACGGATACGCGGCGTGGTCGCCGCGATCACCGACATGAGTATCTCGGGCGCCGTGCCTACGATACTGCCGGAGTTATGATGCTCCTAGACCCAGTAGCGATGATATCCCAGCGCGTCGCAATGGCGGGCGAGTTCGAGGGTTTCACGGATCGCCGTGTCCTGCGTTCTATCCTTGGACGCCGTCGATTGATCGAGTACTGACAATCTCATGGGCTGCTTCTAGAGTACTTTTTGACGCGGGTTTACTGGGGAATAGTATTCACCACGAAGGACACGAAGAGCACGAAGGAAAGAATGATTCGGCGCAGAGACGCAGCGGGCGCGGTGATAAAATAAGACTCTGAACTCTGTGGTGAAAAGCATCCTTTCTTCTTCCTTATTGTTCGAAGCTATTTCGCTAAGACGAGTTGCTGTCAGGGAAGGCGTAAACGTCAGCTAAGCCGATCGCCGATTTTCAAATTCGCTTGTTTGGCGAATTCCGCGCCGCTGATTTTGGCGCCTTCGCCGCGCATTCTCTTTACAGTGAGCATGCCGCCGTTGAGCGCGATAGTAATTTCTTCCGCGCCGATTCCGGTCACTTGTCCGGCTGGCGCTGAATTGTTTCCTGACCGCATTCGCGCGTCGAAGATGCGCAGCATTTTCCCGTTGTAGGTTGTGTGGGCGCCCGGCTGGGGGTCGCAGCCGCGGATGAGATTATAAACTTGTTGCGCCGGTTTCGACCAATCGATCTCGGCGTGCTCATCGGCGCAGGGCGGGTCGTAAGTCGCTCGGGATTCATCCTGCGCGACGCGCGGCGGGTTGCCGGCTTTGATTAGATCGACAGCTTCACCGATGGCCTCGACGCCGAGTGGGAAGATTTTGTTGAAATAGAGCGAGCCCGTGGTGTCATCGGGTTCGACCTTCACTTCTTTTTGCAGCAAAACGGGACCGGTATCGATGCCTGGATCGACCCAAAAAAGACTCAGCCCCGTGACGGTTTCGCCGTTGATCAAAGCCCAGTTGATGGCGCTGGCGCCGCGATATTTGGGCAGGAGCGACGGATGAAAACAGATGCTGCTTAAGCGCGGCACGCTGAACACTTGCGGAGGAACGATAAAGCTTACGAAAGCGAGAATCGCCAGGTCGGCCTTGAGCGCAACAAATTCTTCCCTAACTTCCGGGGCTTTGAATGATTTGTGTTGACGAACTGGTATGCCGAGTTGAAGCGCCTTCTGCTTGACCGGGTCGAGTTTGCCGCCGGGCACATCGGGTGGACAGTAAACCGCGACGACTTCTTCGCCTTTGTCGAGAAGTTTCTCCAAAGTCTTTTCCGCGAAGGCGGCTTGTCCGATGAGAATGATGCGCATAGGTTGCTTCTCCTGTTTGTGAATTCTCCACGGACTCATCCGATGATTTTGAAATCGCCACCCAGGTAGCTTTTACAGAGATTCACATACGTCGACGAACCCATTTTGATCCAATGCAGAGCTTCGCCGGCCAGTTCTTTTTTGACTTTCGCCGGCGCGCCCGCGGCCAGCACTCGCGGCGGTATTTTTGTGTGGGGCACGACGACGCTGCCCGCGGCGATCAGTGCTTCTTCGCCGATCTCGACGTTTTCCAAGAGAGTGACGTTCATGCCGATGATCGCGCCGCGTTTGATCAGCGGCCCTTCCATGATGGCGCCGTGGCCGATCGTGCAATCGTCCTCGATGATCGTCGGCGCTTCGCCGGAATGCAGCACGCAGTTATCCTGGACGCTGGTGCGCGCGCCGATGACAATCGGGTTTTGATTTTGGTCCGATCGAAGCACCGCGCCCCACCAGATGCTCGCCTCATCGCCGATGGTGACGTCACCGATGATCACGGCGGTCGGCGCGATAAACGCGCTGGGTGAGATCTGCGGTTTTTTGCCTTTGTATTCGATGATCATTTGCGGAGTGCCTCCGTTAATTCAGTCACGATATTTGACGGCATGACGGAAATCAAGAATGGGATTCGAGGTGGGGAGCGTTCGAGTCGTTGACAGCGGAGTTGAAAGTCGTTAATTGGAGTCGCAGCTTTTAGCCGACGAGTAAGAATTGGAGTCATCGCATGAGAACTAGGTCGCTGTTTGTTGTAGCGTTTTGTCTGGTGGTAGCGAATTTGCCTGCGGCATCGATGGCGCAGAATCGTGAAGCGACGCTTGGCGCGCTGATGAAGTTGCCGCCAGCTGAGCGCCACGCGCGGCTGGTGGAAGGAGCAAAAAAAGAAAGTGGCTTGGTTTGGTATTCGAGCACGACGGCGGAAGACGCGCTGGCGTTGAGCAAGAAGTTCAACGAGCAACATCCGTCGATTCAGATCCAACACCTTCGCTCGTCGAGTGAAAAATTGCTCGAACGGATTCTCGCCGAAGCGCGCGCCAACGCGTTCAAGGCGGATATCGTCACGCTGCCGGAGCTCGAGCTCTCGATCATGATCAAGCGCAAGCTGTTGGTGCGATATGAAGGCGTGGAAAATTCTCTCTACCCGCCGGAAAGCAAAGATCCACACGGTTATTGGACCGGACTGTACACTTCAGCTTGGGTGCCGGCGCACAATACCAAGATGGTTTCCAAAGAGGCCGCGCCGAAATCGTACAAAGATTTGCTCAATCCGAAGTGGAAAGGCGGCATCGCCATGGATAACGAGCCGTACAACTGGTTCGTGGTTTCGTTGCGTTATTTAGAGCGGCGCGACGGCAAAGAGGCGGCGCTGGATTTCATGAAAAAACTCGCGGCGCAGCAAATGCAGTGGCGCAAGGGGCATTCCCTGATTGGACAACTGATGGCCGCCGGTGAATTTCCGCTCGCGGCGGAGCTGCAAGTGCACACGGTCGAGCGCGCCAAAGCGCAGGGCGCGCCGGTGGAGTGGTCGGTGTTGGACGGCGTGATTCCGATTTCCAAAGTGGCCGCCGCGATCACCAGCACGGGGGCAAACGTTTACACTTCGGCGTTGTTCTATGATTTTCTTCTGTCGCGCCCCGGCATGGAGACGATCCGTGCCAGCCGGCGGATTCCCACTCGCCCCGATGTGACCGTACCTTATTTGAAACCGTACAAACTCTTGCCGTTCGAGCAATCGGTGATGGACGACTTCGACAAATACGTGGCGCTGTTTCGCGACACTTTCAAGCCGGCGCAGTGAAGAATAACATACCTAGGGATAGCCCCAGCTGCGCATCCAGACGCGTTGAGGAAATTCGAATGTGAAAGGAGTGTGACCTCATGGCTTTCCCCGATTTCGTGGCGCCGTATCAGTGGAATTTTCGACCGCAGCATCCCAGGCGACCCGAATGGTTCACGGCGTGGCCCGGCGGCGCCAGAATGGCGGTGATGCTCATCTTGCTGCACGAATGGGAATCCGTGCCGGCCATCGCCAGACCGATGCCCAAAGGCGCGCATCATACATTTGACTCCCTTGCGCTGGGCGGCCGGGAATATGGCGCCAGATTCGGCGTCTGGCGTCTCCTCGACGTACTCGACCGGCACCAAGTCAAAGCCACGGTGGTTACGAGCGGACTGGTTGCCGAGTTGTTCCCGGAAAGCGTGCGTGAGGTGAAGACCAGGGGACACGAGCTCGCCACCCATGGGTGGGATCAGGCGATCCACCCTCCGGTCTTCAAGACCAAGGACGACGAACGAAACTCCGTGGCTAAATCCGTCGCCGCGCTGGAACAGGTCGCTCAGCAGCGAATCGTCGGCTACATGTCCCCCGGCCCGCGGCCGACGCCGAACACGCTGGAGATATGCGCGGAGCAAGGATTTATTTGGACTGCCGACTATTCCGACTCGGATGTGCCTTATCTCATCGACGTCAACGGAAAAACAATCGTGTCGGTGGGTTATGTCATGCCGAATTACACCGACAACGACCTCCTGCCGCTAGGCCTGGAGGCGGGACTAAAACAATTGCAGCTCGCGTTCGATGCCAGTTACGAGGAGTCTCGCAGGCATCCAATGAAATTTTGTTACGCCTGCCACGTGCACGTCAGCGGTAGATCCGGAATGAGCAAGCTGCTCGATCATTTCATCGGCTATGTCCAAGGCCACGATGGCGCGCGGTTTTACCCTTGCATCGACATTGCAAACTTCTGGCTCGAAAAAGAAGGAAGCAAGGTTACGTAGGATTTCTATCAGCATTGCAGTTGGAAATTTTTCTCTGCCATCTCGCAGATTTGCTGACCGATGGCAAGCGACGCCGTGGCGCCGGGCGATGGGGCGTTGAGCACGTGAATGGCGTTGCGGCTCTGTCGGATGACGAAATCGTCGACCAGCGCGCCGCTCGCGGATACGGCTTGCGCGCGCACGCCGGCGCCGCCGGGAACGAGGTCGCTCTCGCGGATTTCCGGCAGGAGTTTTTGCAGCGCGCGCACAAAAGCCGATTTGCTGAGCGACCGGTAAAGCTCACCGAAGCCGGTTTGCCAATACTTTCCCGTGATCGCCCAAAAACCCTTGAATGAAATCGTGCGCCACAGATCACCGAGGTTAATATCAGTGTGACGGTAACCCTCGCGGGCGTAGGCGAACACGGCGTTGGGACCGGCTTCCACTCCGCCCCGAGCCATGCGTGTGAAGTGAACCCCCAAAAACGGAAAAGTCGGATCGGGGACCGGGTAAATTAAATTGCGCACCAAGAATTGTCGCTCCGGCGCGATCTTGTAGTATTCGCCGCGAAACGGAATGATGCGGTGCTCTTCTTCGTTGTTGTTAGCGCCGCCCATCATCTCCGCGACGATGTCCGATTGCAGGCCGCAGCAGTTAATCAAGTGTTTGCTGCGATAATCGCCGCCGGAGGTTTGTAGGACAATTTCCTCGGGACGATCGAGGATGCCCACCACTCTTTGGGACAGGCGAATGTCGCCGCCCGCATCACGAATTTTCTCGGCGTAAGCCGCCGCGACTTTTCGGTAATCGACGATACCGGTTTGCGGAACATGGAGACCCTTGATGCCAGTGGCGTGGGGTTCGAGCTCTTTCAGCCTTTCGGGTCCGATGATTTCCAGCCCTTGAAGCCCATTCGCGATGCCGCGCCGGTGCAGTTCTTCCAGGCGCGGCAGTTCTTCTTTGCTCGTCGCGACGACGACTTTGCCACAGATTTCGTGGGGTATGGCGTTGTCGTCGCAGAATGCGATTAACTCTTTGCGGCCGGTGACACAGGAGCGGGCTTTGAGCGAGCCCGGGCGATAGTAAAGTCCCGAATGGATGACGCCGCTGTTGTTGCCGGTTTGGTGGCGCGCGAGCTCGGCTTCTTTTTCCAGGATGAGCAGCCGCACTCTCGGATGCGCCGCAGTGATTTTGAGCGCGGTGGCGAGGCCGAGGATGCCGCCACCGACAATCGTCAGGTCGTATTGGGAGGCCATCAGACCGTTCAAGGTTCAAAGTTCAAAGTTCAAGGTCGAAAACCGAGCTCTGACGTTGAACCCGGAACCTTGAACTTTGAACGGCTAAATGTGCAGCAGGCGGCGTGAGTTTTTTTCGGTGAAGCTCATGAAGTGCGCCGGATTCGCCTGCGCGGAGATCGCCGCAAAGCCTTTGCTCAGCGGACCCAAGCCGCCGCAGTAATCGGATCCGAAAACAATATTATTCTCACCCATTTTATCAATGAGAAAGGCGAGCGTGCGCGCATCGGAGCTGGCGCAGTCGATCAGGAAGTGTTCGAGAAAAATATCCGAATAGCGTTGTTCGCCGCTGGGTCCTTTGTGCTTCCAGAAAAAACGATGCAGCAAAAGCGGCAAGCCGCCGCCGGAGCTGCGGATGACGATTTTCAAATTCGGGTAGCGATCGAACAGGCCGCTCGCGATCATGCGCAAACAGCATTCGGCGACCTCACCGTCGGAGAGCACGGCATAGGCGACCCCCGCGCCGCCGTCTTCGAGACGCTTGAGCGAGGGGCTTTGCGCCGTGCCGGCGCCGTGCATAAAGATCGGTAAATTCAGCTCGGAGATCTTCGCGAAGATAGGATCCATCGCCGGCGTATCGACCAACATCTCGCCATCGACGTGAGGATAGAGCAGCACGGCGCGAAATCCTTGCGCCGCGGTGCGCTCGATTTCTTGCACAGAGGCATCGATGTTCTTGAGCGAGAGCGCCGTCACGCCGAACAGCCGCTCTTTATGCGGCGCGATCCGTTGCGCCAAAACGTTGTTGGACTGGCGCACGACGTCGAGCGCTTGATCGGCCGGCAGTTGATCGGCGTAAACACCGGCGCCCTGGCAAATCAGCTGAACGTCCAGCCTGACTTCGTCCATCTCTTTGATGCGCTTTGACAGATCCGGAGAATCACAGGCGTCGATATGCGGTCGCTTGCCGGTGAGCTCTTTGATTTGGTCGGCGATTTCGGGTGCGGTATGGTGTGCATGCCAATCGATTACAGTTGCCATTGTTCATCTCCTTCGTCGGAACTCTCACTTCCGGAATACTGCGGGTGTGACAGCGAGTCAAGGGAAGCTTTGGGACCTAGTGGCGCGTTACGGCACGTGCGGAGCGAGCTTATAAGGCGGGTCGAGTCGCACGGCGAACGTCGAGTCAAAGCTGACGCGGGACGGTGGCCGCGATTATTGTTTGATTGGGGTGAATTCGGCCTTGTCTTTGAGCCGGCGAACCAATTCCTTGTAGGATTCATGGGAAATGACGCGGTTGAATTGGGAACGGTAGTTGTTAACCAGACTGATGTTCTCGGCGACGACGTCATACACTTTCCATTCATTGCTCACCAGATGCACCTTGTAATTGATTGAATACTCTTCACCCTTGCTGGTGAAGATCTTACTGCCGACGTCGGCGTAGGTGCCGTCGATCCGCTCGACGGTGTAGACAATTTTTTCATCGGTGTAGGACTCGATGATCCCGGCATACGCGTGCTCCAGGACGTCGGTGAAAAGCCGAACAAATTCTTCCTGCTCCTCAGGTGTGCGCCGGCGCCAATTGGCACCGAGAGCGCGTCTGGCCATTTCGGTAAAATCGAAGCGCGCGAACAAGATCTGCTTGAGCTGGTCGCGTCGCTCGGCGAGTTTAGCGGCCGGTTTAAGAAGGGGATCTTTGAGCACCACCAGCGCCCTATCGACGGTGGACTTGATCTGCTCGGTCGGCAGTCCGGCGAATGCGCTGCTGGAAACCAGTGCAAACGCGACTAAAAATCCAATAATCTTTGGCAACCGCTTACTTTTGAGTTTCATCTTTCTTGCTACCCTTGGAGGTTACGTCACCGCCGACGATCTTGCCGATCAGGTCGGGAATATCCGGCGGCGACTCCGTTTCTCTGATTTTGCCGCCCGGCGGGATGATTTTATCCGAAGCGCCCGGCGTAATGAGCACGAATTTGTCGCCGATCAAGCCGCGGGCGCGAACCGAGGCGATCACATCATCCTGAAGCTTCACACCGTCGCCGAGCCTGAGAGTCAACTGGGCTCGATCATCATCCGATAAACCGAGGGATTCCACGCGGCCGATCTTAACTCCGGCGATTTCCACCGGATCGCCGGCCTTGAGACCGGCCACGGAAGGAAAATCGGCAATCACCGTATAACCGCCGGCGCCGAAAACTTCGAGTTTGCCGAGCTTTATGGCGAGATAGCCGAGGCACGCAATACCGACGACGACGAACAAACCAACGACCATTTCTGTGCGCGTGTGATTCACGAGTGATCTCCTATAGCACGCTGATCGGCCCTTCGGTATCGCCTTGCAAAAATTGCCTGACCAGCGGGTTTTGCGAAGCGATGAATGCTTCCGTCGTGCCCATCTCGGTAATCACGCCGTTGGCGAGCATGGCGACGTGGTCGGAGAATTTAAAGACGTCCGGGATATCATGGCTGACGATGACACCGGTAAATTTCAACGTCGCGTGCATTTTGCGGATCAATTCATGGATGCTCTTTCCCAAGAGCGGGTCCAAACCGGTCGTCGGCTCGTCAAATAGCATGATTTCAGGTTCGGTTACTAAAGCTCGGGCCAATCCGGCGCGCTTTTTCATGCCGCCGCTGATCTCGGCGGGATACTTGTAACCCATGCCCGATAAGCCGACCTGAGCAAGGTTGTCGTTGACCTTGTTATCGATCTCGGTTTCCTTGAGCTTGGTTTTTTCCCGCAACGGAAACGCCACGTTGTCATAGAGCGTCATGGAGTCCAGCAACGCCGCGCTTTGAAACAGCACGCCGAATTTGCGCCGGACGTTGTTCAGCGCGGATTGGCCGAGCTTGGTGATATCCTGATGGTCGACCAGCACGCTACCGCGATCGGGAAGCAAGAGCGCGTTTAAATGCTTCAACAAGACCGTTTTGCCACAGCCGCTACCGCCGATGATCGTGGTAATTTTTCCCGTTTCAAACTCGAGGTTAATGCCTTTGAGCACCTCTTGATGACCAAAAGTCTTGTGCAAGTCGACGACGCGGATCATCGGTTAAAGCATGACCGACGTCATGAAGTAGTTCCAAACCAGGATCATGACGAAGCAAAGCACGACCGCTTCCGTCGTCGCTTGGCCAACGCCGGTGGCCATGGGGGGCGCGTTGAAGCCCTTGTAGCAGCAAATCCAGGTGATGATAAGTCCGAAACTCACCGACTTTAAAAAGCCGCTCAGCACATCTTTGAATACGACGCTAAGCTCCATGCCGGCGAAGTAACTGCCCGAGCTCACGCCGAGGAGCTGGACGCCGACGACATAGGCGCCGTAAATCGCCACGACGTCAAAGATCGCGGTGAGCAGCGGCATCGAAATCAGACCAGCAATAATGCGCGGCGAAACGAGATACTGCATCGGGCTGATCGCCATCGAGTAGAGCGCGTCGATCTGCTCGGTCACCTTCATGCTGGCGATTTCCGCCGCCATGGCCGAGCCGGTTCTGCCCGTGACCATGAACGCGGAAAGCACCGGACCAAGCTCGCGCAGAATGCCGAGGGCCACCGCCGAACCGAGAAAATTTTCCGCGTTGAATTTGCGCAGGCTATAGTAGCCTTGAAGCCCCATGACCATGCCGGTAAAAACGCCAGAGAGAATCACGACCGACAGCGATTCGACTCCGATGGTGCGAATATGATGAATGATCAGACGAATCCGTGGGGGTGGTCTAAACACCCAGGCAAAGGCTGAGAGCAGAAACAAAAAGGTTCGCCCCATGCCGACCGTGTGTTGAATCGAGTAACGGCCGATTTGACCGAGTAAGGAAAGCATATTTTGTCTTGGCGTGATGCGTGCTACTAGAAACAGGCTATTACAGAATAGTTGACGCTATTTCAAGTTTAGGGAATCGATAAATTAGTTTGCGACTAAGCCACCGGTTCGTCGTGCCCACGAGTTGAACCGTCGCGCAGACTTCACCGTCTGACTGCATGGAGGAGAAGGTCGAGTGCATCATTCCAGTGAGACTTTCGATGCGCTTTTTGATGGCCGGCTGACGCTTTATCAAAGCCGCGCCGGCTATCGCTTCTCACTCGATGCCCTGTTGTTGGCCTACTTCGTTGCGGTGAAGCCAACCGACAGGATCATCGACTTGGGGACCGGCAACGGAGTCCTGCCATTGGTTCTTGCGAGTCTTCATTCATCGGTCACCGTGACCGGCGTCGAACTGCAACCCGCCATGATCGAACGCGCAAGACGTAATATCGATCTTAACGGGCTCACCGCGCGAATACAAATTCTCCGCGGCGATGTGCGGAATTATGAACAAATTGCCAGCGGCCCGAGCTTCGACGTCGCTGTCTCGAACCCGCCATATCGTAAACCAAGCAGCGGCCGGCTCAGTGTGAACGATGAGCGGCAAATCGCGCGTCACGAGATGCAAGGCGGACTGAGCGACTTTCTTCGCGCCGCAGTGTTCTTGCTCCGGGGCAAGGGTCGATTGGCGTTGGTGTATCCGGCCGTCCGCTGCGCGGATGTGTTGACGGCAATGCGTCAAGCGCGGCTCGAACCTAAGCGACTGCGTATGGTTCATTCTTTCGCCGGAGCGCCAGCTTCATTGGTGTTGGTAGAAGGCGTCAAAGGCGGCAGGAGCGGCATGGACGTGCTAGCGCCGCTGGTGATTTACCACCGCGGCAAGCAATACAGCGCTGAAGTCGCGGTCATGATTGCCGGAACGGCGGCAGCGATCCCACAGCCTAGAGCGGGAGCAAAGCTGACCCGACGCGCGAAAAAATGACGGCTGAAGGTTAACTCTTTGCTTTGCGGCGTGAGTAGCTTTTCACCAGCTTCTGGAACGCCGCGCGAACCTCTGGATCTTCGATCGTCTGTAAAAACTCTTCATCAATCTGATGCGCGAATTTTTCTGCCCTATCGCTTTGCGGCGCCTGCGCTACCGCGTCTTCCGCAGTTTCTTCGATCCGACCCACCATGAAAAAAATATTTTTGACGAGCTCGCTTTTAAGTCGATGATTAAGCTTGTCGGCGATCATATCCTTCATGAACTGCAGCTCTTGCATCCACACGGGACTGGAAACTTTGACGAACAGCGTGCCATTGCGAATCTTTTCCGGCTGAGCGTTTCGGGCAATCACAGGACCGACGATCTCGCGCCAAATCGGCCACACACCGTACTCGTCCAGACGTGAGGTGAGATCAAAGCGCTTGAGCGATTGATCAAGTACGTTGCCGATGCTCTCGATTTGCGGGGTTTTCTTTGCCATCTGTGGCCAGCAAGTTAACACCAGCAAATTACCAAATGTTACTCAGCGACTCCAGCCTGTCGATAGCGATTCGCGACTGTTCCCTAAAGTCCCAAAAACCAGCGAAAAATCACGACAAATCACTACCCGAAATTTATTGAAAAATTATTATTGACAAAGTGGCTAATTGTTCTTACAACTACAAAATCTAGTGCATTTCTGAGTTAATCACACAATATATTGGGAAATTATACGGGGAAGGGAGAAAAGCGAAAAATGGCGACGGGTATCTCTCAAGTGGCCGAAACAGGTGTCTCTAAAGGAGCAGTGGCGACGAACGGCGGACTGAAAATTCCACGGTATTTTACCCGCGCTGGGGTAAGCCCGTATGACGAGGTCGAATGGGAGCTTCGTACCGCTTCAATTACCAACGAGAAGGGCAAAGTCGTCTTCGAACAAACCAATGTCGAGATCCCCAAGGCTTGGTCGCTGATGGCGACTCAAGTGGTCGTGTCGAAGTATTTTCGCGGTCCGCTCGATACGTCGCAAAGAGAGCATAGTGTGCGCCAGATGATCGGTCGCGTCGTGGATACGATTACGGGCTGGGGCAAAAAGGACGGTTGTTTCGCCAGTGAAGATGATGCCTGCGCTTTCTCTGATGAGCTGACGCACATCATGTTAAATCAAAAAGCCTGTTTTAACAGTCCGGTTTGGTTTAACTGCGGCATCGAGGAAAAGCCTCAATGTTCTGCTTGTTTCATCCTAGCGGTGGAAGACACGATGGATTCGATTCTCGACTGGTATCGCAAAGAAGGGGTGATCTTTAAAGGCGGTTCCGGCTCCGGTGTGAACCTGTCGAAGATTCGCTCTTCCAAAGAGCAGCTGGCCGGTGGCGGCACCGCGTCCGGACCAGTTTCGTTCATGAAAGCGGCCGATGCTTCGGCGGGCGTGATCAAGTCTGGCGGCAAAACTCGGCGGGCGGCGAAAATGGTCGTTCTCGACGTCGATCATCCCGACATCGAAGAGTTCGTCAAATGCAAAGTTGAAGAAGAGAAGAAAGCCTGGGCACTGATCGAAGCCGGCTATGACTCTAGCCTCGACGGCCCGGCGTACGGCAGTGTGTTCTTCCAAAATGCCAACAATTCGGTGCGTGTCACCGACGAGTTCATGCGCGCGGTGCAAGAAGACCGTGAGTGGCAGACCAAATATGTCAAGAACGGCCAGCCGTGCGATACTTACAAGGCGCGCGATCTCATGCGCATGATCGCCGAGAGCACCTATTTTTGTGGCGATCCCGGCATGCAGTACGATACGACGATCAACGATTGGCATACCTGCTCGAACACGGCGCGGATCAATGCCTCCAACCCCTGCTCGGAATACATGCATCTAGACAACTCGGCGTGCAATTTAGCGTCCCTCAACTTGCTTAAATATCTGCGCGAGGACGGTGTGTTCGACACTGAAGCGTTCCGCCGCGCGGTGGATATTGTGATCTTGGCGCAGGACATTCTCATTGATAACTCGTCATACCCGACGGCTGAGATTGCCGCGAACGCCCACGCGTTCCGCGAACTCGGTTTGGGTTATGCCAACCTTGGCGCATTGCTGATGTCGTTGGGGCTGCCTTACGATTCCGACGGCGGGCGAGCGTATGCGGCGGCGGTTACGGCTTTGATGTCGGGCGAAGGCTATCTGCAATCGAGCCGGGTCGCGGCGGCTACCGGTGTGTTCGACGGTTACGAGGTGAATCGTCAGCCGATGCTGCGAGTCCTGAACAAGCATCGTTCCCAGGCGTACAAGATCTCCCCGGCCCACGTGCCGCTGGATCTTCTCGCTGCGGCTCGCGACGCGTGGGATCAAACGTGCGCCGAAGCAGAAAAGCATGGCGTGAAAAATTCTCAGATCTCGGTTCTGGCGCCGACCGGAACCATCGCCTTCATGATGGACTGCGATACGACCGGCGTTGAGCCCGATATCGCGCTGATTAAGTACAAAAAATTAGTCGGCGGCGGCCTTTTGAAAATCGTCAACAACACGGTGCCGCGGGCGCTCCGGCGTTTGGGCTACGACGTCAAACAAATTCAAGAGATCGTTGAATACATCGAGGAGCACGAAACCATCGAAGGCGCGCCGCATCTCAAGGATGACGATCTCGCGGTGTTCGACTGCGCTTTCAAGCCGGTCAACGGCAGCCGCACGATTCAATACATGGGTCATGTAAAAATGATGGGCGCGGTACAGCCGTTTATTTCCGGCGCGATCTCCAAGACCATCAATATGCCCACCGACGCCACGGTGGAAGATATCACGCATGCCTACACGGAGTCTTGGAAACTGGGACTCAAGGCGGTGGCCATCTATCGGGACGGGTCAAAACGGACACAGCCGCTCAACACCGCGAAGGACGCAGACGAAAAGAAGGCTAGCCCGGTGGAGAGCAAGGAGGCGCGAGTTCTGCGCCATAAGCTGCCCGATGAGCGGCGCTCGATCACTCATAAGTTCGATATTGCGGGGCATGAAGGGTATATCACTGCCGGCATGTATGAAGACGGTCAGCCGGGCGAAATCTTTATCACGATGTCGAAGGAAGGCTCGACGATCTCCGGTCTGATGGATTCCTTTGCTACGGCGATCTCTATGTCGCTACAATACGGCGTGCCGCTCCAAGTCTTGGTCGATAAGTTCAGCCACATGCGCTTCGAGCCCTCCGGTTTCACCAAGAACCCGGATATTCCGATGGCCAAGTCGATCATGGATTATATTTTCCGCTGGCTCGCCAGCAAGTTTCTCGACGGCGATGCGCAGCAGGAGGCCGGGATCGTCAAGCGAGAGCCGGTCGAGGAAGTTCACCAGAAAAAAGTGGTCTCCATCGCCGCCCATGCGACGCGCGGCAGCGCGCCGGTGACCACGATCAGCAGCGTGACCAGCTTGTATCAACAAGATGCGCCGCCGTGTCCGGACTGCGGCGCCATCATGATTCGCAGCGGCGCCTGTTATAAATGCTTGAACTGCGGCGCGGTAAGCGGTTGTTCATAGATTAAGAGAGTTTACGAGTCGACGGCTGGGCGTCTGCAACCGATTTGCTACCAACGGAGGCGTTAGAGTCGGGTTTTTGGGCCTCATGGTCATCAATTTGGCCGTCAACGTTGCTCAAGTTGGCGGGGTCGTCGAGTTTATCGACGGCTTGCTTGTTTAAGCCCGGTATTAAGTGCCCGTAAACGTCCGCGGTCATCTGGATAGATGAGTGGCCGAGCTGGTCACGGACGTACGTCAGCGACTCACCTTGCTGCAACAGTAGGCTCGTAAACGTGTGCCTGCAATCGTGGAACCGGACGCGTCGAATACCCGCTGCGGTCAATGCTTTTCGCCTCAATTTGGATGGCGTCGCTGTTCGTTTGGCTTCGATGCGCAAACACAAAGGGCGTTTGACAAGTGCGAAACTGTTCCGCTGCTGTATT
>WNGO01005809.1_pt1 | contig 14222 bp, 18 predicted proteins | sample 5400511 | NCBI WGS metagenome assembly WNGO01 (sample SAMN13153380, study PRJNA577476) | soil metagenome | isolation source: 20 cm soil or saprolite under Garry oak tree replicate 2 | place: USA:California | collected 2016-06-15
GTGTAGGTAGCCCATGATCTGTCCGGTCTTGTAGCACGTGATCTGTCCGGTTCACGGTGAGGCCCCAAAGGGGGCGCGCCGTGAGACGAACAGAGTGGCTACAGGAGACGCGGAAGATGAGATTTAAGGAGGCCTATGAGGGCTGGCAAGCCGGCCGATTGCGGCAAGAGGAAGCGGCGCGACTGCTCGGGGTGTGTGAACGATCGTTTCGGCGCTACATCGATCGGTATGAGGAAGACGGCTTGCAAGGACTGATCGATCGGCGTCTGGGGCAGATTTCGCACCGTCGAGCGCCGGTGGATGAGGTGATGGCGCTGACGACATCCTATCGGGGGCGGCACACGGGCTGGAGCGCCAAGCACTACTACGCCTGGTACCGCCGTGCCGGTGGGAGTCGCAGTTACACGTGGGTGAAGCGCCAGCTGCAGAAGGCGCAGCTGCTGATGAAGGCCCCGCGGCGCGGTGCGCACCGCAAGCGACGCGATCGGGCCCCGTTGCCGGGGATGCTGCTGCATCAGGATGGGAGCCGTCACGAGTGGGTGCCCGATCAGAAGTGGGATCTGGTTGTGACGATGGACGATGCGACCAACGAGCACTACGCCATGCAGTTTGTCGAGGAAGAAGGCACCCGCTCGAGCTTCCAGGGGATCGAGGCGGTGATTCGTGAGCATGGCCTGTTTAGTGCTTTATATACCGATCGGGGCAGCCACTACTGGTTCACCCCCGAGGCCGGTGGCAAGGTGGATCGGCGCTCCCCGACGCAGTTTGGCCGGGCCATGCAGCAGCTGGGGATCGAGATGATTGCCGCCTATTCCCCGCAAGCGCGTGGGCGCTCGGAACGCGCCTTTCACACGCACCAGGAGCGCTTGGTGCGCGAGCTGGCCCTGGCGGGCATCACCGACCTGGCGGCAGCCAATGGGTATCTGCACAAGCATTACCGCCCGGCCTTCAACCTGGAGTTTATGCAGCCGGCGCAGGAAGTCGGCTCGGCCTTCGTGCCGTGCGTGGGCACCGACCTGAGCGAGATTTTCTGCGAGCACTTCGAGCGCGTCGTCGGCGCCGACAACTGCGTGTCGTTCCAGGCCGTGAAGTTGCAGATCCCCAAGCAGCGTCACCGCTGCCACTTCGTCAAGGTCAAGGTGCGCGTACGCCGCTATGTCAATGACACGCTGGCCATTTTCCATGGCCCACGGTGTTTGGCTCGCTACAGCGCCGCGGGCCAACTGATCGAGGAGCTTGACCGTGCCGCCGCGTAACGTCCGCTCGCGGCGCCGCGCTGATCGAGGGGCTTCGGGCTACGCCCTCCGCCCTCGATCAGCGAACAGCTTAAAAGCGGACAATCTATGTGCTACAGAACCGGACAGTTCTATTTGCTACCGACATGACGCATCATAGAAGCAGCGCGTCCCGACGGCCTAGTGGCGTAATCCGGCCGACCGCCCGGTGTTGACCCTGCTCCGGGGACTGTCAGGCCTACCCCTGCGAATTTCCGCTCCCAGCCAAGACCAGTCCTTCGGGCCTCGGCTCTAGTCATCTCCAAAGGGGACGTTTCACAGCCGCCCTAACCACGCCAACTATGCTCGCCGAACATATGTTCGGTCCGCATAATGGTTCGCCGATCACAATTAGCAATCCCGAGGAGTTCGCCATGGCAAAGCTGAAGCTCACCTACTTCGATTTCGACGGCGGGCGCGGCGAGCCCGCGCGTCTTGCGCTACACATCGGCGGCATTGCGTTCGAAGACCACCGCATCTCGGGCAAGGACTGGCCCGGCTTCCGCGACATGATGCCGTTCCTGGCGATGCCTACGCTCGAAGTGGACGGTAAAGTGGTTTCGCAGTCCAACAGCATCAATCGCTACGTCGGCAAGCTGGCTGGCCTGTACCCCAAGGATGACTGGCAGGCGTTGCTGTGTGACGAGGTCATGGACGCAGCTGAGGACATCAGCACCCGCATCGCACACACCATCGACCTGGCCGAGGACGCCAAGAAGAAGGCGCGCGAAGAACTTGTTGCCGGGCGCATCACGCGATACCTGGAGCAGTTTCAGGCCCGGCTGAAGGCGGCGGGCGGTGAGTATTTCGCCGACCAACGCCTCACTGTGGCGGACTTGAAGATTTTCATGTGGGTCCGCTGGCTACGGGCCGGGGTGCTTGACCACATTCCGAAAGACCTCGTGGACCGAGTCGCGCCGCTGCTGGTTAAGCACTCCGAGCGCGTGGCGAGCCATCCAGGCGTCGCGGAGTACTACAGGCGTCGCAAGGCAGCGTAGCTGACAAGCTGAGCGCAACAAGGGATCTCCCGCCGGGAGGTCCCTCGTCGCGCTGGCAACTCGCGGCCAGGAGCTGACGGTCATTCAGCACACCCAGATTTCTCGATAGCAGTCGCTGGTGCAGCGTCTGCAATTCGCCCGTCGTCACGGCAACGGCGCCGCGAATAGATGGGTCTCTGAAAACGCGGCATCGATCTGTCCGCGCAGACGCTCTTCGATGCGTCTCTTTAACTCGGCTTTCTCTTCGGCGGAATAGCTCTCGAAATTTGATTTCCATTCGATGTCATTGTCGAACTTCTCGGCTGGAATGCCGGCCGCATTGGCCAGCTGTTTCCTTGTTCCCACGTCGAAGACTCTCAGAATGAACGCCCCCCAAGCCGAACGATTCGATCGGCCGAGCGCTGTGCGCTCGGAGAATCCATAGGTGTTGTTAACGAACGAGTAGAGACCACTTGGCTCGAATGTTGGAATCGTGACGACCAGGGTGTCATACCCTTGTGCGGATGCGAGTGTAAATAGCTGGTTAAACTTTGAAGAATCCATGCGCCGCTTCTGCTGCAAGGGCCATAGCCGATAGAAATCTTTCACCCGATTTGGTTCGATATTCACCGAGCCGGCGCTCAGATTCGCACTCGTCAACTTGGCAACCAGGTATTCAGTTACATCCCGGTCGATTTGCCATTCCGGCACTTCAACATCATAAGAACGCTGGTTGAAGGCCGTTAGGCCTGTGTGTTCGGCATGAAACGTGTCACCCAGCAAACTGACTACGCCGACGCGGCTTATATGCGTGGCTGCGGCATCCGTGACCTGAAGGCTGGACCAGCCCAAGGCGCTTAACATGAGGATTACCAGCGCACCTAATCCCGATCCCCGCTTGACGATAAGCGGTTGCTCGCGGCGCTTGGCCGGACTGGTCACAGTCCGCCCGAAGTTATGCCGCAGCCGACGCATTCTGGCCGACCCATAGTCGATTGCCGTCAGGATCGTCGAGACGAAATTCACTCATTCCGTAAAAGGTGACGTCCAGCTTTGGGACGACAATGCCGTTTGCCTTCACTTGTTCGTGAAATTCGTTAATGTTCTCCGGGTACAGGTACAAGACTGACTGACGAGCCGCACCCGGGTGTTGATTTATGGACCTATCAACCATGATGCGACAGTCATCGAACCGAAGCATCGCCCAACCCCAGTCATCTCGGCGTTGCTCAACGGCAAATCCGAGCTTCCGATAGAACTCGACGCTCACCGAGACGTTACTCACAGGCAACATCGGTATCAGTCGATTCATTTTCACGCGGCAACTCCTAGTCGCGCAAAGCGTCGAGGCAGGGTATCCCGGTTTCGTGGGTGCGGAAAGCGGCCGTATGGATGTCCGCTTCTGCCTCTATCGCCCATGCCTTACATGAGGGGTTGAATGACCGGAACGGGTCAACAGCGGTAGTTCACTCGCAGATTGGCACGTTGATCGACGGGAATGCCTTGGATCAATTAACGGTCCAGTACGAGGCGACGCTTAATCGACCACGCAGCGGTCGAAGTCCGGTGCCCGACACTCTTCGAAGCTCTGGACCTTGTTGCTTTCAACAAAACCCTGCTTGAAGTCTACAAGTACCTGTTCGATCACTGGGTCAACTTCCCCGTGCGGGTTAGAGACGTTACTCGAGAGAATAAATAAAAAGACGACCCTCTTGGCAAGTAATCCAACTGCCGACAGATAGCCTCTGGGAGTGCCGTTACTTTGCGGCAAGAAACAATCGATGCCGGGGTCGGGCTCCGGTCTCCCGTCGTATGTCGTAGTGGGCTTTGGTTTGCAATCCATCCCGGCCCGAGTCGCCGCGAGCTTCAAATCTGCGAGGAGCACGCGCTCGCCGTCATCACGGACACGAATCAGTAGAAGTCTGGAAGGTTGAGCCGGAATGTTTGATTGCCCAGGAAATGAAAGCAGAAATAAGAGGCTGATGAAAGTCGCCTGCACAACAGAAGAGCACCGCCAAGGAGGGAGATTGGACGTGCTTCCCATAGTGACACTCCTATTTCAGCGCACGATCAGGGAGGATACTTCAGGACGTTACTGTACGTTCAATCTGATGTGCAGACGCAGGACTCATGGCCTTAGGGGATGCAAAGCGACGGGCTTGAGCCTTGCGCTGAGTCAATGCAGCTCTCGCCGGATCCTTACTGTTCACCCTACTGCTCCCCTCATGAATTCGTTAACGGCCCGCGCTGATGCAACCGGATTGGCTTGTAGCAGGAAGTGGGGACCCTCCACATCCATGATGTGTCCGTGTGCCACGAAGCGTGCGAACGCCGCGGCAGCACCTCGCGGCACCAGGCGGTCCTCGGTGGCACGTAAATAAAGGGCCGGAACACGGATCTTTTGAGCCTCGTCGGTAACATCCACGCTCGCCATCTCCCTCAGGCGCGCCACAAGCGTTTCGGGTGAGACGTGCTTTAACGCTTCAGCGCGCGCTCGACGGAGCTCAGGGGTCGCGAAGCGGCCCATCAGAAAAGGGACTGCAAGCGCCTCCGGAATATTCTGCGGAGGAAGCAGCCCGAGGAAAGGCCGCAGCAACCCTAAGAGCGGACTCGGAGATCTAAGGAACGAGGCACACAGGACACATCCCAGCAGTCCGGCAGGTGACCGAGCGGCGATGGAGATTGCTATCGGGCCGGAGAATGACTCTCCAAGCACTACGTAAGGCCGATCCGTTGGAAGCGCGGCAACTGCGACCCTTTCATGCTCTGGGTAGTCGAGCGGTTCATCTGGATAACGAACGACAAGCGTCGAAACGGCCGGGCTTAGCGCCTGGAGCAGGGGCGCGAACAATTCGCCGGTACCATCCATACCCGGCAGTAGCACCAAAGCGGGATCCATGTTTGGCTGCTAACTCGCTACTGTCCAGCCGTTGGCCGGTTCCCGAGCTCGCGAGAAAGACGATATGCCATCCACGCAAGCAGCATGACGCCGAGACCGAGGACAGCCCAAAGTACAGTCATCTTCCAGGGGACCGTGCGCGGGGCGGGTCGCAGACGCGCCGTGCCACCTAGGGATTGAGGAGCTCCTAGTTCTGCACGCAGTACGGTGACTCCACCCAGGGGCGAAGCAAGCGGGGCATTTGCTACGCTCGCTGAACCGTTGCCGTACGCGAGGAGATAAGGGCCGCTTCCGCGCGCAAGGAATACGATGTCCTGCGCATTCCACGTTGCCTCCAGTTTCGGTAGACCGTTGCCGATTGCGCCGTTCGGCTGATCCAAGCGAGCGCGCCAGTAGCGGTCGGAATTCGTCGGTATCGTAATTGGGTCGTTGCGCCGCTCTGCGCCCGTGTTTCGTACGCGGTAAAACTCGCCGCGCGTGATCGGACGCCAAGCGTCTGTTGGATGCGCCCGGGAGAACAATTGGAACTTCGCTACGCTGTTGGACTCGGGTAGCTCGATGTTCACGTGATTGACCGGTAGTCGCGCTCCGAGATCGAAAGAATACTCGTGGCGTTTCTCGTTCACCGCAGCACCAATAGCGATCACGCTAGAGCGTTCTGCATCGCGTCGATCTGGTGTGGTATCGGCGCTTACAGAGGTCAGCTCGAATGGCGCGGTCTTCCCAATCCAGGTTAAGCGCCAGAACTTTGCGGTCGTCGAGGGTATTTCAAGACGACTCTGGACGAGGTGGGCGGTGGTGGTACGAAGGTTAATCACGGGAGCGTCGGCTCTCACAGTGCGCCAGGAGCCGAGGTCGTCACTCGATTCGACTCGAATGTCTCCCGAGAACTCCGCCGCATCGTCTTGCCAGTGAAGCTGCAGCGCATATAGCGGGAGAGTGACCGCTCGGGCATCAATAACGTAGCTCCCGATGGCCTGCCGGTCTGCCGTTGCGGGACCGGCCTGCACATTGACGGCGGTGCCCTGTGACTGGATGGTCACACGCAGGCCATCGAGCGTGGCCCGAGAGTCGCCCTGCAAAGGGAACAGGGGCAGCGAGGGTCCCTCTGCACGACCCTTCTGTAGACCTCAAGCGGAACGGCCACGCGGTACGCAGCGGCCGGAGCCGGCGTAGTGATTAGCATTCCGTACGCGAAGTCCTGAGGCGACAGATCCGCGGCCTCCGCCCACGCGGTTGCGCTTGCCGACGTGAGCGCCAGAACCAAGTATGCCGATCGCCTCATGGTGATTCCTCGGCGGCAGGAGGGAGTGGCGAGAAATAGCCCAGGACGAGCATCAGGAGTCCCACTCCGACGAAGGAAACGATCCGCTCGATCGTGCCGATGCTAGACAGGTCCACAAGAAACAACTTAAAAACCACGGCGACCAGTAGTACCGCGCCTGTCAGCCATACAACCCGCGCTCTGATGCGTGTGGCGGTGAGCATCGTCGTGAGCGCCAGGAGCGCCCAGAATATCGAGAGCGCGGACTGCACGAGTGTCGAGTCCAGCATGGCCTTCAGCTCGTAGGGGACGCCAGCCCACTGGTGCAGCGTTCTGAGCAGCACGGCGTTGAGCCAGATGAATCCGAGGAGCGCCAGGGCAGCAACCATAGGTCGCTGGTCCACGTTCGATACGCTCGGATGGCCCTCGGATCGCAGGCGCAGACAGAACCGTATGAGGACGAACAGCACGAGACCCTGGACCACGTCCAGGGGATTGGCCAATGGAAGGTAAGGCAGCGGCGCCGAAGGGCTGGACACCAGCCAATTGGTGGTGATGCTCCACAGCCCCAGATACAGGGCAAGCCCCGCACTGGCCAAGACCAAGTACGCGTCGCGGTGAGCCCGAAGCGGCCAGGCGATGCGCGGGGCCGCATACGGGAGCGCTGCCAGTGCGGCAGCTGGAACAATCGCCCAGGCAATCGCTGACCAGGACCCGGAACTGCCAACTTCCTGTGTGATCGTCCAGGCCAGTTCCCAGCTCACCAGGGCTGCCAGCAACCACACGGCCACGGCGTGCAGAGTGTTTGTCATGGGTGTGACGAGCGCGTCGTCGTGCCGCCACGCAATGAGATAGAAGCCGACGAAGGCAAATGGCCACGCAATCCAACCGCCCTGCGAGAGAGGGTGGTGGAGCGAGGCTGCCGCCCAGATTCCGAAAAGCAGCATTGCTGGCAAGAGGGCGAACGTCGGCAGCAGAGCAATTACCATTCGGTAGCGGCGGGCTAGCTCGCTGCACAGCAGTGCCGTGACAGTGGCAAACACAAGTCCTGCAGAGAGCTCATACGCCTTGTCGATGTGCTGCTCGAGCTCGCTCCACCCACCGATACACCACCACAGCAGCCCCCAGAGGAACAGCAAGCCGGAGATAGGTCCTTCGTAATCGGCAAGCTGCGCCTTGTTCGCATGCATGACTTGCGCGGCGTACGCGGACGCCATGCCGACCATCAGACCCGCGAGATATGTGCCCGCTGGAACTGCGCCGCCAGAACTTAGAGTCAGCACCAGAGCGCCGCCTGCTGCGAGCTGCAGCAAAGCGCCGAACGCCCGCGGGAGCCGCCGACTTTGCCGACAACCGACCCAGACGAGCGCCGCGCCTTCGAGCGCCCAGCTTGCGGCGCTCCAGCGGCCGTTGAGGGCCAGCGGAACGGCAAGCGTCAGGAATGCGACGCCCAGTGCCATGAACGCCTCAACGAGTAGGCGTTGGAGGTCACCGCGCCGGCGGTGCAAGAGCCAAGCTAGAGCAACGTATAGGGCGCTCACCGTGAGTGCGCTGTACGCCAACCCCGACCGGTGATCGTGCAGCATAGCCGCCTGTAAACCGAACGCCGCGATCGGAGTTCCGAAGATGATCGTTCCGTCGATGTAGTCGTGAAGTGTCGGGGGCTGACGGGTGCTGTAGAGGATCGCGATGGCCACGTAAAGAAGGAAGAACACCACCAGGAATGGTTCAGTGGTAGCGAAGTCTTGCGGTCGATAACTCAGGACGCCCCAGACCGTGCTCAGCACGAAGGTGAAGGCGAAGCCGGCCAGGTTCAGCAATCGCCATGACCTGAACCACGCGATACCGAGGATCGCCGCGTTCAGTACGGCAAAGTAGCTAAACAAGATGACGTGGTTTCCTTCGCCCGTGGAGGCGAGGAACGGCGCGAGGAATCCGCCTGTTACAGCGAGCAGGGCAACCGCGAGCGAACCCTGCAGCACTGCGAGGGTGGCGGTAAGTGCCGATAATGCGGCTAGCGATGCGAAGGCCGCGGTAGGGGAGAGGAGCGAATACAGGCGTAAAGCGGAGAATACGGTCAGGTACAGGATCCCGATCGCACCGCCCTGGAGTGCGAGGGCATAGCCAGGGCGCCTGGTCCTGAGACGCCAACCGATAACGAGCAGGACGATAGCGCCGCACGCTACTGCCGCCAAACGAAATTCGATTGGCACGTGTGTGTGTTCGGCGAGGTAGCGCAGCAGGAACGCCACGCCAAAAAAGAGCACGACCACTCCGGCGCGAACCAGGGTGTTTCCGCCAGTGAAGTACTCGCGCAGAAACTGGATGATCGGATTTTCCTCTGGGATGGGCAGGCGCGTGTCCAGCGGCGTCCGGTCCGCCGGTGTGAACGGGCGCGGTGCCGTTTCACTGCTGGGTCGAGGCTCGGCTGCCGGGCGCACCGGCGGCGGCTGCGGAGGTGCGCTCGGCGGAGCGTAGCGAGCTGGTTCCGGGGGCCTCTGGGGAGTCTCGATGCGCTCGCTTGGCTCCGTACGACGGCGGCCCAAAGAGTTCCGCACATCTGACAATTCGGCGCGCAGTCTGGTCAGCGAGTCGCGGACGTACAGAACCTCCGAAACCGCAAGACCCGCTAGGGCCCCCATGATTGCCGCAAAGAGCTGAGTGTTTCCGCCCGCGAGACTTGTGGCCACAAGCGCTCCCAAAACTGCCAGTACGACGCGAAGTGCTGGATGCATGGTTGGTCCCGGTGTTGAGCCGTCGATAACAAGGCGCTGAGGGTGGGAACACTGAGCGGTTACGCCCGCGTACACAAGACGCTGGGTTCAAGGTGACACCCTAGTACTCCGGCGGTATCATAATCTTATACCAGAGGAGAAACGACCAACATGTCGGCGACCGCGGCACTGCTGGGCGGGATCAAGGCAATGCTGCGCGTCCGCGGGCTCAGCTACCGCGACTTGGCGGATCTGATCGGGGTCAGTCATGCGACCGTCAAACGAGATTTGAGCAGAGGCAACTTCTCCCTCCGCCGGCTTGATCAGATCTGCGCGTCTCTCGGCGTTACATTGGATGCCTTGATGCAGCGGCCTGAAGGCCTCGACTTGGTCACTCAGCTGAGTGAACCGCAAGAGCTCGCTCTAATCGCGCAACCGAAGCTCTTCGTTGTGACCTACCTGATCGTGAACGATTGGAAGTTCCGTGACATTCTTGCGGCGTTCCGCATGGATGAAAACGAGCTCATCGACATCCTGTTACGCCTCGATCGCCTGAAGATCATCGAGTATCGGCCGCCACACCGGGTACGCAAGCTCACCGCCAGAAATTTCTCATGGCGTAAGGATGGGCCGATACACAGCTTCTTTGTGACACGCTTTGCGCCGGAGTTCTTTCAATCGGCTTTTGATGGACCCGGTGATGCGTTCCGCTTCGTCGGCGGCACGCTGTCATCCGGGTCGCTTTCCCAATTCAAAGCGTCTCTCGAACGCCTGGCCGTCGAATTCGAAGAGCTGGCCCGCGGCGATGCCAGATTGCCGCTCCCTGAGCGAGATGGGTGCAGCGCCATTCTCGCCGTTCGATCTTGGGAATTTTCCGAATTCACTCGCTTACGTCGAATCGGCAGCGCGCGGGGCCCGTCGCGCTCGGAAGCTACCAGTAAGCGTGCACCTCGTTAGAGTGCTGCGACGCCCAGCGCAATAGCACGGCCGATTGTCACCGTACCCGCTTCCGGCCATCTCTGGACATAGCCGCGATGGCCCGCAACACGGAGTACAAACGTGTAGCGAATCGAGAACCGACCGTCGTTGTGCGTTGCCACATGGAGCGCTCGATTGGTCCGGGGACTTGTCTGTCGTTGTGCAGATATTGACTTTTCGAGTCCCCGCGCGCATACGCGGCAGTTGCGAGTTTCGTGCAGTTGATGGCGACACGCTGGATTAGAGGGGTAGGTGCCGCCTCGATTTGCCCGATCATCGCCAGATCCGCTCTGCGCTTCCTGAGTTCTAATAACGAAGCGTCCTGCTTAGGAGGAGATCAGTATGCGTTTCGTCAACGTGGTTCTCACTGCAGTCTCGTTCATCTGTGTTGGACCTAGCGCTTTCGGCGCGTGTGTTCATGTGGGAGGTGGGGTTATCACAAACGTCGGGGTCATTACGGCTGATCGGACCTTAGGTGTTTCGACGGGAGACATCAGAGGCGCAGTGGGTGTACAAATCGTAGGACAATCTCCAGGGATTAATGGAACCACCGTTTTTACTGTCCACCATTACTGGGTTACCGATGCGGGTGACACAATTTTTTTGGCGCCGGCTCAATTGACTGCGGTTCCGGTGGCCCCCGGACTGTTCGCTATCGTTACCTACCCCGTATCGCTAAATGGGGGGACAGGAAAATTCCAAGGCGCTACCGGCAACTTCAACCTCATTGGGGAAGCGGACTTCAACGCCGGGCAGATCGGGCTCCGGTACAGCGGACAAATTTGCTTCGCCTCAGAGGACTGAATCGGGGTCGACTGAGCGCTCGCCGTATCTTCTCGATGCTCGATGAGTCGGGGCCAGAGGCGGAGCCTTCGAGGACTGGGGCTTGGGACTGAGCTGACAGACGAACCAGTCCCAGGCCGAGGGGGCTCCGCCGTTTGCGCAATTGTCGAATCGGCGCACGTCGTCCTGCAACGATCAAAGGCCACGGGTGGCTCTACCGCTTGACAGCGCAGTACTTGGGTGGATCATTGTTTCAGCACCGGTCGGCAGATAGAGACAGAAAGAACGGCAGTGCTGACTGTGTGCGGGCAATGAGCCTTACCAGCTCCGCGGCAATGAGATTGCGGTGGTTAGGTCTTTAGATGGCCGTAGCTTTGGGTTGAGTTGAACGGAGGAGTCCATCATGAAAGCTACTGTGAGGTATTCATTACTTCGCATTCTTATAGGCTGCGCGGCAGTCGGATTGAGTCATAGCGCGTTTGCTCAACTACATATCACAGGGACGGTCCCCGTCGGTGCGGCAGGCAGCAACGGCGGCATAGTTGTCGTGATCCCGAGTACGCAACTGGCCAACCACACAAACTACACTGTAAGCGGCCTATTGAAATTCAAGTTCCGTGCGCCCACTCCAGCATCTGCGACCGGCGTTGCGTATACCATGGGTTTTTGCGTTGGCCCGGCGATCAATCCCTGTGGATTAGCCACCTCGATTGTCGTCACCGTTAACGGGGGAGGACCGGGCACGTTCGCGTTGATCGATGCGAGTGCGTTTGCTGGTGGGAACGTGTTGGGAGTTGTCAACCCGACTTCCACACCGGTTAAGTTTGAAGTAGACCTTGAGTAGGCTCGCTCTTTGACTGACGGCGCCGACGAATAGCTTGAACCCTACGGACCGAAATAGGACGGGGGCGGAAGCTCGCGCCTGCCGCAGTCGTCGCTCCCTCGGCAGGCCCTGTCCTGCTTCCCGGCGCTGTGCGTCTCTGCCACTTTGAGAACCTTTCGTTCGCGGCCAGGTCGCAGAGTTCTCACTAAGTCGTCTGTGCCGGGAAGCCAGCGGTAATCTACGCACCGCGGCAGCTTGCGGGTAGGAACTTACCATCGACGTCCGTGCGATTCGTGCCAACCGCCTGCATGCCCTTCGGGATTTCCCTTAAACCACACCGCCACGACATGGGGCTCATCGGACTGCCCGGAACAACGAGCGGCTGAAGCGTCAAAATCTTTCCGGCGATGCTCTTGTTGACAAGATTTCCAAACGTTACGCTCAAAGCCCCGTCCGCGACGTCGATGCGCGAAACGTAATTGCCAATCAACATCGTTGGGTTTGGCAATCCTGCGGCAGCATTGTCGCGGGGGAGGTCGCCGCGCACCTTGCGGTATTCTTGGATCGACCCCTTCAGCTCACTGGCGAGCGAGAACGCTTCCACGACCTGAGCACGAATGGTGTAGTCCTGATAGGCGGGAATTGCGATCGACGCAAGTATCCCAATGATTGCGACCACGATCATGAGCTCGATCAGGGTAAAACCTCGGGCGCGCATACAACCTCCTATACGACTGACCCCAGAGTGAAGATGGGCAAATACATCGCTATCACAAAGCCAGCGATTGCCAGATAGACCGCTAGCCTCAGCACGAAATCGACCCTACGGCCAAATCGATCGGCGGCTTCGGCAAGGTCCCGCGCTTGCAGTTTCAGTTGGCTTTGGACCTCGTCGGGTAAAAGGCCTAGCCGCTGCGCCAGATCAAGATAGCGGCCCAACTGCGGCGGCAGTTGCCGTGGTAGAACCGGGTCGAGCAAAGTGTCGGCCCTGGTGCGCGCGGCCTCAGGTGGCACACCTCCGGCCAGCAACGTTGAGGTATAGAGCAGGTAGACGAGCGCATCGAGGCTGCGGGCGACTCTTCCAACGAGTGGGAGTGTACGGAGCACGCGTGGTAGCGGTAGCAGCTGACGTGCGGCACGGCCGAACCGCCAGGCAAACCACGCCACGGCAATACCGAGTAACAGTCCGATTAGAACGACCAGTACCAAGGGCGAGGAGTGTGCAAGCAGAACACGGGTCAGGGCGGGCAAGCGCGTCCCATCTCCGTCATAGAGAGTCAAGAGATTGGGCAGTACTAAGTTCTCAATCGTTGTACCGACGACGCACAGCACCAGCAGCAGCATGAGGGCGTATGAGACCGACGCGCGCAGCGCCCGCACCACATCCGTGGTGGCGTCGTAACCGACGGTAGCATTCGCGATAAATGCCACCACTGATGTTTCGATACGCCCGCCGAGCTCCCGAACGGCCTGCAGTAGCCTAGTGAGGGCGGCGATCGAGCGCTTGTCAGAGGGAACCTGGCCGCCAGCGACGCCGCGAAACTCGGCAATTGAGCCCTGCAGCTCAGGCGGTGCGTCCGCAGCGAGTCTGTCCAGAGCTGCCGCAAAATCGAGCCCGTCCCGCGCGATCAATCCCCCAATTTGCCGCGAGATGAACTCAAGGGCCGCTGGGTCGTCAGCGCGACGCGACATCGGGCCCGGGTCCACGACAGGAAGAAGGCCGGGCTCGCCAGGGCAGCGTGGAATGATCCTGCGCCCAGGACGTCATGTGCGATGCGATTGGTGCGGAGCCACAGCGCCAGGCCAAGGTTGCAGGTGGAGTTCCCGGGCCGGTGGCCAATGTCACAGAAATCCGGGGCCCGACCGCCGGTGCAGCTTCGGTTCCGAACACATAGTCGAACTGGGGCTGGTTCGACGGGGCCGTAACAGCAGTTACGTGTGTGCCTACGCGATCGCGTGATCGGCCGGCGTACACGCATGAAGACGCGACAGGTAACTCTCCCGTCACGGCCCAGGCCTCCTGCATACAGATTTCCTGCCCAGCAGCGAATGCCAAAGCCTCAGTCGCGACCGCGCGCATTTTCACAGTCGGATAATCGTATGCCCAAAGAGCTATAGGAAATAACGCCACCAACAGCAGTGCGGCGAAGAGACTCTCAGTGGCGTCCATCGGACGCACGCGCCATGTGGGCGCTCGGCGGGCACGTCCTTCAACAGCTGCCCAGAGCACAATGACGAAAAGGACAAGGATCAGAAGGCTGATGGAATGTGTCCTCGGTACGAGCCGCTACAGGCTGGCCGACATGCTGCCTGTGCAACCCGATGATTTTGGTTCGCAGGTGCTGAAGTCGAAGCATCTTACGCTGCGATAGGCCAGTGGGGAATGCTAGATAAGGGGCTCGCCGCGATTGCGGCACGAGCGGATGGGCGAACTAGCGCTGGTGCGGCACGGCGACGGTAGGCCGGCTCAGTTGAGCGATTGGGCGCGAGTCGACCCACTGCGAAATGTC
>WNGO01001701.1_pt1 | contig 14213 bp, 9 predicted proteins | sample 5400511 | NCBI WGS metagenome assembly WNGO01 (sample SAMN13153380, study PRJNA577476) | soil metagenome | isolation source: 20 cm soil or saprolite under Garry oak tree replicate 2 | place: USA:California | collected 2016-06-15
CAGGGTAGGGACGTGGAGCGCTGGCGTCGTCTCGCGATGGCGGCAACTCGGACAGACGACGTAGCCGTCACGAACACCAGCAAACGGGCGTTTGGGATCTACGACGGGCGGGACCACCGTCCAATGCTGAGGCGGCGTGATACGCAGCTCCAAGAGGGACCGCGACACCACAACCAGCCGCCCACGCACCTGCAGCTGCGCTTCGCGCGCAGTCATCCCGGTAACCGGGTACCACGCACCCCAGCGCAGCCCGCAGATCGCGCGCGTATGCAACCGCGCCCAACTCATGATGCTCATCGATCCCGGGATCGTACACCTTGGACCTTGGGACGTGTCAACAGACGGTTGCGGCCATGCTGTGCATTGTTGCGCGCGTGCAACAATCCGAACGTGGTTCCCGTCGACAGGTTCGAGACCCGCGAGGGGATTACCTATCTACTGTGGACACGGCGGAACCAGAGACGTGCTCACTGCTCGAGTCACTTCGAGCGCCCGATCAGGATCTGGAACATCCACGAGTTGTTTAAGACGCCCAAGCCCGCATCCGTGATCGGGATCGTATACCGCACGTCGATGCCCACGAATCCGCCGGTACTCTTCCACTTACCCAGCGTGATCCCTACCGGAAGTCCCCACTCGGTCTCTGTATTGTTGCAGAAGGCGTTGACCGGCGCGTCGGTGGCATCGCACTTCACCGGGAACGCGACCGTGAGGCCCCCGTACGGTCTGGCGCGCGAGCCGTTCGCCCCCCGGGCGAGTCCGCCGGCGGTGATCCCGGTCTCGATGTAATCGATCCGTGTCCCCTCGCCGCCCTTCTGCGTATAGGACACTTCGAACAAGTTGAGGCTGCGATAGGTTTGCATGCCGGCGAAGAGGCCCCCGGTGAAACCCCATCGGGATGGCGTGTCGGGGTGCGAGAAGTCGCTGTAGGTGCCACCGCCCGAAAGGCCCATGACGACCTGCGCCGAGCTGCCAGTGGCTGTCACCAGCAGCATACTGACGGTGATCACCGTGAACCGGTTGTTCATTCGCTCCTCCACGCCAGCGTGATGGGACAGGAAAACCTTGCACGGGGACGATGCCATCCCCCCAGGGCCGTGGGAAGCGTCCTCATGGTACAATCTCGGCAGCTGGAGCCGGACCCCGAAGAGGTTCTCGAAGATTGAGGTCTAGGCCCGATCTCGCGCCGTCTACAGACCCACGGCCTTCACGGCGTCCACTACGGCCTGCGGCTGCTCCTCATAGATGTAGAGGCCGCTTCCCAGCACGCTTGCGATCGAGAATGACGACAGCCCGGTGCGCAGCTGCTGCACGTCGCCCGCTGGCACTCCTCCCTCGTGTCGCGCGGTGCCGACGAGCAGGCGCACCGGGCAATGGATCTCGCCGAGGTGTGGCGCCAGACGCTCGCGCTCATGGGCCTGGGCCATTCGCATGAAGGCCCTGAGGGTGCCGTCCAGATCCGCCGCGGCGCCCGCCGTATAAGCCGCGACGACCGAGTCTGTTACCCAGCTCGTGTCGCCCGATGCCGCCACGAGACTCCTCCGGATCTTGCTGCGAATGCGCCCAATCCCGCCGAACCACTTGATCCAGGGTGCGAAGCGCATCGCGCGTCGGAAGCTCGGCGTCGCGGCCGCCTCCGCAGGGCCTCCCTCCAGCGAGACGATGCCGCCCACAAGATCGGGCCGCCGATACGCGAGGCGATACGCCATCGAGGCGCCGAGCGAATGCGCCACGAGGACGGCAGCGCGCACGCCGAGCGTATCGAGCACGGCGGCTATACGGTCCGCTTGCGCGGTGAGTGAGTAATCGCTGTCTTCCGGTCGCGCCGACGACCCGATACCGAGCGGCTCGATTACGATCACTCGATAGCCCGCCTCCGTGAGGCGGGGGACGACGTTCCGAAATCCGAATTGCGACCCGAAGAGACCGGGGATCAGGACGACCGGCCGGCCGTCTCCGGTTACACTGACCTGCAACGACTCAGCTCGAGCGACCGGGACTCGAAGGGCAACTGTTGAGTCACCGAGGCAGAAGATAAGGGCGAGGACCCACATGGGCGTTCTCCTTTCGAGCGCGCGCTCGCGCGCCGCAACACTAGGACTGCGAAACCGACGATGATGGCGCAGGCCACATAGGTCACGAGCACCTGGGACGAGACGGGCACGACGAGCCCGAGCGCCGCGAAGAACCACACGCGCGGAAAGCGTCCCAGGAAGGTGGCGAAGAGGTATTTGCGCTTCGAATACCGGGACATGGGAGCGAGCGTGGAGACGATCCAGTAGGGAATTGGGCTCCACGAGCAAAGCCAGACGGCGAAAAACGGGCTGCGTTGGAAGAGGGCGAGCATCCAGCGGACGAGTCGAGAATTTCTGGCCTTCTCGAGGCGTGGATGGTTGATCGCCGCCCCGAACAGGTGATAGTTGATGTTGTCCATGTAGAGATTTCCCACGACCCCGACCAGGGCCACGAGCAGCGGCGGATAGATCCGACCGGTCAGCATCAGCAGCGGCTCGAACATCGCGGGCACCACGACGGTGATCGGCCCGCTCATGAATAGCGTTACGCAGAAGAAGCCGACCAGACCCGCCACGGCGGGCCAGCGCCAGGTTGGATAGATCGCCAGGGCTGCGACGACGGCACTGGCCCGCAGCACCGCGTCCCACTCGGCGGTGCCGTAGCGTTTCTGAAGGACTGCACGCAGGGAGTTCATCGGAGCGCTCCGGCCGGGGTGGCAAGGCGAGAAAACGGAACACCATCGAGCCCGTCGGGAACCGGGACGCCCAATGCGTCGAGCATCGTGGGCATGAGGTCCACAGAACGAACGGGTGCTGCGGGCAGGGGGAGGCTGGACGCGATCGGCACCAGCATGTGATCGGTGATCAGGCTGCCGTGCCCCGAACGATGTTCGGGCAACTCCCACGGGCCGCGGAAATCGACTCCCCGCTCGGCGGCCAGCACGACGTCTCCGCTGCGCGGTGACGACATCAGCTGGAGCAGCTGGCGCGGCGCATCGGGGAACTCGGTGGTGAGCGATCGCGCGAGCAGCTCGCGATCATCCTGCATCGTCTGGCAACCGAGTCGGAGAGGGTCGCCGAGCAGGGGCTCATAGGTCACCTGCCCATCGTGTTCGGTGAGGTGTGCCCGGAGATGTCCGCGGGCCACCACCACCCCGTCGCGAGCGTCGCGATATGCCCCCAGTGCTACGCCAGGGAGCCGGATGAGTCGGTCGACGAGCTCGGCGCGCCGCTCCGAGTCGAGGACATAGACATGCGCAGCGCCATTTCCGGATACCATGACGGCGGCGCGTGCATTGCGGCGCCACACGTGCATCGGGTGCCGGATCGTCGGAACGCCCATCGCCTCGAGCTCCAGCGCGACGTCGTGGTGCTCGCGCACCGGGCTCGCTCCATGATCGGCCACCACGAACAGGGTCGGCGGCTCACCGCTCGCGACAGCGTGCCGCATGAAATCGCCCAGGGCACGGTCAATCTGGCGGCAGCTGTCGAGGACCTGCGGATGCGCGGGGTCAAGCAGGTGCGTCAGGCCGTCCGGCCCGGGGAACACCACGAACAGAAATCGCCAGGGACGTCGCGCCACGGCAATCCAGGCGTTCGCGACCGCGCGGTCGAGCGCCGGGTAGCCGCCGAAATAATGAGCCGCGGCGCCCAGGATCGCACGGCGCAGCGGCATCAGATGCGCGCCGCGTGCCAGCCCGCGCGTGATCGGCGTGCAGATCGCGAGGCTCTCGGGGACGAGCTCGAAGATCGATGGACCGGCTTCGATATCACTGTTGATCGAGGCCGCCTGAGGCCCGCAGTAGCTGCGCGCCGAGCGCCACCGGTCGATCAGACCTCCAGCGAGCCCGGCCCGATCGAACCACCGGATGCCGGGTACGTTTGCCGGGCCGGGGTAGCGGCCGAAGAGAAATGGGATGTAGGCGACGCCGGTGGTCGAGGGAAACACTGTCGTGCCACTCGTCAGGCCGCCGGGCTCGATTACCCAGCGAGACAGGTTGGGGAGATCACCCCGGAACAGCAGCTCCTGCAAGACGTCGTGCCGCACGCCGTCGAGGAGGACGCACACGACGCGGCGCGGATTGCTTGGATCCTTGCCACCACTTGGTCGTTGCCGGCGGCGAGCGTGAGAAACACCAGCAGCAGTGAGAGAGCCCATACGAACCTCGCGAAAGTGGTGTCACCGAGTGCTGCGTTCGGGACAGAGGTTCGCTCGGCTCTCTCAAGCCGATTTCAAGTCTGCTTGTGGCTCACTTACCTAGGTGAAGAAGTCGGTGGGATTCCTCGTTCGCGATAACGTCGCACCTGCCCTGGAGTCACCATCTCCTGCAGCAGAATGGCGCGTTCGATCGGCGCGGCGAACGTGTATCCGCGCGCATCGACTGTAAGCCACCGGTCCCATTCCAGGCGATCGAGCGCGCGCTCCACCTCGTCACCCGTGAGGCCTGTCGCACGCTCGAGATTGCCACTGGTGAACCGCTCACCGAACGCCGCCGCCGCCGCGAGCACGGACTGCGCTGGCCGTGCGACCTGCCGAAACCTGAGGCACACCGCACCGACCACTGCCGGCGGCAGATCGCCGGGGAGCGTGTCGACGAGGGTCTGCCGCGCCACGGGCCACGCCGGCGCGTCGGGAGACATACGGTATCCGAGCGCCACGGCCTCGAGCATGGCGGTGGCAAGGAGGGCCACGCCGGCGCTGTCCCGCTCCACTCGCCGCACAATGCGCTCGATTTCCTGCCCGGCATAGCGCGGCAACCACCACCGCGCCAATGCGTCGATTGCCGCGCCGTCGAGCCGGCCGACCCGGATCACGTCTCCGGCGATCCCTCTTCCGATCTGTGCGCGCAATCCGTCGAGCGACGCCGGCCGCTGCTCGCCGATGCCGATGCTGATAGCGATCAGCACGCGACGTCCGGCGCTATTCCGTGCCAGCTGGGGAAGCGCACCGGCTGTTTCCGCGTCGAGATCCTGCGCATCGTCGAGCGCAAGTAGGACCGGTTGTTCGTCGGACACGGATCTCAACGCGGCAGAGAACGCCTGTTGCGGATCCATTGCAGTCGCGCTGTCAGGCGACTTGTACTGCACCTCGAGCGCCGGGGATAGTGTGCCCAGAGTCTGGAGTGCCGCTCCGGAAACGCCGGCGATGCCGGGGGCTGTACCCAGCCCGCCGGACAACAGACCGCCGAGGCCGGTCCACGGCACTCCCGCGTCGGACGGAACCGCCCGGCAGGACGCGACGCTCGCATCTTCGAGTCGGGCCCGGTCGAGCAGCTCCTCGAGCAGCCGTGTTTTCCCCTCGCCTGGCTCTCCTTCGATCAGCACCACCCCAGTCACGCCGCCCCGCGCGCGCTCCCACGCCGCAATGAGACGCGCCAGCTCCGCTCCTCGCCCGATGAGCGGCGCGCGCGGACGCGCACCGCTCGGGCTGGCGACGACGCGCCGTGCTACCCGCGCCTCGCGCACGCGCGCGACGAGCCGGTGCGTCTCGGGCGCCGGCTCCATCCCGAGCCGATCGTGCAGCTCGGCGGTGAGTCGCTCGGCCAAGGCGAGTGCTCCGGCGCGATCGCCGTCGAGCGCGAGTGCGCGGATCGCCGCGCGAGCAGCCGGCTCCGCCGTCGGCTCCAGCTCGAGCGCCTTGAGAGCCGCCCCCCGGGCTCCGGCGGTCTCTGCCGTCGCAAGCTGTCCCTCGGCCCATTTCGTCAAGGCCTCGACCGAGTGGGTGCGCCACAGCAACCGCTCGCCCGCCATCCAGGTCTCGAACTCGTTGGCATCAGAGACCGAGAGACCCTCCAGGAATTCACCGCTCGCCAGGCGCGCTGCGGGACCCCAATCACCCGCCGCCGCATGGGCGGCGAGCTCATCACAGTCGAGCGACACTGCGCCGTCCGCGAGCGACACCTGGTCCACGTCGGCGTGCACGCGCTCGTCACCCAGCACGCGCCGGAATACCCGCAGCGCCTCGCTCAAGGAGTGGCGCGCCGATTTTTCGTCGCGCTCGCTCCACAGCAACCCGATCAGGTGCTCGCGCGTGCGCGCACGACGTGGGCTGCGCGCGAGGTACACGAGCAGCGCGAGATGCTTGCGCCATAACAGCTCTGCGGGGGCGGGCGACCCGTCGATCGAGATGCGCGCGGGGCCGAGGACGTGGAGGGAGACGGCGGCGGACATACGGCGACCATAATAGATTGACCCGGCCATGCTGACGCCAGATCTGACCGATGTGCAACGGGCCGTCGGCCCGCGCTACGAGGTGCTGGACCTGGTCGGCGCGGGCGGCATGGGCGCGGTATTCCGCGCGCGGCACCGCGAACTCGGCCATCTGGTGGCGATCAAGGTGCTGCCACCCGAGATCGCGGCGAGCACGGTGCGCGAAGCGCGGTTCCGGCGCGAGGCGCAGCTCGCCGCGCACCTCTCGCATCCGAACGTAGTCCCCGTCTACGAGTTCGAGACCCGCGAGGGGATCACCTATCTCATCATGCCGTTCGTGGGCGGGCGCACGCTCCAGGCGATGCTGGTCGAACGGATACGGCTGCCGCTTCCCGAACTGCTACGGATCCTGACGGCTGTTGGAGCCGCCCTCGATTTTATTCACCCGCGTGGCGTGGTACACCGTGACGTCAAGCCGGCAAACATCCTCATCGAGGACGAGACCGAGCGCGCGTTACTTGCTGATTTCGGAGTAGCACTCGCGGGCTCAGGAGCCGGTTCGCTCACCGGCATCGGAGGGTATGTTGGGACCCCCGCCTACAGTCCACCCGAGCAGCTGGCGAGTGCGGAGAGAGTGGACGGGCGCGCCGACCTCTTCGCGCTCGCGTTGGTCGCCTTCGAGGCCCTGGCGGGGGAGTTGCCGGCGGCCGGTCTCGACCGCGCGGCACTTGCCGCCACGCTACACCAGCGTTGCGGCGACGTGCCCGCAGCTCTGGCCACGGCGCTCGTCGCCCCGCTTGCCGCGGAGCCCCACGAGCGACCTCTCACCGCCGCCGCCTGGCTTGCGAACGTCGGAGAGTCGCGTCGAAGGCACTGGCGGCGTCCGGTCTTGGCCTTGGCCGCCGGCGTGCTGGCGATCGCGGTGGTCGCGATTGCCTTGCGCAGCGTCCAAACGCGGCAGGCCACTGAGCGCAGCCTCGCCATGATGCCGTTCACCATGCTCGGAGCGAGCGCGGAGCTCCCCCCGTCACAGCTCCCTGCCTGGTTCCTGCAGCGTCTCGGATCTGTGCCAGAACTGCGCATCATCCCTCCCATCACCGTGGTCTCGTTGACAGGCGGTCACGCGCCGGTCATCAGTGAGGCCAAATCGGTCGCCGCGCAGCTGGATGCAACCTACTTCGTGGAGCCGAGCCTCGAACTGCAGGGCAAACAGGCGCGGTTAGGTGCACAGGTTTACGACACGAGGAGTGGAAAACTGCTGGCGACGGGACGCCAGGAGGGGTCCTCCGACTCGCTCTCCCAGCTGATGGACGCTGTCTGGGCGCAGGTCCTTCCCGCCGTCCTGCGTCGCAACTTCGCACCGGTCTCGATCGTGACGCTGCCGCGGGGTCTTGCGGCATTGCTCGCGTACGCGAGCGCCGAAGAAGCGTTTCGCCGGGGCGATTACGCCAGCGCGCTGGACGACTACAACCACGTGATCGCCGCCGATTCCACGTTCGCCCTCGCGTACTTCCGGCGGGCACTCGTCATTGCGCAGGTGGATCCGCGCGAGGAGAGCCTGCGGGGAGCGATCGTGGGCGCCCGGCGCCACGAGTCGGGTCTCACGCCCGCGGACAGCCTCCTGCTCGACGGGTACGGCCTGTTGCTCGATCGCGGCGACGGACGGGGCGCTCTCCAGAGCTTCCAGGCGGCCGCGGACTTGGCGCCAGACGAGCCGCAGACGTGGTTCGTGCTGGGAGAGTTTTACTTCCACTACGGCGCGATATTTGACGAGCACATCAGCGGTGCGGAGGACGCGTTCAATCGAGTGCGCGGCTTGACGCCCAGCTCGGCACCGGCAATTGCTCACCTGATTTCGCTCGCACACTTGCGAGGCGACAAGCACGCCACGGCGCAGCTGATTGCTGAATACGAGGCGTTCAACACGCAATCGGTCGTCGCGGAAGCGGTCGGGATTGCCGACACGCTGCTCTTGCGGGGGCTTCCGGCGCGCGCAGCCCTGTTGAAAACGCTCGACAACCACAGCTTCACGGCGCTCGAATACCTCGCGTTTCAGGCGCAGGAGTTCGGCACCGTGGCCGAGCGGACGGGACCGGGGCGACAGATAGTGCGTGCGCTCGAGCGGCGCGCGACCACGGATTCGCAGCAGGTGTTGGCGCTGCGTCTCGGAGTCGGGGCCGATCTCGGCGAGGGGTGGACGGACAGCGCGCGCGCCCGTCTCGCCCGCGTTCACACACCGGCAACGGAGCGCGAGCGGGATCGGTGGCTCGTGTTGCTCGCCGCGGTAGGCCGCGACTCGCTCGGCGGGTGGCGCGACGCCGCCGATCGTCTTGGCCGCAGCCCGGGGAGCGGGGAAATGGGGCACTGGATGCTGGCGCGACTTGGTCGCGATCGTGCCAGTCACATGGCGGTCCTCGAGCGGCTCGCGGCAGACAGTTCACCGCTGCCGCTGTCGTTGAAGCTTGATCTCGACGCACGACGCGCGCTTGCGGCCGGCGACACTGTTCTCGCGCTGCAGCTGTGGCACCAGGCCACGGAGCGCTACGCCGTGCTGCGCGTGCCGTTCGGCCTCGTGGCGTCGCTCTGGTGGTTGCGGCTCGACCTGGCGCGCGTTGCGGTGGCGCATGGGGACACAGCGCTGGCGCGGCGCACGTGCGACAGCTTCGCGTCGCTCATCGGGTATGTAGACCTGGTTGTCCGGCCCGAGTCGAAGACACTCTGTGCACATTCGCGCTCTTGAAATCCGCTTATCGACTGCGGGGTACGTGTCGCCATTTTGCGTGGCACTGGTCCACGCCGGCCTCAGCGACGACGACCAAGCGCTGTACTGGCTCGATCGGGCCTACGAGGACCGCGCCCATTGGTTGGTGTACGCCAAGGCATGGCCGTTCTTCGATGACCTGCGCTCGGACGCCCGATTCACCGCGCTGCTCGGCAGAGTGGGCCTTCCGTGATCCGAGCCTGCCGAAGGTCGAGTCGCTCTACGATCTCATCCGGCGATGGAGGCCCTTGGCTCTCCGCGCCAGTCGAAGCGTCCGGCAATCGAGGTCGCCTAGGGTACTATTGAGCATGAACCGGCCTCCTATTGTGGCCCTGCTCCTCCTGCCACTGGCCTGTGGTGGTGGCCAACCGAGCCGGGAGCTTGCCCCTCAGGGCGGGACGGTCATCACCCAGCAGCGTATTGCGGTGTCAGGCGCCAGGACCGCGTGGGACGCGGTGCGGCTTACGGTTCCCAACGTGCAGCTGCGAGAGAGTCGCGGCCAGGCCGCACGGATTCAGCGACGGGGGCGCGCCAGTATCTACCTCGACGATCAGGTGCGAGTCATCCTCGACCATGTGCGTCTGGAAGACGTTCAGGTCCTGCAGCAGATCGCCGCCGCGGACATTCTCACCATCCAGGTGCTGAACGGCATGGATGCGACGACGTATTACGGCGGCGCCTCGACGAGCGGCGTCATCATCATCACCACGAATCGAGGCTCCTGAGAAAATCTCACGCTACGGCTGCCGGTCCGTACATGCCACGAACCTCGGATTGTTCTGTTCTTCGACGGGTACGGGCATCTGGATCGCGTCGCCGAAATTCCCTCCCTTGAACCAGGCGCCCGTGGGATACACTTGCTCGGCGCTGCGGTTGTACTGCCGCAACAATCTCCGCATGTCACCGAGCCGATGCCCAGTCCCGAACATCCAGAACGCGCGCTCGCGGAACAAGAGATCCACCCGCAACGAGTCATTGGCGGACGCTCCGGGATCCGTGAGCGGCGCGAGCGTTGTGCCGGCGATCGGCCGGTACATCGTATCCACCGGTGTCGGGAGCAACGCGGGCAACGCCCGCAGCTGATTCAGTTTTCCCAGCCAGGTCGTGGGGTCGCCTGCGCGCAGCGCCGCCTCCGCTTCGATGAGCCGGGCCTCGATCCCTGTCGCGATCTTGACCGAGCTCTCCCGTCCCCAGACCCCTTGCCGGACGACCTGGAGGGGGAACGAGGTATCAAAAATCCGGTTTGCCGAGCCGGTTCCGACCCAGGTCGAAATGCGCGGGTCGTTGGCGGAGCGGTAATTCAGGCCATTCCCGCCTTCGGAGTTTGACAGGGTGTAGCGCCGGGCGCTCGAGTTGAGCGCCCAGATCTGGTTATCGATAGTCGCGACTGAATACTCGACGTCGTAGTGGAAATCGTCGGGCACACCGGTCACCGCGGCGGCGGCCTGTGCAAACTGCCCCCGATCGAGCAAGGCGCGCCCGCGCACCACCTGGGTGAACCTGTACACTTTGGCGCTGTCCCCTCCGGCGATATTCGCGATCGCCGAGTCCGTGTTGGCAATCGCCAGCGCCAACATCGAGTCATTCGAAATCGGATCACCGGGAATGATCCTGCTCCCCTGCAGCGAGCTGATCGGAGTGCCGTTGCAGTAATGCTCCCCCATCAGCGCCTCGACGTAGGCGATGAACGCGAACATCCGGCCGATATTGGTTGCCGGCGTCGGCTTGAATTCGCGCAGCCCCGCAATCGCGCCTTCGGCAAGCACGCGTACACGATTCAGGTTGCGATAGGGCCCCGCATGGAACGTGTTCTTGGGATCCCAGATTCGCTGGTCCATCGTATTTCGCTGGATGAACGTGTCGCCCGATTGCCATTCGTCGGCGAGCAATCCGCCGAATACGAAGAGGGCGTCCGGCTGCTGGGTGCCGGCCGTCGCCTGCTCGAGCCGGAAGATGGCCCCGTTATGGAGGCCGAGAGCGCCCGAGGCGGAGCTTGCCTTGAGCGTCTCCTCGAGAATGATGTCCGGGTCGGTGACTTCCAACAGATCCTTGGTGCAGCCCTGGAGCAGCAGGTTGGCGGCCGCACCAAAGGAAGCGAGTGTCCGTGTGATGAGCGGTCGCATGGTCAGAACCCCACGTTGAGGCGGAATGTCCAAGTGGTCGGCGGCGGTGCTGTCTGGAAATTGCTGACGATGCCGGTGGCGCCCTCGAAGTAGTTCGCCTCGGGATCGATCCCGCTCCACCCGGTCGACTTCCAGAGGTTGCGACCCGCGACGGTCAAGCTGAGGCGGCTGGCGCGGACGGCGCGCGCCCAGCGGTTGGGAAAGTCGTACGTCGCGGCCGCTTCGCGCAGCCGAATGAAGGACGCTTTCTCAATGAATCCCCACTGTGTGCGGGATGGCGTTTCACGCAGCGCCACCACGCGCGCCTGCTCCCAGAGGGGCGCCGTCGGATCCACGAGGCCGCGGCAATTGAGCCGCGACTCGCAGCGGATGCGGTCGGTCCCATTGAGCTGATAGTAGCCGCTCTTGTGATCGAACAGCCCGACGATGTGCAGCCGCTTGAAGAGATCGAATCCGGTGGTGTACGTCACCTCCCAGCGCGGATTGGCGTAGCCCACGAACTGCGCGCTGTCAGCGACCACGATTTCGTTCGCGGTGATGATGCCGTTCCCGTCGACGTCGCTGAACGTGTATGGTTGCTGCCACCAGCCGTTGATGGGATAGCCCGCGCGCTGCTGGACCGTCGTGCCGATGATCGGCGGGATCGGCTCACCGGTCTCTGGATCGCGGCCCATATCGGCAATGAAGTTGGTGTTGTACGCGGCGTTGATGCTCAGATCAAAGGCGAAGTCCGGTGTGTTCACGACGCGACCAGAGGTCAGGATCTCCACGCCGCGGTTGACCACCGCCCCAAGATTCTCGAACCGGGTCACGCTGACACCGGCGGAAACCGGGAGCGTGCGCGCGATGAGGGCGTCGCTCGTTCTCTTGTTGTAGTAGGTGAAGTCGAGATTCAGACGGCTATTGAAGAGGACCGCTTCGCCGCCGACCTCCAGTTCCCGGGCCCGTTCCGGCTTCAGATTGGGGTTGCCCAGCGCCGAATAGATGATTACGGGACTGTCGGAATTCTCGATGCGCGCGACGTTTGGTTCCCAGAAGCGCAGCGCGTCGGTGCTCCCAGGCGCGAGACCGGACGCGCCGACCGCGGCCCGCAGCCGCACGCTGTTCACAAAGCGCCAGGCGGGGAAGTACGGCTCGTCGGAGATGACGTAGCTGACACTCAGCTTGGGATAGTAGACCGCCTTGAAGCTCTGGCCGAAGGCGCTGTTGTCATCGACGCGCAGCGCCCCCGTCACGAACAGACGGTCCTTGTAGCCGAGGTGCTCTTCGACGAATGCTCCGACCGTCTTGCTGATGTCGGTCACCTCGGACACCTGCGGAATGGCGCCGGCGTCGAGCGTCGTAAACCCGGACGACAGATCCTCGGCGAACGCTCCGTTGCGATCGAAGGAGGTCTTGACGTACTGGAATCCTGCGGTCGTGCGCGACGAGAGCGTCGTCGTGAGCTCGGACGTCGCCGTGGCGCTGGCGTCCAGGGTGTAGTTGAAAAAGTTCGAGCGATTGTCTTCCTTGAAGCCCGTTTTGATCGTTCCGAAGTTGACACATTCATCACGGCGGCAGAGGTCGGCATCCCGCCGGTTTGTGTAATCCACGCCGCCGGTCGCTCGAGCCGAGAGCCAGCGGATCGGGCGCCAGTTGGCCGTCGCGCTGCCGATGAAACGGTTGATGTCCTGATTCGTCGTTTCCGCAAAGAACTCGTTTGGCGTAAAGGCCCGGTAGCCGAACAGGCAGCACGGCGATCCGTTGTTCCGGTGCCCGGGGCCACCGAGGGCGTTCGACAGCAAGCCGGTCGTGTTATTGTCGGTCTGCGGAAGCCGTTGGCTGCTCGAAATGAAACCCGTCGAGAACGTGAGATCGAGTTTTGAGCTCGTGTGCGCCTCGAGATTCGCGCGCACGGCGACGCGCTGCTTGCCGTTGGGTCGCCGTTGCTCGAAGGGCACTTCATCGACCGATCGGATCCGCAGGACCGAATCCAGGGCGAACTGGGGCATCTGGAGCTGACCCACTTCGTTCTCATACTCGCCCGAAACGAAATAGCTGGCGGCCTCCGAGCCGCCCGATACTTGCAGCCCGTACTGGTTGCGATAGCCCGTGCCATTCGGCGAGGCTTCCCTGTCGTCGAACAGGTTGTACCGCGTGACGCTGTCCTGCGTGCACGTGCCGGCAGCGACCTGCGTGAGAATGCATTGCGTGCTGTTGGTCGGCAGGGATGCGGTCGGGGTCGTCCGCCATGCGCGGTAGGCGTCAGGATAGCGGTTGTAGTCGCTGATGAGTCCCTGCTCGGCATACACGTTCCAGCGCGCCGGGCCGGGACGGCCGCGTTTGGTCTTGATGATGATCACTCCGGTCGAGGCAGCCGTCCCGTAGAGCGCGGCGGCCGACGGTCCTTTGACGACTTCGATCGACTCGATCTCTTCGGGATTGATGTCGTTGATCCGGCTGGGGTTGGTGCCGCCGATCCCGATGCTCGACGAGTTGTTGTCCGCCACCATGCGGACGCCATCGATGATGTACAGCGGCTCATTGTTGAGCGAGAGGCTGTTGGTGCCCCGAATGCGCACGCGCGATCCCGATCCCGACAGGTTGCCGGCCAACACGTCGACACCGGGAGCGTGCGCGCCCAACAAGTCGTTCATGTTCGAGATCGGCCGGGTATCGACCAGGCTGTCGACTTGAATCCGGTTGATCACATTGCCGACCTCGCGTTTCGCCTGGTCTCCCGTCGCGGTCACGATGATCTCATCGAGGGAGTACGGCTCCACCGAGAGCGCCACATCCTCGACACGGTCCTCGCCGGGGGCGAGCGTGACGGGCCGATTGACGGACCCGTGCCCGATCGCACTCACGCGCAGCGTGACCTGTCCAGGGCGCACGTCTCCCAAGCGGTAACGGCCTTCGGCGTTGGTCTGGGCGGTAAGTGTCGTGCCGACGAGAATGACTCGGGCACCGGCGATGGGTTGACTGCTGACTTGATCAGTGACTTGACCGCTGATTGTTCCCTGTTGCGCGACCAGCGGCGCGGCCCGGGCGCCTGTCGCGATAAACAGCAGTACTCCGAGGGTGAACGGACGGAGAGCGAAAACTCTCATAGGACACCTCACAGGCGGGTTGGAGGCGTGACGCGAACACGGAATCAGGAAGCGAAGCGGCTAGTGCAACATCGTT
>WNGO01001702.1_pt1 | contig 14213 bp, 5 predicted proteins | sample 5400511 | NCBI WGS metagenome assembly WNGO01 (sample SAMN13153380, study PRJNA577476) | soil metagenome | isolation source: 20 cm soil or saprolite under Garry oak tree replicate 2 | place: USA:California | collected 2016-06-15
CTCGTCGAGAATCGAGTCGATCGTCGGGCGGTCGTAGGCACCCCGCTCCGGGTGCCGCTTCACGGTCGTGTGCTGCGTCGGCACACCTCAACCCTATTGGTACGCTCGGACCATGGCCCGCTCAGTGATTGTCGCCGCAGTTCGGACGCCATTCGGCAAGCTCGGCGGCTCACTTGCCGGGAAGCAGGCGACGGAGCTCGGCGCGATCTCAATCCGCGCGGCGCTCGACCGCGCCGGTGTCGGGAACGACGAGGTCGAGTACGTGATCATGGGTCAGGTGCTTCAGGGCGGTGCCGGCCAGGCACCAGCTCGGCAGGCGTCTATCGGCGCCGGGCTGCCGATCGAGGTCGGCTCGGACACGATCAACAAGGTTTGCGCGTCCTCCATCCGCGCCGTCGAGATGGCAGATCAGATGATCCGGGCCGGTGATCACCAGGTCGTCGTCGCCGGTGGAATGGAATCGATGTCGAACGCGCCGTATGCACTGAAGAAGGCGCGCTTCGGCTACAGGCTGGGTGACGGGACGCTGATCGACCTGATGACGCACGACGGGCTCACGTCCACGTTCGACAACAAGCACATGGTCGAACAGGCGTCGTTCGTCTCGCGGGAGCTGGGCATTCCCCGTGAGGATCAGGACCGGTGGGCCCTTCGCTCGCACGAGCGCGCGGTGGACGCGATCGATCACGGCAGGTTCAAGGAGGAGATCGTCGCGGTCGGTCAGTTTGCGGTCGACGAAGGCCCGCGTCGCGATACGTCCTACGAGAAGCTCGCGAGGCTGAAGCCGGTATTCGATCCGAATGGGACGACGACCGCCGGCAACGCACCGGGTGTCAACGACGGGGCAGGTGCGCTCGTCGTGACGAGCGATGAGTTTGCGCGGAAGCGTGGGCTCGAGGTGCTCGCGACGATCGTCTCGCAGGCATACGTGGCCGATGACTTCGCATACCTCGCGCGCACGCCCGCGAAGGCGGGGGAGGCGGCCCTGGCAAAGGCCGGCAAGACGATCGGCGACGTCGAGCGGGTAGAGCTCAACGAAGCTTTCTCGTCGGTGGTGCTCAACTCGGCCAAGATGCTCGATGTCGACCCTGAGAAGGTGAACGTGAACGGAGGCGCGGTCGCGCTCGGCCACCCGATCGGCGCTTCCGGTGCACGCATTCTCGGCACGATGATCTACGAGCTGCGGCGAGGCGGCGGCGGCCTGGGCCTGGCGGCCATCTGCTCGGGCGGTGGCCAGGGGGATGCGCTGCTGATCGAGGTGTAGGGACGATGAAGTTCGAACATGTCCTTGTCGTGGGAGCCGGCCAGATGGGTGCCGGCATCGCCCAGGTCATTGCGGCATCGGGGCGGCGCGTGTCGCTGCACGACGCGCAGCCGGGTGCGACCGACCGCGCGCTCGAGGCGATCCGAGCGAGCCTCGCGAAGCTCGAGGAGAAGGGCGGTCCCCCGACGCAGGAGGTGTTTGCGCGCATCGAGCCTGTGGAGGATCTCCTTCAGGCCGACCTGATGATCGAGGCGGTGGTGGAGGACGCGGAGGTGAAGCAGGAGATCTTCCGTCGAGCAGATGCCGAGCTGCCGGCCGAGGCGGTGCTCGCGTCGAACACCTCCTCGATCCCGATCGGGTCGCTGGCTGCCGCGACCGGGCGTCCGGACAGGGTGATCGGGATGCACTTCTTCAATCCGGTGGCCATCCTGAAGCTCGTCGAGATCGTCCGCGCTCGCGACACTTCGGACGCGACGGCCGAAGCGATCACGGCACTGGCTCGCGAGCTCGGAAAGACCCCTGCTGTCGCGAACGACTTTCCCGGCTTCGTCTCGAACCGCATCCTCATGCCGTTCATCAACGAAGCCGTCTGGGCGCTACACGACGGCGTCGCCGAGGCGGGGGCGATCGACACGATCGCCAAGCTCGGTTTCGCGCACCCGCTCGGCCCTTTGGCGCTCGCCGACCTGATCGGTCTCGACACCTGCGTTGCGATCATGGAGGTATTGGAGGAGGGGCTCGGGGATGACCGCTACTCACCCTGCCCCCGTCTGCGGGAGCTCGTCGGCGCCGGCAAACTGGGCCGAAAGAGCGGTTCTGGTTTCTACGAGTATTCGTAGAAACTCATAAAAACCGGTCTGCGCAGGGTTTTCGCCCGGAAACCGGTCTTCCTCCACGAGGGCTCAAGTCCGTCGAGCCACGTGCCGACAAGAGCACTCAGGTTCTGGGAAGGGAGGCACCGCGCGTTGCGGATCCTGCTGGTAGACGACGATCCTGCGCTTCGCACCTTGTTGAGGACGACGTTCGAGGTCGCCGATGTCGCCGTGGTCGAAGCCGCAGATGCCGTCGCTGCGCGCCGGAAGATCCGGAGAGCCAGGCCGGACGTGATCGTCCTCGACATCAACATGCCTGGAACGACCGGGCTCGAGCTCTGTGCCGAGCTGAAGTCGGGGCCGGCGACCCGCGACATCCCGATCGTCCTCTTGACCGGCTCGGAGGACGGCGCCGAGGCAGCGAAGAGAGCTGGAGCCAACGCCTTCGTGCGCAAGCCGTTCAGCCCGCTCGAACTGCTTTCCGTTGCCGAACGGTTGGCCGGCGGTCTGTCCGGCGTTCCTTTCCGCGCGAAGAAGAAACACAGTCGAGGGCCCGAAGAGGAGCTGCTGCTCTACGCGCGGGACCTGCGACACCTGCTCGAGGTCGAGCGCGGCCAACGCGAGCTGTTGCAGAGTGCCTACCTCCAAACGGTCTCGGCCCTCGCGAGCGCGCTGGAGTCGAAGGACACGGGCACGCGCGCCCACTCGCAGCGCGTCCAGAGATACGCCACCGCTCTTGCCGAGGCCGTCGGCCAGGCGGCGGTGCGTAACGAGAGCACGGCATACGGGTTCCTCCTTCACGACGTCGGCAAGATCGGGATCCCGGACGGAATCCTCCTGAAACCCGGTCCCCTCAGCTTGGCGGAGCGGCGCAAGATGGAAACGCACACCGTCCTGGGCGAGGCAATGCTCTCGGGTGTCGTCTTCCTCAAGGGCGACGGGCTCAAGATCGTTCGCTCCCACCACGAACGCTGGGACGGGCGCGGATATCCGGACGGCCTCGTCCGCGACGAGATCCCTCTCGGTGCGCGCATCTTCGCCGTCGCCGACGCGCTCGACGCGATGACGAGCCATCGGCCTTATCGCCGCGCGATGAGCTGGAATGCAGCGCATGTGGAGATCCTCGAACAGCGAAAACGACAGTTCGATCCCGACGTCGTCGACGCCTTCGTCACGATCGACTCTACGCTGCGGGAGATCCGCCGCGAGCTCGCCGCGGCCTAGCTCGTCTCGTCGGTTCCGGAGGCCCGAAACCCGCCACGTATCATCGCCTGCGACGTGGACTTCGACCTGACGAAGGACCAGCGCGAGATTCAGGCACTGACGCGTGAGTTCGCGCGAGCCGAGATCGATCCGCACGCAGCCGAATGGGATCGGGAGCACCATTTTCCGCGCGAGCTGTACGGTCGGCTTGCGGCGTTGGGCTTGATGGGTGTTTGCGTGCCGGAGGAGTACGGGGGAGGAGGCGCAGACTTTCTCTCGTACATCCTGGTGCTCGAGGAGCTGTCGCGCGCGGATGCCGGCGTCGGGGTGACCGTTGCGGTACATACGAGTGCGGCGACGCTACCCCTCCTGGCGTACGGGACCGACGAGCAGAAGTCTCGTTTCGTGCCGCCCCTGGCAGGCGGCGAGCAACTGGGTGCGTTCGCACTCACCGAAGCCGAGGCCGGTTCCGACGCCGGCGCGCTCCGCACGAAGGCCGAAGCCGCCGGTGACGGCTGGACGATCAGCGGGGCGAAGCAATGGATCACGAACGGTCGGTACGCGGGCACGTTCATCCTGTTTGCACGCACCGATCCCGAGATCGCAGGAGCCAGGGGTGTGAGCGCGTTCATCCTCGACGCGGAACACGTGCGTGTCACCCGGGACGAGGAGAAGCTCGGCCTCAACTCTTCCGCGACGAACGACATCGTCGTCGAGGGCGCGCGGATCGGTCGAGACCGGTTGCTCCACGAGGAGAACCGCGGTTTCCGCGTCGCCATGGGGACCCTCGACGGTGGGCGTATCGGCATTGCGGCACAGGCACTCGGGATCGCACAGGCCGGCTACGAGGTTGCGCGAGAGTACGCCGCGGAGCGGCGAGCGTTCGGGCATCGCATCGGCGACTTCCAGGCAATTCAGCACAAGCTCGCGGACATGTCGATGGAGATCGACGCGGCGCGCCTGCTCGTGTACCGCGCGGCGTGGCTGAAGCAGCAGGGCCGCCGGCACACGGAAGAAGGTGCTAAGGCGAAGCTGTTCGCGTCGGAGATGGCCAGGCGGCAGACGGCCGAGGCGATCCAGATCCTTGGCGGGTACGGCTATACGAAGGAGTTTCCGGTGGAGCGCTATTACCGCGACGCGAAGATCACCGAGATCTATGAAGGCACCAGCGAGATCCAGCGTCTCGTGATCGCCCGCAGCATCCTCGGCATGACCGAACGATCGCTGGTGGTTCGCTGACCATGGGTTGCCTCTTGTTGTACACGCGCGTACATGGCCCCACCCGGGTGGGGGTTATCACCCACCACCCTCTGCGAGCGACGATACCGCCTTTCGGCGCACGTATCTGTGCCGGGTTCGTGCCTATTCTGCCGAGGCTCGTTTGAGCTCTCGACGCCGCGACGAGCCCGTGCGGCTCACCCGGATCTACACTCGCGCGGGCGACGCGGGGGAGACGTCGCTCGGCGACGGCTCGCGGGTGCCGAAGCTCGACTCCCGTATCGGTGCATTCGGAACAGTCGACGAGTTGAACGCAGCGCTCGGGGTCGTGCTCGCGAACCCAGACCTGCCGGAGCGCCTCCTCGCACCGCTCGGCCGGATCCAGAACGATCTCTTCGACGTCGGCGCGGATCTCTCCGTTCCGTTCGGCGTGACCGACCGCCTCCGCGTTGACCAGTCCGCAGTGGATCGGCTCGAACAGCTTTGCGACGAGTTCAACGCCGAACTGCCGATGCTCAAGAGCTTCGTCCTTCCCGGCGGTACCGAGGCGGCCGCCCGTCTGCACGTCGCACGGACGACGTGCCGCCGCGCCGAGCGCGACGCGCTGACAGCGAACGGGGAGAACGGGATCAACCCGCTCGTGCTCGCCTACCTCAACAGGCTGTCGGACTTCCTGTTCATCGCAGCGCGGGCCGCGAACGCCGCCGCCGGTCGCGACGAACCGCTCTGGAAACCCGGCGGTTGAACGCGCTCGGTGCGACTGGCCCGTCTACTTGACCGGGCTGGAGCGCTTCGCCAGCAGTCTCTGGATCAGGCGGCCGAGCGTTGACGCGGGTGTCGAACGGGGCAGCGCGATCGCCGCGCCCGCCTTGAGCGAAGCCGCCATCTGTCTCGGGCCCGACGTGAGCGCGACGATCTTCGTCGCTGGGAAGACGGCGTGTAGATCTCGGATGAGGGAGACGCCGAACGCGTCGACGTCGACCACGATCACGCGCACGTTGGTGCGCCGGCTGGCAGCAGCGTCGAAGGTCGGCTCGATGCCGGAAGCCGTGATGAGTTTCGGCTTCTGAGTCGGGAATGTCCCGTTGATGCCGCGGGCGGCGGGCCCGGCCAGCACGACTCGAGCCGGCACGGTGGTCACGTTACGCGCGCCCATCAGGCGGATCGTGATCTTGCGTGAGATTGCCTCGCGACCCGAGCGCGCGGTCCAGCGCATCGTGTAGACACCGGAGCGGCGCACCTGCGGCGGGAGGCGCAGCTTGACGATCGAGCGGCCTGCCCGGAGCGAGAAGCGCCACGTATACAGCTTGACGTGCCGTGGACTGAAGAGCTCCGCCGTCACGCGGGACGCACGGGTCAACGAGACCCGCGCGGCGATGCTCTTCCGTACAGCCGGCTTGACCCTCGGCGCCGTCGTCACCTTCAACACGAGTCGCGTCAGTCCGCCGCCGGGGGCGAGCGTCAGGTCGATGGCGGAGCCCTCCTGAGCGAGGACAAGGCCTGCCGGGCCGGTGATCGTGCCTGCCGGGCCAGTGCCGCCGATCGTGATCGTGCCGACCTTGAGGCCGAGCTGGGCCAGCAATGCGGCGACCTGGTCGGGCGTCTTGCCGATCAGCGTCGGCACCGGACGAAGCGCCGGCGTCAGAGTGCTCTCGTTCCCCGCCAGATCGGTCTCCTTCAATCGGAAGACGCGCGTGTCGCCGGGCGACCAGCCGCCGATGGTGGCGGCGTTGTAGTCGACACCGAAGTGCCCGGCGTCGGTCGAGTTGGAGAACACCGTGACGAAGTCGTAGGTGCCGCTGTTGTCGGAGCCCGGCGTCCAGCGCAGGGTCAGACCCGTCGGGCCGAGGTAGCCGCGCACGTTCTGCGGCGGATTCGGTGCTTCGAGGTCGCGCAGGAGCGCGAACAGCGAGAGATGGGTCGTCAGCAAGTGGAACCCTGAAGTGTCGGTGTAGAAGCCGTCTTCCCAGCCGGTGGGCAACGTGCCCGCAGACGGGACGCGTGCGAGGACGCGCCAGTGACCATTCTCGAACGTCGCGGGGACGAGGCCCTTCTCGGTTGAACGCAGCAGGATGCTGATCGCCCTGTTGAACTGATGGACCTCGGTGCCTGCAAGCGCCCAGCGCGCGGTGACGTCCACCGCGATCGGCCCGGCGCCGAAGCCGTTCGTCAGGCCGGTGGGCGCGGCCGTCGGGGTGATCCGGATGACGAGCCAGTCTCCGGTCGACGACGACCAGTTGACCGCCGGCATCGTCGCCGAGGCCCAGCCGTCCGCCGATTCCACGGTTGTCGCCGAGCCCGCGGTCGTGTTCTTGTCGACCGGCGGGGCGACCGAGCTCGACGCGGTCCACAGGGTGAAGTGGACGCGGAACGGCGCCCTCTTGCCGGACGAGTCCTGGAGCTCGCCTGCGAGCGTGTGCGCCCCGGGGCCGAGCGGGCCGGTGCCATAGTCGATGTGAGTCCCGCTCACGACCGGTGCGACGGTCGCGTTGCCGTCGAGCGTCACGCCGAGAGGCGTCGCATCCTCGCTCGTGACCACGCCGATGGCGTTGGCCGAGGGCACCGTCGTGCCTTCGCCGGGCGTCGACGAGACGACGCGCGGGGCGGTGTTGTCGATCCTGATCCCGGAGACGGTGTCGAAGGACGTGTTGCCGAGGTTGTCCGAGACGGTTGCACGTAGGTCGTAGACACCGTCCTGGAGCTGCAGCGTGTCGACCGTCGTGCTCCACGGCGCACTCGTGTCCGTCCCGAGCGACGACCAAGAGGCGCCGCCGGCGGGTGTGGCTGTGAACGCAACCTGCGTTGCGCCCGAGCCGCTGACCGTGGCGTTGAGGGTGACCGAGCCCGAGATCGTCGCACCCGGATTCGTGAGGACCACGGTCGGCGCACTCACGTCGACCGTGAACGTGTGCATCGCACCGGTGAAGGTGTTGCCGGCGCGGTCCGTGATGACCGGCTGCATGTCGTAGCTGCCCGACGAGACCGTCGTCGCATCCCAGCTCGCGCCGAACGGGGCACTCGCCGAAGACGCGATCGTGGCCCACGAGCCGCCGCCGGTCGGCCGGAGCTCGTAGCGCACCGAGGCGACGCCGGAGCCGCCGTCGGAGTACGAGCCGCTGAGTGCGACGCTCGTCCCGCCGACGGTGGCGCCGCTCGCAGGCGTTGTCAGCGATCCGGCAGGCGACGTGTTGTCGACGCGGACGTTCGAGCGGATGGGACTCGTGCCCGTGTGGCCGGTCTGGTCGGTTGCGACCGCGCGGAAGTCGTAAAGCCCGTCGGCCAGAGCGGTAGTGTCGAGCGCGGTGCCCCATGGGGTCGTCGTGTCGCTGGCGATCGTCACCCAGGAGCCGCCACCGGCTGGCCGCCGCTCGAAGTCGACCTGGGTCGTATCCGGGTCGGACGAGGCCGACAGCGACACGGTGCCGTTGAGGTACTGCCCGGGATCCGCAAGGGTCGGCGTGGGCGAGACGTTGTCGACGGAAACGTTCCGCAGCGGCGAGGTCGTCGTGTTCCCGGCCATGTCCTCGACCTCGACCTGGATCGTCGCGGCGCCGTCGGCACCCGTCGTCGTGTCCCAGTTGAGCGAGAACGGTGCGGTTGTGTCGGCGCCAAGGAGCGAGCCGCGCACGAAGAACCTGACGGAGGCGATCGGCGAGGTTGCGTCGGATGCCGATGCGGCGATCGCGATCGTCCCCGAGACCAGTTGGCCCTCGGTGGGCGCGCCGACGAGCGCGACATTGGGCGCCGTGTTGTCGACGACCTTGTCCGGCAGGCTCGTCGTGGTGACGTTGTTCGCATTGTCGGTGATCTGGATGCGCAGGTCGTAGTGGCCGTCAGGCACGGCCGTCGTGTCCCAGTCCGCCGTGTACGGCCCGGGGCCCGTGGTGTCGGTGCCGATCGGCAGCCAGGTCGAGCCGCCCGCATCCGTGTACTCGAACGCGACGGACTTGATCCCTGACCCGCCGCTGCTCGGATCCGCGCTGAGCGTGACCGTTCCCCGCAGGTAGTCGGCAGCCGAGCAGGACGGGCAGGCCGGCGGCGTGGCGTCGATCAGAACAGTCGCGCTCTTGATCGTCTCGATGTTGCCGGCGTTGTCCGCCGAGAAGTAGGCGATCGTATGTGCGCCGTCATTCGAGCCGTCGGCCGGGGCCGGAATCGAGACGCTCGTTCCTGTGGTGTACGTCGGATTGCCGTCCACGCTGTACTCCGTGACGTTGACGCCGGAGCCGCCGTCGCTCGGAGTGAGCGTGACGGTGACCGGGTTCGACTGCCAGCCGCTCGGAGCGTTGTCGGTCGTGGCGGGCTTCGTGTTGTCTACGAGGCTCGTGACCGCTGCCGAGGTCGTCGTGTTGCCTGCCGCATCCGTGGCCACGACGTGGAGGTCCACGTTCCCGTCCGGAACCGAGTTGGAGTTGAAGCTGGCACCGGTCGACTGCCAGGTGCCGCCGCCGTTCGTCGAGTACTCGTAGGCGACGGTCACGACGCCGGAGGCGTTCGCTCCGCCAGGATCGCCGGTGGAAGACGTGAGATTGACGGCGCCGCGCAGGTATGGACCGGGGCTGTTGATGGTCGCTGTCGGCACCGTGTTGTCGACGAGCCGGTCGGTGACCGCCGTCGCGGCCGCCTGGTTTCCGGCGACGTCGTATGCGACTGTCCGGAAGTCGTAATGCCCGTCGGCGACGCTCGTCGTGTCGAAGCCGGCCTGGAAGCCGTCGGCGGGGGTGGAGTCGGTCGCGATCGTCGTCCACGATCCGCTGCCCGTCGGTGCGCGCTGGAAGTCGACGTGGTCGATGCCGGAGCCGGAGTCGGCGGCCGACCCGGTGAGCGTCTTCGTCGCGCGCAGGTACTGGCCGGGATCGTTCTGGCTCGTCGTCGGCACGGTGTTGTCGATGCGAACGTTCGGCACCGCTGCGGACGTGGTGGTGTTACCGGCCACGTCGCGCACGACCATGCGGAGCTGATAAACGCCGTCGGCGACTCCCGTGGTGTTCCAGAGGATCGTGTCGAACGGCGCGGAGTTGAGGGTGCCGATCGGAGCCCACGTCGTCCCGTCGGCGGAGTACTCGTAGGTGACCGACTGAAGCCCTGACGCGTAGCCGTTTGCCGCCGGGTCCGTCTCGGTCGAGGTAAGGGTGGCCGTCTGCCGGATGTTGGCCCCGGGGTTGTTCAGTGTGCCGGTTGGATCGCTGGTGTCGCGATGCCACGTCCAGGTAGCGGGCGTCGCGTCCGTGTTGCCGGCCGGGTCGGTCGCGCGTACCTCGAAGGTGTGGTTGTTGTCCGCGAGGCCTGCGACGTTGTGCGGGCTTGTGCACGGCGCAAACGATCCGCCGTCGATCCTGCACTCGAAGGACGAGCCGGCCTCGCTCGAGTCGAACGTGAAGGACGGAGTCGCGGCGTTGGACGGATCCGAAGGCTTGGTCAGGATGGTCGTGCTCGGCGCGGTGCGGTCGACGTTGACGTTCCTGATCGCGGTGGCCGGATGGCCCGCGTTGTCGGTCGCGACCGCTGCGAGGGCGTGGTTGCCGTCGGCGGCCGGGATCGACCAGGAGACGCCGTAGGGCCCCGGCGCGGGGACCGTGCCGAGCGGGCTCCAGATGCCGGTCCCGCAGTCGTTGCTCTGGTCGGAGCACTCGAAGAACTGGACCTGAGCCACGCCGCTGCCCGCCGGATCGCTTGCATTCGCCGCGAACGTGGTCGGGCTCGGGAGCGAGCCGTTGATTGCCGCGGCCGGTGCCGTGATCGAGACGGTCGGCGGCGCGTTGTCGACGAGGATGCTCGTGTTCTCGACGTTGGCGGCGTTGCTTGCGTCGTCGGTGGCGCGCGCCCGGAGATCGTAGAGACCGTCGCCGGCCGGCAGGGTTGCAGTGTTCCACGAGGAGCCGGTCGCCGCGTAAGCGCTCGGCGGATCGCTGTGCAGCTTGTAGGCGAAGGTGACGACTGGGCTCGCAGGCGAGGCGTCGCTAGCGCTTCCGACCAGGTTGACCGTGCCGCTGACGATCGTCCCGGTGACCGGGCTCGAAAAGGTGAGTGCAGGCGGGGTGTTGTCGACACGCGTCGTGACGGTGGGCGAGGTCGTCGTGTTGCCGGCAACGTCGGTCGCGAGGACGCGCAGGTCGTAGAGGCCGTCGGAGGCGAGCGTCGTGTCCCAGGACGCGGGCTGGCTGTTGAAGCTGCCGCCGTTCGGCGCGAGCTCGTAGGCGACGGTTGCGATACCGGAGCCGCCAGTGTCGTTTGTGTTCGAGGTCAGGGTCACCGTCCCGCCGACAGGATTGCCGGGGTTCACCATCGTCGCGCTCGGCGCCGTGTTGTCGATGCGGCGGTTGGCGACGACAGTCGGCGATGCCTCGCCGTTCCCGGCGGTGTCGGTCGCGACCGAGCGGAAGTCGTAGAGGCCGTCGGCAACGCTTGTCGTGTCGAAGGAGACGGAGTAAGGGAAGGAGCCGTCCGCAGCGATCGTCGTCCACGAGCCGCCACCGGTGGGCCGGCGCTGGAACGCGACCGAGTCGACGCCGGAGCCGTCCGTGTCGCTCGCGCTTGCGCTCAGCGTGATCGTCTGGCGCAGGTTTGCGCCCGGATCGTTGAGAGCCGAGGTCGGTGCGCTCGTGTCCGACTTCGTTTCGTTGGAGGATGTCGCCAGGGCGAGATTGCCGGCGTTGTCGCGCACGCTATAGCGATACGCCGCGCATTTGCCGGACGCCAGAGTGTCCGTCGTTGTCGCGGCCACCCAGGCTCCGTATGACGAGCAGGCGTTGTTCGCGAGGTTGCCGGTCTCACGCTGGAGCGAACCGGTCGACGCGTTCACGTCTGGGTCAGACCCGTTGCTCGTCGTGATCGCGTAGGACCCGACGATGTACCCGTTCGGGTAGCTGACCGTGACGCCGGTAGGTGCGGTGCGGTCGATCGTGATCGTCCTGACGTCCTGACCCGTGTTCGAAGCGGCATCGACTGCAACGGCGCGGATCGCCTTCGGCCCGTCGAACGCCGGAGTCGACCAGGTGGCCGCGTATGGGGCGCTGTTGTCGGTGCCGAACTGGTTCCACGAGCCGGTCGAGCAGCCGGTGCTGGAGTTCGAACACTCGAAGAAGTCGATGTGCGTCACGTCTCCGTCGGGCGTCGTGACCGTGACGACGTAGTTGTTGGGATCGGAGCCGTTGAGGTAGGTCGTGGGATCCGTGATCGTGACGGTCGGTGCGCCGGTATCGATCAGCCAGGTTGAGGTGGCGGGGGTGGCGTCGGTGTTGCCGGCCTGGTCGGTGGCGCGGACGTCGAAGGTGTGGCTTCCCTGTCCGAGCGCGGGTGAGAGCGTGTCAGGTGAGGTACAGGCAGTCCAGCTACCGCTGTCGATCCGGCACTCGAAGGTGGAGCCGGTCTCGGTGGAGCTGAAGGTGAACGTCGGTGTGGCGTTGCCGGAGGGGCTCGAGGGGCCGGTGTCGATCGTCGTGTTGGGGGCGGTGAGGTCGATCGTCCAGGTCGAGCTGGCGGGGGTTGCGTCGGTGTTGCCGGCTTGGTCGGTGGCGCGCCCCTGGAAGGTGTGGCTGCCCGCGCCGAGCGGGGACAGGGTGTGTGGGCTCGAACACGAGCTCCAGCCGCCGCCGTCGATCTGGCACTCGAAAGTGGAGCCGGGCTCAGAGCCGCTGAACGAGAAGCTCGGGGTTGCATCGTTCGACGGATCGCCCGGCGCCGAATCGATGGTGGTATTGGGAGCCGTCAGATCGACGGCCCATGTGTAGCTCGCAGGAGTCGGATCGGTGTTGGCGGCGACGTCGGTTGCGCGCACGTCGAAGGTGTGACTCCCTTCGCCGAGCGCGGAAAGGGTGTGTGGGTTCGAACACGAGCTCCAGCCGCCGCCGTCGATCCGGCACTCGAACGTCGAGCCGGACTCGTTCGAGCTGAACGTGAAGGTTGGCGTGGCGTTGCCTGATGGACTACCGGGGCTGGTATCGATCGTTGTGTTCGGCGGGTCTGTGTCGATGATCCAGCTGTGGCTCGCCGGAGAGGTGTCGGTGTTGTCGGCCTGATCGGTTGCGCGCACGTCGAGGCTATGGCTGCCCTCGGCGAGCGCAGGCGAGATCGTGTCGGGCGACGTGCAGGCAGTCCAGCTTCCGCCGTCCGTCCGGCACTCGAAGGTCGAACCGCCCTCCGAGGAGCTGAACGTGAAGGTGGGGTTGGTGTTGCCCGAAGGGCTCGCAGGACTCGAGTCGATGGTGGTATTTGGTGCGGTCAGGTCGACAGTCCAGGTACGGGTCGCCGGAGAGGCGTCCGTATTGCCGGCGGCATCCGTGGCCCGAACGTCGAACGTGTGACTACCCTCGGCGAGCGCAGGCGAGATCGTGTGGGGGCTGGCGCAAGCCGACCAACTGCCGGCGTCGAGGCGGCACTGGAACGTCGAGCCCGATTCGGAGGAGCTGAAGGCCAGCGCGGGAGTGCCGTCGTTCGACGGGCTCGAGGGGCTCGAGTCGATGGTCGTGTCCGGAGCAGTGTTGTCCACGCGGCGGCTCGTGACCACGCTGGTGTTGCCATTACCGGCAGTGTCCGTGGCGACCGCGCGGACGTCGTACAAGCCGTCTGAGACGCTTGTGCTGTCCCAACTCGCGCTGAACGGCGCTGTAGTGTCCGTGCCGATCGTCGTCCAGGTCGAGCCGCCCGCCGGCGCTCGCTGGAAGACAACCTGCTGAATCCCCGTCGACGCATCCGAAGCCGTGGCGTCGAGCGCGATCGTTCCGGCCAGCGGAGTTCCGGGATCGGTCAGCGACACCCCCGGGTTGTCGGTATCGACTTTGACGACCGTCGCGACTGACGTAGCGTTGCCGACGTTGTCCGTGCCCGTCAGGGTGTACTTGTAGCAGCCGGTGGTGAGCCCGCTCTGGCTCGGGTTACCACCCAGCGTGACGGGCGAACCGAACGCCCCACACGTGTCCGCTGAAGAGAAGGGCGCGCTCGTGCGCACGAGACTGGACGACGCAAGGCCCGACTCGCCGCCTCCCTCCGAATAGTCGGTGCGAACGTCGATCGCGAACGACCCGTCAGTCTCATAGCTCACCGGCGTGGCACCCGTTGCCGCAACGCTGTTGACGGTCAGCGCTCCGCCTGAAGGCGCGGCGGAGTCGTTCGTGAACGTGAGCGTCGTTGAGGCGGTCGTGTTACCCGCCGTGTCGGCGCCGGTTACGACCTCGGTCGGCGAGCCAGTTGTGCCGGCGCTCCAGTTGAAGGTGTTCGAGTCGTATGGCCCGCCGCTCGGAGTCGACACGGTCGACGGTGTGTGCGACCAGCCGCTCGTCGTACCTCCCAGCGCCGCCGTCGCCGACGAGCCCGAGCCGGACTCGCCGTCGCTGACTGCGTTCGTGAGCCTGAACGAGCCCGCGACGGAGCCTCGGTAATAGATTGTGGCGCCGCTCCTGTATACGGAGCCCACCGGGGAGGAGCTGCTGGTCGTGAGCGAGTTGGTCGGATTCTGAGTATCGATCTTGGCGGTGTTGCTGGCGCTGGAGTTGGTGGAGTTGCCGACGTTGTCGGCGGCGACTTCGCGGTAGCGGTAGCAGTTGCCGTTGCTGACGGTGGTGTCGTTGCCGCTGCTGAGGGTGACGGTGGCCCAGCTGTTGGTGAAGGCGCCGCAGCTGCCGCCCGCGAGCCCGATCGCGTCGCGCTGGACGACGTAGGTGGAGGCGTTGGGGCCGGAGCCGCCGGTGTCGGTGACCGAGCCGAGGCTGACCGGCACC